>Ga0075444_10000269_pt1 | contig 30492 bp, 22 predicted proteins | sample CoawatmetaG01DNA_FD_76836 | JGI IMG/M metagenome (GOLD analysis project Ga0075444, IMG submission 76836) | Marine microbial communities from the West Antarctic Peninsula - Coastal water metaG017-DNA | ecosystem: Environmental > Aquatic > Marine > Coastal | place: Atlantic Ocean: West Antarctic... | reverse complement strand
GTATCACATACAACAATAAAAGCGACTACAGATTGGCTATCAAAGATTTTGATTATTTAGTCAAAGCCTTCCCCCGCAGCGCCTGGTTTTACTATTTGCGTGCTGATGCCAGCAATGAGTTAGGTGAAAAAGATAAATCTATTCGCGACCTCTTAACGATCACTACTCTCAATCCAAGGCCGAGAGTAGTTGCTTTCAATTACACTGCTCAAACCGGCCGCATACGGGAACGTTTTGAGGGCAAAGACGAGAATATTGTTAATATGGCCGATATTTATTGCCTTTTGGGCAGCCGCTATCTCGAGTTAGGTAAGTTTGAGCAGGCTAAGGCCTCCTTTGACAGTTGTTTGGCGCTCGACAAAAATGAGGTGTCTGTTCGCATTGAGCGGGCGGCCCTGCTGCGAAAGGCCGGCAATAGCAAGGCTGCAATCAACGACTTGAATTTTGTCATTCTGGCTCGGCCAAAGTTTATCGATGGCTACCTCGAACGAGCTAAGTTGAAGGATGCCATGGGAGATCGGTCTGCCCTGGATGATTATTCAACCGTAGTTTCACTGGGGCCAAAAGATCCTGGTTCATACATGATGCGAGCTGAATATTATCGGCGCAATAAGCAGTTCGGCCAGGCAATTGAAGATTTCAATCATGCCGTAAAGCTAAGCCCTGGCGACGGAGATGCCTATATTGGCAGAGGTCAGGCCTATGAAAGTTTGAGTCAATGGGCTCTTGCTTTAGAAGATTACCGCAAGGCCATACCGCTTTCACCAGAGGATAAGGCTATGCTGACCGAAAAAATAGGGAAGTTGGTCAAATTGGTTGGTAAAAGCCGGCCTTAACAAGACGATATGCTTGCTGTTAAATCTTCTGAGCCGGGTATAGATAACTTGGTTAAGTGGAGGGATTGAGACGTGAGAATGGATAGCAAGAAAACTCGATATTGTCAGGTCGCACTGGTGGCCCTGTCGCTGCTAAGTCTTTCGTCCTCTAGCCCGGCCCTGGCCCAGGTAGCTGGTGCGAACCAGACTATTTATCATGATGAGCAAGAAATGCTCAACACCGACCAGGCCATGATTAATCAATACTCGAGTGCTGAGAATGAGGCTGAAAGCAAACTAGCTGCCGAACAAGCTAAAACTAACGCCTATAGACTCTATGCCGAGCAGCGTATACAGGCTCTGGAAAAACAGAAAAAGGGTGTATCGCCCTCACTGGCTGGAGCAAAGTCAGGAGAAATGGCTGTTCTCACTTCTTGGTTGCAGCAAGACAGTGCTTACAGGGCCAAACAGCAAGCTTATATTGACCAGCTCGAGCAGTGCATCAGTAATCTGCGCACTAGCCAAACCAATACTCTCGCTAACCTGAATACTGATATTAATGCCTTACGCCAAGGTGTTCAGGACGACAAAGACCAGCAAAAATTTGAAAATCAGATGCAAATGAATCAATTCAATGAACTGAAGAGCGAAATGGGTGCTTGTTCTTGGGGTGATACGCCCCGGGACGGTACTTTCAATTCGGTTGGTGGCTATGGTTTCAACGGCGGCTACGGCTACAGTGCCATGGGCGGACGTCGGTGGTTGGGGGGCGGACGAGGTTATTAGTCTTTGTCTGATAGTTCTGAACTAGACAAGAGAAAGGCGACAGCTAAAGCGCCTCCAGCTCAACCACCTGGTCAAGCACCAGATTTAGGACCTGATCTAGGAAGAGATCCGGCCTCGGGCTATTCTTTCTTCGTTAACGAACCAGGAAATTCACAGTACAACTATGGGCTGGATGTTTCACTTTCGGCGCCAGTAAGTATTCCCGGATATACGGCCTATGCGCCGACACCGGCTCCACCTCCGGCCCCATCTGCTTCTATTTCTTCTTCCTCTTCTGGCTCTTCTGGTGCGGCAACTGCTCCCAGTTCTAGCTCTAGTTCTAGCTATAGTGCTAGCTCGGGCTATAGCCCTTCTAATACTAGTTTCAATCCAGACCTAGACTATGCCCCGGTCTATAGCGCCGCTGCCGCCGAGATGGCCCAAGAGCATCAGCGTGACGATATTCAAATTGACAGTGATCGGCCATCAGTATTTACTCCAGCCATGGCTGAAGCCTTTTTTGCCAAGCCGGAGACCATTGAGCAGAATGCTACCTTTGGTCAGTCTGCCACTATCAATCAAGGCGCCACAGTTTTTGAAAATGCCACCTTTGGCTTGGAGACTAGTGTTGCCCAAACAGCTGCCAGTATCGAACATGCTGAACTGATTCAAGATGCTGCCCCTATCGAGAACACTGTGCCGGTTCAGAATGCTGCACCGGTGCTCAGTGCCTTCACTGTCCAGAACGCTGAGCCGATTGAGAACGCTGCACCAGTTCTTTCTGCCTTCACTATCCAAAATGCTGCACCGATTCAGAATGCTGCACCAATTCAGAATGTAGCGCCAATTCAGAATGTTCAACCAGTTCAAGATGCGGCAACCTACCAGTCTGCTTTTGTCAGTCAGGATGCCAGCACTCTGCGTGCTTGGGGGGTAGTAAAACCAGATCCGCCTCCAGCGCAAGATACGGGCTATCACTCTGGCTTGAGCAAAGAGCAGATAGATGAGATTGACAGCGAGATCTGGCCCACTGATGAAAGGAACAGAAAACAGAGCCAGGCTGCTAAAAAAGGCACACCTGTTCCCCTGCACCTGGGCACCGATAAGCGCTTTGCTAGTCTGGTGCTTGCGCCGGAATTAGCGGCAACTGTTGATCGTATTTATACACTGGTTGATCTTGATTTCAGTGGCTATGTAGATTTTCCTGAGATGTCATCGGTCTTAAATAGTGAGCACCTTAGTGACTCTGAGAAGAGTTTTGTGCGCATGATATATGCTGTGGGCTGCAAAATTCTTGGTGAGCGGCCGGCTGTCTCGCAGAGTACTGTGCCTGTTTTAACTCAAGATGATTTTCGTCGGGCTTTTGCCTATCAGTGTGCCAATACACTAGGTGATGATGCTAAATCGAAGGGGATTTTAGCTAGTTCCAACAAAGGGGCAAAAAGCCCAGAAAGATTTACCGAGATCAAACCGACTCTATATGCCGATAACGATTATCCACAGATGTCGCTACAACCCAGTGCTGTTCGCCTTGGTACCATGGGTGATGCCTTCTTCGCTGCTGGTGTAGGTTCACTGGCTGAAGCTAGACCAAGGGCATTATTGCGTATTTTATCTGAGAATTTAGATCACAGCTTCACCGTGGCTTTTCCTGGTGCTCATGGTAAGACCCTTGATGTCATGCCTCCACGGCCAGAAGAAATTCTTCGTTATGGCTTAGTGGCAAAGTATGGTTTTTGGTTTCCGCTGCTGGAGAAAGCCTATGGTATTCACCTGGCTCAAAAACATAGATTGGCCAACAAGCTGGCTGAGCCCCGCAATGAGGGCTTTGCTCGCGCCTCGCAGGTAATTGAAACGCTCACAGCTGCTTTTACCGGCACATTAGTGACCGCCGATTGCTCACCACAAGACCTCTTGCTGCAGCTTTCTGATTTGATTGCTAGAAAACGCATTATCATCGCCATTTCGTCCGATTTCGTGCCTGAAACCTCATCTTTTGCCGGAACTGCTCCCACGGCCAATAAGCCTTATCCGCTTACTGGTTTCGACCGGCAAAGGGGACACATTTTTCTTAGCTCAGTATATGGTCATGACACGCACCACGAAGACGAGCCCTTGCGCTTCACCACTGAACAATTCTTGCAGTACTTTAAGGTCATCTATTTTGAACAAGAAGTTGCACCGGCCGTGCAAGCCTCGAACTTAATGCGCTCTACGCAAAAGCAAAGTTCAAATCCATGGAAGAAGGCCTGATTGGGAAATTAAAGACTTAGCTCTTGTAGTTGCCATATTCTTTGATGAGTTCCGTTACGGCCACTTTTATTTCTTTGTTTTCAGTCAGCTCAGCAATGCGTTTATCTTGGTTGAAGGTAGTGAGGGCCACTTCTGCTTTCTTGCGGGCGCGCTCATTGGGATGGGCTTTGGCGACAAAGTAAAGGGGCGGGATAGAGATTAGCTTCTTCTCTTTTACTAATTGGTCTATGGCTACGCTGACGGCTTGATAATCTTCACTTTTGAGGCAGGCGACTAGTGCTTTGAACAACATGTGATCAATTTTGTTGTAGAGGCCTTTGGTGTCGGTCGCAACCAGGTCTGCAACTGAATTAAATTGGGCACCGTAATCGCTCATTGGTCACCTTTATCACTTAAATTCGAACAGCAGAGAGGCAATATTCCTGTAGACTAGAGCTATCAATATTTTATGCCATGGAGAATTGAGCTTGAAACAAGGAGCGGAAACCTTCTCCAGACGATGGTCTAAGAAATTCGCGCTCTTGTTTGCTGTAGTTTCTACTTTAATCAATAATTTTGAGCCTGCTTTGGCGTCTCATGATAGCTTTCTCTTTGGGCCAGACGCCACAATTACTAATTGGGATGCCGCACTGTCGGCCGAAGATTTCGGCGTTAGCGCTTCCTGTTCGTCTTTGCAGACATCTTTTAATCAGGCAGTTGTTGATCACTATTTGGCTCAGACTTTTTTGCTTGCAGCCTTAGATAGCAGGGAGCCAAAGTTCAAAAAGCGATTGTTCAAGCTTAGTTTGGAAAATAGTGAGCGTCTTGTCAATTCTAGTTTTAAGAATGACCGAGGCAATCGAGCTCTGCGCATTTTTGTGCTTTTACAGCTGCAACATAAGGTCAAGGCAAAGCAAGAGATAGCCAGTTTGGTTGCACTTCTTCGTGAAACTCCTGCGCCGTCGGCACTGGCAAAGCTGCAGAAAGAGAGGAGTAATGCGGCGAGGAGCGACAGGACAAGTTGTTCGTCTACACTGATTGATCTTGCCAGGCGCTTTCAGCGAGCTGGCGATAGTCTCTCGGCAAATTACTTAGAGCAGGCTGCAGACAAACTAAATTTACTTGAACCTGATGGGCCAGTACCAGCTAAAACTGTTGCCGATCAGCAAGTGGAAACACTCTATCAGCAAGGTGCTGCTGCTTCAGCAAAGGGTGATTTAGAGGAGGCCCAAGAGAAGTTCAAGCAGGCCCTGGAGCTGCAAGAGAAGACCATGAGCGACAAACTTCTGCGGGCATTCGATAGCAGGTTGGCTCTGGTGCGCACTCTTGTCGCTTTAGATCAACCAGAATTGGCGCAAGATCATTTTAACCAGGTGATTGAACGGTTAAAGCAAATATCTAAAATTGAAAGGCCACAAACTGCGGATTTACTTAGTCAGTATATGGGCATTGTAGAAACTGATCTAAATGAAACTGATCTGAATGAAACTGACTTGAGTGAAGCTGACTGGCGCCAGTCAGACTTAAAGAAGAGCAAAGAGATGGTGAAAGGTGCCATGGCCAGCAAACTAACACCCGCTAGTGAAAAGAGAATTGCTCGTGGTCTTAATTCACTTATTACTGCTGCTTATCTCTGTAAAATTGATGGCAATCTCAGTCAGGCTGCTCATCTTTTTCGCCGGGCCTATTTGATCAACCATCGCTACTTTCCGCATTCTGACGAGCAGTTAGGTTCAATTTGTTATGACCTAGGCGAAACACTTTATTGGTCTTCTGATTTGGAAGAAGCTGAGCACTACATGCAGGAAGCTTTGCGGCTTCGTGAGAAAAATGGCAGAGATTGTGTCGAGGCCATTAACCTGCGCGGCACCCTAGGTCGAATTTTAATTATTGGTGGCAGAGGCGAGGCAGCCTGCCGCTTCTACATGGAGACATTGCGGCTCCTAGCGGGAAAGAGTTTCGCCAAAAGTTTTGAGGCCGCCAAAGGCCTCGATTTTTCGCAGCTGATAGTGGGTCTAACTGCGGTGGCGACTGACTCGGGCAATGCACTTAATCCTGATTTTAAGAGTCAGTTCGAAGATGCTTTGCAAAGTTTAGCCGATGCTGCAATTTCTTGTAAGCACTACGATCAAGCCATAGCAAGTGATCAGGCGCTGCTTTGTCTGCGAGAAGAGAAATTATTGAGTGAGAAAACTCTGGCGGCAAAATCTAATCAGAAAGAAGAAGCTGTTGAAGAACGTCTAAATCAGGCCCGCGAGCAGGTAGTGGCAACTCTCTGGCAGCTAGGTTGGGTAACTTCCATGATTGGCAATCTCTCCGCCGTTGAAGACTCGAACAAATATTATGGTCGATTGATTACTGAGTTTCCTTCTCCCCTACCAAGGCCTCTAGCCGATTGGTATCAGGCTAGAGCAATTAGCTTTGATTTGCTGGGCAAATACCCTGAAGCCAAACGTGATTTTAGCGAAGCCCGTAAGCTATTTAGAAAGCATTTGCGCCAGGAAAAGGATCAAGAGCAAATTGACATTGTTACATGGACTATTGATGACATTACTTACAATCTACATAGTCGCCGCAAGAGTCCTGCTTCAGACCGAGACTATCTAAAAGCTGAGCCAAATTCGTTTTGGCGAGCCAGTCGTTTCCCTCTGAAGGTTTTTGTTGAAACTTCAGCTAGTAATGGCTTCGGAGGCTCGATTCGTGAGCTTATGCATAAAGCAATGGAGCAGTGGAGCAAATACGAAAATTCACCAATTTCGCTCACTTATGTATCTGACATGGATAGCGCTGATGTCTATATAGAAAGAGTTACGTCTTATGATGACATACCTTATGGCTCGGCCGGCCGAACTAGCGCCGTCTATGAGAAAGATAACAAGCGGGCTCTAGACCGCGCTCATGTTCGAGTTTACTGCCCTTCTTACGATGGCTTTGCCTCCCGAGCAGAAGGGGCCCTCGACAAAATTGAGAATCAAGAAATGACTTCATTTGCAAAAACTCAACTTTATACTCTGTTCATGCACGAGTTTGGTCATGTGCTTGGCCTGGGTCATTCACCCGGTGGTCAAGATGTAATGTATTGGAAGTCATGCTCGACAGAGCTTACGGAGCGCGACAAAGAGAGTATTCGTAGGCTTTATAAGCTGAATAAATAGGTCTTATCGGAGCGCTTTCGCACTGGCACTTAATTGTAAAGTGTTAATCTTCGTTGGGGCTGTAAGAGCTAAAATAATGGCCTCACAGCACCTTCAAATGCTGAGCAGTCAAAATTACCTAATTTCTGAGAGCGTCTTATGCATTCAGCCAAATCTGAACCAAGTCATTCCAACGTTGATCACCCCAATCCAACCGACCGCAATAAGTCAATCATTTGGTCTCGTTACTTGATTGATTCTACTGATTGGCTGGTTTTTGCCACCAAGGTGACTCGTTTGAATGTAGCTGTTGCAAACATGATTTCTTCACCGATCAAACTGCTGTCTATGTCAGTACTTTCTCCTGGGGGCAAAGTTCTCTTTGAGGGCGTACTTAAGCCTCAAGACGAAATTGCCAGTCAATTGATCGAAGAACACGGCCTCAATCAGTCTATTGTCTTTAATGCAATGTCTTTCAGTGAAATGCTAATTCAGCTCAATCGACTGTTTGAAGGAAGACAGATTCTAGCCTGGGACCTCAATGTCCAGCAGGCTCTCCTTGATGAGATGGCGGCTCAGTTTGCCCAGCCTCAGACATTGTTAGCTGGCTACAGTCTCAGTCCTGAGTACGCGCGCTTTGTCGGCAGCATTAACAAGGTTGGTGAGGGTGATACCACTACCAATACTGCTGCTAGTGGGGCCAAAGGAGCATACCAACCACAGGCACTAGCTGTAAACGGAAAAGGTGCCACGGCTGAATGTCGTGCATTGATTGCCACTCTCTATCAAATGGCTGGTGCATCACAGTCAAGTCGTGCCGCCACTGGTAACCAAAATTGGACGGGAGAGTTTTACCGACCAAAAGTTTCAGCTACGGATAAGATCAAAGACTTTCTTGGCCTTTAAGCCGCTAGCAAGTATTTGATTTTATTTGCTCTTGCTTAGTTTTGCCGCTTCATCTTCTAGGGTCTTAGCTTCGCTTGCTCGATTGTCTTGCTTGAGAGCTGCGGCCTGATTGAGTAGAACATTGGCATAGAGCTGCTTTTGCGATTTCATTTTCTTCAACAACTTTGCTGCTTGTGAAAAATCGCTGGCTGCTTGTTTGAAGTTGTTGCAAGAGTTCTGGCTGTGAGCTAATTCGATATAGGCATTGGCAAGATCTGACTGGGCGGCCTGGCTACTGTGGGGTTTAGCTTCAAGTTCAGCCACTTTTTTTTGCAATAGTTCTTTTCGTGGCACGGGGCTAACTTGACTGGAATTGAGGCTGTTCATACTGGGCTTGCCCATCAGGCGTTGCTCAGGTGGTCCGTCAGCTTTAAGAGTTGGTTCGCCTCTTTCTACTTGACTAGAACTTGCACTAGAACTTGAATTTATGGGTTTTGCTTTGGCTGGTTCACTGGCTAGAGCCGCAGCAAAATTACTAACAACTATGGCAATAAAGCTACTTGCTATTTTCAAAAACTGTTTGCTGCGATCGCGCATGGCGCGGAGCCCCTTGGGGCAGTTGTCACTTAATATGGTGCCATCTTTGCGCCTAAAAAATTGTACGCAAACTTTGCTTCCGGCTCGCTCTGCTAAAAATCTCTCGGCTTCTAGGCTTCCCATCGATGAAATATTGTAGACATTGAGGGCACAACTCGAACAAAAGCGCTCTCGTTCTGTTCCCACCATGGTATCCCAATCAGCATTGCATGGCGCTGCTATTTTCAAGCTAGCGAGTATTGGTGTTTCTGCTGCGTTGCTGTCGTTCGATTGGCAAGTCATATTCACCTTCTATGGGAAACAGAATAATTAGTATTATACCGAACCCTTTCTGGCCCCTCTTTAGTTCTTAATTTGGAGCCTGAGCTTTTTCAATCAGGTTTAGGGCTGGGTCTGCCAGAAAGCGCACGGGCATGATGGGGTCGAGTAGTGTCGTGCCCACTCCTAGAAGTCCTGTGCCATAGTGGTTAATTGGCACATTCATGCGTCTATAGAGTTCCACCGCTGCGCCTATACAGGTCCAGCGATCAGGTGCAATTCGCCCCATAAAAGTGCCGAACCAGTCGTAGCCGCTGGCATGAAAAAATTGCTTGAGTCTTGAGCTAAGCCACTCTGGCAAGGGAAAGAAGTTGATGCGTTTGAGCACTCTGATATTTTCGGCCTCGGCCCAGAGGCGGTTACTCTTGACCATTTCTTGGGCTATGGCAAAAGCATGGGCTTTTTGCTCGTCTGACCAGGGTTCTTGCAAGTGCAGGCCGACATAACTGCCGTCATAGTCGGGGCCAGTTAAATCACTTAGTTGGTGCAGGGTGCAGCCTTTGTCCATGTAGGAGCTAAGTAGCATCTTGGCTCCGCTTGCATCTTCGAGCACTACTTCAGCATGACCGACGCTTTCGTGCAGTCGTTTGGCAACGTTGCCACTGGTGAGCAACAAATCGCCCGCCCGTAAAAGCTCGGCTGGTGGATTAATAATGGTATTTAAGGGCACGGGCCCATAGCCCTGCTTCTTAAAGCGGGCCTTGTTGCGGCGGTAGAGGATAAACAAGTAAATCCAGCATGCTATTTCGGCAAGGGCCAGGACATGCACAAGGGGATGCAGTGCCTTGGCGAACAGGGCCAGTAAGCTCAGGCTCAAGCCAAGCACCACTGGTAGTTGCAGCTCGATACGCGAGAGTACGTCGAAATAGGTTTGCAATAGATGGTCGACTTTAATTCTGGTCAAAATTAACCATGCGCCGCTTACCAGCACGCAACCGCCAGAGAGTCGCCAGTCAAGCTGATGGCTTAGAAATTTGTAGGTCAGCCAAATAAGAGAAAAGTAGCAAACTGTATTGATGGCCTTGACTAAATCAAAGTAGGCACTGTTTCTTTGAACTGCTATGCAGGGTTCGGCTGGAGAATAAGGGGTAATAAACATTTCTCGATAATACCTCCTAATTGACAATCTCAACGCGTATGGGCAATACATTGATAGAATTGCGCCAATAAGGAAGACATTTATAAAGGCCCTACAGATCTAATCTTAACGTCGTAGCGAATGCCAGTTAACTTACACCGTTCTTTAGCCACCCTTCTACTCTCGTTGCTAGTCTTTCCTCTAGCTGGCGAGTACCACAGTGTGTCTAGTTCGGCTTTTGCCTCTTCTTCTAAGAGTGCTAGCGGCTCCAGGGCTCAGGAGCTTACCGAAGAAGCCATGGCGGCCTTAAAGGCGGCGAACTATGCTGCGGCCGAACCGCTTTTGATAGAAGCCTTGCAGCTCAACGAGAAGGGTTTCAAAGGTGCCAATCTGGGCGGTCAATTGCTCGGCAGTATAGAGCGTTTGGCCGACTGTTATTTCTTAGAAAGCAAGTACAGTGAGGCCGAGGTGCTTTACTTGCGCGCTATCGCCGCCAGGCAGAAGGCTGGTGTCGCCAAAGACAGCAGCTTGGTTCGTGACTTGACTAATGTAGCGGCTCTTTACCAACGTCAGGGAAAGCATTCAGAGGCTGATCAACGATCAAAGCAGGCCTTGATGTTGGTTGAGGAGCAATGGGGCGATAGCTTAGAGTTGGCGGCGGCGCTAGCTGCGCGGGCCAAAGTCTTGTTAGATATTGACCAAGCACCGGCGGCTATTAGTCTTTTAGAGCGAGCTCTTAGTCTGCGCTTAAAAGAAGCGAAAGGAAACGATTCTGCAGTCAGTTCTATTTTGACTACTCTGGCCAAGGCCTATTTGGAAAGCGACAATTACCATGCGGCCGAGAAGAGTCTGAAGCAGGCTCTCGATATTGACCTCGCCAACTCGGGGAGAGAGTCACTGCCCGTAGTGGTAGATCTCAGTACAATTGGCCAGCTCTATTTGCGCCAGGGCAAGTACAGTGCCTCGGAGCATGCTTACAAGGAGGCCCTTGAGATTTGCACTCGTCTGAAAGGTGACAAGCATCCTGAAACTGCTACTTGTATGAATAATTTGGCCTTTCTTTACCGCAATATGGGCGACTATAGCAAGGCCGAAAGCCTGCTACGTTCTGGTCTCGATATTCGCGAGCAGAACTTTGGCACTGACCACCCACTAGTGGCACAGAACTTGATCAATCTTGCAGATCTTCTCGTGGCAGCCGATAAGGCTACTGAAGCCGAGCCTCTGCTCAAGCGAGCCTTAAGTATAGAAGAGAGCAACTTGGGTCAGCAACATAGTTATGTTGCTTTGATTGAGCGTGAATTAATAGATATTTTGCAAGCTCAACCAACTAAATTGGCTGAGGCTGAGAAGTATGCCAGACGTCTACTTCAATATGACCAGAGCGTTAGTGGAGAAGATAGTCTACTTACAGCCCGTGATCTTGAATCTCTGGGCAAGATTCTCATCGCTCAAGACAAAATAGCTGAAGCTAAACCGGTGATTGAAAAAGCACGGTCAATTGAGAGCATGCAAAAGGGCTTATTTTTTGAGCAAGAGAAGAATAAAAATTTGGCTGAACAGTTGGCTGCTAATTCGAGCATTATCTACAACAAACCAATTCAAGATAAATGGGCTCTGGTTGTGGGCATTAGCAGCTTCCAAGACGCTTCTCTCAATTTGCGATTTGCCGCCAAAGATGCTGTGGACTTTAGAAATTTCCTGGTCAATCAGGCTGGTTTTCAGGCCGACCATGTCAAACTACTTACTGATCATGAGGCAACCAGAGCTAATATTGTGGCCTTGCTCGGTGATAAGTGGATGAAGCGTGTGGTTAAGGCAGACGATCTCGCGGTTGTTTATATTTCTAGCCACGGCACTCAGGCCGCCAGCCAGGTTGGTGGCACTAACTTTATTGTGCCCTATGAAGGCAATGCTCATAATATAGTCTTTTCTGGCATTCCCATGCAGTGGTTTTTAGCTGGTTTAAAAGACTTGGTTCATAGTGATCGCATTTGCGTCTTTCTCGATGTTTGCCATAGTGGTGCTGCTGCTATTGAGAAGGGCGAATCTAAATTTACTCAAAAGCTAGACAAGGACATTACTGCGGTTGGTGGAAAGTCACTTTATCGTATTCGTGACATCGGAGAAACTGTGCTGGCATCTCCACCAGGGCAGGTTGTGGTGGCCGCCAGTCAAGCTGATCAGATTTCTTGGGAGTCGAAGCGCTATTCTAATAGCGTGTTTACCAGACGTTTAATTGAGGGGCTTTCTCTCAATGGTAAAGAGACAACATTGCAACAGACCTTTGTCTATTTGCGCGATCGTGTAGAAGAAGAAGTGCTGCGAGATCGCACCCAGATTCAAGCACCAGTGGTGGTGCCGAAGTTGCAGGCGGCAAATGCTCCTCAGTTGGGCTGTAAGGCTATTAATCCGCGATCCGCTGCAGAATCTGCCGATCTCGAGAGCAACAGAAAGTTTGGAAACAAAGTAAACTAGGGTGCAACATTAGGAGAAGAAGATGGTTACGCTTAACTTTTTTAAAATGGAATTGGTAAAACGAGTGCCAATGAGAGTAGGGCCATCTAAATTTCTTTCTGCTAGCTTGGTTTTGGCCATGGTTGCAGCTGTTCCACTTAGCATCAGTACTTCCTCACCGGCTCAGGCTTTCTGGCCATTCTCCAAGAAGCATGCCGATGGCTCTAAGCGCAAGAAAAGAAAGTTACAAGGTACGCAAGTAGGGCTGGTACCGGGCAATCCTCCTGCACTCTATTGGGCTGCTAAGAAGCCTAAAGCTGTGGTGCTTTGTTTGCATGAGCTGGGGCTCTACAGCGGAGTGTTTGATGACCTTGGTTCGCGCATGGCGGCAAAAAATATAGCTGTCTATGCCATAGATCTGCGCGGCTTTGGTGGCTGGCGCGAGATTGACAGGAAAGACAGCAAGATGGACCTGGCTAAGACCTTAGCTGATGTAAAAGGTTCTTGTGAAGAGATTCGTAAATTGCACGAGGGAGTGCCAGTATTTATTCTTGGTGAGGCCATGGGCGGCGCTTTGGCTTTGCAGGCTGCTAGCAAGTATCCGACTTTGATCAATGGCATCATTTCTGCTGCTCCTGGCGGCGATCACTTCAAATCGGTCAATAACTTCGTCAATGTTGGGGTTGGTATGGCAGTAGGCTCCAAGCATGCCTTTGGTTTGGGCGAAAAGCTTATGGATGTGGCTACACCGAAGCAAGAACTAAAAGCCGCTCTGAGTGAAGATGACATGGTGAGAATGGATGTTACCTCTGGTGAGATGGTTGCTTGCCAGTTCTTTATGTACAAAACCAAAGCAATGGCCAAGGCTATTAAAGAAATGCCTGTTTTGATTGTTCATGGCGATAAAGACGGTGAATCGAAGCTGATCGGTTCAGAGAGTGTTTTCAAGAATCTTGCTACCAAAGACAAGAAATTTGTCCGCCTTGCTGAGGGCGACCACTATACATTTGAAGATACAAAGGTGGCCGATGATGCTTTTGGTACAGCTCTTGCCTTCATCGAAGAGCATGCACCCGCTAGTGAACCTGACCAATAGCGACTGTCTCTTTGTATCTAGTTTTGTTTAAATGGTGCACGAGGAGAGATTCGAACTCTCGACCAAGCGCTTAAGAGGCGCGTGCTCTACCGCTGAGCTACTCATGCATACGAACTAAGGCCACCTTGAAGATGACCTGACCATTATATCGGTATGTCTTTGGTAATTAGTGTTCTTATGCCAAGAGGTAGTTTACAATTTGAACAAGCAAAAATTCATTTCAATTTCTCGATTGTCTGGTCTAATTCACATAGATGTGCAACCATTGAGTCAATTGAACAGGAGCAAAAAGTGGACATCCAGGAACTAGCGAGACTTCAACAGCAAAGCAATAGCGACCACCTCATGGTCGAAGTCGAAGACACTGTGAAAGCGGGTAGACCGCGGTGCTTCCTATCAGCTGATCGCAATGCGCCTGATACTGTTACCCTCCACCGCTACCGCGATGGTGGTACTTTGCTTCGCATCCTCGATCTCAATACTGAGCGGGGTCTAAAGCGCTTGACTGAGCTGAATGTGGTCGGTCACACCGATCGTAATATTTAGGTCGCTATTTAGTTTGCTATTTAGGCCGCTTCTCGGATAGCTTGAAATTTAAACTTAATGCTCGCTTAGCGTTAGCTTCTTGACATGGTTCACTTTAGGCGACGTGAACAATTGGTCGTTTAGTGGGTTCCGGTTCATGGCGTCGCAGTTGTTCTCTGATCAGAGGTGCCGTCTCACCCTCTCCGAAAAGAGCGTACTTGAGAGCATAGGCCAGAGGATGTACCTCACTCCATGACATGTATATGTGAGGAACTTTGTTGCCTTTATCGTCTCGTAAATGTAAAAGCAGGGCGGCGATGGCATCGGCTACGGCTGGCGACTGACAGCGCAAAACGCGAAATTTTTCTATTTCATGACCAGTAACGAGAAGTACGTCTTTGTCACCACCGGTGGGTTCGACTTCAACAAAAATGAAGTTACCTTCTTCTTTTTGAATGCTATGTTTGCGCCGAGCATCTTGTTGGAGTTTGTCGTAGTTCTTGCTGCCATATTTCTGAGCCAAGAGGCGCACCACACCCAGGTGTTCTTCTGATAATTCCTGGATAAATTCTTGGGCACGTTGGTCTAGTTGTACATTGGAGATTTTGCGCTCTCTTGTCCTTATCGAAACAGTGGTGATAAGGACAAGGCCTAGTCCAGTCAGAGCACCAATGGTAAGTCCATCTAGACCTGCTTGGCCATCAAGACCGGAGATGTACCAGCCAGCCAGGGTGCAGAAGGTAATTGCCATGGTGATAACAACTGTTATGGCTGCTCTTCGCGGAAGGGGATTAGCTTTCGTTACTTGGCTGTGACTATCTAGTTTAGGCAACATGAACTAGTGGCCTCCTAAATTCGTTTGATTCGGTAGAGCGAATTATTTCGCGCGTCAGTGTGGCAGTTTCGCCTTCACCAAAGAAAATAAACTTGAAGGTGTAAATGATTGGATGACCTTCAGTCCAGCCGAAATAAACGTGGGGCATCTTTTTTGTCTTATCGCGCAAATGCAGTAGCACAGCGGCAATGGCGTTCGGTACAGCCAGGCTCTTGCAGCGCAATACATGGTGACCATCAATATCGTGGCCAGTCACTTCTAGCACCGTATCAGAGAACTCAGAAACATCTTCTGGTTCCACCTCTAAGAAAATGAAGTTACCCTCGCGCTCCTGGATGCTATGGATGGCTCGTGCTCTGGCTTCCTTTTCTTTGAGAAAGCCTGTGCCAGCGCGATTGGCTAGCAGTCTCACTTCGCCCCAGTGTTCGTTTGTGGCAGCGCTGATAAAATCGAGAGCCTTCTTATCTAGCTTCACCTCTTCTACTCGTAGTTCTGTTGAGCGCACAGCCCGTGAGATAAAGGAGCTGATTAATATGCTTATAACGAAGAACAAGGCTATGCGAACACCTTCAGGACGCTGAGTCATATTGACGATTGATGTCCAGATAAATACCAAGCTTATGGCTGTGAAGACAAAACGTTTGGGCGAGGCCTTTTGCCAGGAGGTGATTGCTGAAGCCAGTGCTGCCGACGTAATCAATACCAGCACTCCAGTGGCGTAGGCACCAGCCTGGGCGTCGACATCGGCTTTGAATATGAAAGTAACAGCATACGAAATAAGAGTGAAAAATATTACTAAGGGTCTCACTGCGCCCGCCCAATCTGGTGCCATACCGTAGCGCGGTAGATAGCGGGGAACCAGACTAAGAAGACCGGCTATGGCTGAGGCACCGGCAAACCACAAAATAAGAATGGTGCTGAAATCATAGAGAGAACCAAAAATCTCACCCAGATGAGTGTGGGCGAGATAGGCTAGGGCTCTGCCATTGGCTGCCCCACCCTCTTTGTATAGTTCCGCTGGAATTAATAGGGTAGTGACCATGCTGGAAGCTACTAGAAAATAGCTCATGATCAAGGCTGCGGTGGTGAGTAAATATTTGGCGTTACGAATTCTTCCGCTTAGATTTTCCGGCACATCAGTGGCATCTCCTTTCACCATCGGCATCACCGCGACACCGGTTTCGAAGCCCGAGAGCCCCAAAGCCAGGTTGGGAAAGAGTAAGCAGGCTGAGCCAATCATGGTAAAGATATTGCCAAAGTTTGTTGTAAGTTTTTGCAGCCAGTTGCTGGTTAATTCAGGCTGTATGGCTAATTGCCAAAGACCCCAGCCAACAATAATATTGGTGAGCAAGAGATAAACGGCGACTATATAAACAGAAATGCCAATTGCTTCTTTGAAGCCTTTAAGAAAAACGGCTCCAAGGCTTGTGAGTAAGATTAGGGTCACCAGTACGCGATTATGATTGTGCCAGGCCTCTGGTATCATGGGGTTTTCAAGAATGTGAGCCGTGGCATCTGCGGCAGAAAGTGTAATGGTGATAATAAAACCGGTGGCGGCAAATCCAAGTAGTAGCAAAACAATGGTTTTGCCACGCCAGCCCGGAAGTAAGCCTTCCAGCATAGCAACTGAACCCTGTCCGTTTGGACTACGTTCGGCCACAAAGCAGTAGGCTGGCAGTGCGCCAAAGAGAGTGACAATGACCAGTACCAATGTGGCTACAGGGGAGAGAATGCCAGCGGCAAGATAAGCGATTCCTGGCTGATAGCCGAGAGTTGAGAAATAATCCACACCGGTGAGGCACATGACTTTCCACCAAGAATCTTGATGAGACTCTTGATGACCTTTTTGATGCGATTCTTGATGAGCGTCTTTGTGATTTCGTTTAGTCGTTGTTAGGCCAGCCAATAGCCAGTCACGAAAAGGGTTTTTCTTCTCTCTCACTGCTTTACTCTCACCAATGCTCTCAAATCTTTATTGAATCTTGAGTATATCTTGATGTCCTTAGCTCTAGACGAAAAAAAGGGGGACTTTAGATTCCAAGCGACTAGACTGACTGAACAGTCTGTTTTACTGACCCTATGGAAGCCTGAGGAAACGAAGTGTTTAGCGGCGGCCCGCCGGTCCACTTAATGTGGTCCAATATGTTCAACCCTGATAAAGCCAAGCTTAAGGGTAAGGTTGCCTGGCGCCGTATTGCCGCTCTGTTTGCGCCCTATTGGCGGCTCGAGTTAATGGTAGTGGCTGCCATTATTGTCTCTTCGACTTTAGGACTAGCTCCTCCACTTCTGACTTTGGCCATTATTGATAAGGCCCTGCCAGCGCGAGATTTTCCCTTATTGGCTATGCTGGTCTTGGCCATGGTGGCCTCGGCAATATTGGCTGGATTGGTAGGCGTTTATCAGGGCTACTTAAATTCAAAGGTGGGCGAAGGCATTGTGCGCGATTTGCACACAGACCTGGTGTCGCATTTGCACCGCATGCCTTTGTTGTTTTTTACCAGTACTAAAACTGGCGAAATCATGAATCGTGTCAGTAGTGACGTTGAGAGTGTAGACGGCGTCATTACCGGCACCATGGTTTCAATTGTCACTAATATCATTACTATTGTTACTACGCTAGTAGCAATTTTTGCTTTAAATGCGCAGCTGGCCTTGATTTCTATTATTGTGGTGCCACTGATGGTAGTGCCGCTCTGGCCGGTGGGGCGGCGCATGTATGAAGTGCGCAAGAAGACTCGTACCAAGCGCGATCAGATACAAGCAGCCACACAAGAGACATTATCGGTTTCAGGTACAGTGTTAGTAAAGTCGTTTGTAAAAGAAGAGTTTGAGCGCCAGCGCTTTTATAAATTAGCCACTGAACTGATGGCCCTTGAAATTAGTGTGGCCATGATTGGGCGCTGGTTTATGATGGCGATTACGGCTATGGTTACGGTGGGCCCGGCAATCATATGGCTAGCTGGCGGCTGGTTAGCGATTTACCACGGTATTACAGTCGGGGTCCTAGTGAGCTTTGTCGCTTTAATAAGTCGGCTCTATACTCCTGTTTCAGCCTTGGCTGGGGTGCAAATCCAAGTAGTAAGTGCCTTGGCTGTTTTTGAGCGTATTTTTGACTACCTTGATATGAAAGAAGAAAAAGATCTTCCTGAGGCCTTACCCTTGGAGCATAACGCCGTCAGTGGCAGGGTTGAATTTGAGCACGTTGGTTTCTCCTATCCCTCTATTGGTGCTAACAGTCGGGGCGGGGTGGAAGATCTTAGTTTTGTCATTGAGCCCGGTCAAATGGTTGCAATTGTTGGTCCTTCTGGCGCTGGTAAGAGCACCATTACTAATCTTTTGCCGAGGCTGTGGGAGATCGATCAAGGGCGCATCTTGATTGACGGAAGGGATACAAAATTTGTCACTCGAGATTCGCTAAGAGAGAACATCGGCATTGTTACCCAAGAAACCTATTTGTTTCATGACACCATTGCTGCTAATCTGCGTTACGCCAAATCTGACGCTAGCCTAGAGCAAATTGAGGAAGCCTGTCGAGCAGCCAATATCCATGATGTCATTGCCGCCATGCCGGAAGGCTATGAGACGGTTGTGGGAGAACGTGGGCACAAGCTTAGTGGTGGAGAAAGGCAGAGACTTGCCATTGCCCGGGTGTTGCTGAAGAACCCACGGATACTCATACTTGATGAAGCCACTAGTGCTTTAGATAATGAAAATGAGGCATTGATACAGGCCGCTCTTGTGCCCCTAATGGTCGGACGGACATCTTTAGTGGTGGCGCACCGCCTAACCACCATTATCAATGCCGATAAAATCTTTGTCTTAGAAAACGGTCGCATTGTTGAGAGTGGCAGTCACGCAGAGCTGCTTGAACAAGGTGGCGTCTACGCCAGGCTCTATTTTAGATAGATATTTTTAGATCGAGATTATAGTAAGGTTTAATGCGACCAGTTGTACTCAGTCACACCCTTTTGAGAGCGCACTACGCTGGCTGCCGGTCTAGCAACTGGAGCGACTTGCTGTACCGGAGCCTGCTGATAGCTTTGGGACGGATCAATTTCGCTATAAGGCACATCATTACTGTGGCTGATTGGTTTAGTTGCTGGTGAGCCAATGCTTGTGGCATAGCGAGATGTTGGCAGTTCACCGGCTGGTATAGGAGTTGCTTGATTGGCATAGTAGCGCTGATTGTACTGGCGAAAGACACGGGCCATGACAGTGCCACCAGTAACGTGTTTGTCTGCCACAGGACTTTTTTCGTCGCCGCCACCCCATACGGCTGTCACCATATCTGGTGTGAAGCCAACAAACCAGATATCTTTGGCCTTGTCGGCAGTGCCGGTCTTGCCTGCCACAGGGCGATTGGCGAGCCTGGCCTGAGTTCCCGTGCCACGCCTCACGACCTCGGTCAGAATGTCGACCAGCCAGCTCGTCTGTTCGAAAGGAAAAACTCTGTGAATAACTGGCACGTAGCGATCTAATAGCTGGCCACGACTGTCTTTTACTTCGCGTATCATCCATGGTGTCACAGCTACTCCACCGCGGGCCAGGGTGCCATAAGCCGAGGCCAGTTCAAGGGGTGTGACAGCTGAGCTGCCCAGGGCTAGTGCCATGGTTGGTGCCAGGTTAGATCTAATACCGGCAGCTCTTAAGGTATCAATCACATTGGTGATGCCTACTTGTTCCATGACGCGAATTGTACACATGTTGCGTGACTGGCAGAGGGCTTCTCTTACTGTAATTTCGCCCATGTACTTGCCATCATAGTTTTTGGGAGCCCATTCAACCCCGGTTTCTTGAGTCATTTTAAATGGGATATCTTGTACGGTGCTTTCTGGAGTTAAGACTCCGCCCATGAAAGCGGTGAGGTAAATAAAGGGCTTTAGAGCTGAGCCTGCTGTATGTGGATTAACAGCACTATTCCATTGATTTTTCCAATAGTCATGGGCACCGCCAACCAAAGCCCTGACAGCTCCGTCTTTAACCGATAGACTTACCAATGCTTCTTCTTCTATCCCCGCTGGTGCTCTTCTAATTTCAGAGGCAAGGGTTTGTTCTGCAGCTTCTTGAGCAATAGGATCTATGGTCGTATAAATTTCAAGGCCGTTTAAGCCGATGGTGCGCGAGTCAAATTGGCGCCGCACTGATTCAAGAACCAGTGCCGTAAAGTAAGGATAGTGGCTGAAGGGCTGACTTGGTTTAGCTACTTCAGCCCTTTTGAAAACCAGAGGCTGAGATTCGGCTAATAGGCAGTCGCTTTCGGAGATAAAGCCGCACTCTACCATGGCTCTAAGCACCTGCTTCTGCCTCACCATTGCTTCTTTTCGTTTGTCTTTTGAACCTAAGAACGACGGTGCGCGAATGATGCCCGCTAAAAATGCTGATTCGGGCAAATTGAGATTGCTTGCCTTTTTACCAAAATAGTTATGAGCTGCCTGCTCGATGCCCCGGGCACCGTTACCGAAATAGATTTCAGTGAGATAGAGAGAGAATAACTGCTCTTTAGTGTATTTTTCTTCCAAGCGGTATGATGCCACCACTTCGGCTAATTTGACTATGCCGGTGCGTTTGACGTCTGGGAAAAATAGATTCTTAGCTAATTGCTGGGTAATGGTGGAGCCGCCTTCAACCATTTTTAGAGCTTTGGCATTGGCAAAAGAGGCCCTCAGTATGCCTTGAAAACTCATGCCGCCATGCTTATAAAAATTCTTGTCTTCTGCAGCGAGTACAGCCTGTTGCATACATACAGGCACTTGATTGAAAGGAATCAAAGTGCGCGGCATTCCTAAATTGATGCGCTCTATCAGCTTGTCATTGCGGTCATAGATCGAAATAGAATCAATTGGTTTGTAATTCTTGAGATAGTCGATATTCGGTAGGTGATTTACTTCTTGTATGACCAGCAGTCCTACTACGGTGCCGCCTAAGATCAACATTACTAGGCCTACTTGACCGAGCATTTTTAAGATCGTGAAAGTTGAGCGCAAGAAATCTCTCATGCCGCCCAGATCGTTCATTTCTCGAAGATTGTTTGGTCGCAAAAAATGCCTACGCTATTACTGTTGAGACTGGTGAGTCTGATACCAAGTACGAATTGAAGGATCGATTGTAAATGCTTTTTCGAAGTCGTTTGCGCTCTTCTCTCGGCTGCGGTCGTCTTCTTTGAGAGCATGTAAGAAGGCCCGGTGAAAGTAAGCTTGAGCGCATTCCGGGTTTAGCCTAATTGATTTATTGAGATCGGTCATAGCCGCGTCAGGCAGGCCCATTTCATCAAGCAATCGGCCCCGGCTTAAATAATTGGTCCACTCATCGGGTTCGCTTTCGATAACAATATTGAAGTCTTCTAAGGCTTCCTTTAAACGTTTCAATTTCCACAAGCTGTGGGCGCGATAGTACAAATCTGGCTCAAAGGCAGGGCTCAACTCCACCGCTTTAGTGATGTCGTCAACTGCTTCTTGAAATTGCTCAAGGCGATAGTTTAGTTGCCCCCGGAAGCTGTAGAGTGTTGGTGAATCGTTCTTTATAGCTATGGCTTGGTCATAGGCTGACAGAGCCAAGGCTAGCTGCCCGAGGTCGCTCAACACCTCTGCTTTGGCGGAAATAATTATCACTAGTAGGCTGTTGTTGTCAGCAGCTGCGGCAGCAGAGTCTATGAGCTTGAGCGCCTCTTCTGAGCGCCCCAATTGGTGCTGACAAAGACCTTTATTCATTAAGGCAAGGGCGCTTTTCTCGACTGCAAGAACGGCTTCGAAATCGCGGATGGCAACGTCATATCGCCCGGCCATCATCAGAGCATTGCCTCTGTTTAGTTGGGCTTGCCATAGGCCTGGGCTAGCGGCAAGGGCTTGGGTGAAGCAGAGTGCTGCTTCATTAGCGCACTGGTTTTGCAAATACATAAAGCCTTGCTGAAAGTGCAGGCTTGCTTCTTTATCGTCCATCCGCTTTCCTGGTTAATATCAAATTTTGCTTGAAAATCTCAGTGCTAAATCTCAGTGATAAATTACATTCTACAGGCATTCCCCTGCCAAGCTATAAAGTGCGACAATACTGATCATGTGTGGAAGGTACACCCTAGCTCATTCTACTGAAGATATTCTGGCTCGCTTTCGTGTCAGAGACCTTGAGTTACCAATTGCGGCGCGCTATAACATTGCTCCATCCAATTGGGTCCCTATTATCATTGCCAATCAATTGGAGGGCGGCCGTCGCATAGAGGCCGCTCGCTGGGGCTTTATCGCTGCTTGGTCGCGGGATGCCAAACCAATGATCAATGCCCGGAGCGAATCAATTGCAGTTAAGCCTTTCTTTCGCACTGCTTTTCGGGCAAGGCGCTGTATCGTGCCTGCCGACAGCTTCTATGAATGGACTGGTGATGGTAAAGCGCGTAAGCCCTGGCGGGTGCATTTGAAAGACAAGAGTTTAATGGGGTTTGCCGGTCTTTTTGAAGATTGGTCTTCGCTGGACGGTGATGAGATTCGCACCTGCGCCATCATTACTGTTCCGGCCAATCGAGTAATGGCTCAGTTCCACGATCGTATGCCTGCAATAATTCCCCAGCACTTAGAAGGTCGCTGGCTTGACCCAACGAACAAAAATTTGGCCGAATTAGAATCAATTCTGAAACCTTATCCAGACGATCAAATAGTTTGTCACCGTGTTTCTACTCAGGTCAATGGCACTGCTATTGATGGCAGGCAGCTAATTGCTCCAATTGATCCCTTGCAAGAACAGGCTGATGAAGAAGCGCATTCTTTGGCTGCTAAAGAAATAGCACGACAGCTTAAGGATGCTGGCAATAAGCCAGCCACTAAGTCTAAGAAAGAGAAGCCGCAATACTCTGGCCAACTTAGTTTATTTGACCAGTTTCCCCAATAGTGATGTTGATTTAGCTGGCTTCAAGCACTTTCAGTTGGGCGTGAACGCTTTCTAGCTGCCGGGTGAGCTCAGTTAGTTGGGCTTCTATTTTTGCTACTTTGTCGGCTGGTGCCTTGCTCTTGAAATCAGGGTTGGCGAGCTGTGAATCGACTTTTGCAATCTCTTTTTCTATCGATTGTTTTCGCACATTGAGCTTGTCTTTCGATTTAGCTACGTCGATTAACTTCGCTAGTGGCACGTAGATATTTACAGACGACACGGCTTCGCATGCTGCCATTGATGGTGGCGAGCAGTCCATGCTGATGTCGAGGGGGCTAGCTTTAGCTAAACGCTCAATATACATAGCTCCATCGGCTAGGCACTTCATTTCGTCCTCGTCCTGGCAGACAATCATTACCTCTGCTTCGGCCGAAGCTGGCACATTGTAGGTTTGTCTGATATTTCTGATCGAGCGTATTACTCGCATCAAAAATTCCATTTTCTCTTCGGCATCGTCATCGATCAGGTTTTCATCTGGCCTTGGGTAGGGCGCAAACATGATTGACACGAAGTCTTTGGGGAAGAATGAGGACTTTGGCACTTTGGTCCAGAGCTCTTCAGTGATGAAGGGCATAATCGGATGAAGGGCTCGCAACAGGCCTTCAAATATTGTCTGCAGCACCGCTCTGGTTTGCCCGGTAGTCTCGCCTGTCTGAGCAACTGCCTGAGCCTCTTGAGCTAGTTGAATCTTAGCAATTTCAACATACCAGTCGCAGAACGCACTCCAGGTGAAATCGTGAAGCTGGTTGGCAGCTTTATCGAAGTCATAGTCTTGGAAGTACATCTGGAGCAAATCTAGAAGCACGTTGTAGCGATTCAAGATCCAGCGGTCTGCCAGGGTCAAGTGGGCTGGATTTACTCCCTTCGGTTCAAATCCCTCTAGTTGAGCCAAGACAAAGCGGCCGGCGTTCCATAACTTATTGGCGAAGCGCTTGTATTCATCTAGCTTCTCTGCGCGGAAGCGCACATCTTGATCGCCTTTGATGCCAACAGAAGTGAACCAGAAGCGATTGGCGTCCGCTCCATAGGTGTCAATCATATCGAGTGGATCGATAGAGTTTCCTTTTGACTTAGACATGCGCTTGCCGTCTTCTGTCTGAATAACAGGGTGAATAAGCACATGTTTGAAAGGAATAGTTTTCGTAAATTTGAGCGACGTGAAAATCATACGTGCCACCCAGAGATTGATAATCTCGCGAGCGGTGGAGAGTATGGTTGTAGGGAAGAACATTTTCATTTCTTTGGTTTCATCGGGCCAGCCTAAAGTGGCGAAAGGCCAGAGGGCTGAGCTAAACCAGGTGTCGAGAACATCTTCGTCTTGTTTCATGTCAGCAGCTGGTGCTGAACATTTTTCACAGGAGTCTGGAGCTGTTTCATAAGCGTCAACAGCACCGCACTTGCTGCATGTCCAGACAGGAATGCGATGACCCCACCACAATTGTCTACTGATGCACCAATCGCGAATGTTTTTCATCCAGTCAAGATAAGAGCTGGAGTAGCGTTCCGGAATGAACTGCACTCTTTGCTCTTCCACTACTTCAATAGCCGGCTGAGCTAGCTCTTTCATGCTCAAATACCACTGATCTGAAAGCAGTGGTTCAATAACGGTTTGGCACCGCTCGCAGTGGCTAAGCCCAACTGTATAGTCGCGCGATTCTGCTAACAAGCCAGTTTCTTCGAGCTTGGCTACGGTCTGTTTGCGCGCTTCAAAGCGATCAACGCCGTGCAAGAAATCTGGTACAAATTCATTGGCAAGCAACTTGCCTTTGAGATCAATTACGGTTGGCTGAGGTAGCTTGTGACGGGCACCTACCTCAAAGTCATTAGCATCATGGGCTGGGGTAATTTTTAGTGCGCCAGTGCCAAATTCCCGCTCTACATAAGCATCAGCGATTACAGGAATAGCCCTGTTTGTGATTGGCAATTTTACGTTCTTGCCGACAAAGGCTTTGTAGCGATCATCCTCTGGGTGAACAGCTACGGCTACGTCGCCATAGAGTGTTTCTGGCCTGGTTGTAGCAACAATTAGTTCACCACTGCCATCTTCTAATTGGTATTTGATGCAATAGAGATGACCTTTCTTTTCGTCGTGCTCGACTTCAAGGTCGGACAAACTTGTAGCACAGCTCGGGCACCAGTTGGTGATGCGATTGCCGCGATAGATGTAGCCTTCTTTATAGAGAGTGACAAAGGCGCGATAAATAGACCTGACGTAAGATTCATCCATGGTGAAGGCAACGCGGTCCCAGCTGAAGCTAACGCCAATGCGCTTGTATTGCTCCATGATGTGGTCGCCGTATTGATTGCGCCATTCCCAGATTTTTGCAGTAAAAGCTTCTCTCCCCATCTTGTGGCGGTTCAGACCTTCTTTCTTAAGCTTGCGCTCAACTACCATCTGAGTGGCAATACCGGCGTGGTCTGTTCCAGGTTGCCAGAGGACGTTATAACCCTGCATCCTTTTCAAGCGGATCAAAACATCTTGTAATGTCCCGTTCAGGGCATGGCCCATATGTAAATTGCCTGTAATGTTAGGCGGAGGCAAGGCCACCGAAAAATTGGGCCGGTCTGGGTTCATCTCCAGATTGAATAACTTATTCTCGTGCCAATAAGCAGTCCAGCGCGCTTCTACTTCTTTCCAGTCGAAAGCATTAGAGGAAGGTTTGACTGGTTCATTAGATTCCTCTTTAATGGAACTACCCTCCGTTGTTGAACTCTTGGCCATTGACTGTTTCTCACTATAAAAGATATTGGCGCTCATCCGTACATGGCGGCAATGTCTAGTTGAAGGCAGTATGTACAGCCTAAAAATTGGCCGTAGCTAGTGCTTTAACGGACACATTGCTGAAGGGCTGATTATAGCGGGGTAAAGAACCCCTCTTCAACCAACCATTAAGCTTGCTTTTGAAAAGCTTCTATTAAGCTAGTTCTAAGGCTATGCCGACTCATAGTCTATTGTAGTTAGATGGTGTTAGAATTTTGCACTGGCGAGAGGTAGCCACTGCTTTGTCTTGACTACTGTCCGTAACCTCACGGACCATGGAGCGCTTGCAATCCTGCATGATTTCTACCAACGATTTTCGAACCGGCGTCACCATTGAATACAACAATGGCGTTTGGCAAATAATAGAGTTCCAGCATGTTAAGCCTGGCAAAGGTGCAGCCTTTGTCCGTGCCAAGATGAAAAATATCGAGACCGGTAACGTGCTTGAGAATACTTTCCGCGCTGGCGAGAAGCTCCCCCAAGCGATTGTTGAGAAGGTTGACTTGCAGTATCTCTACAAAGCCGGTGAGAACTACGTGATGATGGACAATACTAGTTTTGAACAACTAGAGTTGACTGCTCAGCAAATTGGTTCAGGTGTTGAGTTCTTGAAAGACAACACCGAGGGCATCGTTATGCTCAAGTTCAATGATCGTATTCTTGGCCTCGAGCTCCCGAATACTGTTGAACTCGAAATCAGCGAGTGTGCCCCAGATGAAAGAGGCGATACCAGCTCTGGTGGCGGCAAGCCAGCTGTGCTGGAAACTGGAGCAACAATCACAGTTCCTTTCCACATTAAGGTGGGTGACAAAGTGAAGGTTGATACTAGAAATCGCAAGTATTTGACCCGCGTTTAAACTGGCATTTGTATTGGTATTAGGGATAAATTGTGAAGATAGACCTGCAGCAAATCAAAGAGTTGCTTGGAATCGTTAGTTCGACTGACGTTACTGAGTTCACCATTGAATTCGGAGACCAGCGCATAACTGTCAAAAAAGACAGGCCAGTGCTTGCTCAGACTTTCGAAATTCCTGCTCAACAGAGGCAGGTTGTACATGCGGCTGCAGCTACTGCAACTGCTGTAGCTGAACCTCCAAGAGCGGCCGCCGCTACTCATGCTCCTGAAGCGCCAAAGGCAGATACTGTAGCCAGCGCTGAAGACAATGGCACTCCAGCTAATACCGTGGCAATCACTTCTCCGATGGTTGGTACATTTTACGGACAGCCTTCTCCGACAGCTGCATCCTTTGTCAAAATGGGTGATCGCATCTCTGTTGGGCAGACGGTTTGTATCATCGAAGCAATGAAACTAATGAACGACTTGCCTTCGGAAGTGGCTGGCAAGATTGTCAAAATATGCGTAGAAAATGGCACAACTGTTGAGTATGGTCAGACACTCTACCTGGTTGATCCTAAAGGTTAAGAGCACGAACAATGATTGAAAAGGTTCTGATCGCCAACCGTGGCGAGATAGCTCTGAGAGTAATCAGAGCCTGTCGCGAACTGGGAGTTTCGACGGTAGCTGTTTATTCTCAAGCCGATTCTGAGTCGCTACACGTGAAGCTTGCTGACGAAGCCTATTGCATTGGGCCACCCCAGTCGCAACGTAGCTACTTGCATATCCCAGCCATCATCTCTACTGCTGTAGTCACCGGGGCAGATGCTGTCCACCCTGGCTATGGCTTCCTTTCTGAGAATGCCAATTTCGCACAAATTTGCTCAGACCATCGCATCAAATTTATTGGTCCAAGTGTTGTTGCCATCAATTCTATGGGCGATAAAGCCTCAGCTCGCGAAGCTATGCGTGCTGCTGGTGTGCCTGTGGTGCCCGGCAGTCATGGATTAATCGAAGATGACAGTGAGGCCCACAAGCTGGCAGCAGAGATTGGCTTCCCTGTTATTGTCAAGGCCACTGCTGGTGGTGGCGGACGCGGAATGCGTGTTGCTGTGGACCAGGCTTCTTTGGTTAATGCACTAGCTTCTGCCCGTTCGGAGGCTTCTGCAGCTTTCGGTGATGGTGGTGTCTATATTGAGAAATATTTGAAGCCTATTCGTCACGTCGAAATTCAAGTCATGGCTGATAGTCACGGTAACTGTATTCACCTTGGTGAACGCGATTGCTCAGTGCAGCGTCGTCACCAAAAACTGATTGAAGAGACTCCTAGTCCGGCCCTCACTCCTGAGCTTCGTCAGCGCATGGGCGAAGCGGCTGTGCGTGCGGCTAAGCAAATTAACTATGAAGGCGCTGGAACTGTTGAATTTATTTTGGCTGGTAACGACTTCTACTTCATGGAAATGAATACCCGTATTCAAGTGGAGCATCCAGTAACTGAGTTTGTCACTGGTGTCGATTTGATTAAGGAACAGATTCGAGTGGCATCCGGTATGCCTCTTTCAATTAGGCAGGAAGACATTGAGTTCCGTGGACATTCTATTGAATGTCGTATTAATGCAGAAGATCCTGATCGCAATTTCTTACCATCGCCGGGTCGCGTTGATGCCTATATTGCTCCTGGCGGTCCTGGCGTGAGAGTTGATAGTCATTGTTACCCCGGTTATGTTATTCCTCCCTATTACGATTCACTCGTAAGCAAGCTCGTTGTTTGGGGACGGGATCGTCAAGAAGCGATTGCAAGAATGCAGAGAGCGTTGGACGAATATGCCATTACGGGTATTAAGACGACCATACCTTTTCATCAGAGAGTATTGGCTCATCCGATGTTCCAAAATGGCAAGGATGTCAGCACTGACTTCATTGAAAAATACATGACCCTTCAAGAAGCTAAATAAGCTAAATAAGCTTTTCGTTGGGGGTGTAAAATATATAGGCAAATACAATTTGGCCGATATCGGTCAAATCTTTCTAAGCTCGAAATTCGAAGTTCTTAGATTTTGCTTTTGGCTCCGTAGCTCAATGGTGGAGCGTGCGACTCATAATCGCCTGGTTACTGGTTCGAATCCAGTCGGAGCCAAACTTTAGTCTACTAACCGGCTATTTAGAGACCAAACCTGTTCTAATCAATACCTCTGAGGAGAAACTATGAAGGCAATTAAGATATTGATGGTTTCTCTGCCAGCTTTGGCTGCTATTTGTCTGATTCAGATGCAGCCAGCTTTGGCGCAAAAGTCAGCCACAGCTGCCAGTCTAAAGATAGGCTATTTCAATCTCAACTTGGTTAAGATTTCTTGTCCTGAGACTGCCGGTTCTGAGACTTTGCGCTTGCAAGCTGAAAACCAACTGAAAAGAGAAGTTGAGCAGGCTAATAAACGCTTGCAGAAAGCACAAGAAGAAAAGCGCACTCCTGAGGAGCTGAAGAAGCTAACTACAGACATTCAGGCTGAGATTAATGCTAAGCAGCAAGCTTTGGCTCAATTGGTGCAGACAGCCACAGCCCAAGCTACTGAAAAGATATTTCAATCAGTGAACCAAGTTGCCCAGGAAAAAGGTCTCGACTTGATAATCGATGGCGCTGGTGTATATGCTGGTGGACAGAAAGTGATCGATAATGGTGTCGACGTTACTGCTGACATCATGCGTAAAATTAGCCCTGCTTCTCAACTAGCTACCCCTGCTGCGAAAAAAGAGGCTACACAGGCAGTAGCGCCTTCTCAAACTAAGGCCAAATAATTTTTTCGTGCTTTTCAGTCAATTCTATTTGCTTTGGGTGGAATTGCTTGAACTAGCAGCCAAGCTTGTTTGAAGATCGACTAAGTGCTTTTTCCATGCTTCTAACTTGTTTTTCTCTTTTATCAGAGATAGTGCTTGGCGCAGAGGAACCAGTGCTTCTATCAATTTGCCTTGCTTTTCTAGGGTAACGGCTTTGCCCAGCTTTAGATCTGGATCTTTGGGATACCACTTTATTCCACGATCAAAAATCTTCAGAGCTTCATCGAGCTGTGATTCTTTTAAGTAGATATTGCCGAGTGCTTGAAAACAGCTAACTTGAGTGTCTTCTTTCTGCATTTGAATGAGGTACTCTGTTTTCGCCTCTTCTACGCGGTCGAGACTCAATAGAATTTCGGCTTTGAAATTTCTTGCTTGGGGGAAGTTGCCGCCCCTACCCTTAATTGCCTTGTCTAATTCAGGCAGTGCTTCTTGTTTGTTTCCTTGTTTGTACAAGACAACTGCTTTACCCAAGTGAGCTTCAGGGTTAATGCCTTTCTTCTCTTGGGCCAAAGAAATAGAGAGATGCTGCATAGCTTCATCAAGTCTATTGCTTTGAGCTAGGGCCAGTCCAAGGGCGGTGTGTAGGTTGCTAGATTTAGCCCCGAGCCTTTCAGCTTGTTGAAGAATTTGGATAGATTCGGCTAGGCGCCCCTGATTTTTTAAGAGATTTCCCAAAAGTAGCATGGTATTTTTGTCGTTGGGTCTTATTGCCAACATATCGCGGCACTCTTCGATTGCCTGAGAATACTTCTTCTTGCTTACATAACAATTGCATAGCCCGAAGTGGGCCTCCCACTTGTCTGGATCAATTGCCAGTGCTGCTTTATAGGCTTCCATCGCTTGCTTGGTGTTGCCATTAAACAGATGGAAATTTCCTAAGTCAAGTTTTTCTATGGCATGATGTTTTTGCAAGCTGCGTGTTTTTTCAACGCCGATTGAAAAAGTAGGACTCTTGGACGCACCACCAGTAGTACCGGCAGTAGTTTCGGTGCTAGGTTGAGATGGTGTTGCAGTTTGTAGTTTTGCAGTTGGTCTATTAGTGAGCGCTGGTTCGTTCGCCAGGCTTGATGAGGTGACAGCCAACAGCCAAGCTAGGCAAGTATAAATAAGACAATATCGGCAAAAAACACGCAACTTCATTATTGCGAGGTAGATTTGTTTTCAGATTCGGCAACTTGCTTGCTGCTCTCTATGTCTGAGCTAGCACCAGATGTAGTGTCAAGACCCTTCAGTTTAATTGCTTGATTTTCGTTTGTCACATCTGCAGCGTCCGCTGGGCTGGCTGCGCCGTCTGCCAGTTGTGCTACTGGTTGGTTGGTAGTATCGCTAGACTTCTTAGTCGCAGAATCGGTAGGTTTTTCGGCGGTGGCTGTCTCTGGTGCGCTTCCTTCTGGGTTGTTTGTTGTTGGACTAGGT
>Ga0075444_10000267_pt1 | contig 30698 bp, 22 predicted proteins | sample CoawatmetaG01DNA_FD_76836 | JGI IMG/M metagenome (GOLD analysis project Ga0075444, IMG submission 76836) | Marine microbial communities from the West Antarctic Peninsula - Coastal water metaG017-DNA | ecosystem: Environmental > Aquatic > Marine > Coastal | place: Atlantic Ocean: West Antarctic... | reverse complement strand
GCCGATGGCATTGCCACTTTGGCTCTGCCGGAAGATATTCGTTCGCGTCTGAGCTATGACCTAGTCTTAATCGGCTCTCTGGGGGCCAGCCGTGCCTATAGCGGTTACAACTATTATCGCTCTGATTCCGATACACACAAAACCTATTTCTATACAGATAGACCGGTCTATCGCCTTGGCCAGACAGTATTCTTTAAGGGCATCTGCCGCTCAATTGACGAAAACGGTATCGCCAATCCGGGCGCTGGCGAAGAACTTGATGTCACCATTGAAGATCCAGATAATAATGAGTTCAAGACTCTTCACGTTAAAACCAATGCCCACGGCACTTTCCATGGTCTAGTCGAAGTTCCTGCCGATGGTAAAACTGGTGGCTACCAGGTACAAATTAAATACGCCGATGGCACCATTAGCTATCAAGGTTTTGAAATTGCTCAGTACCGCAAACCTGAATATCAAGTTGAAGTATTGCCTCTGACAGAACGCGTCATTGCCGGCGACAAAGGCAAAGCTCGCATCAAAGCCACCTATCTATTTGGCGGCCCAGTGGCCAATGCCAGAGTTAAATACAACGTCTATTCATCAACAGATTGGAACACTCGCTGGCGCTTGATGGACAGACCAGAGTTCTACAGCTTCTTTGATGATTGGTACGATGCTGACTATTATGAAGGCGCTGGTGACTTTAGTGCGGAAGGTTACGCCGTCACCGATGCTAACGGTGAAGCGATTGTCGAATTTGACACCAAGGCAGCCGAGCCACCAACGGCGGGGCCACTGGGTAGTGAATTTGCTGACAAGAAACTAAAAGTAGAAGCAGAAGTAACCGATATAAGCCGCCTCTCAGTCGTAGGCTCGGGCTCTATGTTTGAGTCTGCTGGAGAATTCTTATTGTCAGTGACACCAAGCAACTATGTTGTCGCTAGCGGCCAACCAATGGCCGTAGACATCAAAGCGGTTGACTATAAAGGCAAACCAATCAGCACAAATCTCAAACTGAAAGTGATGCGCTATCCCTGGGATCGCTTCAAATCAGAATATAAACCAGACGTCACCCTAGAAGAAAAAACAGCTAGTACTGACGCCAAAGGCAATGTGCATGTTGACTTTGCTACCAAAGGCGAATGGGATTCAGACAGCTACTATGTCATTGCCCAAGCTACAGATAGCTCTGGTCACCTGGTTCAAGATTCAAGTTCAATTTGGGTTTCTAGCAGCGAGAAGCCATTCTTCTTAGGCCACAAAGATGCCCAGAAAGAGCCGCTCAAGCTTAAGCTAGACAAGCGCGTCTACAAGCCAGGCGAAACAGCCAAACTGATTATTACTGGTCCATTCACCGGTAAAGATGGAGCCGAAGCGATTGTTTCAATCGAAGGCACCAAGCTTCATAGCTTCAAAACAGTAGCGCTTGATTCAGCAGCAAAACTGGTAGAAATTCCAGTTAGCAAAGAATTTACGCCGAACTTCTACGTCACTGTGTCACTGGTGGCCAAGAACAAACAGTTCTACAACCAAGAGCAAGTGGTCATGGTTAGCCCAGACAATCACTTCCTCAATTTGACAATTGCTAGCGACAAAGAAAAATACAAACCCGGCGAACAAGCAACCTATACAGTTAAAGCTGTCGACCAGCAAGGTAAGCCAGTCAAAGGCGTTGAGCTATCGCTGGGCGTAGTGGATGAAGCCATCTATTCAATACGGGCCGAAACCGCTAGCGATATCAAGAAATTCTTCTACGAAAGGCTACCTAACTGGGTCACTACAGTTTGCTCCTTCCCTGAACAATATTCAGGCGGGCCGGACAAACTAGAGCCGAAAGTGCGCAAAGACTTCCGCGATACAGCAGCCTGGGTACCTGAACTGGTCACCAACGAAAAAGGCGAAGCCAAAGCTGTGGTTAAGTTGCCAGACAATTTAACTACCTGGCGCGCAACTGTGCGCGGTATAGACATGGCCACCAATGTCGGTGCCACCTTGCAAAAAATCATGGTCACCCAAGACCTGATTGCTCGCTTAGCTCTGCCTCGCTTCTATAGCGTTGGAGACGAAGGCAACGTCACAGCGGTGGTGCACAACTACACAGATAAGACACAAAAAGTGTCTCTCAACTTGACCATGGGGCCAGAGCTGACGACTAGCACAGCCCTGACCCAGGCCCTGACAATTGAAGCTGACAAAGCGGCCCGATTCGACTGGCCAGTAAAGGCCAACCAGCTTGGTAAAACAAAAATCAAACTGGTGGCTCGAGGCGAGACCGCTGGCGATGCCCTCGAAAAAGAAGTAGCAGTCAATGCCCTGGGCATTCCAGTTACTCTAATCAAGTCTGGTCTTTTGGCCAACGCTAACGACACACTGTCGCTTGATATACCGGCCATCACCGATGCCAGACCAGGCACCTTGAGCCGTTCAGTCAGCCTGTCGTCTTCAACCATTGGAGCAGTGCTCGATAAATTCAATGACCTGATTGACTACCCCTATGGATGCACCGAGCAGACAATGTCGCGCTTGATGCCATCGGTGGTAGCAATGGAACTGAACAAGAAACTTTCAGCTCCCCTCAGCACTGCTGATACCACCAAGTTTGCCAAAGTCTACAAAGATGGCATGGCTAAACTGACTGAGTATCAACACGGTGATGGCGGCTGGGGCTGGTGGGCTGGCGATACAACCAGTGCCTACCTGACACCACTGGTCTTAGAAGGCCTCAAATTAGTTAAGAGCGTAGGCTACAAAGTCGACGACCAGATGGTGAGCAAGGGCCTATCGTGGCAAACCACTGCCATTAAGACCTTGACTGAACAGTTGAGTGATCCCAAACACATGGCCGACTCGTACTTTGATAGTGAGAGCCGCACCGATCTTGCCTACATGCTCTTCACCCAGGCTCTCTGGCAGAAGAAGCTAAACAAGTCAGATCTAGTTGCTGTCAACTATCTTGAGAAAAATCAGAGCACCCTCACCCCCGAGGCCCTGAGCTACTTTGCTCGCGCCCTCAAACTTGCCGGTCGCGAAGATGGCGCTCAGAAAATACTTGATCGCCTCCTGGTTCTAGCCAATACCACCGATGAAACTATCGATTGGGAACGCAGCAAGGCAATGCTGCTGAAGATTGGTCCAAACATCGATGAATATGGCTACTACTCCTATCGCTTCACCCCAGAAGAGACCACTGCTCTGGGACTGACCACAATGCTTGAAGTGCGGCCGAGTGAAACAGCCAAGATTGAGCGAGTTAAGGCCTGGATTCTTCTGCACCGCGGCGAAACCGGCTGGGGCACAACCAAAGCCACAGCTCAGGTATTCAAAGCCTTGCTTGCCGATGAACTCAATGCTCAAGCCGCCTTGGGTGGCAAGGTCACGAACTTCACTCTCGACGCTTTGCTTGGAGAGGGCGGACCCGATTCAGGCAACAATGGTCTAAGCAAAATTGATTTAGGCAAATTTGACTTTGGCGCTGCTGATCGCTTGACCAAAGGCAAGACTCTTGCCTGGCCATCAAGCCTTGCTCCTGGCGCTAAGAACACACTGCAGCTCACCAAGAATGGCGACGGTAGACTCTACTGGGTAGTGACCACTAACTACTACAAAACACTCTTGGCCGAGGGTGCCACTGGTGTAGCTAATCTACCAGCCGACCTCAAACTAGAGCGGCAATTCTTCCGCCTCAAATCTGTGGCCGACACCACCAGCGGCATCATCAAAGTGAAAGCTGAGCCCCTTGCTGGTTCGTCTATCAAAGCCGGTGAGACCATCTTGATGAAAGTGCTGGTAGACACACCAAGGTCACTGCCATACGTCATTGTCGAAGCCGCTTTGCCATCTGGTGCTGAAGTTGTTGAAAGCAAGAACCAAACCGAAGCGGCAGAGCCTAGTGAAGACGAAGTGGTACAAGGCGATTGGGGCCGACCATGGTGGACCCATCAAGATGTACTCGACGACAAAATTGTCTACTTTGGTACTAACTTGCCCCAGGGTAAATCGCAATTCAATACCCTGCTGCGCATGGAACTACCAGGTCGAGTCAATGTTAATCCAGCCATGCTAGCTGGTATGTACAGCAAAGGCATCAAGGGCTTCACCAATCTCGATCGACTAAATGTCGTTGAATAATTACGCAGTACTCCTGTGAACTTATAGGCAAGCCCATGACTGAGCCAATCTTGAAAGACAACAAGCAAAAAAAACAAAAATGGCAACAACAATTAGCCACAGTGGCTTTATTTGCCACGCCAATTTTCTTGTTGACTTATTACTTCAACGACCATCCCTACAAAGCCGAACTAGCCCGGCGCACAGTCAGCCTCAGTCAATATTCCCGCGAGCAAAGGCTCAATTTCATCACCGCCGCTAGAGCTTTAGACGGTGCGGTAATTGAGCCCGGCCAAACTTTCTCTTTCAATACCAAAGTCGGTCCGCGCACTGGTAGCCGAGGTTTTGTGCCAGCCGGTAGCTACCTGGGGGGCTCGCGGGTGAGCAGCGAAGGTGGTGGCATTTGTCTCATATCTTCCTGCCTTTACCAAGCAGCACTGCTCTCTGGTCTACAAGTAAAAGAGCGAGCGGCCCATACCACTTGTGTGCGCTCTGTGCCGCCCGGTCTAGACGCAACAGTCTGGTACGGCAAAGCCGACTTGAAGCTAGTTAACCCTTACAAGCAACCAGTGCAAATTCGCTGCGAAAGCAGCAGTGCCCCAGAAGAACTGATTATTTCAATAGTCGGCAGCGACGACATGAAAGCTCAGGCAAAGAGCCGCCAACTAAGGCGCAGAGAGCTGGCCTTTGATGGTCGCAATTTGCTAGTTGAAGTTTATCTCGACGGCGACGCCCAGAAAAAGAATCAATCCAGTTTAGTCTCCAGAGACAGCTACAGGCTGCCCTGAATCACCCGGTGAGCCACCAGGATTAGAACCACCACCATTTGAGCTATCGGAATTACCGGCGGCTTTGCCGCGGCCAATGAAATAGCTAGCTAACAAGGCCGCAAAAGTAACAGCGCCCATGACGCCTATCACAGTCATGCGATCTTCCATGGTGGCACTGAGACCAAATTGCAAAAGACCAGCCGATACCATGGCAGAGCTTGTCGCTAAAGCCGGCACCAGGGCCACATTGACTACTTTTTCTTCTTCTTCAGGGAAGAACGCTTGACCAACAATAGCGACCAGCACGGCTGAGACAATCAAACTAATGAGATAACCGCCAGCAGCTTCACTATGCAAGAAATAGCTAACAGCGCCGGTACCAAGCGCTGTAAGTAGAGCAAATGCAGCAGCTGCAATGCGACGATCCGAGACATCTTTGAGCAAAGCCATCAGCCCAAGAGCCGAGAAGAGCCCCAGGTAGAGAGCAGCGCTGACATACGGATGATTGAGATTGATGCCAGTGACGTTTGAGACATTGAGATAGGCGAAAACTTGCTCAAGAATTCGAGCACCAAAGAAAATGGCAGCGCAAGCAGGTATCTGGCTGAAATTACCAACCATACATCCGGCTCCCAAAGCAGCCATACCCAGATTTCCGAACAGTCTTGTGGCCAGCAAAGTAAATATGCCGATGATCAATATCTGCTTTATGGCACTGGTGGCACAGTCTTTTTTGATAGCAATGGCATCAAGGGCATAAGCCATGCCATAGCCAGCTCCAACAAGAGCAGCCAGACGCACGTACTCAGGGGCATTGACTGCCTTGGTCACCATTACCAGATAGGCCAGACCACCAGAGAGAGTCAAGACTAGGCGCTTGACTAAAATTTTGTCATCACGCATGAACGGTCTTTGCATCAAGGTCATGAGCGTCGAGACAATGAAGGCACTATTGATCATGCCACTGTATTTCTCAGCGTTGCCACCACCAGCTGCTCCGCATGAAGCAAAGAGCATGGCTGACAAATAAACGAAAGGAGGAGCGACATCGTCAAGCCGTGATTCTTTAGGCTTAAGCATGTTCAATACCAGACGAATAGCAACGGCCCCCATCAAGTAAGAACAAGCCGCCAGGGTGAGCTTATCGGCTGGCACAAACATGTTTAGGGCAACAGCACAGGCAAGATGCAACATTGTGCGCATGGCCGGCTTGAGGCTGAGAGTAGCAAAAACATAAGTTACAGCTAAGCCAACGAAGAAGTAAGCAATGTCAGCGAAGGGTTGACCGGCAGCAGACACGAGCGCGAGACCGGCAGTTCCGGCCGCGGCGGTAACAAGTAAGGCCTTGACCGACCCAGCTACTTTAGCCGGTTCTAAACTGGCCCAGGTGCGGTTGCGCACGAGGTCAAAGAGGAAAACAAATATTGTCAGCCCAAGCAATAAGGCGGGCAGGTTCTTAGCTACCAGGCCAGCGTTTCCAAGTAGGTCCATAGCTTATGCCTCTTACAAAATAAAGCTGAGAAATTGAAGAATGAACTGGGCGAGATAGAACATAGGTTGAAGAAAGAAAGAACCTAGAAATAAGGGATAGTATCACAGCCAAATCCAAGTTACACTCAGGAAATGCGGGTGATTCTTCCCTTATTTTTAATCGGCTGTTTTCTGATTGTCTTGTTTCAAGCATTCAGGGGCGATCAGCCGTCTGATCCCAGTCGTCATGCCATTTCATTTGTGAAGCATGTGCAAAATAACGACTATGAAAAAGTCGTAGCAGCTTTTGGCGGCAACGTCTGCCGCTGCCCGGCCAAACTAGGTTGGGTTTCGTATCTGTTTTACAAGTCAGGCGAAGAGCCGAACTTAGCTTTTCTCATGGGCCACGATTTTGACGCCGGACCAATCGCCGTCAAAGCAATGAAATCAGACACCAAGAACTACTCGATTTTAGATAAGCCAGAAGACTTTGCCGTGGCTATTCCGCTGCGCTTCGACCACTATCGCCCCATGTTTTTACCGCTCGATATGGCCTATGGCTACGACATATCATCAGAACAATTTGAGCAGTTTCTGGCTGACCCCGACCACGAAGCCTGGAAAGCACTGACTTTGCGTATGCGGCCATCCCTCGACAAGGGCACAGCCGACGAACCAAAGGCAGCCAGGGCTTTAGCCAATAAGCAGAAAAAAACAGCAAAGAGAGAGCCGAGTCAAAGCGGCCAAGTTGATCAAGCCGATAGACCAAATCAAAACGACTTAGAAAAGGAACTCTTCGGCGACGCTGCCCGCTACAACACACCCAAAGACGCTGGTACAGTGAAGTTAGCCGATGGCAGTGTTCTTAGCAACGAAGCTGTGGCGGCTCGCCTACCTCGTCTAAAGTCAGCCATCTTACACCTACACATGGTCAGGCGCGATCAAAGACAACCTTTCACAGTCTTCCACTTTGTCATTAGCGATCCAGTCTTGAGCTTGGCTGGCAGCAACAAAGATATAGCACTGAAAAACTTCCACGCTCCAGCGCCAAAGCCAACTGAGTAACAGGTAAAAATAGCACTAGGCTTTTTCTTCTGCGTTGTCGCTGGAGCTATCAGCGATATTACCGGCTACAGCAGCGGCGATGGCAGGATTAGTTGCACTCAAGCGCTTGTTGCGAGCGCGATAGTAGGCCAGCATTATTATTGGCAAGAGACCGTAAATAATCAGCGAGAAGAATGTTGGTGCAAAGCACGGCCAGCCGAATATCCAGATTACATAAATTAGCGGCAGCGAATCGTCGATCACAACCTTAACCAGGTAGGCAACCGGATTGAAGCGAGCCAGTCGGGCGACGAAAATGAAGAATATGATTTGCTGCACGGTGTCCGAAATGACGAACATGACAAAGTCTTGCCAATGCCGCGCATAACTATACTTGAGCATGGTGGCACAAATTACAAAGATAACAAAGAAACTAAAGCGCGGAATATATTTGTTGTAGAGACCAGCTCCAATAAGCGCCATGGTAGCCGCTCCCAGCAGAGAGGGAGCGAGCTCAATAAGATCCGAAGCCACAGGGAAAATGAAGTCAGTAAGATTAGCAAGACTACTTAAAGAAGCAGTGCGAATCTCGGGTGAGAACCAGGAGAGAGCAAAGTCGAGCAGAGAATCTTTGCTTTGATTGAGACCGGCCCAAGCCATTGCCACTAAAATTCCATCTAGCCACATCTGCTGTTGCATCAGCCGCGGTGCCACGCCGCTTGGTCGAAATGCCGCCTTAACCACAGACATGATGCCCAGTTTCGGCGAGAGAAGCCGATAAACAGCTAAACCAAGGGTGACAGAAACAAAAGTAGCGACCATTTTGCCAGTAGAGTCTTTAACCAGACCGAGTAATTGATTGAAGACAAAGGCCGGCTGCGAGAGCGAACTATCAGTATATTGATTGAGTAAGACTGGCCAATGATTGAATTCTTCAGGAATAACCAAAAGCCCAGCAGCAATGCCGATGAATATGCCGGGCCGCCAGCGCACAGCGCCTGAACGCAAAATGCCAATGCCCCACCAGAGCGACAAGCCGCCCATGACGTAGTAAGCAACATCACGCATGCCCTTAAATATGTGATCTTTGCTTGTCTCTTTAGAGCGCTCAAAGCGCCACTTTTGAGGTAATTGCCAGGCTTGTGAGAAATTGCATGGCACATTTCCTACCACTTGCAAAGTAATTTTATAGTCAGCCTCTCCCACTTTCAGAGAAGGCACTTTGCACTCTACGTCATAGTCAGCTCGGTTCTTGCGTTTAGACCAAGACGACTTATCGAGCACAACGTCTTTATACTCGGGGTGCACTCGATGAACATAAGCAAGAGCAAGCTTTTCAGCCTCTGGCTTGCTTATGCTAGCGCCCGGTGCATCGTCGTCTTCAGTAATATCAAAGGAATATTCACGACCATCGCCATACATTTCAACTTTGTATTCAGTAGGATCTAAGAAACGAAAGAACCGCACAGACCAGATAAAGCCGGGCTGCGTAACACTGGCAAGATCAAGAGTAGCGGCCAATTTGCGCTGCTCAAACAGATATTGCATTTCTTCCACCGAAACATTGGTGGCCAGCGAAGCGACATTGAGATAGACCGAAGGATCTACACCATTGCGCTTGAGAATGTCTTTGGCGCGCACAATAGCACGCTCTCTATCAATGGTGACACGACTGCGATCACCCGGTAGAGGCGTGCTGGTACAGAAGGAGAAAGTGATGCCACAAACACCAATGATTGCAAGTATCCACTTAGTTTTGCGCTTAAACGGCTGATAGATATAAGCTTCACCTTCATCGGCGAGAGGCTTGATTTCAACAGCCTGGTTCGGTAAAGCCTCGTTGTATAGTGCGGCATCAGGATCAATGGCCGAGGATTCTGAGCTTGCTTCTAACAGAGAAGAAGAAGAAGCATTGCGCTTCTTGTAATAGTCATAAAGCAAAGACAAAAGCGTTGCCACCACAAAGGGAACTAGTGGCAACAAGCCCGAGGCCCTGAGCCAGGGAGCCTCGGCTGAAAACAGGGGTTTGACGGTGAGGAAGGCATCAACCAAATAATGGCCAATAAAACAGGGTAGCAGCCCATAGCGCCGCATAATGTAGCCGTAGAATAGCCCACCAATAGTTAACTCAACACCACGGGCATAGGCCGGCTGCTGCGGATAGGAACTGTGCATAAAGCCCCAAGAGGCAGCCTGAAAAAGATTGGCAATCCAGAAACGGCCGGTGAGTTTTTCCATCAAACTAAGCGCTACAACTCGAGCAATTGTCTCTTCTTGGGTGGCCGCATGAATACCAAGCGAGACCGCCGAGAAGAAGGGCACAGCGCTGCCCAGTAACTGATAGTCATCAACACCAAGAGGGCACCAGAATTTAAAATTCTCACCAATGATGTAATAGGCGATAATCCAACCGAGGTGAACAGCAAAAACACAGTAGCCGACAAGCACGGCCGTGCGCCCTTCTTTGCTGGCGAAACCGCGCAGGGTCAAATAGTTTTCTAGAGCAATACGCTTGGGGTAGCACAAGCGATAGATGACATCAGCGCCACCAAAGAGTAATACTCCTGATACAAAAGAACTGATGGTGGCAACGGCCTGACGGAAGTAATAGGAAACTATGTAGTCGCGAAATGAACTGCTGGGGTCATATGAATCAATCACCGACGAGTAGTCATTGACCGAATCAAGAGCACCGACAAGAGCTGTCACTAAGCCGCCAAAGATAGCAAAGCGCCAGCGCATTTGCTTGCGGGTCAGAGCCCAAGGCACAACCAAAACGGCCAAGGCTTGTAGTGTTCCATAAAAGATATTGGCAATATTTTGCAAGAGCTCATTCATGGAGCGCACCTTGCTGTACTTCCGCTTCCACTCATCAGGAATGTTGAGGAAGCAAGAATACTCACTCAACTCATCACCAGAAAATGCTACGTAGTAGCGCAGCCTGGCGCCCTTGAAATCACTTCCTTCACTGGTGTCTTCCCAAGTAAAAGAATGATCCTCACGGTGGGCTTGGGTGGTGGTCTTATCAGTGACTAGTTTCAGTCCGGCCAGGGGCCGATTGACTTCTTTTTCCAAAAAAGTTTGGGCCCTTGCCAGCGCTTCTTCATGCTTGATGGTAGGCATGGCCCGCTCATCTTCAAAGCTGTGCATGAAAGCCAACAGTTTGCCCGTGGGTGAAAGCCAGACTCGAAATTGCTCTAAGTCATTTTGCTTGCAATAACGAGTTGTCCAAGACCAGACTGGCACTTTGTCTTTCATCAAGCGATTGGCTTCATCAAGACCAAGCTCGTACTCTAGAAAAGTCTTGCTTTCGTTAAAAAAGGTGAATGTGGTCGACTCGATTGTCGACTCTGTCTTATAGCCACAAATTTTGGCTCGCTCACGGGCCTGCTGAGCAATTTGCTCACGGCTGTACTTGAGATCTATAGAAGCCGAAGGAAAAACACGAGTATCAAGTTTGACGTAAAGGCCAAAGCCCACCAGAGCCAAAACGATCAGAAGCCAAACCACTCTGTCTGACCACGGCCGCTTGCTCGGCGTCATATTTTGAGGCGCCAAGTTAGAAAGCGGCTGCAGCACTCTTTCGCCACTTGCGGAGGGCCCGGCTGATTCAATTCCAGTTACTGGTTCAGACCCTTCGCCAGGGTTATCGACTTCAAGAGGATCGGACGCCATGTCTTCCTATATAAGGCTTTATTTCTATCTCTAGAAACTAATTCTAGTGACTATTTCTAGAAACTAAGATTTCGTGTCTAGTTTTAGTTCTATTTATGTTTTTTTGCTCTCTGATTAGACTGTAGCCCAAATCGGCAAAAGCAAACAGAATCTAGAGCAAAAAGACAGAAAAACGGTGAAAAATAGACAGAATATTGAGAATGGAGGGGTCACCCCCTAGCCCGTGATATATATTAAGCTGCAAAATCGAACACCGTGACAACCGCAAAGCTATGCCAACAAAGACAGAAGTATTTATGTGGAACAAAGCTGTCGAGTCAATCGATCGCTCAAGCCTTGAGGCTCTCCAGCTCACGCGCTTGAAAGACACCTTGCGGCAAGTCTATGCCAACGTTCCCCTGCTGCGTGAGCGCTTCACCCAAGCGGGAATGACAGCAGAGAAAATTGATGCCATGAAGAGCGTCAAAGAACTCGCAAGTTTTCCTTTCATGAAAAAAAGCGATTTGCGCGACAACTATCCATTTGGCCTATTTGCTAAACCAATGGCTGAGGTCAATAGACTTCATGCCAGCTCTGGCACAAAAGGCAAACCAACCGTAGTTGGCTACACCAAGGGCGATATTGAAAACTGGGCTGAAGCCTGCGCCCGCTCTCTTGCCTGTGGTGGCACACGACCAAGCGACGTTTTGCACAACAGTTACGGCTACGGCCTATTCACTGGTGGCCTTGGTATGCACTATGGCGCTGAGCGCCTGGGTTGCACCGTAGTGCCAGCTAGCGGTGGCCGCACCCAGCAACAAATTATGTTGCTGCAAGACTTTGGTGCTCGGATTCTGCTGTCTACGCCCTCTTACGCCTTGAATATGGCCTACACCATGGCCGAAATGAAAATTCCCCGCAACTCAATCAATCTTGAAATCGGCATCTTTGGTGCCGAACCATGGACCGAAGAAATGCGTGGCCAATTAGAAAATCTGCTGCAGATCCAAGCCCTTGATATTTACGGCTTGAGTGAAGTAATGGGGCCAGGAGTTTCAGTCGAATGCATCGAAGCCAAGCACGGCCTGCATATCTGGGAAGATTTATTCATAGCCGAAATCGTGGATCCAGTTACTGGAGAAGTTCTACCAGACGGTGAAGAAGGCGAGCTTGTTTTCACTACTCTGACAAAAGAAGCAATACCAGTGATTCGCTACCGCACCGGCGACCTCTCGACCCTAATACCAGAGCCTTGCCTCTGTGGTCGCACTATGCGCCGGATGGTGCGTGTGAGAGCCCGCCTTGATGACATGCTGATTATTCGCGGCGTTAATCTCTACCCTTCTGAAATTGAAAAAGCATTGCTCTCAATGGAAGAATTAGCACCACACTATCAACTCGTGATTGATCGCCGCAAAGCACTCGACACCTTGGAAATTCAAGTGGAAGTGACAGAAGCTCTGATTGATAGATGGGGCCATTTCGAAGATGGTCACTTAGATATGACCGACCTCACAGAAAACATTCAAAAACTTTTGAAAGACAGTCTCGGCCTTACCGCTGACGTGAGTCTGCTCAAGCCAAAAACTTTGGCTCGCAGCGAAGGTAAAGCAGTAAGAGTGATCGACAAGCGCAAGGAAACATAAATAGGCGCAGGAAAACTAAGGCTTACAAGGAAACCTAAGACGAAACGAAATCCGACTAATACAAAATCAGACAAATACAAAATTTCAGCAAAAAAAAGGAAGAGAATCAACCATGGTTAAGCTCATTGCTCTATACAAAACCCCAGCTGACAGTGCTGATTTTGACAATCAATATTTCAATACCCATATTCCTTTAGCGATGAAAATGCCTGGCCTGCAGAAAGCTGAAATTTCTCGCGTAACCGGCGCACCAATGGGCACTGCCGAATACTATTTGATGGCTGAACTCTATTTCGAAAACAAAGAAGCACTTGACGCCGCTATGTCTAGCCCTGAAGGCAGAGCTTCTGCCAAGAACCTCATGGGTTTTGCCAAAGAGCTAGTCTCAATGATGTTTGCTGAAGTAGAAAAAGTACCAGCTGCTGTATAAGTTCTTCAAGCAAATTCGCCTAGCGCGAACCCAAACGGGTTCATGACCCAGGTGCCAAGAGAGATCAAAAGCCAGACTAAACGAAGGTATCGGAATGCCACAGGCAACATCGCCCGATGTAGTATTCACCGGCATGCCGGCTGAAAACTACGGATTCAAAAGAATCATCTACAAAAAAGAGAGCTACGTTGCGACGATTACAATCAATCGTCCTGATGTACTTAATTGCTTTGACACCCTTACTCTCAAAGAGTTGGGAACAGCCTTTTTAGACTGTGGTTCCGATGATGCCATTGCCGTAGTGGTAATCACCGGGGCAGGAGAAAAAGCCTTCTGCACCGGTGCCGACCTGAAAGAACAAGAAGATTACATTCTCAAGAAACCAAACAACTACCACAAGTGGATGTACACGTTCATTGAAATGCATGATCGCCTGCGCAACATTGGCAAACCAACTATTGCTCGTTTAAACGGCATGGTTGTTGGTGGCGGCAACGAACTGAACATGGCTTGCGATCTAGCTATTGCAGCTGATCACGTCACCATTCGCCAGGTCGGCGCCGCTCGCGGTAGTGTCGCTGCCGGTGGTGCCACCCAATGGCTACCTATGATGATCGGTGACCGCAGGGCCCGCGAGATGTTGCTACTCTGCGAAAGTGTTGATGCCTATACCGCACTTGACTGGGGCCTGGTTAATCAGGTTGTACCGGCCTCTATGCTCGACGCCACCGTGGCCGAGATGGCAGAGAAGCTCTACAACAAGCTGCCCGAGTGCACCCGCTACACCAAGCAACAACTCAATATGTGGAGAGACTTCTCTTGGGCCATGACTGTCGGACATGCCCGCGACTGGCTATCACTGCATGCCGGTAGCTATGAAACAGCTGAGGGCCTCAAGGCCTTCCGCAAGAAGCAACCAATTAACTATGGCAAAATTCGCTGCAAAGCTGCTGGCGATGCTGAAGGCGTCAACCTCGGAGTAAACTTGCGCAACTGCGGCAAGTGCTCCAAAGAAATGCCCGTATCATTTGGCTTCTGTGGCAATTGCGGCGAAAAATTAGGCTAACCAAAACCTGCAGGAAACTAAGTCCAAAGCACGATAAGTCTACGGCGAAATAAGTCTGAAACAGCGAAATTTTCGGAGGATCAATTAGGAGAGATGGTGATGACTATGACATACAAAAACATTCTCACAGCAAAAGAAGCCGTGGGAGCCAAGTCTGGCAAAGCAGATCAACCTGAGATCAACATCGGTGTAGTCAACCTCCATCGCCCCACTGTTCTCAATGCCCTGAACCACGAATTGATGGAAGAGCTTGTCACTGCCTTAGAAGATTTTGACCGCGACGATTCTGTTAGAGCAATTGTTCTAACCGGCAGCGACCGCGCCTTTGCCGCTGGTGCTGACATCAAAGAAATGTCAGATGAGACCACAGTCTCAATTATGCTCAAAGATAGATTTGCCACATGGGACCGCATTAAAAATATCAAGAAGCCAATCATCGCTGCTGTTAGTGGCTTCGCCCTGGGCGGTGGCTGCGAACTGATGATGATGTGCGACATTATCATTGCTTCTGAAACAGCACAGTTTGGCCAACCAGAAATCAATCTCGGTGTCATTCCCGGAGCTGGCGGCACTCAGCGCATGACCCGTGTACTCGGCAAATACAAAGCTATGGAGCTAATTCTCACTGGACGCCCACTAACCGCTCGCGAAGCTCTAGAAATGGGTCTAGTCAATAAAGTAGCCCCAGTGGAGCTTTACTTAGAAGAAGCCAAAGCCATGGCTAAAGAAATTGCAGCAAAATCTCCTATTGCAGTAAAACTAGCCAAAGAAGCTGTACTCAAATCATTTGACGGACCATTGCAAGAAGGTCTGCAATTTGAGCGCAAAAACTTCTACATGCTGTTTTCTTCAGAAGATCAAAAAGAAGGCATGAAAGCTTTCATGGAAAAGCGCAAAGCTACCTTCACCGGCAAATAGAATCTTTATCTACACTTTTAATTTCAATTGTAATCGCAGGAAAAGAAAATGTCTGACGAAAAAATCTTACTTACCGAAAAGAAAAACGGCGTTGGTATCATCACCCTGAACCGCCCGGACAAACTCAATGCCTTTAGCGACGAACTAACATTTCAGCTCCAAGATGCTCTCAAAGAGATGGAAAAAGACAAAGAAGTTCGCGCCATCATTTTGACAGCTGCCGGTCGTGGTTTCTGCGCTGGTCAAGATTTGCAGAGCCGCAGCATTGCTCAAGAGATGGGAGAGCGTCCTTCCCTCGGCGACTCTATTCGTCGTCGCTACAACCCTATCGTCATTAAGTTACGCCGCATCGAAAAACCAATTATCGCTGCTGTTAATGGTGTTGCGGCTGGTGCTGGCGCCAGTATCGCCTTTGCTTGCGACTACCGCATCGTCACTGACAAAGTCAATTTCATTCAATCATTCACTAAAGTTGGTCTGATTCCTGATTCCGGTGCAACTTTCATCCTCACACGTTTAGTTGGCCTTACTAAGGCCTTCGAACTAATGCTTAGCGCTGACAAGCTCAGTGCAGAGGAAGCACTAAATCTAGGCATCATCAACAAGATTGTAGGCGAAGACGATTTGATGAAAGAAGCCGTAGCTCTGGCAGAGAAGCTAGCCGCTGGCCCAACTAAAGCTTTTGGCTTGACCAAGCGTGCCGTTAACCGCGCTGTCTTCGATGACTTAGAAGAACTGCTTGAGTACGAAGCCAGCCTGCAAGAAATTGCTGGTCGCTCTGACGATTTTGCCGAAGGCGTCAAAGCCTTCGTCGAAAAACGCACACCACAGTACACCGGCAAATAAGTCGATTTAGCAGTTCTAAAAGTGTCAGATTTTTTGAAGAAAATCTGACACTTTTGTCTGCGAGAAAAAGTGTGGCCAGACCTTGCTGCTGCTCTTACAGTCTTCAATTCTTGACTCATTTTCCTAGTAAAAATGAGTCAAGAAAGATGGTGCACCGGCTCTAAATACTGGCTCTAAATACTGGCACTCAATAGTCGGCGCAGGCGGCCTGGGGCAAATAGAATCAGTTCCCAGAGAGCAGCGCTGTAGCCATCGAGAACGGCCTCTTGCACTTTTTCTTCTAGCTGACGAACCGTCACCATCACATCAATCATTTCCACTTTGCTAGCACCACGGGCAATGGCTAGGCCAGCAGCGTGCATGCGCATCAATGGCATCAGAAGAGCAAGGTGATGGAAGCCGGCAATAACGCTAAGCTGAGCAAAGCCACCGCCAAAATACCATTTGCCGAATACACGAGAGTACAAGAAACGAGTGAGCAAATCATCGATTTCTTTTGCCTCAGCAGTTTCTTTAGAGCTACTTCCAGAAGCGTCCTTAGAATTTGCTTCCGGCCAGGGGAAATTAGTCAGCTCCTCAAAAGTGTAGGAGCGATTGACGACCTTGAACTTAGGCGCTTTCAACACTAAATCTAGAGCAAAGGAGATACCGTTAAAGACCACGTCTTTATTGAGGTATTTGGGATCGTTGGGGAAATACAAGGCAAAAAGTCCAGCCAAAAACTTCTTGTCTAAGCCTTTGGGCGGGGCGATAGTATCCGGCATGGCAGGCTTATTCAGGTCTTTGAATAAAGAATCAGAAGCGGTGAAGATTTTTTCTTTCAAGGAAAGGTCTTCACGAATCAGGGCCTCCAAAATTCCTTTCTCGTAGTCAAGGTATTGCTCCCAGGTTATGGGCTTGTCAACGGTGAGCTTAACAGCATCCCAGATCACAGATCGAGCGGTATAGAGAGTGTTGTAAACAGCAAATTTCTCTTTGAGAGTATCAATCTGTTCAGTCAGAGGCGTTCCAACATTGCTCAAGACAGCGTTACTACGGAAGCTGACGGTGAGATAGACACCTGAGGGGGTGTTGTTGAATGAATAAGGGAACAAGCCACAAATGAGAGGCTTAACGTGCTCTCCCCTGGTGGCATGGATGTGACAGAGCTTGTTGATCAAAAAAGGACAATGTCCATCGTCAGTAGGTCTGATGGCATGGGTGTAAGTAGAACTATCGTTCTCCTTAGCACTGAGCATTCTGAACTGCCTGCTCCAATCAAACTGAGGCAGCTCTTTGCTCCAATCAATGGCCGAGACACGCTCATAATCATCCTGGGTCATAGGCACGGCCACACCGTTACAGCAACGACCACAGCCCGCACAGCTGTAGTTGATTCCTTCTGGAATATGCAAAATTTTGCCGTCTACATCAATCGTCTTGTGGCCAGTGGTGAGCGCCATTAATAGTCCTTTTCAAGGGAAGAGAGGCAAGGGGAGCGAACTAACACTAATTAGTTTACAGCTTTGTCGCGCTCTTCATAACACCAGACACCAGAAAGTCATGGGTACTTTCGGCATTGGCACTGCCAAACTGTATTAATGGAGTAGCCAAATTGCTGCTTTCAATTACAAGCGCAGGTAAGGTGGTGATGCCATATTTAGCTTTCAGTACCTCGAGAGGCTGGTTGTAAGCAGAATCACCGTGGTGAAACTCTACTAGTACAGGCTCAAACTCTTTATTGATCAGACTGTAGTCTCTTCTATTCCAGAACGTATCGAGGCGCAAGGCATCACTGGACGTGCCGGCATTATCGACAAAGGCAAGCAGGCGGGGCTTGCTCTTCAATGGTTGCGTAGCCACAGCTAGCGGCAACCAGGCAACCTTGCCTTTAGTAGCGGGTAAGCGATGCCAATGCTGCGCCCCGTACAAATAATCAATCAACTCTTGCTTGTTGGTATAGCCAATGAACTTCGCTGAATTACCACAATAACCTTGACCATCAGTGCGATAACGGCCCGGGCGATAAACACCGCCTCCACCATAGTTGTAATTGCAGTTATAACGAGAGCCCGATTCTAAACCACTAGTATTATCGATACCAAGCTCTGACAAATTAGCGCTTGAGTCAAGATCTGTCGATGACATGTCAGTCATATGCGCTGGCACCACTAATAATTCACAAGTGGAGTTATAGCCGTATTGATTATGCAATTGAGTATAGAGCGATGACCTATTGGTGTAGTCACGGCTATCGTTATCAACCCGCACCGGAATGAAATTTCGATTGATTAGCTCTGCCACTTTCGGATCGTGAAAACCCTCTCCATACATTTGCAGTGAAGGGTTGTCTCTTCTAGTCAAAAAGACATAAAGAATAGGTTTTTGAGTGCTCTTAGATTCAGTTAGAGCCGCGTCTCTGCTGCGCCACTTAATTGGGCTAGCTCCACGAAGAGGATTGGTGAATTGACCCAAACACTCATCGGCAAACTGATCGCTAATGTTATAAGCGGCAGAGAGGGCTAAGAGTATTGAGGCGACAATATAAAGCCCTCTAGGCTGATATCTGGTGCTCTTTGATTTAGTCGGCTGCATATGAAAACTCCCGATGAGTAAGCACCCAGATAGAGAAAGACAGACAACAAGTTATAAGTGTAAAGAGAGCTAGCACCGGACCATAGGCAAACAGACTACCCGAGAAGAATGCTGAGACTGGCACATAAGGAAACAATATGGCCGTGAACAAACTCTCAATAATGCGGCCAAAATAAAGGCAATAATCATTGTCTATATGCAAGTTGCCGAACATGGCATAGACAGTGTGAGCGAAGGCATTGTACAAGACAAACATAAAGCCGAAACCAGCCAGTAGTGCTAGATCTTTCAGGCCAGACACAAGCGAGGAAAGGAAGACCAGAAAAGCTGCCGTACCGAAACAGAGAATAATTCGCTCAAAGCCGTTAGCGAGAAATTCTGGAGCCCACAAGAGCGAAGGGCAATTAATAGCCGAAATTATGTGCTCACAAAACACTGCCTCCACCGCGCACAGAGATGCAGCAAAACCCACAGCAAACCATTTGCTCACAACATAGTTAGCGATAGTGATTGGCCGAGCAAGCACCAGGGCGATTGTACCGTTTTGAACTTCGCGCCCAATCACGCCTGATGCCCAGAGCAAAGTAAAGAAACTCGCCATCAGCGGATGAGACAACAGATCGGCGTTTAGCGCCTCAGGGTTGCCACAGCGCTGCAAGGTGAAGGTCACGATTGGTCCGAGAAAAAGCAGAGTGAGCAAAATCACCCTTACTTTATTGGCCCCAAACTCGCGCCAAGTAGTGATACAAACGGCTCGGTTCATGCGGTTGGCTCCTCTTGGCTAGACTTTATAAAGAGGCGTTCAAGCCTGGTATCTTCTGGTCTCACTTCGCTGATAGGAAAATTAGCAGTAACGAGTGCTTTGATTAGCTTAACGGTAGCCGCACTACCAGCAGTGCTAACCCTGGCAAAGTCAGAATTGATCTCAGTGATAGCCAAGCACTCTTTTTGCGCTACCCGGCCGAAATCCTCGCTCCTCAGTTCAGTCGCAGAAGACAACCAGCGAATCAGCAAGTGCTCCTCTTGCTCAATTTTCTCGTTGAGATCTTCAACCCGACTGACCGTACCGGCCTTAATAAAGATGACACGGTCACAGACCTTCTCAATCTGGTCAAGCTGGTGGGAGTTAAGCAGAATTGTTAAACCATCTTCCTTGAGGGTCTTCAACAATTGGCGCACTATCATCACGCCATGCGGGTCCATACCCGAAGCCGGTTCATCAAGCAGCAAATAACGGGGCTTGCCCACCAAAGCCTGGGCAAAGCCTAAACGCTGCAGCATACCTCTTGAATATTTCTTAACGGCCACAGACCAGGTTGAAGGGTGTAGCTCAACCTTCTCCAGCAAAGCCTCGCAATCTAATTTGCGCGTGGCTTCCGGCATTCCCGCCAGTTCATGGTGATACTGCATGTAATCACGGCCGGTCATCCAGCGGTCGAAGGTAAGCCGCTCAGGCAAGTAGCCCAATACACGCCTCGTAGCAAGGGCATCCGGGGCTTCACCGTCTATAAGAATTGAGCCAGAGTCAATAAGCAAAAAGCCCATCAAACAACTAAGAAGGGTAGTTTTGCCAGCGCCATTGGGCCCCACCAGGCCCAGGGCCTCTCCTGGCCTTATTTCGAGGGAAAGATTATTGAGGGCCTTAACTTTGCCCCCTTTGTATGTCTTGGTGATGCCAGAAACGACAATTCCGCTCCTCGGCAGCAATTCACCCACAGCGGCAGCGCTATCGATAGCAGGTGTGACTTCGTCTAACAGGCGCATTCTCTAGCTCCTTAGCCTACCGCTCAGCCGTACAGCCGGTCCTATAAATATTCCCTTGCCAACTCAAGCATAACCCAGGGTAAACCCCAGAAGAGACCGTCACAACACTTCTCAAAGCGTTGGTAATTCTATATTTTCGGTAAGCTGGGCTTAAGTTTCAGCCGTTTGTGCTACAAATGCGTCAGATATTCCTCAAGTAGACTAGGTTCTTATGACCAGCTTTACCTCGCCAAACTTGCGCCTGATTTCTAGCATAACTCGCTCGTCGTTAGCGGCCATGGTCGGCCTGGCAACCTTAAGCGTTGGCTTGGCTGAGGCCAAAAACAAGCAAGGGGCTGCCCCCAGCGACAACCGCAACGCTCTGCAGAGTCAGATTGACAAAACTAACGCCCAGAGCGATAAACACGACCTCTACCAAACCGACTATTCAAAATAGTTTTCGTATGGTTTGCCACGGGGCTGGCAAGTCACTCAAAACCCCATGTATCCGCACGATATTCTCGTCAAGCAGCAAAGCGAAGGCAAGGGCAACATCGTTCTGGCAGACCAGCAAGCCAAAGGCAGCCTCAGTAAAATGAGCGCAGAATTGGTTGACGAACTGCCCAAGCAATGCGACGAATTTAAACTCGTCAGCAACGAAATGCTCAAACTGCCGTCTGGCGTTAATTGCGCGCGCCTTATGCATACAGGCAAGTTGGGTGAAAGCGAAATATGTCAGGTTAACTACTTGATGCCTTATACTCGGGGTCGGATTTTAGTGATTACGGGCACCGTAATTAAGGGTGACAGCGAAGGTCTGAATACCGTAGAAAAGTTCACCGCCTCAGTCACCATGAAGAAGAAGAAGCTGTCTTTATGAATTCGCTCTCGCCCGGGAATCTCTTTAGCGCTCGCACCGCACCACTATGGGTGGTGCTAGCTTTTATCATCGGCATGACTGTCTACTCACAAGTGACAAAATTCGAAGCCAACTCAAACTTGCCCACTAGAGACTTAACGAAGACTTTCCCCCGCGTACCATACGAAGCCGCATACGAGCGGAGAAGCCCTTCTGGGCTATCAATTTTATATGCCTATTGCGACGGCAAGGGCAAGGTACGCCACGAATCAACCATGCCACACAGCACCACAGTTGGTGCCACCATCTTCGACTTCCCCAACAAAAAACGTTATTACCTGCAAGAGCAGGAGAGAATGTACTTGAGTAATAACTTAAGCACAAAAGGTCTAGAAGAATTCGACGAAGAAATGTTCAAAAGCAACAACGCCGAAGAACTAGGCACTAAAACCATCTACGGCATGCCCTGTCGAGGATATCGCACTTACTCAAACGGCGACAAAAACGCGCCAATTGAGTCATGGTTCAATGAGAGAACAGGCTGCTTGGTAGTAAGCTCAGCTCCAAACAGCAAAACCACCACCACCCTAACTCGCTACATTTCGCGTCAACCTAAAGCCACGCTCTTCTCTGTGCCACCAGGCTATAAGTACTCAACCTCAGCTTTCCAGCCATCAGACCAGAAAAATTACCATCGGTAATTAGAACCCGGCGTCTTTGGGCAAAGTCTTCATTTGCTCTTCCATCTGCCTCTGCTGTTCTTGCTGCTGTTGCCTAATGCGATCTTGCTCAGCTTTCTTTTCTTGCATAAGCATATATGGCGTCATTTGGGCGCGGGCTGGAGCAACCTCGGTGTTGAGTTTTTCTTCTAGCAAAGCAATACGGGACTCTACTTGCTTAGAGCGCATTTCTTTGTCTGGTGCATGATTCTTAGGATCATCGCTGAGGCGTATAAAACTTCGATACTCTTTTATTGCAGAGGAAAAGTGATTCTCAGACTCTAGCAGCATAGCCAATTGCAGATGCGCTTCTTTATTGTCGTGATTGTATTCAAGGCATTGATGCCAATGATCAATAGCGCCCTGGTGATTGCCTTTGGCCAGCAAGCATATACCTAAATCAAGGTGCACTCGCTCGTAGTCTAAGCCCTTAATTGTTTTGGTTGTAGTCAACATTTCGTCTAGATATTTATAGGCTTCAGCCCACTTTTTCATCTTCATGAGACATTCGCCAAAGCCAATCCAGGCGTCGTAATAGGTCCAGGGCCGGTCTCCTAAGGCGTTGCGATAATAATCACAGGCTGGAGAAAAATCGCCTTGGGCCTCGTACAATTTGGCATTGGCTACTTGTGCTGCGCGATACAGCGGCGATTCATAGGCCGCGCCTCTGAGAGCAAAAGCAACATATGGTTGCGCTTCGGCGTAGCGCTTTAAAGCTGTAAGAGTTTCTACCATGGCAACATTGCCCCAGCCTTCGCCAGAAACACTCTGATTCAAATGTTTTTTCAAAGCATCATAGGCCTTAAGATAATCGCCCTTGGCCATATAGCACTTGCCCAAATAATAAAATGCCTCAGGAGCGTAGCCGTTTCGAGCGAAATAGGTGGCTTGCACAAGAGCGTCAATAGCTAGGTCATAGTCGCCTTTCTCGAAGAGCTGCTTACCTAGCTTGGTGTTCTTATTGGCTGGGTCAGTGGTATTCTTCTGACTGTTCTTAGCCTCTGCCGCTAGTGGGGGGTAAGGTAAGTAAGTCGACAAACCCAGCCCGACTGTCACAGCCGGAACAACTGGCAACACGGCTAATAGAGCTGAAACTAGAGCTAGCCGCTTTGGTGCTTTCAAGACTTTGCTGTGGAAGAAGATTATGCTCAACTAGAATTACCTATCTATTCTTCTCTCGATTCTATTTTTTGTAATTAGGACATTCTATTGTATTTAGGACATTCTATAGTCTTTCGGACAATCTATAGTTTTAGGGGATTCTATGGTTTTTAGGGCATTTCGAGAAGCTCTAAAAATTCACTCTCATCAAGTATCTTTATACCAAGTTCCTGGGCTTTCTCTACTTTAGAGCCCGGATTAGCGCCAACCACCAAATAGTCGGTCTTCTTCGACACTGAAGATGTGGCCTTGCCTCCGCGAGCCTTAATCGCTTTCTCCGCCTCTAGACGCTCAAGTTTCTCCAGTGTGCCCGTCACAACAAAAGTTTTACCCGCAAGAGACTGCGGTAACACAATCGCTTGCTTATCCTGGTCTACTTCCATCTTCACGCCCAGCTCAGCCAGCTCAAAGATTAGCGCCCTATTTTCTTCTTGGGCAAAGAACTCAATGACGTTCTCCGCAATGACCGTACCGACTCCTTCAATCGCGCACATTTCCTCAAGAGTGGCTTTAGCAATAGCATCCATAGAATTAAACCGGTCGGCTAAAAGCTCTGCCACCGAGGCCCCGACGTGCCTGATGCCGAGGGCAAACACCAAAGCGGCAAGGGGTCTTTGCTTAGAACTTTCCACCGCCGCTAATATGTTCATAGCCGATTTCTTGCCCATGCGCTCAAGGGTGAGAAGCGACTCTTCAGTGAGGCGATAGAAGTCTGATTGTTTTTCCACAAGATGAGCTTTTACCATTTGCTCAATCAGCATCTCGCCAACACCATCGATATTCATGGCCTCTTTTCCGACCCAGTGAATCATGCGACGCACTTTTTGGGCGGGGCAGCCATGGACATTGAGGCAGCGGAACACCACTTCTTCGCCAACCCGCGCCAGGGCGCTGCCGCAGGCCGGGCACTCGGTGGGATAGACAAAAGGGGCACTATCGGCTGGTCTTTTATCAAATTTGACACAGACAACCTCAGGTATGATCTCACCAGCTTTGCGCACCACTACAGTGTCACCAAGACGCACATCAAGGCGGGCAATCTGGTCGGCGTTATGCAAGGTGGCACGCTTCACTGTGGTGCCAGCAAGAGTAACTGGGGCCAACCAGGCAGTTGGAGTGACGGCACCAGTGCGCCCAACTTCAAAGCAAATATCTTCTAGTTTAGTCTCGGCTTCTTCTGGTGGATACTTGAAAGCAATGGCCCAGCGGGGGCTGTGGGAGGTATTGCCTAGCCTATCCCAGAGCTTACGGTCGTCGAGTTTAATCACCACACCATCGGTTTGATAATCTAGATCGTGGCGCAAATCGGACCAATGATCAACAAAATCGCGCACTTTATCTAATCCATTGACCTTTTGCCGACTGGGCTCAACTGGAAGTCCAAGAGCTGCAAGTAGATTTAAATTGTCAGCCTGACTTTTAGGTTGCTTGATTTGTTCATCAATAACATAGATAAAGTAAGTCCAGAGTGAAAGCTTACGAGCTGCAGTTTTACGTGGATCTTTTTGGCGCAAGGAACCAGAAGCAGCATTGCGCGGGTTAGCAAAAACGGCCTCATTCTCTTCTCGCAAAGCATTGTTGAGACTGGTAAAACTACTGACCGGCATGTAGACTTCGCCCCGCACTTCAATAAGAGCCGGCATGCGGCGCTCGAGATTAGCAGACAAGTCAGCCTCAGTATTTGAAGAAGAAGAAGAAGAAGAAGAAGAAGAAACAGCCAAAGTGCCATCCGGCAAGACAGCCACCGGCTTGAGTTTTTGCGGCAGGCTCTTAATTGTCTTCAAGTTGAGAGTAACATCTTCGCCAACTTCGCCATTACCCCTGGTGGCCCCCCTGACAAAGACACCATTTTCATAGGTGAGAGCAATGGAGAGACCATCAATTTTATGTTCGCAAACAAAGTCGAAAGTTGGTTCTTTGTCTTCAATCTCAAGTCCACGCACAAGGCGCTCTTGCCACTCTAACAAGTCATCTTTAGACATAGCGTTGGCAAGACTGAGCATTGGTATGCGATGGCGCACCGGAGTAAACTCAGTGCTAGGCGCAGCTCCCACTCTCTGAGTTGGACTCTCTGGCACAATCAGCTCAGGAAACTGCTGTTCTAAGCTCTCTAGCTCACGATAGAGAATGTCGAAATCCGCATCGCTCAGCTCTGGTGCATCAAGTGCGTAATAACAAAAGCGGTGATGCTCAACTTCTTTACGAAGCTGCTCTATGCGCAAGCGAGCTCCCTCGATTTGACTGGCGTGGGAACTTTGAGAACCGGCTGTCTCAACCATTGAGTACTCCTTACTTTAGCTGAGGCTTAGGGATGACGAGGCTAAGATCGAATCAAACCTCAATCAAGACCTTCACGACTGAGAATGACACAATCGCCTTGGGCTGTGCCAGAACAAATGGCAGCGGCACCATACTTAGCACCACGTCTTTCCATCTCACGAGCAAGTGTCAACAAAAGACGAGCGCCACTGGCACCAATAGGATGCCCGAGAGCAACCGCGCCACCATTAACGTTGACTTTACTCTCGTCGATGCCCAGCATTTGCATTGATTTAAGTGCAACCGAGGCAAAAGCTTCGTTGATTTCAAGCAGGTCTAAATCTTTAACGGTTAAGCCGGCTTTCTTCAAAGCCTTCTCAGTAGAAAGAGCAGGTACAGTGGCTAAATAAGGAACGTCTTGTCCAATTGATGCATGGCTCAAAATCTTGGCTAGCGGTTTGAGACCTAGTTCTTTTGCCTTATCAGCGCTCATTACCAACAGCATGCAGGCACCATCATTAACACCAGGTGCGTTGCCAGCAGTAATCGATCCTTTATCGTAGAAGACCGGTTTGAGCTTAGCCAGAGCTTCTATAGTGGTATCGGCCCGAGGAGATTCATCGCGGTCGATGGTCTTGAATTGCCCTTTGCCAGCAGCGACTTCAATGGGCAAAATTTCGTTCTTGAAGGCACCAGAATCTATCGCTTTGATAGCTAATTGATGACTGCGAAGTGCCCATTTATCTTGAGCCTCGCGACCAATCTTAAACTCTTCGGCGACCTTGGCACCGTGAACGGCCATGTGCACGTTAGCCACTGGGCATTCCAAGCCGTCATTGAGCATGGCGTCTTTAAAAGCCACATGGCCCATGCGCTTACCGAAACGAGCCGAGTTGGCTTCTACCAAGTATGGAGCTTGGCTCATTGATTCCATGCCACCAGCCAAAATGATATCGCCATCGTTGGCTCGAATGCGCAAGTCTGCCAAAGTGACAGCTCTCATACCAGAAGCACAAACTTTGTTAACCGTTGTGGACTCGGTGGTATTTGGTAGACCAGCGTCAAGCAATGCTTGCCTTGAAGGAATCTGTCCGCAACCGGCCTGCAAGACCTGACCGATGATTACTTCATCAATTTGGCTGGCGTCAATTTTATTGCGCTCTACCAACTCTTTGATCAACGGGCTAGCCAGCTTCACAGCACTCAGGTTGGCAAGGGCTCCGCCCATCTTGCCGAAAGGAGTACGCAGTCCATCGATAATTACGGTCTCTCTTGTACTAGTGCTCATGGCTCAACCTTTTCTTTACTTGGTAATTCCCACTAACTAAATGGTACTGGTCCAAGCAGCCAACGCCGCTCACCATAATCAAATGTTCCGCTTGCTGCCAAAACAGTTGACTGATAATTACTAGCCTCGATGACCAGCCTGGAGGGCGATGATGTCATGATGCCGAAAAATGTCGCAGCATCAGCCTCAGTTGCTTTATGATAGAGCCAGTCAATATTGTTGGTAGAGTCTTTTATTAGGAATAGTATGCCTAGACCATCGTCTGGCTCGCGAAAGGATTTAAGAGAAAGCGAAAAGCGGTCACCGCTTCAGCTTTGGCATGCCTTCAATCAATCTCTGGAAGAGAAGAGAGCAGATGCGGTTTTCGAGCCAGAACATATCGAGCCAGGCCGCAGACTAACGGCTCTTGGTATCGATTTTGGCATCGGTTTTTTTGTCAGTATGTTCATAATGCTGCTGCCAGTAGTCAATATTTTCCTGACAAGTCAGATGATTATTATGATCTACTTGATTTTTCGCGATTATTTCTTCGAAGGACGCGGCGTCGGCAAGAACCTTATGGGCATCCAGGTGGTTGACATCTATTCAGGCAACTCACCATCCCTGCGTCAAGTTATTGAGCGCAATGGTATCTACCTAGGCCCACTGCTTATTTGTCAGGTTCTCGCCCTTCTTGTAAATTTGTTACTGCCCTTACTAACGCACATCCTTCCAGTGCAGGCCATAGCGCCTTTAACAACCACAGTCTCAGCTATTGGCAACATCGTAGTTGCCATTGCTGCTCTTTACCTATTCGTAATACTGCCCCTCGAAAGCTATCGGTGTTACGACAGGGAGGATAGTATGAGACTGGGTGACGAAATCGCCGGGACCTGCCTGGCTAATTCCGACATGAGTTTCAGCAACTTCTTATCCAGATAGATTCGCAAACAAAACAATGAGCACTAATCCAAAAGTTGCATATATCTGGGGTCCCGTGACCGCCTTCAACGGCCCCCTCGCCGCCTATCTGGTCAAGCGCGGTTGGCATGTGCACTTTGCCTGCAAGTCTTCACTTAATCTCTTAAGCCTTTCGCCGCTTGATCTTAAAACCCAAGCACAAAATATGCTCTACTCCGCCCTCGGCGGTAAAGAAGACGAACGCGTTTTCAAAGACCGTCTCAAAGTTGTCGAGCCAAGTGAAGCAGCTAGATTTAACAAGTATGACGCCATCATATTTAGTGCCCTACCTCCAAATTTTGATGAGGCTCGCTCTCCGCGCGCTCCCCTGGCGGGAACTGACTTCAAGGCCATAGTCAAAGCTTTCAAAGGCACACCGACTTTCATCGTATCGTCAATCTGGGGCGGAGTGCAAAAAGATGGTGTTGTTCCGGAAGAACTAGAATTTGCCAGACGCAAGCCCATTAGCAATTGGGAAAGTACCTGTCAGCAATACGAGCAGCGGGTCTTAGAGAGCCTCAGTGGCACTGAGTCGCCCTGGTATTTGGTACGTTTACCATTAATTAGCGGTGACACCAAAAGCGGTGAAACCATTAAATATTCAGGCATTCATAGCTTGCTGAAAGAGCTGGTACAAGAAGCCTCTAAGCCGTTCTTCCCAACTTCATCGCTAAAACTAGCATACAATCCAGACTCAACTCTCTGGTTCTTACCAATTGACGTAGCGGTTAGTACTTTCTTCCATTTCATCGAAGACAACGCCCGGCCACGCATATGTAATCTAGTTTCGACGCAGATGACCCTCAACCGCGAATGGCTGGCCCATTTGGCTCAATCACTCAATTGCCCTGAAATACAGTGCGCGGAACAAGATGGCTTAAATCTACCGAGCACTCTGCGTAAGCTTCTACTCGATGATGTTCAAGTAAAAACTCGCAACTTATTTGAAGTAGCAGGACGCTATCAAATTTTGCCGGTGCGTCTCGATAAAGACTATTTCGACAAACTGATTAAAGCAGCGAAAAGCCATAATTGGGGTGAGCATGTTGCAGTGGTGGAAGAGCCGAGCAGCTTAGACTATTCAGAGCAATTGGCCCACTACTATTTTGAAAAATTTGTACCAGAGCGGATTGAACAAGGCGCTCTTAAAGAAGCAAAAATAAATGGCACCAGTATTGGTTTTCATTTAAGAGCTGGCAGCATTCATGGCTGGCTTCTGCGCTCGAAAGCCAATGGTGAACCAGAAGTGGTGCCATTTGATCCAAGCCTAGACAAGCCTGATATTTGCTTCCACTTTAGCGGCATGACTCTATCGCGTTTGATTCAAAAGAAGCTGCTCTTACACAGAGCGGTACTGATGCGCGATGTTGAAGCTCAAGGCAACCTCTTCCAGCTATGGCGCATTACAGGCACCATAGAAAAGTTCTTGCGCGACAACCCTATTGCTTCTAAAGATGTACCTGGGTTGGCCAATTTCCAGGCTGACGAGCTGCCTGAACCCGTTAAAGCAGATTGAAAGAAAAATCGCAGAGCAATAGGCCCAAGCAAATTGGCATTGTGGTGCCAACAAGTTTTGAGCTAGCTCCCCTACTTGAGCTAATTCCAGAACTCAAGCCCGTAGCAAAATCGCCCTGGCAAATTTACTCGGCCGAACTACCCGGCGTAGAGCTAACTGCAATCATCTCCTTCATCGGTCCTGCCAATGCCGCAGCAGCCACAGAACACTTAATTGGCAGGAACACTAACTCGAATCTAGACTTAATTTTGCATGGTGGAGCAGCAGGAGCCATCAACGAGAGTTTGCTACCAGGAGACATGGTGCTTGGTGCAGCAATGAAAATTATCTGCTCAGAAGAAACGCTAGCAGTGCGGAAAACCTTGCTCATGGCCACCACATCTATTCGCTATTTAAAAGATGGAGAAGCGGTGCGGTTAGACCAACTACCAGGCGACAACAAATTACTAGAACAGGGTTTAGCGACCAGCGCCAAGCTGAAGGCCAAATTTTCTAAGTGGAGCGGCCCTGGTTGGCCGAAAGAAATAGAAGACAGAGAGCCTCGGCTCATTGCCGGAGTAGTGGGTTCACTGGATGGTTGGACAAAAGGTCTGGCCCAGCTCAATTTTGTGCGCCACAATTTCGCCGTCGATGCAGAAGATATGGAAAGCGCTTACATAGCTCAAGTAGCAGCCATTCACGGCATAGCCAACCTAGCCATAAGGGCTATTTCAAACAATGAATATGTACAGACCTTAGAGAAAAACGAAATTATCCCCGCCGTGCAGGCGGCGGCTCAACGAGTAGCTTTCGTCATCAAAGAACTAGTAGAGATAAATAGCCAATAGGGCTATTGTGGTTCACCAGAGCCAGAGCCAGAGCTAGAACTAGAACTAGAGCTAGAAGCCTCTGTTGGCTTGGGAGCAGGGGTCGTTCTAGTCTTCTCATCGGTGCGACCATCAGCAGTTGTGCCAGTGGTGGTAATAGTCTTGTTATATGCTTCGCCATTGCCGCCGCTCACTGACTTATCTCCGTCATAGCTGCCGCCATTACCAGTCGTTCCTGTGGTTGATACATTCTTGTTATAGCCTTCGCCATTGCCTGCGCTGACAGTCTTATTGCGGTCATAGCTGCCGCCATTACCGGTCGTTCCGGTGGTTGATACATTCTTGTTATAGCCTTCGCCATTGCCTGCGCTGACAGTCTTATTACGGTCATAGCTGCCGCCATTACCAGTCGTTCCGGTGGTTGATACATTCTTGTTATAGCCTTCGCCATTACCAGCTGTGGCCGTCTTGGAGCGGTCATAAGAGCCTCCATTGGCCGTGGTTCCTGTGGTCTCAACAGTCTTAGTAACCCCTTCGCCCTTTGTGTAAGACACCGACTTATTGCGATCATATGCGCCACCATTAGCGGTGGTTCCAGTGGTAGTCACCCCTTTTTGGTAGCCTTCACCATTGCCAGCACTAACCGACTTGTTGCGATCGTAACTACCACCATTAGCCGTGGTTCCCTCGCTATGCTTGGAAAATGAATTGGGAGAATTCCATACCCTTTGGCCAGAAGAACCGGAAGAAGAAGAAGAAGAAGAAGAAGAACCACTACTAGAAGTTTGGCTTTGCCCACCTAAGCGGGCTGAGTTTTGACCGGAAAGGCGACCTTGACCGCCCCAACCAGACCCTCCAGTGCCCTGCATACCACTAAAGCGCTGCCTGAGCTGGCCATTGC
>Ga0075444_10000266_pt1 | contig 30771 bp, 26 predicted proteins | sample CoawatmetaG01DNA_FD_76836 | JGI IMG/M metagenome (GOLD analysis project Ga0075444, IMG submission 76836) | Marine microbial communities from the West Antarctic Peninsula - Coastal water metaG017-DNA | ecosystem: Environmental > Aquatic > Marine > Coastal | place: Atlantic Ocean: West Antarctic... | reverse complement strand
GGCCAAGCAGCAAAAGGCTATTGGCACCGCTAGCAGTACCGCCTTTACCCTGGCCAAGCTTAATCGATTGCCGCACCAGTCGCTCTGCCGAGCTGAGATCACCTACAGCTAAATCAAACAGTGCCAAGCGACTGTAGTTAACAGCCTGATCAGCGTTGGCACCCGTTCCAGAGCCAGTCTCAATTTTTGCAGCGAGCTCTTTGCGCTTGCTTTCCATCAGAGCGGGGTTAAGCTTGTTAGCTTCGCTCAGGTCATCGGCAGCGCCGCCGACGTCCCCCAAGGCAAGCAGCGTCATAGCGCGAGAGTAAAGGCCTTCAGCGTTACGAGTAGTCTGCAGAGCTTTATCGAGATCGGCTTTGCTATCTTCATAGCTGCCCTGAGCAACTTTGATAGTGGCACGATCCACTAAGGCTCCCTGCAGACTAGGGTTAATCTTGAGAGCGGCGTCAAGATGGCCCAGAGCAGCAGTGCTGTCACCTTTGGCCAACTGCACATGGGCCAATCGTGCTTGCGCCATGGCATTTTCTGGCAACAATCGCACGCCATTTTCTAAATCACTGAGAGCTTTCTCCAATTGAGAAAGCTGGTAATAAGCCATGCCACGATAAACATAGTCTAGACCTTTCTTCTGCGAGCGAGAGAGGTTCTTTGAATAATAGGCAATCGCTTGATTAAACTGATCGGTGGCGCCCTTGGTATCACCTTTGAGCTTTAATGCTTCACCCCACTCATAGTGCACGTCAAACTCTTTGCTGCCGCCTTTCTTGAGAATATACTCGTAATCGGCAATGGCTTCGTTGTAGGCATTGACCTGCAGCTTGCACTCAGCCCGCTCTCTACGTACAGGAAGCGAACTGGAATTAAATTTGAGATATTGGTCATAGTCTTTTGCTGCGCCAGCAAAATCACCACTCTCCTTCAAAGCCTGAGCCCGCAATAGCAAGGCTCGCATATCTTTGGGGTCAAGGCGCAAGACTTCGCCGTAATCACGTACAGCCGCATCTTTCTCGCCAAGACGAGCCAAAAGCTCGCCACGCTGAAGATAAATTTCTACGACATTGGGGTTAGCTTTAAGCGCCTGTTCGTAGTCAGCAAGGGCACCATCGTTGTCTTTCAACTCACTGCGAGCGGCCGCTCGACTGAGGTAAGCCTCGTAGACTCCCGGATGGTCCTTGAGAACTTTAGTGAAAGTGGCCACAGCGTTCTCATAGTCTTTTTTCTTCAGACTACGTTCGCCCTTTTCTAGCAACTTGGCATAAGGGGGCTCAGAAGCAAAGGCCGGCGGCAAACCAGCAAGACCAATACCAGTGGTAGGAATCACTAGCAGGGCTAAGCTGAGAGCAAGACTATGAGCAAAACTTGGAACAATTTTCACTGTCATCTCCATTGCCAGCATGCAGCATCGCCTTTCGCGAAACACTACTTTAACATCTATAGATTTACTAATTAGGAGGGCTAATAAATTTGGACTTCCCCTTGGCTAGCCAGATTAACTCCCCAAACGGTCAGCTAGCTAATAATCTAGCAAAGCGGGCACATATAGTGCAGGCTTACTAAGGACCAATTTGTCATGAAACCCACCCGCGACAAGGAAGCAATTCCTCAGCAAGCGAAGCTTGTGGTGGACGACCATTCTTTAGATTCGGAAGCAGCAGAGGCAGCCCCCAATGACGCTCCCGAGACGACTGCTAGTCAGTCTTCTCGCTCGATTGACGCGACAAACCCTGAGGCATCGCCCCATAACGCCGCCGACGGCGCCATTGGACGCATCATTGCCGAGCATTATGAGTTGCTTGAGCGCATTGGAGAGGGCGGCATGAGTACGGTTTACCGCGCCAAACACCTGGAGTTAAACAAAGAAGTAGCAGTGAAACTGTTAGCCCAGCCGCGCACAAAAGATGCCAACATTTTGAAGCGATTTAAGCAAGAAGCAGTTGCCATCAGCAAATTAGACCATAGCAATATTGTTAGACTGCGCGACTACGGCGTCGACAACGAAGGTGAACCTTACCTCGTTATGGATTTGGTCGCCGGGCGATCACTGGCCCAACTGCTCGAAGCCAAACACAAGTTTTCACTGGAAGACTCATTAAGCATCGTCAGTCAAACCCTGTCGGCTCTGGCCCACGCCCACTCGCAAGAGATAGTGCATCGCGATATCAAGCCCAGCAACATAATGATTTGCTTTGACAAAGACAGCAAGCCAGTGGTGCAGGTCGTAGACTTCGGCATCGCCAAGCTCAATATCGTCAACGACACTAGTGTCTTAACTCGTACAGGCGACATGTTCGGCAGCCCGCACTTCATGAGCCCCGAACAATGCCTGGGTGATCCAATTGACTGTCGCAGTGACATCTACTCACTCGGCTGCCTCTTCTACGAACTGCTAGAAGGCCATCCCCCCTATCAGGCAGACAATTTACTGCGCGTCTTGCACATGCATATTTCAGAAAAGCCACCAAAATTAAGCGGAACTCCCTCGGGCAAAGTATCAGCCAGCGTACTGGACGGCTTTATCGCTAAGGCAATGGCGAGAGAACCAAGAGACCGCTACGCCAGCGCAGAAGCAATGCAGAGCGACATAAATATCATGTTGCACGGCAATATCGGCAATTTATCTTTCATGAAAAAAACCGCCGTTGGCAAGACAAAGCAGAAAGCCGATGCGCCAGCTCCAGTGCGACTTGCCACTTATGCTGCGGTGGGACTGCTATCGGTGGTGACCTGCTCACTAATGATGTTCAACTTCCTCAATTCAGGACAAAAGCCAACTCAAGAGCAGATGCAATCAATGGGGCATATCGCGGGCGTGCCATTTGGCCTTGAGGGAAAGCCCATAAGAGTAGACAACGTCAGCTATAGCGATAAAGCAAAAAATTGGAACACCCAAACGCCACTACAACATGATGGTCGCGTCCTGCCATCACTGGTGCGACACTTATACCAACCTGAGAGCAAAGGCGCCCGCTTGATTGCCAGCATTGACAGTGACGAATTCTTGTGGAGTGCAATACCATCAATCGCGCCATCTTACAGTGAGAGGTTGCATTTTCTAGACCTGGCTGTGAAAGATATTGAAGGCAAGCCTCTCGCTTCTGTGCCCCCAGGTCAAATAATCTATTACGCTCGTCATCTGCAACAAAGTGGCGATATCAATCGAGCCCTAAACCTGTACGACCAGGTACTACAGCACCCAAACCTCGATGCCACAAAACGAGCAGAAGTTAACAACTGGCGCGGTGACTGCCTAATGGATTCAGGCCTACTCGCCCAAGCTGCTGACAGTTATCGACTGGCCGCTCCAGTTCTGAGTGCCTCTAAAGAGCATAGAGCCGACAGTGCCATACTAAAACTCAAGCTGGCCTACTGCCTGGCCGGCCCTCATAATGGCTTGGTGCTGCAGCTTCATAGCGCCCTCAGCAATTCCACATTCGCTTACCCTCAAGGCGGTACTGGCAGTATGGATGAGGCGAAAAAGCTCAGAGCAGAAGCTATCGCGCAACTTAAGGAGTTGTACAAAGAAGCCAATAATTCTAGCGCTAGCCCACTACCAGCGCACATGGCGACGAAAATACAAGCGGCCCTTGGATCAGCTCTACTAGCGGCCGGACAGTACAAAGAGGCAGCCACTGTTCTGGAAAAAGCTGATACCAATTTCACTCAAATAACAGGAAGGGGAAGGAATGGCCTAGTTCTAGACCGTTACATATTGCGAGCGAATTTGGCCATGGCTCTGGCCAAGTCGGGGCAGGTGGACAAAGCCATTGCCATAACAGATATCCTAGTAAGACTAATGGCTAGTCAGACGGACCACGAACCATCGGCACCGGTAGGGGACGTAGCCCCTTCAATTCGTGCCGAACTCTTGCCCAGGCTGCATTATTCACTGGCTTATTTCTACGAACTTAAACTTAAAGCCGCAGAGAAATCGCCCAAAAGTTCAGACAGCGCAACTACTAGTGCGCTCAAACAAAGAATAATGTCCAACCTCAGCACTGCCCTGGCAATGGCGGACCCGACTTATCATGACACTCAATTTAAGGGGGTAATCTGGCAAAAAATTGCGCAATTCAACAAAGAATTCGATCCCACCAACACTGAAGCAATTAGACAAGCGCAGCGCGAAAGCTTGAGGATATTAGCCGACCGCCAGTCGCTAAAATCTATTAGACCACCAGTCATATGCGAAGATGAGGAAGGATTCTAGCGGATGAATAGATCTACTTATTCTCTGCGCTCACGATGGTCGTGTGCATCATTAGTTCTGCCGATACTACTCTCTTTCTGTGCCTTAGAAAGCCACAGCAGCAATGAGAAAACCCCTTTGCTGTTGAAAGCACTAAAATCGCAAACAACAGAAGATCTAAAGCAAGCTCTTGCTGAACAAGAGGCTAATATAAAGGCCCATCCAAACGAAAGTAGACCGTATGCAGCCCGAGTCTACCTCACCGATAAACTAGGGCAAAAGGGGCGATCTAAACTACTGATTGCCGAAATGCTCAAAAAATTTGACGAAGCCACGTGCTACTTCCAAATCGCTGAAGTGTTTGAAACGGCAGGCGACTATAAAGCCCAACTAGCTTATGACGATCTCTCGCTAGCGAAACGTCCACACCCTCACGTTTTCGCCAACCGAGCCAATAGCCTGCGGCTAGCAGGCCGCTTCAAAGAGAGTATTGAAAGCGCAAATAGAGCTTTGGCACTCGGCTACGAAGATAAGGCCGTCGTCTACGAGATTAAGGCAGAGACCTACGCCGCATGGAAGAAGCCCAAGGAAGCAATAGAAGAATTCGGACGCGCTATCAGCGCGGATAGCAATAATGCTAATAGATATTGGCGTCGTGGTGAATATTTACATAGTGTTGGCAAAAACAATTTAGCGCGACAAGACCTTACCAAGGCCATCAAGCTAAACGGAAAGGATCCGAGGTTTTATAAAACTCTATTTCACACGAACAGTGATCTGAACTACATAGACGGCATGCATTCAGCTGCAAGCAAGGCCTATAAGCTGTCAGGCAAAGACTCAGAATCGTGCGCAATGCTGGACCACTGCATCGGTCGAGAGTTCCAAAAATTTACTCAATGCGCAGACAAGCACTGCCTCGAGCGCTGCGACAAACTAGTGGCACAGTACAGCAGAGACTACTGGCCCTACACTCTACGGGCCAAGCTAAATGCTTTTCTCACCTATAACAAACCAGCCCTGGCAGACTACACGAAAGCAATTAAACTAGGGGACAGAACCGCCACCACATACGAAGGCAGAGCAAACATGCTCATGCTCGACAACAAAGTCAGCGAAGCAATTGAAGACTATACAAAAGCTATTGCAATAGACCAAAATCTTGAAAGACTCTATGTCGAGAGGGCAGAGGCCTATCGAAGAATTAGGTTATCAGAGAAGGCTATCAGCGACTATTCACGAATAGCCAGCAAAAGCCCTAAGAACCTTCATGCCTATCGCAACTTAGGCAAGGCCTTGGTAGATCAAGGTCGACTAGAAGAAGCAGTGCAAGCCTTTAGCGCGGAGCTGAAGAACTTCCCCTTAGACAGTCAGACTTATGCCGATAGAGCCCAAGCCTATCTAGCTCTCAACCAACCCGATAAAGCGCTCTCGGATATGAATAACGCCATTGAACTGAAACCGAAGCAGCCAATTCTCTATCGCAACCGTGCCAAAATTCATGAGAAGATGGGAAACACGAGGGCAGCCGAAAGCGACCAAACCAAGGCCGATTCTTTTGGTAAAGCATTGATAGACTATTAGAGTGAGAATCAACGGCTTCATGAACAGAATTCCTCACCACAAGAGCAATAGGCAAAGCTGCAAACATGCAGGTCTAATGCTCCTCATGGTGTCAGCCCTGAGCAACAGCACCGAAAATAGTTTTGCTAACAATATAAGTAAGCAGCAAAGAAAATCCATAAACGCACCACAACTTATAGCTCAAATAAGCGCCGAAGAGCGTCTTAAAGAAAGAGCCAAGCAAGAAGTAGCTGAAACCACAAAGCAAATCAAAGCCTGTCAAACGAACTGGAAGCTATACTATCGCCGAGCCTCGGCCTTAACCGCTCTAGTGCGCTATGAAGAGGCCCTAGAAGATTCAGCAAAGGCAATAAAACTAGATCCAAAGCAGGTCGATCCACTTCTTCTGCACGCCAGGCTATGCGAAAACACTTTAGATGATGAAACAGCAGCCAAAGATTACACCGCAGCCATTAACTTGGGTACGCCACTAACTTCTAACTATATGCTCCTGCGCAGCCACGCCTACGAGTCAATGTTGAAGCCAGATTTGGCATTAGCAGATGCACTCGGCTATCTCAAGGGTCACCCAGAGCGCTATGACACTAACACGGCCCGCATAATCGGCACGCTCTATTTAAAGCTAGGCAAAGGCAAAGAAGCAGTGGAGCATTTTACCTACTGCCTAAAAATTAAACCCAAAATGAGTAAGGTGCGCGAAATGCGCGGTGATGCCTACATGATTTTAAAAGATTACAATGCCGCAGCCGCTGACTACACCCTAGAAATAGAACGCATCCCCAACATAGTGACAAAATTGTATGCGAAGCGCGCCAACGCTTACCGCAAAGCTGGTCAATTAAAGAAAGCAGAACAAGACGAGATTAAAATCAAATCGGTCAGTCACGAAGTATTTGACATAGCACCATTTCGCAACTAAAAAACAAGAGACAAATGAGGTAGTAAAGTTGCCACAACTGACAAACTGCAAGATACGTCCAATGACCCGCGCCGAATTTGATATCGTGATTACTTGGGCGGCAGCAGAAGGCTGGAATCCCGGCCTTCCTGACCCTGATGTCTTCTGGCAAACAGACCCGGAAGGTTACTTTGCTTTAGAGCACAATGGCGAAATGATTGGCTCAGGATCAGCCGTTAGCTATGATGGTCAATTTGGGTTTATGGGATTTTTCATTGTCAAACCAGAGTATCGCGGAAAAGGCATGGGCGGACAACTCTGGCTCACCATGCGCGACACTCTCAAAGAACGATTGAATCCAGGCACCGCCATTGGTATCGATGGCGTCTTTAATATGCAACAAACTTACGCCAAAACAGGCTTTGTATTTAGTCACCGCACCTTGCGTATGGAAGGGGTCGCTGAAAATAACAGCGATAGCTGCGACGTCGCAGCGATTAAACCAGTAGCGGATGATGAGATCGAAGCACTAATCGAAGCAGACACATACTGGTTCGGCTTCAAACGCCAGCGCCTTCTCCGTGCCTGGCTAAAAATGAAAGATAGCCATAGCCTGGTCTACAAAGATGCATCCAAGATCTTAGGATACGGTACGATTCGCCCCTGTCAAAAAGGCTTTAAGATAGCCCCACTATTTGCCACTAACGCCGCAATAGCCGACCAACTCTACCGGGCACTGACTGCCAAAGTAAGCGGTCAAGTGGTTTATCTAGACGTGCCGGAGATTAATAAAGAGGCCATGGCCCTAGCAGCAAAACACAAGCTCAGCGAATGTTTCGGCTGTGCTCGCATGTATTTTGGACCCGCCCCAGCACTTGATTACAGCCAAATTTACGGCAGTACAACATACGAGCTCGGTTAGAGATTTTTGCCTTTCAGATAGTTGAAATTTAGACATACGAGAGATATGCTTACCTCCTCAAATTACCAACTTGGCCGACCGGCTACAAGTTTGTAATTCACTTAGGTTCTAAACCACAACTTAGCGTTGAAAGACAAAAAATCAGGAGAAGAAATGACAAACAAAGTCAAGGCGATCCCAACTGGTATGCACACGGTAACCCCATACATGATTGTCAGCGATGCCACCAAGGCTATCGAATTCTACAAAGCTGCTTTCGGCGCAGAGCAGATAATGGTTTTGCCCATGCCTGATGGTAAGAAAGTAATGCATGCCGAAATTAAAATTGGCGATTCTGTAATTATGATGGGTGAAGAGTGCGCCGAGCGCGGCTGCGTCAGCCCAGAAACAGCCGGAAAAGTAACTGGTTCTTTGATGATCTATTGCGAAGATGTTGATGCTGCTTTCGCCAAAGCCCAAAAAGCTGGCTGCACAGTAAAAATGCCTCTGATGAACATGTTCTGGGGCGATCGCTACGGCCAACTGTCCGATCCGTTCGGTCACCTTTGGGCTCTAGCACAGCACGTCGAAGATGTAGCAGAAGCTGACATGCCAAAAAGAGCTGCTGAAGCCTTCAAGCAAATGGCAGCTGCTGGGAAGTAATGAAAACCTGGATTCTTGCAGCACGTAAGATCCTAGTAATTGCCCTGATGGTATCGGCGTGCCCGTTGACTACTCAAACAGTATTTGGCAGTCAATGGGCGCCGCCCGATCCACGCATAGAGGCGTCCAGAGAAGAGCTTGCACCATGGCTAAGCGCCTTCGACAGCAAACTCAAAAGCAAAAAACAAATCGCTGAAATAAACTCCATTTGGCTGAAAGACTGTCCCAATCTTGAACGCGCCTACTGCCGAGTGATAACAAAAGAAACTGGCGAACTAGAGTCCGCAAGCCTTCTACAGACAACCAATTCAGCCAGTCTCGATGAACTAATACTGAAAACGGTTCAAGAAACATTTCCCTTTGATGTCCCGCCAAACAACTGGGTCTGCAGACAAGGCTTTGCAGTTGTATTTGAACTAAAGGAAAGAGAACTTACGATGTCTTCCTCTGTGCAGGGCCAACTAATAATGGACCGAATCGGCGAGCCATTCCCTATCATAAAGCTTCCAAGAGAACGCAAATAAGCGCTCAAGCCCGCTCCAGCTTCATCTCAATTTGCTTCTGCGCCATCTGCCTGGCCTTGGCATGACATTCGCGAATGCCGATTACATCTGGGTGATTACGCCCAAGAATCTTTTCGTTGATGGCTAACGCTTGTTGATAGAGCATGGCCGCTTCAGAGTACTTGCCCTGGCGATCGCAGAGAAGAGCGAGATTATTGGCGGCAAGAGCAACATCAGTGTGCTCTTGCCCCAGCAATGTCTCTGAGATCTGCAAAATTTGCTTGCAGAGCGGCTCGGCTTTGTCGAACTTTCCCCGCCGCCAATAAACTTCGGCCAATCCCTCTAAAGTGGTACTCAAACGCGGGTCATCGAATCTAAAATCACTACTTTCATCAAGGGCGCCCAACCACATGGCCTGCGCTTCCAAAACATTGCCTGCAGCCAGGGCCTTAACACCGCCAACTCTGAATTTTTCCCAATCAGAACCATAATTGGTGCGACTTTCAAGCACCAAAGCATCCATCGCCTTAGCCTCTTCCACCCGCCCTGTTTTTCTATAAACTTTAGCCAACCACTCGGCCACATCGGCTACATAAGAATGATAATGCCCAAGTGCGGCTTCACGAATAGAAAGAGCGCGCTTCAAATTAGGCTCAGCGAGATCATAGCGCTGCTTGAAATAATAGAGACGGCCAAGATTTTTCAAATCGGTAGCCACGCTCAAGTGAGCGCTACCACAAATACTTTCTCGGATGCGCAAGGCCTCGACTAAAAGCGGCTCCATCTCACTCAATTGCTCTTTGCGACAATAGAGATCAGCCAAGCGCGTCAGGGCATCGGCCACCGCAACAGTATCGCTGCCACCGGTCTGTTTAATTTGGCGAATTTGCAGTTGCGCAGCCACAATTGCTTTATCAATCGGCTCAGTTTTATGGTGAGAATGGGCAGCTGCATCAGTATTGGCAGTGGAATTAGTACTAGCATTAGTGCCTACATCTGAGGCCGCACTGCTGGGATGCGAGTTCATCACCCCACCACCAGGTGGGAAAGACTGGGTCGGCTCAAACATTGGTGTAAGTGCAGGAATACGATCGGTACTGACCTTAAGACTCTCCATATCATCTTCTAGGCGAGCGCCAAGCTTCTGATGAATGCGGTCAATCTGCTTGCCCACTTCCACAAGCAATTTTTGATCAGGTGCCGGGCAGGCCTGCTCGATACCGAGGGCACGCAACAGGCTCGCTTCAGCGTCTAGCAAGCGATTTTCTTCCATGAAGGCTATGGCTAGCCTAATTAAGACTTTAGCGACCTGCCTGCTATCAGGGCCATGCATATTCTCCTGAAGCTTGAGAAATTGCTCCAGCTTTTCTATTGATTCACTTTTCATGCAGTGCCCGAGATTCCCAACGCTATTAAAACGACCTATTATTTGGTATATCACAAACACGTTGGTTAGAGCGGCCGAAATATCGATGCACTACAAAAGCTCAAGATTCAAAGTTTGCCTATTATCACTTTCAGTCATGACAGCGCTCAACGATCCAAGCAAGGTCGCATTCGCCAACCCCAAAGCCTGGGCATTACACGACAAAGCCATAGCAGAATTTAAAAACCTAAAGACCCAAGAACTGGCGATCAAGCACATAGAGCAGGCCATCTCGATAGATCCCCAAAACGCTATGCTTTGGCAAGTAAAGGCCGCGTTTTTGCAAGGCATTCAAGAAAGCGAAAAAGCGCTACCCTGCATTAATAAATCAATCCAGCTAAACAGCAAGCGCGACTATCCGTATGTTCTGAAAGCCGAAATACTCAAGAGCCTGAAGCGTTTCAACGAGGCTCTCAGTGCTGTCGATTATGCAATCAAGCTCAATTCTAGCCCCGAATATTTCGTGGTCAGATCCAAGATTCTCATGGAACAAGGCAACCTAGATTTAGCCGAAAAAGAGATGGATAAACTAGTAGTTTCCTATCCCACTAACACCCTAATTCACGCTCAAAGAGCTCTGGTTGCCAGACGCCTTAAGCACTGGCCAAAAGCAATAGAAGATTTCAACTACTTAATTAGCAAAGCGCCAGTAAAAACTACCTCTTACTATGGTGATCTACTCAGCAGAGCACAGGCGTATACCGAAACGAAACAGTACGACAAAGGCATTGCTGATTGCAAAGCCGGACTAAAGGGCCTTCCGGAAGCGAGGCAATTTCATGCAGCTTTAATCAAGCTATATGAGCTTTCAGGTAATGAAAAGGAAGCTAAGCGCACAAAACAACAACTTAAGATTCTCGACGACGAGCTACAGCCGCCTAAATCTGACAGGTTCTAATGTATAAACCCAAAATCGGCGACACCATAGACGCCCTAGACACGCCCTCGATTCTCATCGACTTGCCGGCCATGGAAGCCAACATTGCCAGGTTAATGGAGCGCTTAGCTGCCAGTGGTAAGAAGGTGCGGCCCCACCTCAAAACAGTCAAATCACCACACCTTGCGCAAAAATTACTGGATGCTGGGGCAACTGGTTGTTGTGTGGCCAAAGTCAGTGAAGCAGAAGTGATGGCGCAAGCAGGCATAAGCGATTTGCTCATCACTAGCGAAGTAGCAGGAGAGGTAAAAATTGAGCGCTTGCTCAATTTAGCAAGCAACTATCCTGATGTAAAAGTAGTGGTGGATAGCGAGGCAGGTGCAATAGCCCTCAACTCGGCAATCAGTAATATGACAGACCCGATAAAGCTAAAAGTACTTCTAGAGCTGAACGTCGGCCAGAATCGCGCCGGGGTAGCGCCGGGTAGCGAAGCCCTGCACCTGGCTCAATGTATTTCTAGTCTTAGAAAATTGCATTTAGTTGGCATACAAGGCTATGAAGGCCACTTACAACATCTTGCCAATGACGAGAGACAGCGCCTCTGCCGCGAGGCCATGAACAATTTATGCGATACCGCCAAGTTAATTAGAGGCGAGGGAATTGCCCTTGAGATAGTCACCACTGGTGGTACTGGCACGGCAGAAATATGCGCCCAGTTTGAGGCTATCACCGAAGTGCAACCGGGTAGCTTTGTTTTTATGGATGTCGCCTATCGCAACGCCATCGGCACGCTTTATGCCAACGCTCTCACTGTTATCTCTACGGTCATCAGCAGACCGGTGCCGGAACGAGCAGTGATTGATGCCGGCCTCAAATCGCTGTCAAACGATATGGGCAACGCTGAAGTCAAAAATGAACCAGCAGCCAGTTACCGCCCCGGAGGCGATGAACACGGCATCCTCACATACAGTGCGAGCAATACAGCGCTGGCTATTGGGGCCAGAGTGGAGATGATACCGAGCCATATCGATACTACCGTCAACCTCTTTGACACTTATTACGGCATCCGCAATGGTGTCATTGAAGAAATCTGGCCCATCCTCGCCCGAGGCAAGGTGCAATAGCAATTAAGCGACTTAGGCAGTTAAGCCCTCGCCCCACTGGCCAATTCAGTCAGGGTTTTACTGGCAGCGGCAGCCACAAAGGTGTTGTGGTCTTCGGCTAAAGCGCTAAGAATGGCATTGGGCACTTTGTGATTGCCGGCAATGGCCAGACGCACGTCTTCATTATCATCTTTTGCCAGTCTTTCAAGCAAAGCCGGAGGACATTTTGGATTTTCCGAAACGCCCTGCCGCACGTCAGCATCTCCATCTTCAGCTAGCTTCATCAACAGATGCTCTGGTGTCTCTGGATTTTCAGCAACGCGGGCTCGTACTCTGGCACTTTCATCGGCAGCCAACTTGGTCAAAATTGAAATAGAGGTATGAGGATTACCCGCCAAAACCAAGCGCACATGAGTCTCTTCCTGAGCAGGATGACGCTCACCGCCGGCATGCTCAGCTTGCAATTCACAAATAGCTCGCACCAAAACTGAAAGTTTAGCGGAGGTAATTGGCTTCGCCAGATAATAATTCATCTTCGTTTTAAGCGCTTCCATGACATCTTCATCACGCTGTGAAACAGTCAGCAACACTACAGGGATGCCCTTCAGATGAGCGTCAGCCTTAATTTCCTCAAGCACTTCATGACCATTTTTACGCGGCATATTCAAGTCGAGCAAAATTAGATCAGGCAATCTCTGAGTTTGCGAACTCTTGGCCGCATTCAAGTAATCCATGGCTTCCACACCATCATTCACCACTGTCAATGCATACTTCAAATCAGAACGCTTCAATGCTTCCTGAGTCAGCCTTACATCTGATGGGGTATCTTCCACCAATAAAATATCGATATTATTGTCCATGGCTGCTCTCCTCGGGGGTCTTCTTGCGGCTGGTAGAGTGAACAGGAAAATACATCCCTGCCCTAATTCTGACTCCACCCATATTCTGCCGCCATGCAATGCCACGATTTTCTTACAAATGGCCAGGCCCATGCCTGTTCCCTTGTACTTCGTCTTGCCATGCAGGCGGGCAAACATATCAAAAATGCGATCGGCATATTTGCTATCTATACCGATACCGTTGTCTCGCACAGAGAATAGCCATTCGTCGACTGTTCTCTCTGCTGTAATAAATATTTGCGGGTCAGCTTCACCGCGATACTTGATGGCATTGCTGATCAGATTTTGGAATAGCTGAATCAGCTGCGAGCGGTCCACTGCCACTTCAGGCAAATTATCGACTTCAAGGGTGGCGTTGTTTTCTTTAATTGAAGCATCAAGGTTTGCCAACACCTCTTCGATAACACCATCGACATCAGTTGACGGTGCCGAATGGGGATCATATTGCTGATTGGTGATACTAGAGTGAGCTAAGACCGATTGAATTAGCTGCTGCATGCGCTGAGTACCATCGAGAATGTACTCAATAAACTCCTCACAGTCTTTAGAAAGCTGCCCTTTAGTACTCTCCACTAAGAGATTGACAAAACCCTGCACTGCCCGCAGTGGCTCTTGCAAATCATGGGAAGCGATTTTGGCGAACTGTCTTAATTCTTCGTTTGAGCGAGTCAATTCAGTAGTGCGCAGTTGCACTCGGCGCTCGAGTTCTTCGTTAAGCTGCCTGCGCTCAGTAATATCGCGACCAAAGGCACAATACATGCAACCGTTATCGACTTTGACTCTAAAAATCCCCATCTCAATGGGAAATTCATGACCATCTTTGTGCAAGCACATTAGTTCGCTGGTCATGCGTGAGAACTCGTCTTCTTCATCGGTCTTAAAGAAAGTAGATACTTCGCGGGTGTACTGGCGACGAAGATGCTGCGGAATAATCATTGAGAGTGGCCGCCCTAAGGCTTCATTGCGCTTCCAGCCAAATGTTCGCTCAGCCTGGGCATTCCAATCGGTAATGCGCCAGTGAGAATCCATCGAGATAAAAGCATCGTATGTATTCTCGACAATAATGCGCAAGCGCTTCTCACTGCGAATCAGGGCCAGCTCTACGTTATTGCGCTCAATGGCATAACCAAGACAGCGATAAACCGAATCATCGCTGGCCTGCCCCTTGACCAAATAGTCTTGAGCACCCTTCTTCAGGGCCATCATGGCCACGTCTTGATCATCGATACCGGTTAAGACCACAGTAGGAATATCCGGTGCCGCTGAACGCACGCGATAGAACGTATCAACCCCAGCGCTGTCTGGCAGCGAAAGGTCAAGCAAAATGACGTCAATCCCAGGCTCTTGCAAAGCCTCCAGGGCTTGATTCAAGGTAGTGACGCAAATCACCGACACCCCTCGCAACTCTAACTTGCTACGGGTGACTTCGGCTTGCACTAAGCTATCTTCTACGAGCAGTACGCGCATTTCTTCAGACCTTCAGACACTGAGTCTTTCAAAGCTTCTGACCTGATCTCTTCGCACCTGCAAAATCGACAGAGTGCAAACGAATGATTTTGGGTTGCCTGCGTATCTCTCTATACTTACCCATTAACCTTACCTGATTCCTTTATTAGCGCATAATTCACTTTGCAATCAGCAATGCTCGATATATGCTCTTCACATGGACGTCACGATTTCTTGTTATCCTGCAATAAGTCAGGGGCTAAAAACGACAAGAGCGAACGATAACAATTGAGAATAACAATGACCAAGACTAGAAGATTTGTAATTAGTTCCACTTTGGCCACAGCCGCCCTGGTGCTGCAATCTTTCGATGTAGGCTTAGGCAATTTAGTATTAGGCAGCTCAGAGGCAAACGCTAAAGCAGTGTTAAGCGGAGAAATTTGCTCAGCCAATGTGCACAAACTGACTTCAGAGATGACCTGGTACAAATCGCTAAGTAAGGCCGAAGCAGACGCTGAGCGCGAAGGCAAGTTGATTGTTTGGGTGCACATGCTGGGCAAAATAGACGGCAGTACCTGAAGTGCCGGCAATAGCTTGAGAGCCGTGTCGCTCTCTTCGGAACCAGTTTTCTCAATGCTCAAGAACGACTTTGTCGTGGGCTATACAAATATCGAAAATAAAAAATACGCTGGAGCTTCAGGCAAACACAAGCCAGACGAAACAGCTGTAGATACCACCAATGGCGCCGGACCGCACAATCTACAAATATTTGTTTTGACACCCGACGGCACAATTATGACCTGCTTGCCTGGCTACTGGAAAGCCGAAGACCTGGCCAAAGAACTCACCCTGGCTAAACAACTGAGCAAAGTCTGGCAAGACAAGAGTCTTTCCCTTGAAGAAAAGCAAATGCAGTTCAGCCAACTGCAGCTCGATCACATCAATAGCCACGATCAAGCCATGAGAGGGCGCAGCCACCTGCAAGGTTTTGATTTGCAGTATGAACTGAAAAACCGACCAAACTCAGACTTCTTCTACAGTGCCCGGGCCATTGATCCTGTCACCCTTAAAACCCCGCCTAAAAACGTCAAAAGCGTAGATATTGTCATGCATCAGCGCTTAGCCGCTCATCCTTTTGAGCCTTATGAGCGCTTTGATGTCGCCAGTTATGCCGACTATGGCAAGCCCATTTACGACAAACACGAACAATTTCTCGACGCTAGTGGCAAAATTGCCGAGGGCTCAGACCTAGGCAGCGCGCCCATGATTGGCAATACTCCAAAGGCGCACCCAATTCAAACCCAAGCTAAGCGCACTGGCAGCCGGGTGGCCAGGAGTACAGTTAATCATGCTCTGCGCTATGGCATCAAGGCAATTCTGCACTAATCCAAATGCCTAAGGCAAATAACTAAGCAAATACCTGAGCAAAACAGAGAGGGAGTGTTGATTTGTAAAACGTGACCGACTGGTCGGTTTTAAGCCAGCGGCCACTGGGCACATTATTACTAGTCAAAATTTCCTGGACTTAGGAGATAGGAGAGAACCTATATGCTGCTAAAAACAGGACGAGCGGACCGCCCCGCCGTCAAATTTCAAACCTACAGACAAGGCGATGTGCTTGTCCAAAAGATCGACAAGCTGCCAGCCGAGGCCAGAGAAGTAGAGTGCGAAAAGCGAATCATATTGCAATATGGCGAAGTCACCGGCCACGCCCATGCCATTAGCACCGATACAGCTTCTTTCTTCACCGCCAAAGGCGAGCGCTATGTCGTTACCAAACCGGGCGGCTGCAACTTAGTGCACGAAGAACACGGCACAATTCAGCTGCCAGAGGGCGTTTATCGCGTTGTGCAGCAAAGAGAGTATGTACCGGAGGCTCCACCGCGAGATGTCATCGACTGACAGCGCTAACGGCTCCACTGATAACGCTGACAAATCCGCCAATAAGATTCTCTGGTTGCCACCAGCGGACCAGCACCTTCTTGAAGATACCCTGACTAAGTGGAAAGAATACGGATTCTCCACCCAACCCACCGACCGTGCCGAGGCTGAAGCCGCCGCCATTGAGGCCTACAAAGCTGCGGGCTTAGAACCGCCACGACTCTTTATCTGGCTGCAATCGCCCTGGGCGGGTAACACAGCCATGAAACTTTTTTACAGCGATGTCGACTGGCCCGCCCAACTCAATACGGGTCAAGTAGACGTTTGGGACAAAGTCTGGCAGCAGGGCTTAAAAGCTGTCGGTGAAATGGTTGGGGCCGAGACCTGGCAGGCTGTCCGGCGCAATATTCGCCAGAATGCTACGCAAAAAATTATTGATAAACATGGCGTAGCTATCGAGAAACAAGTCAAAGATTTGTTTGCTGAAAATCTCGGTATCTATGTTTGGAAATACTTGCGCAAGATGGCCGGAGCGGCCGTTTATAAGCAAATTCGCGCTACTGCAGAAGACAAAGTAAAAGCAGTCGTCGACAACAAACTTTCAGCTGAAGTAGCAGACCAGGTTTACCACGAATTAGTCAAACCCTTGCATCAACAAGTTTGGAGCTATGTCGCCGAGCCCCTGCGGCAGATGGTGCCATCAATGAGCGGCGTGCTTGCTGGACTACAGAAATGGGACGGTGGCTTTGGTCAACACGATAGCGGCTGGCTGGCCTATTATGATTTTGTCAGCCAGATTGGTGTAGAAGGCACTGAACCTCTCAACGGCCTCACCAAGCTCGCTCGCACAAGCGGCTGGTGGTGGCCCTTTGAAAACATTTGCATTCTGACCGATAGACCAGTTGAACTACACCGCGACAACCGCAGCCGACTGCATAACGAAACAGCAATGGCCATGAAGTTTCGCGATGGCTGGGGCATCTATGCCTGGCATGGAGTACTGGTGCCAGCCTATGTCGTGCTCTTACCCGAGCCCCTCACTTTCGACCTAATCGAGTCGGAACCCAACGCCGAAGTGCGAAGAGTCTTGATTGAACGCTATGGCCTAGACAACTATCTGCGCGAAGGTCGGGTAATAAAAATCCACCAGGATCACTGCGGCATACTCTATCGCATGAACCTGGCTAGCGATGAGCCTATTCTCGTAGTACGGGTACAAAACTCCACCCCAGAACCAGACGGCACTATTAAAGAATATTTCTTGCGTGTGCCACCGAATATGATGCGGGCCCGCCAGGCAGTAGCCTGGACCTTTGGCCTGAGCGAAGAAGAGTACGCGCCGCTGGCAGAAACATGAAGTTACTGCCTTCAATCACTGCTAGTCAACTTGCAATTTCCAACTTAACCCGGTGAAGGAAAAAAGGTTCGGAATCTAAAGGCATTTCCACTAAGTCAAAGCCCAGAAAAAGCCAATTGCCGCACGGCATAATGTTGGCTAGATAGTAAATTGGCGAGCTTATCGCTAACCACTAGTAGCTTCTAGACCATCCCACGACCTCGCAGGTTTGCAGTGGATCAAATCCAACAACCTCATTCATCCAAACCTCAGCCTAGTTGGCTGACAGAAGCCTCTTTGGCTCTATCTGAGCATCCAATCGAGACGGCTTCAGGGGTGGGAATTGCAGCAACTTCTCTAGCCGTAATAGTGGCCATGAGAGGTCGCAGCCTGAGACTACAGGCGGCAGAGAATGCCACTGAAATTCTAATTCCATTACTGAAATTTGGTGAAGCAGCTCAAGTCGACTCGGCCTTGCTAATGAGTAGGTCATCTCCCCTCGCCAAGCTTTACAGCCGGGGAACCGAGTCGGTCGGCAAAATTGAGATTGTGCGCGGCACAGAGAGGACGGGAAAAGGAACAGCATTTGCTGTTAGACCAGGAATGCTCATAACTAATCACCATGTCGTCGATGATGCAGTGGATATCTCGGTGATAAATTCTAAAGGTCGCCTATTTGCAGCATCTGTAGTAAAAGTCGACAAAGAAAACGACCTGGCACTATTGCAAATCGCAGGGTCGGGAGCTAGAAGAGCATTCAAACCATTAGAACTAGGTAGCAATCCGATGCTTACCTCTGCCAGCCAAAGTGAAGCAAGTACCCTTGTGGCACTGGGCCACCCGCACGGCTGGAACAAACTTTATCTGTCAAAAGGCCATCTAATCGATAGCACCCAAGCCAGCCCAGCAATGCCGCTAAAAGATCGAATAAATTTGGCAATGAATGTAGCCCCGGGAAATTCAGGGGGACCGCTCTTAGACATGCAAGGCAAGGTGGTGGGAGTACTGAGAACGGGCCGCATTGGTGAATGGGCTAACAAAGAGAGCCATGCAATTCCAGTCGAGACCTTGAGACAATTCTTGCCTGCTGCAGAAACCACTAGAGAACGAGCACGCGCTGCCCTTAGCGGGCTAATGGAGCGCCAGCTCAAAGAACGAGAATATTCACTGGGCTCACTCTCTGGAGTTGGCCCCGGACTTCGTTCAGCCTTTGGTGATACGGTAAATTCAGCCCACATACGCTACCAAACTGTTACTGTTCTGCGCGAGGAAAAACCATGGGAAGTCCTGCTGAAAGCAGAGTATCAACGCGGCAGTCATGAAATATTGGTGCGCCCCATCCGCCTCAACGGCACTAGATTAGATGCCACAACTCTATGGCCAGGCACCAATACGCCCATGCAACCGTCACTGCTCCGTCTAAGCTTAGGCAAAGACTTCACCCCAACTAAACTGACCTCCACAAGTAACTATATAGACTTACTCTCTCGACCAATCAAAGCAATCGAGTAGAGGAAATTCACTGCTTAATTTTTGCGATGGCAGCAGCAGCAGCCGCTCTGACACTAGGATTGCTATCAGCGAGTAGTTCGTTCAGTTTTGGTACAGCAGCGACGGCTTCTGAAGCGGCACCAGCAATCGACTTAGCGGCTGCGAGGCGAGCAGAATCAATTTCATCGCCAAGCAGTGCTGTCAGCGCTGGCACATCTTTAGCAGCGCAGGGAATGCGCTCTAAGCCATTGGCTGCCGCCTCGCGCATGTCTCTGTCACCGTTCTTGATTGATTCGATTAACACCGGCACCGCCGCTTTGGCCTCCGCACCAAAATCACCAAGAGCACGGGCGGCAAGCTGTCGCACCACCGGCTCAGAATCGTTTTGCACTGTTTCGATTAAAGCCGGTACACACAGTTCTGGTTTTCTGGCGATACTACCGAGGGCTGAAGCGGCGTAGGTTCTTTCATATCCGCCATCAGCACTGCGCAAGAAGGCAATCAATGCCGGTATGGCCGGGGCAGCATCAGGGCCAATGTGCCCGAGAGCGTTAGAAGCCTCGCCTTTCGCTCCAGCAAAATTATCACTGAGCAAAACCTGAGTAAGGGCGGGCACAGCATCTTTAGCAGTAGGCCCCATCTCGCTTAGATGAAAGCCTGCGCTCTTGCGAGCCCATTGATCTTCGCTAGAAAGCTCCTTAATGGCAGCTTGCACATCAGCTTGTCGATACTGCTCCGCCTGGGCATTCTGGCAACAATAGACAGAGGCAATAAGCAGTGACAAAGAAAGGGCAAACTGTGCGCCGAGCTTATAATTCATAAACCTTCGACTCCTTAAATATCCTTTCCGGAACCTCGTTTACACAATCAATTAACGGTGGGTGGTGGAAAATTAGGAGCGACCGAAAGAACAGACAATACCTCTTAACGTGCCGCCAGATGTACTGCGCACCAATAACAGCGCTTGCCAACCAGCCGGCTAATGTAGTAACATACCTACATTAGCCTAAGAATAGCTGAGGATGGGCGAGTGAACTTCACAACACTCTCGAGTAGGGAATTCAACCAGGACTCGAGTAAAGCAAAAAAAGCAGCAAAAAAAGGTCCTGTGTTCATAACTGACAGGGGCAAACCGGCTCACGTGCTACTAACAATTGAAGACTATAGGAAGTTGACAGGAAAGACATTGAACATCATAGACCTGCTGGCAATGCCTGGTATGGAAAATGTCGAATTTGAGCCGCCGAAACTGGAAGATAATGTTTTTCATCCAGCAGATTTGTCCTGATGTATTTGCTAGACACAAATGTAGTTTCAGAGATGCGCAAGACGAAAAGCAGCAAAGCAAACAAACACGTCTTAAGCTGGGCTAAAGTCACTCCGCACTCGACTCTATTTCTCTCAAGCATCTCTGTATTAGAACTTGAAATTGGCGTTCTACTAATTGAAAGAAAAGATATAGCTCAAGGAAGACTTCTAAGAATCTGGCTTGAAGATTACGTATTGCCTACGTTTGCAGATCGCATCCTCCCGGTAGACACAGCAGTTGCGCGAACATGCGCGAAAATGCATGTCCCAGATAAGCGCTCAGACAGAGACGCACTGATTGCGGCCACAGCAATAGTTCACAGCATGACCATCGTAACGCGGAACGTCAAAGACTTTGCATTCGACGACCTCAAAGTCCTCAATCCGTGGTGCTAAGTATGCGGATCTCAGCTCGTGTTGTACGTATTGACTCTGCGTTGGCGTTGTATTTATCTTAAAACTACTTCTAATGCAAAGAGCTCATGTGACCAATGCTTCGCAATTTTCTAAGAATCATCTTGTTAGCAGAGTTCATAGGCCTCGTTCCCTTGGCTATTTTCCTAACTCGGCACGACGAACCGTACAATCCTGTGTACATTGATACGAAATACCTTGCCGTCCGGGCTAAGCACGACATCCCTTACCAGACAGAAATCACAGTTGATGATGTTGAAGACTTTGAGCTAAGTCACGACACTAACGATTCCTTGATAGACAATTTTCACTCCAGTCTTAGTGCCTGTTACAGAAATACCAAACGGCAGATCAAGGAAGGTGAAGTATTGAAATATAGCGATACTGGGTTTCGAACTGCACCAAGTTTTTTTCCAGATCCAGATCACGAGATCTACTAGGACCTAATGCTTGAAGAGCATGGCAGTATAGCCGCCCTAAACTAAACAGCCGAAAGCTCTTTGCTTGCTTCATTCAAAAGCTCGATAGCAGCTGGAGCAAGAATGATTTTGGTCGAGGCAATCAAATCTTCAAGCTGATTGATATTAGTAGCGCTGGCAATTGGCGCTGTAATACTCGGCCGAGCAATGAGCCAAGCCAGAGCAATGCGAGAGGGTTTGGAAGAATACTCTTTGGCCAACTGATCAAGAGCGGCCAATATGCGGAAGCCTCTTTCATTGAGATAAGTCTTCACCCCTTCCCCGCGCGCACTCTGGGCCAGATCCTCTTCGGAGCGATATTTGCCAGAAAGAAAACCGCGAGCTAGAGAGAAATAAGAAATCACACCGATGTTCTCTTTCACACATAACTCTTCTAAACCATTCTCGTAACCAGCCCGGGCATACAAGTTGTACTCTGGCTGTAAGCACTGATAACGAGCGAAACTGTTCTCTTCGCTAACCTTGAGGGCTTCAGCAAGTCTTGCCGCCGAATAATTGGATGCTCCAATTGCTCCTACTTTTCCCGCTTTGATCAATTGATCAAAAGCTTCCAGAGTTTCTTCCAGGGGCACTTTATCATCGTCAACGTGGGCTTGATATAAATCAATGTGGTCTGTTTGCAGGCGCTTTAGCGAGGCATCGACAGCTTTGTGTATGTGCGCTGCTGAGAGATTTTTCTTATCAGTGCTGCCATCAAAGCCACACTTAGTAGCGAGCACAACTTTGTTGCGCTTACCACTGCGCTTGAACCACTTACCAATGATAGTCTCAGACTCGCCACCAACGTTTCCTTCTTTCCAGGCGGAATAGACATCAGCAGTATCGACTAAATTGAGCCCGGCATCGACAAAACCATCAAGCAATTCAAACGATGTGGGCTCATCAATTGTCCAACCAAAAACATTGCCACCAAAGGCTAAGGGAGCAACTTCTAGCTGTGTATTACCAATCTTGCGTCGTTTCACTTCTGCTTGCATCTCTTGCCTCTGTCTATTTCGCTGCTTCTAATTACTGAAAAATTCGCTCTTTCAAAAACCACTAGTTACGATACGCTCAGTGCCAGTGTAAATATTAAAGCGGCCATCGCGCGCAAATCCTATTAGCGTCATGCCACACTCTTGAGCCAGGCTGACAGCCAGGCTCGACGGCGCACCAACCGCCACCAAGATGGGAATGCCAGCATGAGAGGCCTTCTGCACCAACTCAAAACTAGCGCGACCACTGACCATCAAAATGCTCTCATTCAAAGGCAATCGCCCGGCTAAAAACTGCGAGCCAATTACTTTATCGAGAGCATTGTGGCGGCCAACGTCTTCGTGCAAGGCCAGAAGCTCACCCTTGCTATTGAATAAAGCCGAAGCATGAATGCCGCCAGTAGAATCAAAAGAAGACTGGGCCTGTCGCATGGTGGCAGCAAGGCCGTCAATAGTCGGGAAGGAGACCACAGGCTGGCCTGGGTTTGTTTGATAGTGGCGTTTCACCTTCACTGCAGCAATTGATTTTTTGCCACAGACACCACAACTAGAAGCCACAAACGAATGGCGTTCAAAGAGCTTGGCGTCAAGTTCGACGCCAACTTTAAGGGCGACAATTACAACATTGCACTTGTCGTTGATGATTTCGGCAATCTGCTCGGCCTGCGAGATTATTCCTTCGGTGAACAAAAATCCAGCAGCTAACTCTTTGTCGGCTCCCGGTGTGCGCATGGTGACAGCCACCGACTGGACTGTGTCATGGCAAGAATTAGCCTCGCCAGAATTAGCCTGAACAGAAACATGGATCTCTAAGGGTTCTTCAACAGCAAGTACATCTTCAAAATCGCGACAAGTCGAAGCCTCAATACGCTTTGTAGCAACAGTAACTGTCTCAACTGACTCAACCGTCTTAACTGACTCGCTGCAGTGGCTAGATTGCGTATTTTCCTTGGTTTTCACTGAGCACCATTGTTTGCTGTAGCAGTGTTCACGGCATTGGCTGCGGCCTTCACTTCAATAACAATCTGCTTCATCATTGGTTGATCACTCTGGGGGCTGTAATCACCTAGTGGGCACAAGACATTACATTCAGGCATATAGCCTGAGGCACAGCCGCGAGGAATGTTGTAGGCCACCGCGCGAAATCCATTGAGGCTGCGGGTCGAGCCGTCTTTACCAAAGCTTGTGATATCAATCAAATCAAACTCGCTCAGGCCCCGCTCACTCATATCATCTTTATTCATAAGCAACAAAGTACGCAGATTTTTCACGCCGCGATAGCGATCATTGTCTGAATATATGGTGGTATTAAACTGATCATGAGAGCGCATGGTGCCAAGCATGAGGCGACCTGGTGGCAGCAAAGTATCAGGCAAAGTCGCCGCCGAGAAATTAGCGCGATTAGTTGGGGTATTAAAAGTCAGTTCGCGAGCAGGTTGCTTAATGCGGAAGCCCAAAGGCTCTCGCACACGTTTGTTGAAATCTTCGAAACCAACAATTGCTTCGCTCATTTTGTCGCGAATCAAATCATAATTGCCAATATATTTTTCCCATGGAGTCTTTGAGTTCTCCAGAGTAGCCCGAGCCATTCCCGCTATTATTGCCAGTTCTGAGCGCAAATGAGGCGAGGCTGGCTCGCGCATGCCTTTCGACAAATGCACCATACTCATTGAGTCTTCTACAGTTACTTGCTGGGGGCCCTCTGCTTGCATGTCCACTTCGGTGCGACCAAGACAAGGCAGAATGAGCGCGTCGCGGCCCACAACTAAGTGGCTGCGATTGAGCTTGGTACTGACTTGCACAGTCAAATCACATTTGCGCAAGGCCGCAAAAGTAAGATTGGTATCGGGAGTAGCAATGGCGAAATTGCCACCCATTCCCATAAATACTTTCACATCGCCTTCATACATGGCACGAATTGTGCGCACCGTATCAAAGCCCTTGGCGCGAGGCGAAGTGATACCACAAGCAGCGTCCATCTTCGCTAACCAGGCTTCTGAAGGCGAATGGTGAATGCCACAGGTGCGGTTGCCCTGCACATTGCTATGACCACGAATAGGGCAAGGTCCTGCCCCGAGACGCCCAAGATTGCCTCGAAGCAAAAGCACATTGACTATTTCGCGAATGGTATCAACACCATATTCTTGTTGGCTGATACCCAAACACCAACTGATAATGGCCTTATTAGCCTTTCGATAGATATCGGCCGCCTGACAAATCTGGGCTCGCATCAAAGCTGACTGCTTCTCAATATCGGCCCAAGAAGTTGCTTCACATGCAGCTTTGTACTGCTCAAAACCAGCCGTATATTTTTCAATAAAAGCATTGTCAATGGCACTGGGGTCTTCTTTGGCTAGCTCCAGCAAATATTTGCCGATGCCACGCATAATGGCAAAGTCGCCACCAATGCGCGGTTGCAAATTGAGGGTGCTAGTCTTGGTCTGTTTAAAAGTGAGCATGTCTAAAATTTCGTGGGGCGTAATAGCGGTGGTGGCCGCTACTTCAACCAATGGGTTGATGTGCACAATTTTCATATCGTGCTCTTTCACCCCATCGGCCAGAGCACTGAGCATGCGAGGAGCGTTAGTGGCAGCGTTAACGCCAATGACAAAAATGGCATCAGAATTTTGCCAATCCACTAAATCAACCGTTCCCTTGCCCGTGCCCAGAGAAGCAGTCATGGCTCTGCCGCTGGCTTCGTGACACATGTTGGAGCAATCGGGCAAATTATTGGTGCCCAGTTCGCGGGCAAAAAGCTGATAGAGAAATGTCGCTTCATTAGAGAGTCGACCGGAAGTATAGAAGCTCGCCGCATTAGGACTAGGCAAAGCTTTCAGATGTTTGGCAATGAGAGCAAAGGCGTCATCCCAGCTGATCGGTTCATATTTATCGCTGGCGCTGTTGTATCTCATTGGCTCAGTTAAGCGCCCTTCGTTCTCTAGAGCAAAATCGCTCCATTCGAGCAATTCACTAACGGTATGCTCAGCAAAAAACTTGCGGTCGGTGCGCTTAGCCGTCATCTCCCAGGTGACATGCTTGATACCATTTTCACAAATGTCCATGCGCAGGCCCTTGCGGTCATCAGGCCAGGCACAACCAGGGCAGTCGAAGCCGCCATTCTCCTGGTTCATGGTGAAGATGGCACGGACACCCTCCACAACTTGCTTTTGCTCCAGCAAAATGCGGCCAACGCTGGCAGCCGCGCCCCAGGCAGCGGCAGGATGAGTGTAATCTTTCTGCGAAAACTTAGCCCTCTTTATTTGGCCTTTGATTACAGGCTTTCCGTTCTCATTCTTTGACATTTGATCCCCAAAATTTTTCTGCCGCAAATTGGAATTGCCTTAATTCTATACTTGCCACTTTTGGCAAATTTTACCAAGGGAAAGTGTGCTGCAGTTAAGGAATCTCACAAAGATAGATAGCAAGAAGCTATGGCCGCCCCAGGCCAAGTAAAATTCTCACTGGCCTAAACAACAAAATCTAAGCCGCGAAATCTAACCAGCAAAAACCAAGCAGCAAAAACTAAGCATAAGGAAATAATGATGAAGCCCTGGCAGAATCTCTTGGCTCTGACTTTTAATCTAGTTTTACTGGGCCAAGTTCCGCTGGACCAAATATTTCCAAGCCAAACTATTCTAAGCCAAACTATTCTAAGCAAAATTCTTCTGAGCCAACCGGCCCTAGCTGCGACTACAGAAAAAACTGCTGCCCCTGGCTCAAGCAAAACCATAGCTACAGTTGCCGAAGCTATCGAAATGGCCAAAGAGGCCATGCCTGAAATTAAATATGAGCTGGAAAAGCAGCCCATGACCTCCTACCAGGGTGGTTCATCCCACGAAGCCACCGCCTTGAATTTCCCCATTTCAAAAGGGCTGGCCGGAGTATCGATGTTCCTCAAGCCCGGTGGACTGCGTGAGCTTCACTGGCACGCCAATGCTGCCGAGTGGTCGTATGTGATAGCGGGCCATTGCCGCATCACTGTGATTGACCCAGAAGGCCGCTCCGAAGTGAAAGACTTTGGCCCTGGCGATGTCTGGTACTTCCCCCGCGGCCATGGACATTCAATTCAGGGCCTGGGCAATGAAGAATGCCATTTCGTGCTTGTTTTCGATAGCGGCTATTTTTCCGAATTTGCTACCTTCAGCATGACTGACTGGTTGGCCCAAACCCCCAAAGAAGTGCTGGCCAAACAGTTCAACTTGCCGGTCGAAACTTTCAATAATTTCCCCAAGAAAGAAGTCTACATTGCCCAGGGCCCAGTGCCCGAAGCTCTGCCCACAGACCCACCACCGGCCAGTGAAAATCCACCACCTTTAACCCACCGCTTCCGCCTTGGGGCCAAAGTACCAGAGGTAGTTCCTGGTGGAACATTCAATGTAGTGACGCAAAAAGACTTCCCTATCTCCGCCACCATGTCTGGTGCCATTCTAAAATTGGCGCCGCTGGCCATTCGCGAAATGCACTGGCATCCAAACGCTGATGAGTGGCAGTATTACATTAAAGGCCGAGCACGCATGACTGTCTTTGGCAGCAAAGGCCGCAAGATTACTCGTGAATTTGGCCCTGGCGATGTTGGTTATGTACCCATGGGCTACGGCCACTATATTGAGTCAGTCGGCAGCGATGAATGCGAGATACTAGCCGTATTTAATACCGGCGACTATCAAGAAATCTCGCTCTCACAGTGGCTCGGTAGCAATTCCACCAATCTTTTGCAAACCAACTTGGGAGTAAGCAAAGAAGTGGTCAACGCTTTGCGCAAGAAGCAAGATCTCTTCAGTAATCCAGCCAATCTCAAAGTGGGCGGCGCAAGCAAATAATTGCTAGGTAAATAAATAGATAAATGCCAATAACCAGCTACAACGGAATCACCATGCCCGCCATCATGTATGGCACGGCATGGAAGAAAGAGGCCACGGCCAAACTAGTAGAAACAGCCGTTGATGCTGGTTTTCGCAGCATAGACACAGCCAATCAATTGATTCACTACGATGAAGCCCTTGTTGGCGAGGCTTTACTGGCCTTGAAGCAAAAGGGTATTGGCCGCGAAAGTCTATTTCTGCAAACCAAATTCACTTCAGTGAATGGCCAAGACGCCCGCACGCCCTACGACGCCAAGGCCAACCTCACCACCCAAGTGAACCAATCAATGGTTAGTTCGCTGAAACACCTGCACACTGACTATCTTGATTCATACGTTTTGCATGGCCCCTATTCAAGACAGGGGCTGACTCCCCAAGATTTAGAAGTGTGGGCGGCCATGGAAGAGCACGTCAACGAAGGGCGCACGCGCATGATTGGAGTTAGCAATGTCAGCGCCGACCAGCTCGACGCCCTCTGCTCTGTGGCTGTAACCAAGCCCATGATAGTGCAGAATCGCTGCTATGCCATGCGAGGCTGGGACAGCGCCGTGCGCGAGATTTGCCGCAAAGAAGGCATTATTTACCAGGGTTTCTCCCTGCTCACGGCTAATCCCCATGTGCTCGAAAGTGGCGCTGTGCATGCCATGGCGCGTCGACTCAACACTGGTGTAGCACAAATTGTCTTTCGCTTTGCTATGCAAATAGGCATGCTGCCTTTGACTGGAACCACCAATCAGCAGCACATGCTGGAAGACCTTACAGCTGAAAGTCTTTCACTGACAGCAGAAGAAATGCAAACCATAGAAAACATGGGCTAAATCCAGCCCGGCGTTGCCAAGCAGAACCTCTCGGGTTTGGCCGGACGGACCTTTTGGGCATAAAACAAGAAATTCTGGCTTAATTTGTCATTTTGGTAAGTCAAATTTTGCCCGATTCGTATAGATCAACTCGGCCTGGCCAAACAGTAATAGAATCTATTCGGTAACCCAATGCCCATCCTCGATTCGCACAACTCCAATTCAGATAAAGATGCCGGCCATCCGCGGCAGACTTATCTTGATGCGGCAGTGCACTCGGCAATCGATCCCATTGCCCGGGAGATTTTCACTCCGGCCAAGGCCAAGGTTGTCGAAGACGAAGTTACCCATTACAGCAAAGCTTTTATTAAAACCGCTCCCCTCTTCATGAAAGGCAAACTGGCCCTGGGCGGCCTGGCCTTGACCTATGTGGCCGACCAGGCCAAAATCGGCGACACCTGGCAAAACCAGGCCACCGACGCCACCCTTGGATTGGGTAAAGCGGCAGTGCTGAAAGGCAGTTTTGCCATGATGGAATCGAGCGCACTGACACCGGCAAGAGCGGGCATTCAGCTCGGCATAGTCTCGCGCACAGCCGAAGCAGGCTTGACCAGAGAAAACTATTTAGATAAAGATGGCAAGCTCAATTTTACAGGCGGCCTGTCTACAACTTTGAAAACAGCCCTCAACCCCGGTTCTCTCGCCGTTGACGCCCTCACATTCGGAGCCGCCGATGTGGTCTGGGGGCGCATGTATCAACAGTCCCGTGGCGCCATTCGCTTTGACTCCGTTATGAATAGAACTTTCCAGGCAGGCGCCATGGGCACGGCCGCTGGCTCTGGCAACGAACTGGTAAGGCAGTGGCAATCAGACGAGAAGTTCAACCTCTCCTTAATCATGGGTCGTGGCCTGGCCGATGGTTTAGTCGGTGCGGCAGCCGGTCGAGTGGGCGGTATGCAGTCAGCACGATACGATCGCCTCAGCCTGAAAGACTCTCCTACAGCCATGAGCGAGGCCAGGCAAACACCATTTCAGTTAGGAAAAATTGGCGACGCCAATCAAATCGCCCTGCGCGACGGGGTCTTCACCCCAACCAAAGAAATTGGTGACTTGATGACCACCACCTGGAAAGGCACTATCACCACCGCTGAAGGTCAAGTCAAGCCGGTTCTATTCAGACCAGATACTGGCATTGAAGCTTTCGCTTACCGTAAACAATCGGAGATTGCCGGATACGGCCTTGGAGCAAAAATCGATTTTGCCAACTCACTACCCGTATCGGTGGCTCGCACGGTCGAAATCAACGGTAAGACCCATAGTGGCTACGTCCAAGAGATCACGGGCAAGAACTTGCTAGAAGTGGTTGATCCCCATGGCCCTAGAAAGATGTTCACACCGCCATCCAGGAAAGTACTTGACGATTTTAGACAGAACAAACCTTTGTTTGAGGCCTATCAAGAGGCCTGGGTCAAACGCCTGATCATGGGCGAATGGGACAATCACATCCTCAACTTTGTCTCTGAAAAAACTCCGGCCGGAACCACTGTCAAGAACATCGATCTTGGCGATGGTCTCAGACCAGCCACCACTCAGGCTGATTTAATTCCGCGCCCGGGGCTACGTCGCGGCTACGAAAACCTCAATCAATATCTCTATAAAGAAGCAGCAAACGCACCGCTGCCCCATGAAACCGTGGCCAAAGTGCAGCAATTTGTAGACACCTACAACACTCCCGCTGGCAAAGTCGAGCTACAAGGTCTTGGCCTCACCCCGCAGCAAGTAGAAGGGGTAATGGGACGAGCCGATTGGTTTGCCAAGCACGGTCGCTTGCCCAAACGCGACGCTGAACCTACCACCTATCGCTTTGCCCAAAGGCTTTATCAGTATTTAAGAGGTCGCAACCCAGCAAGCAAGGTAGACTTACATAGCCTGGGCGACGAATAGCCATAACGCTCAGGCAAGTAGGCAGCACTTATGAGCGACAAGTTCACACCAACCGATCGCAACCGCGTCATGCGTATGCGCGACCAAGCTCACTATGATCGCGAGACTATCTACGCAATACTCGACTGCACCTTCCTTTGCCACATTGCTTTCGTGCACAAAGAACAACCCCTGGTTATTCCCACCTGCTATGGCCGCGACGGCGACACGCTCTATGTTCATGGCGCTGCCGCTAGCCGCATGATGAACAACATGGCCCAGGGCATGCCAATTTCACTAGCTGTCACACTCTTAGACGGAGTGGTGCTGGCCCGCTCCTCTTTCAATCACTCAATCAACTACCGCTCAGTGATGGTCTTTGGTCAAGCAGTGCCAGTCACTGAAAAAGCAGCCAAACTCCACGCCCTCAAAGTAATTTCAGATCAAATCATGAAACAGCGCTTTGAAGACACAAGAAAGCCCACCGGCGGAGAATTAGCCGCCACCTCAGTTTTAGCGATAAAGATAGACGAAGCCTCGGCAAAAATTCGCAAAGGACCTCCCGATGATGACGAAGGCGATCTTACCTTGCCCTACTGGGCCGGAGTGGTGCCACTGACCATGGTAGCGCATCCAGTCATTAACGACCCCAGACTAGACGCCAACAAGCAGCCTCCTGACTACGTTAATCAATACATAGAAGACTTCGAAACCCACGTCACACCCACAGCAAAAAACAGGAAGAAAAAATGAGCCTCGCCGGAAAAGTTCTCTTCATTACTGGAGCCTCAAGAGGCATAGGCCTCGCCATAGCACTGCG
>Ga0075444_10000263_pt1 | contig 30851 bp, 43 predicted proteins | sample CoawatmetaG01DNA_FD_76836 | JGI IMG/M metagenome (GOLD analysis project Ga0075444, IMG submission 76836) | Marine microbial communities from the West Antarctic Peninsula - Coastal water metaG017-DNA | ecosystem: Environmental > Aquatic > Marine > Coastal | place: Atlantic Ocean: West Antarctic... | reverse complement strand
TCAGAAGAACAAGAAGCTAGTGCTGGTGCAGTAGCAGAGATGGCATTTAAACGAGGTTATAACGTAGCAGCTCGTGTACATGTTTACTTGTTCGGTAATGCAATAGGAACTTAGAATATGTTTAAATTTATATCATCATTATTTAAAAAGAAGGAAAAAGTAGAACTAGACGTTCCAGATTATCCTAATATTAAAGAAATGGAAACAATTAAAGATAGATATCAGAACGAGCAACATAAAAAAGCAATGCAGGCACAAATTACTGAAGATTTAGTTAACCGAGTTAGGAGACACATGTGAAAAAAGATAAAAAGAAAGATAATTGGTTTGCAACCTTTGTAAACAATACGTTTGGTAATAAACCTGCGTTTAAGATTCCAGATCCTACACCAGAAGAAGATAGACGTGCAGCTCTTGAATTAGAAAAAGAACAAGCTACTAAAGCAAATAAGGCTTGGGTAGCAGTACTCGACACTCAAGTTAATCCTGATAATATTAAGAACGGATTCTTTGAGCTCGATTGGAATAACCAATTTATTGAAGAACTACTTGATGCAGGCTACACAGGTGAAACTAACGAAGCTATTGTTGATTCTTGGTTTAAGAGTATTGTTGTACAGATGCTTGAGGATGAGGGCGAAGAAACTGAAAGAGATATGGGACATATTAAAATTGTTCCAATTGATAAGAATAAGTCAGAGGTATCTTAATGCAAATAGTTCGTTTAAAAAGTCAACAAGCAATAACACCTTATGCTCCACAATGGGACGCACCGCTTGCATTTATACAATGGGATCAGCCTGAAAAGGTCGATACTATAAGAGAATTTCTTTTATCCAAAGAAGAAGAAATTCTTAAACTACCCTTCCAAGGACAAGGACGAACAGGACTAGATGACACGGCTGTTACAACACGTTATGGTAGATATAATGTTTTTGACTTTGCAGACGAATGTCCTGAGTTAAACGATATGCTAGATTGGGTTAGAGAATCATGGGCAAAATTTATTACTATGGATCAAACACAAGCATATAATTTGCGATATACTTGCTGGTATAATATTATACGTAAAGGTCAACCAATTGATAATCATAGACATTGTGCTGGTGACGGGACTTATCTAAGTGCCAATATACATTTAGACGACTATAAAGATAGCGGAACAATATACGAACATATGGAAATGGGCATGAAACTAGCTAACGTTAAAGGCGGGCTTACATTCTTTCCAGGATATGTAGAACACCGCGTTCCTGAGTATACTGGCGATGATCCAAGAGTAAGTATGGCGTTTGACCTTTACGTATATCAGCCGCCATGGCAAGGCGTGCAAGATCATCTTAAACACAATCACTTTATCACTCCTGAAGAATATGCAAATATGTATGAAAAATTAAACTTGACAAGGACACATTAATGTGTTATAATAAACTATAATTTAATAAAGGATTGACCTTATGAGTACATATATTCTTGTAGACACTGCTAATACTTTCTTTCGTGCAAGGCACGTAGTACGTGGTGACTTAGATACTAAAGTGGGCATGGCATTACACATTACTCTTAACAGTATTAGAAAAGCTTGGAATGACTTTGATGCAGATCATGTTGTGTTTTGTTTAGAAGGTCGTAGCTGGCGCAAAGACTATTATGAGCCTTACAAGCGTAATAGGCAAGTTGCACGTGATAAGATGACTGTAACTGAAAGTGAAGAAGATACAGCCTTTTGGGAGATCTTTGACGAGTTTAAGAACTTTGTTACAGACAAGACTAACTGTACTGTTATGCGGCATTCGCAACTAGAAGCAGATGATCTTATTGCAGGTTGGGTACAAGCACACCCTGATGATAATCATGTTATTATTAGTACTGACGGTGACTTTGCACAATTAGTTGCTCCTAACTGTTCGCAGTACAATGGTGTTGCTAATGTAACTATTAAGCATACAGGTTACTTTAACGATGACGGTAGTGAAGTTATTGATAAGAAAACTAAAGAGGCTAAGCCTGCACCGCTACCCGACTTTATGTTGTTTGAAAAGTGTATGCGTGGTGACACAAGTGATAATGTGTTTAGTGCTTACCCTGGTGTGCGTAAGAAAGGCACTAAGAATAAAGTAGGGCTTATTGAAGCATACGCTGATAAGACTACAAAAGGCTACAACTGGAATAACATGATGCTACAGCGTTGGACTGATCATGAAGGTGTAGAACATCGTGTACTAGAAGACTATCAACGTAATGTTGTACTGTGTGACTTAACTGCACAGCCCGGTAACATTAGAAGTATTATTAATGATGTTATTGAAGATAACATGCAGCCTAAAGAAATACAACAAGTAGGCATGCGTCTTATGAAATTCTGTGCTAAGTGGGATATGCAACGTATTGCAGATCAAGCACAGTCCTATGCAACCCCTTTACAAGCGAGGTACCCCGTATGACAGTAAAAGCAAGCACAGTCCTAAAAAATAAGTTTTGGATTGTAGAAGATAATGGTGAAAAGATTGGAACACTTAGTTACAACGATGACAGATATCTGTATTCGTGTAACGAAGAAACATGTTTCTTTGACAATCAAAAACAAGTTTTAAATAAGTTTGGCACTATCCAATGGGATAATGACATTCCTACAACGATAACAAATACAGATCAAGTTGTTCACGGATACCCAACTAGTGTTATTCCGTATAATACAATGTATGATGTAAAGCAAAAGCTTCCGCTATTTACAAAATCGCCTAAATCAAATAGCTTATACTGTGCAGGATATTACATTATTCACTTTGACAAAGGTTGGGTTAAAAGCTTTTGTCCTAAGATGGTTACTATAGAGCGGTACGAAACTAAAGGCCCTTTTAAAACTGATATCGAGATGCGTCAGGAGTTGTCACTTGCAAACCGTTGATCCTATAAACACAATACCTTTGCAGATATTCATTCAACAAGTTAAGAGTGCTCAAGCTAGCCAAGCACGAGAAGTAAAGTTAGATATTGCAACAGCAAATAATCTAGCATTTACACTTGGTATAGTTATGAGTAGACTAACTGAAGATCTTGAAAAAATATTAGCAAAGAGTAAAGATGCAAACGATGATGAAGTTATCCAAGTAACTATGGACGGCGGAACAGGTTGGAAGTAAACTGAGTAGTTAACATAAAAAAGATAAATATATGCGTAGTTAATTAAAAGGAATCACGCATATGAGTAGGCCAAAACCTAAAGTTATACTTGAGCATATAAACAATGACAATTATAAATCGGATCAAGTATTACAAGCAGAAGCTATTTGGGCAGTATTTTATCAAAAACAACCATTCAACTTAAAAAGTGCAAATATGCTTACTAACTACCCTGGTCCTAAGTATAAGAAAGTATCATTTTCTAATCCTGGGCATGCACATAACTTAGCAAAGAAACTAAACGATATGTTCACTAGTGATGAGTTTGCTGTAGTTAAACTTACAACTGGGGAAGTAGTAACAGAAGAATGAACTGGAAAGAAGCATATACTAAAATCTTTTTAAAAGAACAAGGTAAAAGTGCTAACGAAATTTCAGTTAAAGAATATATGCCACTATGGTGGAAGAACACTAGGAATAAAGGTGACAGCGGGTTACGCTTAACAGATTTAGGATTTGATGTTATTAACGAAATTGACTTAACTACATACGATATTCCTTATCCAAAAGATACTCCTCTTACTACCCAAGTTATTATATTTTTAGATCAATTTATCGACTGTCCGTATTATATTACTACAAGATCAATTATAGTAACAAACGAAAAAAAGGCAGTTGAACTTAGTCTCTTTTCAGGAGACTTACGAAAATACGGACTAACAAAAGCAATGACAAGATCAAAAGAGAAAGGTTAAGAATGTGGTTTCAAGGACAAGTAGGTCTTCCTGACTATATAGTAAACGAATATACGGCTCCAAAATACGAAAGGCATCCAGCATATGCAGATGATATAACTGAATGGAAGCGCCAAGGTTATACGCATGATAGCTATACCGGCGCAATGCATGTAGTTAAAGATAATCATGATTGGCTTAATACAATTGCTAAAACTATTGGATTATCAAATTGTGGGTTTACATTTTATAGAATGTCTACAGGTGATATAATGCCAAGACATGCTGATCACTTTGATACCTATCAAAAAATATTTAATGTAGATAAGTCTAAAGTATGGAGAGCAGTAGTTGTTCTACAAGACTGGGAGCCTGGGCATTATTTTGATATTGAACACCGAGCTATAGTAAACTATAAGCGTGGAGAGTACGTATTGTTTGATGCACATTGCAAACATTCTGCTGCTAATATAGGTCTTAACGACCGTTATACATTGCAAATTACTGGACAACTACCAAGCCTAGAGGAATTGTAATGCCAACACACGGATGGTTTCCTACTCCTGTTTATGTTGATCAGATAGAAGGCGATGAATATAAACAAGTACAGCAGGAACTTTTTTCGGCATATGAAAAACTAGAGTTTGGTCAAAATCCTAACTGGAGTAGTGATACTCACGAGTTAAATAAAAATGCTTTTGCAGAAGATCATCTTACAAATTTAGGGTGTACTAAATTCTTAGCAGTATTAGATAAACATTTAAATCTTTATTTAGATCAAATAGGCTGTACATTTTCCAGAAAGTATCATATTAGACAAAGTTGGTTTACAAAAACTAAACCTGGCAAATATGCTCATAGGCACGATCACGGATCGGATGATATTTCAGGCGTGTACTATTTAGAAACAAATGAGAAAGATGGTAATTTACTATTACAAACACCGCATCAACCGTTGCAATCAAATTGGGTGTATGCTTGTATTAATAAAGATGTAGCATTTCCATTGGGCAAGGGTATAATAGGACTTTGGCCTAGTAACATTGTACACGGAACTGAAACTAATAAAACTGACGATGATAGAATCAGTATTAGCTTCAATATAATATACGAGAGATAAAATGTATTACCAGTATATTGAACAAGATTTTGCAACAGATATATGTGAAAAAATAAAAGACACTCCACTTGATCAATTTATAATTAGAAACCCTGCTTGGCGAAGGCTTAGTCATAGTAGTACTATTAAAGAAATGGAAGCTATAGTAGGTATTCGAGATGCTAAAGAATTAATGAAGCGTAAACTATTAATGCTTCGTAAGTTTCCAGATGCTACTAGACTAGAATTTAGTCAATACAGTTTGCCAGATGATTTAGCAGATGAACTAATAGATAGCTTACCTAAGTTTTTAAAAGAACTTGGTAGAGACGAAATGGTGCCTATTTTGCAAATTAGCACCGGCGGCACTATGTTGTATCCGCACAAAGGACACTATCGCAAAGCTAGTATATTTAAACTACTAAGAGGCGATAAAGAAACTACTACATGGTGGAAGAACACTGAAGACTTCAAAGTAGTCAACGAATATCGTATCCCTGATGTTAGAAAACTAGCTGTAGCAGATCAAGCTGAATTAGTAGAAGATAAATGGTTAATTTTTAATCATTTTGAATGGCATAGTGTACAAAAATCCAATCCAAACAGTCTACGTATTAACGTAGGAATAGACTTTAATACCCTTTCAGCACAAGATTTATCTAATCTTTTTTCTAAAAATATGCATATTTAGGTTGACATTCCTGTAATAGGTGCTATAATATATATATAGTTAGAAATTAGCACTGATAACTTAAAACGAAGTTAAACGTAAGAGGGAAATACAGATGGATACTACAGCATTTAGGACTGTTACACCAAACACTGCAAAGAAAAGCATTAGACATGCTATGAAGAAGAAGCGTCCGATCTTCTTATGGGGACCTCCAGGTATTGGTAAGTCCGACATTGTAGGTCAAATTACTGACGAACTTTCAAACAGTCATCTTATTGACATTCGACTATCACTTTGGGAACCTACGGATATTAAAGGTATTCCATACTTTGATAGTAACACCGGCACAATGGTTTGGGCACCTCCGGCAGAACTACCAAGTGCAGAATTTGCAGCACAGTACGATTGGGTTGTACTTTTCTTAGACGAAATGAACTCAGCAGCACCAAGTGTACAAGCGGCTGCATATCAGCTTATTCTTAACAGACGTATTGGACAGTACAAACTTCCAGACAATGTTTTAATTATTGCTGCTGGCAACCGTGAAGCTGACAAAGGTGTTACATATAGAATGCCTGCTCCGTTAGCTAACAGATTTGTTCACTTAGAACTTACTGTATCATTTGATGATTGGTTCCAGTGGGCTGTTGTTAATAGGCAACACACAGATGTAATTGGTTACTTGACATTTGCAAAGAAAGACTTATATGACTTTGATCCTAAAAGTCCAAGTCGTAGCTTTGCAACACCTCGTTCGTGGTCGTTTGTTTCAGAGTTAATTGAAGACGACATCGACGATGCTACTACTACCGATTTAGTTAGTGGCGCAGTTGGAGAAGGACTAGCAGTTAAATTTATGGCGCACCGTAAGGTAGCTAGTTCAATGCCTAATCCAACTGATATACTCGCAGGGAAGGTCACAGAAATGGCCAGTAAAGAAATCAGTGCTATGTATTCCCTCACTGTGTCATTGTGCTACGAGCTTAAAGAAGCTTGTGACAAAAATGATAAGAAGTTTGATGATAAAGTCAACAACTTCCTGCGATTTGCAATGGATAACTTTGATACTGAATTAGTTGTTATGGGCATTAAGCTCGCACTTACTCAGTATGCATTGCCCATTGATCCAGACGCAGTGGAATGCTTTGATGAATTCCACGAGCGGTATGGAAAGTACATTAAGGCCGCTCAAGGCGTTTAATGATATTGGAGGGTGGGACAACAGTGTTAACCACCCTCCAAACTTTTCGGTTGACAAATGATATATAGATGCTATAATAAGTATATAAAGTTACAAAAGAGGGTATAGCACATGAACGCACTAGCACAAATAGATACACATTATTCCAACTTAGTTGCATTACATGCAGTTCCAATGCATACTGTAGCTGGTAAAAAGAACTGGGCACCTAACCCAGACCTTACTCCAGACGCACTAAAGATTATGCGTGAAGATGTGGAAGACCGCATTATTGTTGCTCGTGTAGGCTTACTTCTTAGACATCCATTCTTTGGTAATATGGCAACACGCCTTAAGATTGTGTGTGGAGATGCTTGGTGCCCAACTGCTGCCGTTGATGGCAGAAACTTATATTTTAATACACAATTCTTTGATGCATTAACAAACCGTGAAATTGAGTTTGTTATTGCACACGAAATACTACATTGTGTATTCGATCACTTAGGTCGTAGAGAAGACCGTGACGCACTAATTTATAATATTGCGGCAGACTATATTGTTAATAACATACTAGTACGTGATCGTATTGGTGACAAGCCAAAGCTTATTCAAATCTTCCAAGACTTTAAATACGAAAACTGGACTTCTGAAGAAGTGTATGACGAAATTAAAGAAAAGTATGACGAAGAAGAGTTAAAACAACTTGGTGAATTACTTGACGAACACGTCGACTGGGGTAAAGATCCAGGCGAAGACGGCGAGTCAGGACCTGGCTCCGAAGCTAATGGTGATGGCGGTGATGGTGACGGTCAAGGTCGTCCAACTTACAGCAATGAAGAATTGAAGAAGATACGTGATGAGATCAAAGAGAACATGATTTCAGCGGCACAGAGTGCTGGTGCTGGCAATGTTCCAAAAGGTGTCGAACGTATGCTTAAAGAGCTTACTGAGCCTAAAATGAACTGGCGTGAAATACTACGTCAACAAATCCAATCAACTGTACGTAACGATTACACGTTTAGTCGACCAAGCAGAAAAGGTTGGCATACTGGTGCTATTTTGCCAGGCATGAACTATGCTGAAACTATTGACCTTTGTATTAGTATTGACATGTCAGGTTCAATTGGTGATGTGCAAGCTAAAGACTTCCTAAGTGAAATTAAAGGCATTATGGATGAGTACAGAGACTATAATATTAAATTATGGTGCTTTGATACCGAAGTATACAACGAAGCTGACTTTAGTGCAGACGGCGGTGAAAACTTAGAAGAGTATGAAGTAGCTGGCGGTGGTGGCACAGACTTTATGTGCAACTGGAGATATATGAAAGAAAACAATATCCAGCCTAAGAAGTTTATTATGTTTACAGATGGATATGCTTGGGATTCATGGGGTGATCCAGACTACTGTGAAACAGTGTTTGTTATCCACTCAAATCGTGATAAGAACTTAGAAGGACCATTTGGTATGTCGGTCCAGTATGATATGGCAGCATGATAAAAAATAAAACACCTAATCCACTTAACGTATTTAATATAAGGAAAGTAAAGTCAGCAGTGCCTACTTTTGAATACGTTAATCTTCCTATGACATACAATTTAGAAGATAGCCTAGCTAGGTGGATAAACTCTAATCTTAAAAATAGATATTACATTGGTAAGAAAATCACTTTAGATCAAGACAACAAACTTCATCAGGTAATTACTATTGGGTTCGAGAAAACAAAAGACATGAGTTACTTTATGCTGGCGTGTCCACATTTAAAGTATGCATGAAAATTATCGCATAATTAATTATATAGGAGAAACAATATGAGCGAAGATAATACAGAGATTAATGCTACAGACGCAGCGGCAGCACTTACAGGTGAACCTGTAGAGGCTCCGGCGCAGCCTGCACAAGCTGCTGGACCGGATCTAACTGTCCAAGACTTGCAAGCAATCAAAAGCATTATTGATGTAGCAAGCCAACGTGGTGCATTTAAGCCGAACGAAATGATGACTGTCGGCCAAACTTATAATAAACTAGAGCAGTTTTTAGAGGCAGTTGCAAGTCAACAGCCACCTGCTGCACAAGGAGTATAATATGTTAAAACATGTAGGTCGAATGACCAAAAACCAAAGAAGAGTAGTAGTAGCTTATCGAGTAGTACCCGGTGAGCCAAACCAAAGTATCATTGTTGATACAAGTAGCTTAATGGCCGAAGAACATGATGCTTTAATTAAGGCAGTTGAAGGTGATGCTGGTCAACAAGCAGATGAGTTTGCAACTGTAATGGCTAGAACATCATTACCAGATGGTGCTAATATGCTTGCACGTTTTCACACAACTGGCAAGATGATGAAAGTTTCTTCTGATGCAGTTGAAATGACTCCTAATAGTAATACTGTAATTAAGCTTAGTGAATTAAATCAAGTTATTGCAGAACAAAAAGGTGTTACTATTGCAGACTTAGCATTGCCTGATGCAAATGGCAAAACTAAGAAAGCAACGACTCAAGCTACTGATCCAACTATGAGTACTGAAGAATTAGCTTCTTCATTAACTACACCAAACCAAGATGGTGTACTAACTGACGAGTCATTAGCAGCACAGTATCGCTCACAAGCAGATGCACTTTTTAAAGAAGCAAAAATCCTTAGAGAACAAGCAGAAGAGCTAGTTCCTACTAAAAAGAAGCCTACTGTTAAAAAGACTGTCGAGAGTGCCTAATAAAAATCGTTTACCCCCAGAAGTAATTGATCATTGGCCCGAAGTCCTTAAAGATGTCGAAATAAAAGCAGTCCCAGTTAAATATATCTCTGGGATTCATGTAAGCTTTAATGACGGCAAAACTTGGGAAATCGACATTGATACAGACTACACAGACGATGATTCTTTAGAAAATACACTTAATTCGTTCTTTGAAGAATACAATGATGTTATCGAAGCTATTGAATTTAGAATAGATACACCTAGTCTGGTTAGTGATGTTAAAGCTAGAACAAAAACATTTATGAAAAGAAGTTGATTAAGTATTCTTGTGATTTGTATAAATACTAGCATAAGAATAGAGTTTATGGAGTTAACAACATGGCATTAAGGCTTAGACGCGGTACGAACGCAGAACGTCAACTTATCACGCCCAAAGCAGGCGAACTTATCTATACCACTGATACAAAGGCGTTATATATAGGTGATGGCACAACTGCAGGGGGTGTAGTTGTACAAGGAGCGGGTGGCGGTGGATCTAACACACTTGCCGGACTAACAGATACAAATTTTGGATCACTAACAAATGGTCAAGTACTAGCGTACGATTCAAGTCAAACAAAATGGGTTGCTACAAGTCAAGCAGCTATTGCATTTGGTCCTGTTAATCAACATACAGATATTTTAGACGATACTCCTGGGCCTGGCGATATTTTATTGCACGATGGTTCCAACTGGGCACCTACTGCATTAGTTGATAGTCAAATTAGATTATCTATTGTTAGTTCAGACAGTTCTTTATTAGTTGACCATGTAAACAGTTTAATTACTGGTGACGTAACTGGTGACTTAAAAGATACTACTTCAACTACTTTAATTGATACTAGTGCAAAGATGGCATACGGATTGTCGCTTAAACATGATAATGGCACTACGGCATATAATCCTACGACTAGAGGATTCTTTGGTGATACTCAAGGTAATCATCAAGGCGATTTGTATTCTTCAGTAAGCTCTGGAACAGTTAAGTTATTTGACTCAACTACCGGACAGTTCTTTGGTGATATAGTAGCTGGTGACTATTTTAGTTCAGACTCAACAAGAATAGTTGATGCAAAGACTGCTAATTTTTATGGCACATTCAATGGTGCTTTAGCTGGTGCTGTTACAGGAACACTGGATGGCGACTTATCAGGTAGTGTGTTTGGCGACGACAGTACATTACTGTTAGACGGCGTTAACAAAGTATTTGTTGGTGCAGTACTATCAGATAGTGTACAAAGTAGAAACGTTAAGATGGGATCTGCAGCAGATGCTAATATACTGTACCTAGTTCAAAACGGTACTAGTAATACTTTAAGTATTTCAACTGAAAATGTAAATGGCACTATTCTACTAACACGTAATTCACAAGTTGGTAGTGCTAATCTAAGTATTGGAAGTAAAACTTTAAGAATTTTCAACGACACAGCATCAGAAGGTACAATTCCTGTTTCTGTTATGCATGCTCATAATGGCACAACTGGATCAGCTATAGGTGTGCTTAGAGCTAGAGGTACTAAAGCAGTACCATTAACTGTTGCAATTGGTGATACATTAGGTGCCTTTAGTACTGCGGGTTATAACGGAGCAGGATACAAAGGTGCATCTGGTATTAGATCAGTAGTAGACGGAACTCCAGTTTCAACGCATATACCTGCATCAATTCAATTGTACAACACTAAGTCTGATCAGACTCAACAAGTTGTATTATCTATTGGTACTATTGACTCTACAGCAGCATTTACCGGACCAGTTAAACTTGCAGTATTTGCAGATGACGCGGCGAGAAATGCAGCGGTTACACAGCTACAAGCAGGTATGATAATCTTCAATACTACCGGTACTAAGTTCCAAGGCTATACTGGCTCAGCTTGGGTAGACTTAAACTAATAGGTTGACATTATAGACTTTTCATAGTACAATAATACTATGAAAGAGTATATACAATCTAAAATTCAAAATATTCATGTAACTGATAAGTCTTTGCACTACGATGGTAGTGTAACGATTTGTCGTCACCTTCTTGCACAAGTTAATATTGAAGCATATCAAAAAGTTGATATCGTAAACCTTAATACAGGCGCTAGGTGGAGTACGTATGTAATTCCAGGAGGACAAGGAGCGTTTGAATTAAACGGTGGCGGAGCAAGACTGGGTGAAATTGGTGATGCTTGCGTAGTGCTAGGGTACGCAACATTGCAATCATTTGAAGGTGCTGATGTAATACACGTTGATAAGTACAATAACACTCAAAAGAATATACAATATTAGAAGGTATGGTATGGATAGTCATTTTATATTAGACGATCTTAAAGATATGGATTTACAAGAATTTGTAAATATAGAAAATTTTGAATTTAGTCATTACGGACACAAAGACAAAAGAATCTTTCAAACTAGGTTGCCAAAATCTAATCCCTCTCTCATACCAATTTACGAAAAATTTCAAAATCCGGAAGGATTATTTTCACACGCTGGAATAATGTATATAGAACCCGGCGTTACGGTTATGCCTCATATTGATGTTAAACGTTCTGCGTGTGTAAACATTCCAGTTGCTGGTAATTTTGAAAAATCATCTATTGGATTTTTTACTAAAGGTGAAAAATTTGTACCTAATATGCTTAAGGATCCAGAAGGTAAAACAAAAATAATGGGCGGCGGCGGATATCCTGATGCAGTTTTAGACTATGATGTATCTTATACTATGCCTATTGTATTTAATAATCAAAAAATACATAATGTATCTAATTATTCAGATGTAAATAGAATAATTATTAGTCTATCATTTAACTATGATTTTACGTTTGAAGATATTAAAAAGTTAAATCAAGAAAATAAACTGTTGAAAGGAAAATAAAATGAAAACTATTGAATTGCCAGGATTTGGTTCCCTAGGCGCACAAGCAACAGATATTAATTTACAAACTGCAAGTGATTCTGATCTTATGGAATTAGGTAAGCTAGTGTTTAATAAACTAGTTGTATATGTAAATGCAAAAAATGCGTCAATTACACCTGAAAGATTCCAATATATACAAACACTCTGGGGAGAGCCTGTAGGTTCTGATGCTGGTAAAAGATTAGAAGAACGTGTAAAAAAAGAGGGATGGAATAAACTTTATGTAGAAACTGCTAGAGATATGAAAGCAATGCGTAAAGATATGTTGCCTGGCATGATTAGAGTTACAGGAATCAAAGATGACAAGGGTAAACGGACAGGGATGTTTGCTGACGGAGAGTTAGACTGGCATAGTAATCAACAAAGCGATAATAACGGATACGCTCCGTTAATTGGGTTACAAGGAGTTCAAGGTACTGAAGGATCTTGTACACAATTTTTACAAACTGTTGATGCTTTTAATGACTTGGACCAAGATACAAGAACCGAAGTTGAACAACTTGTAGCAATACACACATTTGAAAAAGATAGAATAAGTAGAGGCACATCTGATTCGCAAGCATTAATTACAAATCTACAACTTGTTCCTGAAGACAATACCGAAATGCCAGTAATTGCAACTGCACCCAATGGCGATAAAGGAATGCACTTTCCTTGGACTAGTATTGTAGGATTCAAAGACTATACTCAAGAAGAATTTGAAAAATTATTTAATCATCTTGTTAAACACTTGTGGCAAGATAAGTATGTGTATAATCACTTGTGGCAAGACGGAGAAATCGTCTGGATGGATCAAATTGTTACATTACATAGGCGTCCAGGTAGCGATACTAGTAAACGTTTATTACATCGTATGTGTTCTAACTGGACTAAAATATGCTAACCCTTAATTTATCTAACATAGACGACTATGATTTAGGCGTAGAGCTATTAGAGCACGGCTTAATAATCCTAAGTTCTGATAAAAAATTGACGCTAGATGAATTTAAAACAATTAACAATAGATTAGGAAAACCACTAATTGCTAAACGGCATACACTAGATAGCGAACGACATGTACAGTACGTAAGTGATAAGGGGTTGTTTAGTAGTGATGATGTAGATTGGCATAATGACTGGAGTTATGGCGGCGGCAATTACTTTGGTACAACACTTTACAATCATAAAAATGGTCATTTAAGCACTACAGACTTTGTAGACATGCGGCATGCATATGAAACTTATCAAGACAAAGATTATTTGCATAATACATCTGGTGAATATTTTCCTCCGCAAGAATTACACGAAAGTTGTTTTACTCCTAGAATGTTAAAAATTATAGAAAAAGCAAAAGTTTCAAGAAAATTTGCTCACTTACATCATGCTACAGGAGATCTTTGTATGTACATTTCTCCAGCAACTTTAATGGGTGATATTGATGTATCTGATTTAGTAGCACATTGCGAGAAAAATATTTACGAACATGAATGGCAAGATAACGAAATTGTTATATATGATAACATTAGGTATATGCACAGACGCCATGCCTTCGAAGGCGAAAGAGAACTTTGGAGAATACAATTTTGGGTATAAGCACTAATGTTAAAATTCGAGGATTACTTCTATTTAACCATGTGTTAGCAGGGTACATTCTGTATACTGCATTTTCATGGAATATGCTTTTTGTATCTTACATACTAGGATTTACCCTAGGCGGCCTAGGTATAAGCGTAGGCTACCATAGATACTTTTGTCATAGATCTTTTAAAACTAATAATTTTTTTGAATACTTATTATTAAGTATAGGGCATTACTGTAGCTTAGGTAGTGCAATTACTTGGGCTGGAATACATAGAGAGCATCATGACACAAGTGATACTGAGAATGATCCTCATAGTCCAAAATATAATGGTATACTTAGAACACTAGTGCATGTTTGGAAAAGATACGATATAAAACCAAAGTATGTAAAAGATTTATTAAAGGTTGATAAATTAAAGTATCAGCATAGATATTATTTCCCACAACTTTTAGTATTTGTAATTTTACTTTTAGTTTTAATTGGTCCTGCATATACTGCATATCTTTATTCAATACCAGCAGTATACGTCTTTTATGCAACAGGAGTTATTAACAGTATAAATCATATAAGTGGAAAACCAAATAATATAGCTGTGTTAAATTTAATAACAAGCGGAGAAAGTTATCATAAAAATCATCATGATGATACTCAAAACTGGAAATTTGGGAAATACGATCCTATGATTCCATTCATACAGGCAATTAAAAAATGAAAAAAGAAACAATGAATTACTACGAACTAGAGCCCGAAGACAATCACTTCAAGGTTATATTTGTTGATCTTACACACAGATGTAATATGGATTGTTTTAATTGTTATCTGCCAAATAGGGTTATTCCTGACATGGATGAAAGTATGCTATATGATGTACTAACAAGACTTCCTGAAAGAGCATATATAAGACTTATTGGTGCAGAACCAACACTAAGGAAAGACTTAACTAGTATAATTAGAAAAGTGTTAGATCATGGACATAAACCAAGTGTGACTACAAACGGTCTAAAGTTAGCAAGTTTAAAATATTGTCAAGAATTACGTGATGCAGGATTGCGTATGATTCTTATTAGTATGAACGGTGCAGACGAACAAGACATATATGAAAAAATAGATAACCATAGCCATGCTCATAAGATGAAAATGGAAGCATTAGAAAACTGTTTTAAAATACCCGGATTTATTATTAACACAGGAACTATTATTGCTAAAGGTGTAAATGAGCATACGCTTCGGCGCCAAGCTGATATAGTTGCAGACTTGGCAGACAAGTATAAACCAAAAGTAAAACCAGTTTTACGTGTAAAAAATATTGGTGATCTAGGAAGATATATGCAAGGCAGTACTATGGCCTTTGAAGAACTTGTTAACGTAGCATATGAACAGCTGGGAATAAGTAAAGAACAAATAACTTCACAAAAAATTGAATCTGGTACAAATAAGATTACACTTAATAATTGTGGTGAAAGTTATTTGTTTGAATATAGAAGTGTTTATATAAGACTCATAAATTGGAACGAAGAAGATGAATTTAACGACGGTGGAATCAATGGAAGTAAAAACCGTGGACGATTAACTGAGGACGGTAAGATTGCTCCGTGTTGGGAGCATATCGTTAAAAACGAATATGGTTATTAAATGATTATAAAATTAGAAGATAAACACAAACCTCAATTTGAAAATTTTATACAAGAACAAGTTACTGCATATAATTTTACTAATAATCACCTTTGGCAAAATATAGAATTTAATTCCGACGTTAGACAAGTTTATGGCGTCTTTAAAGATGATATACTTGTACAAACTATAGCAAGTAATTTATTACGAAACATGCCTTGGTCAATATTAGATACACAGATTACAAAAAAAGGATTGTCACATTTTCAAACAATAAAAGACACTACTAAACTTTTTAAAATAATGTTTGAAGATCAAGAAGATCAAGGAGTATGGGGACACTGGTATGCTAGAGATGCAAGATTAAATATAGCTAGTAAGTCTAATCCAACAACAGAAGTTGACGGAGTTCCCATGACACGATATGCCGCAGGCTTACTACGTATGATAGGTAACAAATACCAAGTTACAGAAGCTGCTCATATAAAAGCAGGAAACTTGAGTAATAATAAACTATATGATCACTGTATTGGTTATAGTCCGTTACCCTACGATGTTACTATAAGATTTTTATTTTTAAGAACTACAGAAATGTTTAGAATAGCTGATAAAGTGACCTATGGAACCTAAAGTTATTGTAGCGTACCAAACTGATAATCTTAGATACACTTTGTCAGAATTAAATAACTATAATGTATGCACATGGCAAGTTCATACCAGTAAGTTCTTAGATCAATTATTGCCTAACGTACCAGATAACATAGAAAACTTTGAAATTAACACCCAGGACCGTTCTGTCCTTGCACAAGAAATCCGACAAATTATTAAAGAAAATAATATAGATTATATATTTCCTTTGTACAATGATATGCTACTTCCGTATATACACGACCTAGTAGGCATAACAAAAGAACAAAGTGATATACTGTCTAACAAACAACGGTATACAGAATATGCTTATAAGCTAGGAATTCCTGTACCTAGAACACAAGCCTATATAGCTAAATTTCCTGTTATTGCAAAACCTGCAAATGGAACTGGTGGCATTGGTATTAAAGTGTTAAACAACGATAGTGAGTACGACCATTTTAAGAAAGATATTCATTACAATGATTTAGACTCACATTACATATTCCAGGAAGTAATTGAAGGACCTACTGTTAGTGTCTCTGGTAGAATTGTTAATGGAGAATGTATAATAGATTGTATATACGACATTGAAGTAAGCAACTTACCATTTAGAGCTGAGACGGGATTTACCTGGCCTAGTAAGTCTAGTACAATAGTACAGCAAGACATAAAACATTATTGTAGAACAATGTGTGAAAGCTTGGATTATACTAATGGTCCATTTATGGCAGACTTTGTAGTGCAAAATGAAACAGCATACCTTGTTGACTTTAGTCTAAGATTAAGTACTAGTGGACAAACCATTATAAAATACTCAGCAGATTGCGACTACAATAAATTGATTATGGACAGTATTAGTTGTAAGTCTAAGATACGTGTACACATGGATAAGGCTGTAGTGTTTAGATACTTTGATATTGAAAAGGGTAACTATAACGTATCTATGCGAGATGGTGCTGAATATCTTGAATTAAGCCTACCAAAAAGCCAGCAATATCTTCGAAGAATGGATATGTTAGTTGGTATGAATGGTTATGCTATAACTAGCGATAAACGGCTCTTAGATGCCGAGTTAAAGTGGCAAAGCGTACTAGCACACATAGAACTAGTTAAACAGGACTAAAGTCTTTTAGGGTAATATATTCAGGTCTTACGGTAGCTGTCGTAGCGTTTTTTACCGCATTATAGCACACAAATAACACTTTTCGGTTTTTATGGCTCTTATTTGCTTTGCTAGCATGCTTTAAATTTGCATGCATCAAAACTATATCTCCGGCTGCGCCTGTTGCTGTATGACGCTTATATGCTGTCTTAGATACTGTATTACACAATTCCTCAGCGTTATGTTTAATAGTCCACTCAGTAGTTGGTGGTGGATCAACTGGATCTACATGACTTCCTAATAGTACTTCCAAAGGACCATTATCCAAAGTCATATCATCTAACAAGAAAAGGACACTTACGGCATCGGGGTTTGGCATACCGTCAAAATGATGCCAATATGTGTAGTCACTATGCCAGGCATACTCACCTCCGACACTAGCTAGCTTGTAGTTAAAGTGTACTTGATGCACGTAGATATCATTGCCTATTAATTTTTTAACTTTGGCTATTGCCGGATTATCGTATACAAAATCGTTTACATCGCTATCCAATCGATGGGGAGCAAACACACTTCTAATGCTTCCATCATCTTCGTAAATAAACGACTGCGTTACATTTTGTTCTAACACATTACTACTTGCAGAAAGTAATGCGGTTGGATCAAATGCATTACGTAATATAGTATAACCTTGCGTCATACTAATAATTCACCCTCCGTATACATAGTATGTAATTTTTCATATGTGAATTCTTCCTTAAAACTTAATGTAAGTATATACCTATCAACTGCTGAATAATTAGTTACTCCATGCACTACTTGTGTATTAAAACAAATTGGTTGTTGGTACTTAACTACTTCTGTAAGTTCTGCATCTCTATATGTTTTTGCAGTAAAAACAATATCTTTATCACCAATGTCTGGCGTATAATCTGCCAATGCGCCTTCTGACACAGTCTTGTAAAAATCTACAGAGCTATTTTCAAAGTCGCCTTCTATAGGTAGGTTAATTGTAGCAAATCTGTCATGATCTGTATGTGCATGGACAAGGCCCCAAGGCGCTACCTTGTTAAATTCAATTTTATGGAATAAGGTTTTTGGATTTTTAAATTTTATAGCAATTGGAATTATTAATTCTCTTGTTGGTCTAGCAATATAGATTTTAAACCTACCAATGCCATAGCTAGGCCATTCTTTACAATTCAAAGCCCATTCTTTTAAGGTGTCACGATAGCTATCATATTGTAAATCGGGAAGTAAAAAATAATCCTTCATCTTACAAGTTCTCCTGTGTTATCTTTTATAAATATATTTAACTGATAAATACTATTGAAGGAGTAAACATGAAAAAAGTTACAATAAAATTTCCTCATAACGGAAAGCGTATTACAGAATTTGTTACTAGTCTTACCGATGAGTTAGATAATGATCAAACTAAATTTGAAGCCATGTTTAAAGGCCTTAAAGAAATGACTGATAACGGCGATATATGGTTTAAAAACTATGAACATGATGGTGATAATATTAATGGTGTGTTTATTTTAGATTCAGATGAATCTGTAACAAGGATGGCACCTCATAGAGCATATTTAGAAACTGCAACAGGATTTATCGAAACTACTGTAGAAGATATATCGTTTGATGATTTTGCTGCATTTGCTGCAGAAAGAGACGATACTAATGTGCAATATGCCCGTAAGATTGAACTAAATCCCGATAGAGTAGCTGGTAACGGCGACGGTATTATGTAGTAAGAAGTATATCGACTAAGTCGTTATACGTTAGCTCATACACTCCATTATACTTTTCTTTTAACAAATCAAACTCTTTAAAAATCTCCGATTCCATAATTGGAGTTTTTTCTAGTTTCTCCCATCCTGTAAATTTAGAACGTTTTTCTAGTGCAAAGTCTTTGCTGTATATCATATGTTTGCTAGTACGAGTACTAAGCTTTCCCGGATGTTCATTGTTTACTAGTTGGATAACTCTTGGGTCCATTAAAAATCCAACTGTCATTTCCGGAGTATACCTTAAAAAATCTGGGGTCCCTTCTAATCCTTGAGATTTAAACCATCCCATATAACTGTTAACTCTTTCAGTTTCTTCCCAGCGCCAGTTACCGTCAAAGTTTTTAATATATGGTTCACCATTAGCCATTACAATAGTACCATCTATTTTTGTAAGTGCATGCATAATACTAGGAATTTGATAAGCACAACATTTAGCAGTAGTTGCAATTTCAATAATTTTTCCACTAGTAATAAATTGATCCATATCAACATCGATTACAATTGGAGTTATACCTTGTGATTCGCAGTACCTAAATGCATATTGGGTATCGTGTTTGTTATATGCTCCGTAGCTAATAATAGCAACTTTAAAGTCTATTCCTGCAGACTTAAAAACATTAACCATATATTCACTATCTAGTCCACCACTGAACAATAATATCAACGGACTAGATGCTGATTCGTAAATTAAGTTAGCTGCATGTATAGCCTCTTTGTAAAAAGAGTTAGGGTTTGATGTGCATGAAGTTAGATGTACTTTCCAATCTTGTCCGTGTCCAGATGTAGTAAAATAATTGTTGTGTGTCAAATACTGTGAACCCATTTAACTCTCCGAATAAATATTATTATGAATGCATTTCAACCATTAGATATTAACTTTGACCAACAAAGTCTTTATAACGATCTGATGTCTAGTAATATCTTTGATAAAAGCTTTCTTGCTACAGTTATTTACTCCGAAGGACGGAGTATATATGACAAAGATGGCGTCTTTGAAAAGTATGATGACGTTACACATTATGACGAACAACGTAATTTAATAGAAAACAAATATAATACATTTGTAAACTATAACTTTACGCATATTCCAGGCATAACTGAAACTGAAGATAACTGCTATCTAGATACTCCTAGTGGGCGTAGACCTATATGGCATGTTTATGATACTGAATGGACTTGGAAGGAAGATGCTCCTGCTTCACTAATTAACATTGTAGAATCTTTAGACTTAGAATATGTTAGCTGTGTAAGACTAGTAGGACAAACTCCTCCAAGCAAAGGAATAGTACATGCTGATGCAAGATATAGAGATAACTTAAAGTATTTTAAAAGCGGTGGTGTAGCAATCACACTAAACGTGTCAGACGGTGGCGGACACTTACAATATAAAATTGGTAAAGAGATGTACACAGTAGACGAATCAAAATATAAGTGTTGGCACTTCGACGACAGTATGCCGCATTGTACAACAGAAATATTTACACCTAGAGTACAAATAAGAATATTTGGTAGAAAAAAATAAATGTTTAAAACACAAATAACTATTGTTGGTGGCGGCACTGCTGGACTTATAACAGCACTAGTATTAAAAATAAGATTAGATTGTGATGTAAAGGTATTGGTGCCAAGTGACATTGGTATTATTGGTGTCGGTGAAGGATCTACAGAACACTGGGCCGAATTTGTTAAATTTATTGGGGACACTTTAACAAACAGTTTAGTTAAAACTAAAGGTACTATTAAATCTGGAATCTACTTTAATGGATGGACTCCCGAAAGAGGCGACTATATACATAGCTTACCTAATGAATATTTAAAATCAGCTGGTATGACTCCTATAAACTTTTTAAAGTTTTGGAGTGAAGGGTGGACTAACGAAGAATTTATAAGCACAAATCTAAAACATAATATGGTTGCCAATATGTATGATTTCCAAGGCGGGAAATGTGAAACGGGTGGCTGGCAGCAATTTCATTTTAATACTGTTGAATTAAATAACTATCTAACCGAACATGCCTTAAGTCGTGGTATAGAAATTATTGATGATAAAATTCTTGAAGTAAAACAAGATCAAAATGGTATATCAGAATGTGTTGGTGAGAAACAAAATTACAAAGCAGATATATGGATTGACTGTACTGGCTTTAAGAAAGTATTAATTAGTGAGCTAGGAGCAAAATGGGAGTCGTATGAAAAGTACTTACCGTTAAAGGAAGCAATTGCGTTCCCTACAGAAGAACTAAATTATTACCCTATCCATACAGAAGCAAAGGTAATGAAAGCAGGTTGGAAATGGCAGATACCTACATATGGCAGGTTTGGAAACGGTTATATTTTTGATACTGATTATATTACTAAAGACGAAGCACACCAAGAAGTTAATGAAATGTTTGGTAGAGAAATTGAGATTGCCAAACACATTAAATTTAATCCAGGTAAACTAGATAAAGTTTGTATTAAAAATTGTGTTGCCGTCGGGTTATCAGCTAACTTTTTAGAACCGTTGGAAGCTACTTCTATTGGAACTTCTATTAATCAAGCATTTTTATTAATGCACATGATTATTGATGGTAAAATTTCAGAAAATGATTCTAAAAAATATAATAAAACTGTTAACGATATAATGGTTAATTCTAGAGACTTTGTTGCCTTACATTATATTAATGATAATAGGAGTAGTGAATTTTGGAAAAACTGTGCTAGGTTACCTAGGCCAGAATCTTTACTTAATTATTTAGATATATGGAAAGGAAGGCCACTTGACGAATTAGACGTAGACGATTCTAGATCGTTTACGTTATTTAAAGAACATAACTTTAATTACATAGCATACTCTCATGGATTATTATCTAGCGATGTATGTAAAAAATACCTACACTCTATTAACCCTACAATAGTTGAAAGATTATATAACCAATCTTATCAAGATTCTTTACAATATACACTTAACCATACTTCACAGAAAATATATCATACACCGCACAAAGACTATATACAACAATTACACAAACTTAATGGCGATCACAATAATATTGTTTTCCAGCATTACTACGATAAGAAAAATTTAGAATACGTAAAGGAACAATAATATGGATTGGAAAAATTTAATATTTTCGCCGTTAGATCTTCCAGAACCTCCAGAAGTTAATATGGACGAATTTATAGCTTGGCATACAGAACAAAAATCGTACATGCTAAAGCACAATAAAAACAGAGTTAATAGTACAAACTTATATGGCGGATATTGCTGGCATGTGAGTTGGGCTAAATGGTGGAATACATACGATACCGACACACCGTGGGTATGTGATTTTGATAAACGGTTTCCGGAACTAGTAGAATACTTAAACTTATTTCCATTTAAACAAATGAAAAGTATTAGTTTTCTAAATCAAATTGGAGGAGCAAAAGTAGAACCACACAGTGATCCTGATGCTTGTTGGGGTATGCGATTTTATCTTAAAAATAAAACAAAGGAAGCTCTTTACTTTAGTAGGACTAAAGAACCTAATAACTATCGTATCCGTACTATGGAAGATGAGCAAGGTAATCCGCTAACCGAAAGACGTGATCATTTAGATTTCTGTAAAGACGAAAAAATATATGCTAAGTTTCCAAAAGACCGGTGTGCATGGATGCTTAATAGTTATAGAGCATACCATGGATTAGACGAGAACCCTACTCCAACTGGCAGTAGAATAACTTGTGCAATAATAGGTGATTACGATAAAGAAAAATTGTTTAAGTTATTAGACGCAAGCACACAAAAACATAAGGACTATCAAATATGGTATTAATGTACACACCAATAGATTTGCCTGCTATGGACGTTAATCGTGATGAGTTTATAGCGTGGCACGAATCAAAACGTAAACGGAATAAACGTGACATTGGGTACAATCAAAGAGGGTTTATGCCTCCGTGGATGGTAAGTTTTGCATATGCTGAAGGCTTCGGTTGGTGTAATAGATTTTTGAAAGTAATACCTAACTTTCAAGACATAGTTTATAATCATTTACCGTATACTGACATTAAAAAAATAATTTTTTTAGAACAAAAAATTCCATGCCAATTACATCAAGACGTAGGTTCAAGGCCCGACGAGGAAGACGAGCCAGGGTCTTATAAAGCATTTATGGTATATGATAAACCGTTAATGTATTTTCAAAAGGACTTTGAAATAGAAGATAAAGTTTATATTAAGCACCCAAACGAATTAACTAAATGGTTTGCTATAAACAATTATGATGCACTACATGCCTCAGACTTACCAACGTCACCTGATAGGAAAATTATTATGACTATATTAGGTACATTGGATAAAGAGAAGCATCAAGAAATACTAGCAAGAAGTTTAGAAAAATACAAAGACTATTCTATTAAATTTTAACTAATCGAATTACCCATGCACTTGGATCTAGTTCCCACCATCGATGTTGGAAATCCCAACGACCTGGTTTTGCGTGATGATTGTTATGCCATCCTTCGCCCCAAGTAATTGCAGCAAGCCACCAAGTGTTTCGACTATCTTCCTTAGTTTTAAAGTTTCGATAACCCCACATGTGATTACCATAGTTACTTAATACACTAGCCCACAGTTGAAACGCTACTGGAATAATACCTGCAAAGATTAAAACGTTTAACCCGCCTAGTATAAACAGTATAGCACACCATACTAGCAAAGTCAAGTAATAATAGTTATGTAGGACTAGATGAAACTTGTCCGTAATAAGACGTCGAACAGCCCACTTGTTCATTTCAAATTCATACTTAGGAATTATAACACTCCAAAAGCCGTTATGCGGAGAATGAGGATCGCCGTCTTTGTCTGCGTTTTTGTGGTGTTCGTTGTGTACTGCTACCCAACCAATAGAACTACCAGTGCCGCCAATAGCACCAAAGAATGAAAACAAGTATTCCATCCATTTATAACGGAATTTAAAACTATTGTGTGTAAGATATCTATGGAATGTAATAGTAATGCCCAAGCATCCTGTTAGGAAATACATACCGAGACTTAAAAGCCACCATTGGTATTCTACTGCTTGAAATAGCATGTAAATCAATGTTGCTGTACAAACTGCCTGTATGTACGGAAAGTATATTGTATTTGCTCTAAAAATGTTCTTCATGTTTATATTTATCGATGAGTTTCTGATAAAGATTGTAAAATAGGTATTAAAGGGTGATTACGGTTTTTAAAATATGCAGGGCTAGGGCCGAAGTTTTTCACCATTGCTAGATTAAATAGTTTAATTATATCTCGATGTGTGTGTATCTGACACTGGTCCCAATCTATTAATTCTATATCAGTACCATCTATTATCATATTATGCAAAGTCCAGTCTCCATGCACATAAGGATAAATTTCTTGTATATTACTAATAACAAAATTATATATTTGTGATGTAAACTGATCATCTCGTATAAAATCTGTGTGGTCGGCTCTTGTTCCAGGTATTACTTTGTAGTCTATCCACATTGCTTTTTTTGTAAGCCTTGAGCTTATAACATATCCAGGGCGAAGTCTGTTTAACATTTCTATATGAGGATAGAACCACTTAGTATCAACATAGTTCCAATGTTTCCGATAATGTGTTTTATAATTATGAACTGTTCTTATTTTATTCGAAGTTTGATTAGGGTTCATAATAGTTTTTTGGATTAAAAAATCATCGTATTGATCTATTTCAACTCTTTTTCTATCATACTTTATGTAAGGCATTTCTTATAATCCTCAATTATTAATTCAGCAATAATTTGATCTGTATATTGTATTACTTGAGGGTTGTCGTACCATTTAAGATTTTTGTATATTGTTTTTGGTCCACCGCCCATATGGCTTGCTTTGCCTTCACTCATACGTTTTAAAAAGTTTATTAATTTTTTATTATAACTATTAAAAGTTAACCATACTTTTTTGTATCCTAAATTTTCATAATAATCAATTTGTGCAGGAAGTATATGCCTAGCTTGGCACCAGTAGCCTCCTCCTCTATAGTCAGGATGCGTAAATGTTCTAACCCCAATAATAGGCACATGATTGAAAACATATGCTCCTGCCATTGCTATTGGAGTTCCGTTGTGGTGCAATATGTTAAACACATCAAATCTTTTTTTATTAAAGAAAGCATAAAGAAGTGTATCATTTTTGTGATGCCAATCTACAATATCATAATTTTTTGCTGCAGGATCATCTAGCATACTTGCTAACTGCGATAAGTTAGTTAATGAGTTATGTTGTTTTGACGTAATTGTTTTGTCATTAAATGTTTCTAATATCATAATAGCTTTTCAAAAAATAGGCTTAATCCTAATTTTGATTCTATTCCTTTTTTTCTAAAATCTGTGCTTGCATGTAACTTTAATGAATCAAAAACAATTGCACTTCCTAATTGCCAAGGGAACTTATTATCTATGCTTAGACCATTTAGCCATTCTGTTTTTAAATGGGGGAATAACTTGTCAGTCAGTTGTTTAGGTATCGGTGTTTGTTTTAAATTTTGTACATCTTTGTAATCATATACAGCACGATTATAATATGTTTCTTGCTTAGGACCGCCTTTAAAAAACTTTGCGGCTCCTTCAAAGTATGATTGTTCAAAACACACTAATTCTGTTAAAGAACTTTCTTTATCTTCTGGCCAAACTTTAATAGGCATACTAACTGCTTTATATGCATCTGGAAATTTGTACATATCGTCATCATTGTGTACTACATAAGGAACATTTGTATAAAAAAATTGTCCACCCCAGCATTTGCAATCTTCGCCAAGTTGATTTTTAATTTTTTGGATTACTAGTTTAATAATGTTTGAATCTTTTATATCTTTAAGATTGACTGTAATAGGGCCTGTGTTTTTTTCAATAGTATGTAATTGGGTACTTGTCCATAGATCATATAACTTAACTAACTCTAGATCGGTAAGGAAGTTTTGAATACAGTATGCTGGCGATAACCTATCCTGTAGCTTTTCTATAGTAGCATAATTACGCATCAGGTCTCGCCGTGCTTTAGTAAGTCCATAGTTCTAAGAACATTTTCAAAAGTCTTAGGAACGTTCATAACTAAATGTATACTACCGTGTACATAGCTGTGCGTCCTGTGTGCTTTTTGTGTGTTTACATAGTAGCACCTGCCTTCTTCAATAGTACGCATAGTGTAGTCATGCTCCCATTGATAATTTTCAGATCCTGTATTAGTTAAGAAAGCAATTATTCTAAATGTGTTTCTGTTTATTAACACACTATCTCTATGATAAGGAAACCAACCACCTTTATTAACTTTTACAAGAGTACAACGGCCAAGCTGAGGCCAAATATTGGAAATTGGTTTAAGACTTGGTAATGATTCAAATAATTCTGTGGGAACTGTAAAGTCAGTTTCTCTTAAAAGTTTTCCAGTACGCTTCCTTACTTCGGGTAAACTAATACTATCAAAAGGAGTATCGCCTTCTAGTCCTACATAGTTTAATCCTTCACGGTCGTTTTTTTCACCTTCTCTTGCTAGGTAAGGAACCCACTTGCTGTCATACTTTGCTATTTCGTTTTTAAATTTTCCTAAATTAATTTTTACCTTTAGTGGAACAAAATCGCCCAATGCATTAAGTTGTGTTTCACAAACTAAATCCATCATCTTAGGTGCGGGAATATTTCCTTCTCTAAAATTTTTAAGATAGCTAAACTTTGCTAGCTCTGCTTTTTCTTCATTAGTTATCATCTATTTCTCCTATATACTTTTCAAACTCAGGAAAGTGTTCTAATAGATTTGTGTTCCGAATTTTATCTAGCTTACGTAAGTATTTAAGTCCTTCAAGGAACTCTTTGTGACTATGCTGAGGCTGCTTGAGGATATCAAATACAACTCGAATAGACGGATGTGTTATATCAGGTCCAATCATCTTACGCATGTATTCTTGTTTTATTTCTCGAGGTAAATTTATTGCACGTAAGTTTTCTGGATAGGTAACAACATTATTCCAGTCTATTGCTTCTTTAGGATTTAGTCCTACAGACTCTATCCAGTCGTGCATCTCTTTTACATATCCTACATTGAGCATTTGTATTGCAGGAACTAACCGTAAAAATACATTAGGGTTACTAGCAAACTTTCTTACGTTAGTATCAAACTTTTTCCAATTGAGTCCTGACCTTACATATGAGCCTCTTTCAAATACGCCATCCATGCTTATTAAAATAGACATGCTTTTAAACAAGTGTGCATTCTTTTGTACAATATCAGGCACTATTGTTCCGTTAGTAATTATTAACATATCAATATTGCTAATATTTGGACTGTCTATAAACATTTGAAACAGTCGAGGAAAGTCTGGGTGTATTAAATTCTCACCACCGACTAAATTAAACTTAGGAATACTGTCAATTATTTTTTGCAATTCTGTAAAATAGGCATTACGTGTATCAGGAGTAAACGGTTCTAATTCTGATTTATCTCCTGCACTCCATCCTCGAGGAAATCCGTAATGTTGTTTTGCTTCTGCAGCAATTTTACTACTTGCATTTGCACTACACATCACACATTTTAAATTACAAATATTTCCTAATACTTTAAAGTTTACGTATAGTAGATCATCGTACGTATAATCAATATTTTTTATATGTTTTATAACATTTACTTTTGCTTTTGTATTACTGTCGTATCTTTTATTTTCTGTTTGTCTACGACTGCGTACACCATCTCTATTATTTTTTAAACATTGACTACATGCAAATTTTGTTACATCACTAAACTCGTCTATAGGCTTTAACATATCATTTCTAATTTGTTTGCTTACATCACTGTTCCAATACTCTAATGGAGTCATTTCTTTAGTGTTAAGATCTGTGCGTTCTCGATGCACTTCACCTATACAACATACTCTATAAAATCCATCAGCAGTATGCGCCATTTGAATAAACGGATCCATACACCAAGGTTTTTTATTCATAACTTATCCTTAAATTTAGCTATTTCTGGAAACGTTTTGTCAAAATTTAAATTTCTTCTTTTATCGTACTCTTTGATAAATGTTAGAAATTGGGCGCGGAATTTGTCTACGTCTTCATATTCAACCAACGAAAGTTCTAATGTACGCTGAAACTTATATTTCTCTGTTTTGGAGAAACTGTCTTTATTCATTTTCATAAATCTTTTAAACTTTATTACTTCAACGTTTCTAAGTTCTGCAGGAAGTATACGTAGATTTAAATGTGACGGCCACGTAACATCATTACTGTGTAGTGTTACTCTTTTTGCTCCGTATTTAATTTTAAACTTAGTTAACTCTTGCACTAGATCTGTAAGCGAAGTAAAACTTAACGCATTATTAGTAAGATTAACTTCAACTTTCATATTAGTTTCAGTTAACACCCTATGCATATTAAGCATAAATTTATTGTAATCTAATCCAAACCTACTATATTCAGCTTTTTCTTTTATTGATTCTATACTTGTAGATATTCTAAACTTTTCTGGGTCCCAGTTTTTTATTCTATTCATAAACCTATCAAATATTTTGTCTGGCGGACATAAGTTTGTGTTAACCATAACTGTCATACTTAACTTTTCTAGTTGAACTTTATCTAATACTTTCCAAAATTCTTTTGACAGTAATGGTTCGCCGCCTGTAATAGTTAAATGCTGCAGACTATGCTTTAATCCGCTATCCCACCATTTCCAAAATGCATCGTTATACGGATTTACTTCTCTATTAGGTATTGGTTCTTTTGCACCAAAGGCCGGAATTCCTTTTATTTCTCCATGCTGTACTATTTCTTCTGCCCATAGACTGCTATTTTGAGGGCCGCAATACGAACACTTAAAATTGCATGTTCGATCAAATGCAATATCTAAATGTACAGGAGCATGTGTTAGATTTTTAACAATTTCAGCAGGGTCAAGCTGGTGTAAATTTATAAATTTATCACTTTTCATAATCCTGTCACTAGTAAAGCCTTGGTCTTCTCTAGTCCAACAGTAATTACATTCTTTTGGGCGTTCACCGTCTAGCATTTGTTGTCTGTATTCTTGGACAAGTTTATTATTTGTTAGTGCTGTATGATCTGCAGATACTTCTTCTTTAGGTGTTACTACAGGTCTACAATGATGACAACTGTAGGACGTACCTTCGTAAGTTCTTACGTTAGTTCTAGCCCACTTTGCTATACAAAAAGTAGGACTAATATTGTCTAATATTTCTTTAGTTTTTTCATACATTATTTGAATCCAATTTTCATAAACCTAGTATAGTTGGAAAGAAATAATTCACCTTCAAATTTAATATCTGACATAGGAGCTGACTTACTAAATGTATCTAAGTCGGCACTACAATTTATATGATCTGGTACTTCAAAGTAATCGTTGCTTTGCAGTACAACTAGTTTGCCATTAGGTATTTTTGCATACCATTCTGCAAAGTTTTCAATGTGTTCGCAACTTGTGTTTATAATAGTGTTTGGAGTTTCTGTTAATTCTACCTCAGATCCGTCTGATCTTTTAGTAGTATATCTAAAATTATCATATCTTAAATCATGTATGTCCAATGTTGATGCTTTAAACCTCCAATCATCCTTTACGTGATGTTTGTTAACAGTCTCAGCAACCGATTCACATAACGGGTCTATGTCAAAACTTCTAATTTTTTTTATTGCTAAATTAGCGTCAAGCATCATTGCGGCTAATGTAGCATACCATCCTCCACATAAAAATACTGTTTCTAAATTCCAATGGCCGCACTCTAATGTTTCAACTAGCCAACGCTTGCTTTTAAGTTGTCCCCAGCTAAGTGCATCAGTTAGATCTGCGTAATTCATATCAGAGGCATTTCTTAAATTATTAAAAATAGGATTTCCTGTTAATACAAACATTCTTCCAAAGATGTCTTTGTCGTCTTGCCAATTAATCATTAAATATATCCTGTAACCAGTCAAAGTCGTTTATTCTACACAACTCTTGTGGTGAATCCTTGTGTTTTTCGCCGTATGCTTTACCTTCTATAGCACCACGTATAGAGTATTCACCAAATGGATTTGTTTTTCCTCTAGTACACCATGTATTTAGACGCTGTTCAGTTTCAATATCTTTTTGCCTATCAATTAAGCCGCTTGACAATTTACAACACTCTCTAAATGCTCCTTTCCATGTATTAAATGGATCAGTGTTAAATGCTGTTATGTTTGCTAGCTCTGGTACCGCTTTAAATTTACTACTGATACTAGTTGTCATGTCAGGTTTTGATATATCCATATCAATAGTCATTTGCTTAGGAAACAACTTAACACCACCGTACCCATATACTAACGCATTAACAGAATTTCTTGCTCTCCACACATGTACGTTATCTAACTGGTGATCAGGAACAACATAATCAAAATTAAATTTATCAACTATTTGTGCATCACCGTCTACAATCCAAAACATTTTAGTAAAACATTTCTTTGCAGCGGCTATGTGTGCTTGATGTATTCCTTTAACACCATGTACACGTTTTGCTAAAGGAAATCTTGCTTTTAGTTTAGCATAGTTTTCATCTGCGTTAGGTTCTTGATATGATATGAATACAATGTCGTACATTATTTTCTAGTATTTCCATAATGTATTACTGTACACTTTGGATTAACATATGAGCGCCACGGATCAACTACTATACTACCATCAGGTATATCGCAATACAATTTGTCTGCACTAGTTTTACCGGTATACTTGTATGTAGTA
>Ga0075444_10000260_pt1 | contig 31064 bp, 40 predicted proteins | sample CoawatmetaG01DNA_FD_76836 | JGI IMG/M metagenome (GOLD analysis project Ga0075444, IMG submission 76836) | Marine microbial communities from the West Antarctic Peninsula - Coastal water metaG017-DNA | ecosystem: Environmental > Aquatic > Marine > Coastal | place: Atlantic Ocean: West Antarctic... | reverse complement strand
TTTCTTTAAAGGTTACAGACCCCAATTCTATGTTAGAACTACAGATGTTACTGGAGCTTGTGAACTTCCAGAAGGTGTTGAAATGGTAATGCCTGGTGATAATATAGATATGACGGTAGAACTGATTTCTCCTGTAGCAATGGATGATGGAATGAAATTTGCTATCAGAGAAGGCGGAAGAACTGTAGGTTCAGGAGTTGTGACTAAAATTATTGAATAGGCCAGTAGCTCAATTGGCAGAGCGATGGTCTCCAAAACCATAGGTTGGGGGTTCGATTCCCTCCTGGCCTGCCACTAGGCCAACACCGTTACCTTTCTATTTATGGAAATTATTACTTTAAGAATGCAAAATTATATAAGATGGTCTTCCGCTTTAGCTCTAATTGGGCTTGCAGTGTATGGAAATTCTTCTTTTGTTGAAGAGCCCCTTCTTTATAGAGTTATCGGTGTGATTATTGTTGCGGGCCTTGGTCTCTTTGTAGCTGCTTCTACCATCGAAGGCAAGGACTCGCTTAAAATTATCTTAGAATCTAGAACAGAGATCAGAAGGGTAGTTTGGCCTACAAGAATAGAGACCACACAAACAACTTTAATTGTCCTGGTAGCAATTACAATTGCTGCCTTAGTACTATGGGGCCTCGACTCCTTATTTGGTTGGGCAACTTCTCAAATTTTAGGTTAAGGCGATGGAAAAAAAATGGTATGTCGTTCACGCTTATTCTGGTTACGAGAATAAAGTAAGAGAGGCTTTAATAGAAAGAATAGATAGACTGGGTATGGAGAGTCTTTTTGGTGAGATTATGGTGCCTTCTGAAGAAGTGGTTGAAATGAAAGGTGGGCAAGAAAGAAAGACGCAAAGAAAATTCTTTCCAGGCTATGTTCTAGTCAGCATGGAATTAAATGATGATAGTTGGCATCTTGTTAAGGATACTCCTCGAGTTATGGGTTTCATTGGAGGAACTAAGGAAAAACCATCTCCTCTTTCTAAATCCGAAGCAGATGGAATAATGCAACAATTAGAACAAGGTTCAGATATTACAAAACCAAAAATATCTTTTGAAGCCGGAGAAATGGTTAGAGTTGTAGATGGACCATTTAATGATTTTAGTGGTGTAGTAGAAGAAGTTAATTATGAAAAGAGCAAGGTAAGAGTTGCTGTTTTAATTTTTGGTCGTTCAACTCCAGTTGAACTTCAATTCAATCAGATAGAGAAGGCATAATGGCAAAAGCAATACAAACATATATAAAACTCCAAGTACCTGCAGGGACTGCAACTCCAAGTCCCCCGGTAGGACCAGCCTTAGGGCAATATGGACTTCCGTTGATGGATTTCTGTAATGCTTTTAACGCTAGAACAAAAGAAATGGAACAAGGAATGCCTTGCCCTGTAGTAATTACAGTATATGAAGATAAAACTTTTGATTTTATTATTAAAACAACCCCAGCTTCTATATTAATTAAGAAAGCTGCAGGAATTCCAAAGGGAAGTGGAACACCTAATAGTTTAAAAGTTGGCAAGGTAACAAGATCTCAATTAGAAGAAATAGCAAAGATCAAAGATCCAGATCTAACAGCAGCTTCTATGGATGCCGCAGTAAGAACTTTATCAGGCAGCGCAAGAAGTGCTGGAATTGAGGTAGAAGGATAATGAGTCAAATTTCAAAAAGACAAGAAAATATAGCCTCTTTAGAAGCAAGAAAACATCAGATTTCTGAAGCAATAGATTTTTTCCAAGCATCACCTAAAGTGAATTTTAGTGAAGCATTAGATGTGGCTGTTAATTTAGGAATAGATCCTGGAAAGTCAGATCAAAATATGAGAGGAGCAACTCTGCTTCCTGCAGGATCAGGTAAACCCTGTAAAGTTGCTGTATTTGTTGAAGGAGACCTCGCTAGTGCAGCTAAAGAAGCTGGTGCTGATGCAGTAGGAATGGAAGACTTAGCAGAAGCAATTAAGAATGGAGATGATGACTATGATGTAGTTATTGCCACTCCAGATACTATGAAAATTGTTAGTCCATTAGGGAAGGTATTAGGTCCAAAAGGTACTATGCCTAATCCAAAAACTGGAACAGTTACAAAAGATATTACTACTGCTGTAAAGAATGCTAAATCGGGGCAAATTCGTTACAGATCGGATAAAGGAGCAATAGTTCATGGAAGAATAGGGGATATATCTTATTCAGCAGAACAAATTCAACAAAATCTTGAGACTTTACTAGAGGACTTGAAGAGGAATAAACCTCCTTCTGCAAAAGGAGTTTTTATAAAAAAAGTTACTTTATCTACAACAATGGGAGCTGGTATAGAGATAGACTTGTCATCTCTAAAATTTTAGTTGTTTTGAAAAAGATAAAAAAGTTTCTTCATTATGGTGCAAAATTTTTGCATTTATCGAAGACCGTAGGTGTAAGAAGAGTTTTCTTACTTAATAATTTTTACCTACGTAGAGGGTTTCCACAGATAAAAATTTCTATGGAAACCAAAAGGATACTGAACACAAGTTTGGTATTGGGAGGATAAGAGGATGCCAATGCGCATTGATGACAAGAAAATAGCTGTCGAACAGTTGCATGATATTGCCAATCAAGCTCTATCAGCTGTAGCAGCTGATTATCATGGTACTTCTGTAGCTGAGTTAACAAAACTCCGTGAGGATGCCAGGGCATCATCGGTTCATGTAAAAGTGATTCGAAATACTCTTGCCAAAAGAGCATTAAGTGATACTAAATTTTCTTGTTTCGAAGACTTATTAGTAGGACCCACTATGTTAGCTTTCTCTTTAGAGGATCCAACTAGTGTTGCTAAGTTAGTTAATGATTTTACTAAAGTTAATGGAAACTTTAAGGTTAAAGGTATCTCGTTAGGAGATTCTTTACTTGAGCTTTCTAAACTTTCTGCTATTGCAAATATGCCTAGTAGAGACGAGGCTTTAGCTCAATTAGCTGGCTTACTTAATGCGCCTATGAATAAGTTTGTTTCGGTCTTAAACCAAGTTCCTTCAAAGTTAGTAAGAACTTTACTTGCAGTAAAAGATCAAAAACAGCAAGCAGAATCTTAATTTTTAAACTAAAACATTTATTGGAGAATAAATCATGGCACTAAGTAAAGAAGAGATATTAGAAGCAATAGCGGAAATGAGCGTTATCGATGTGGTAGAGCTTATAGAAGCAATGGAAGAAAAATTTGGCGTAACAGCAGCAGCTCCTGTAGCAGCAGCTGCAGCACCAGCAGCTGGTGGAGGCGATTCAGGTGAAGAGGATGTAGCTGTTGATGTGGATATACATCTTGCTGAAGTTGGCGACAAGAAGGTTGAAGTGATTAAGGCTGTAAGAGCTATAACCGGACTAGGTTTAAAAGATGCTAAAGGTTTAGTTGATACTGCTCCTTCTGTTATTAAAGAAGGCGTTAATAAAGCAGAAGCAGATGAATATGCTAAACAACTAGAAGACGCAGGGGCTAAAGTAGAGCTTAAGTAATTCTAGTTTCACTTTCCATAAGTAATTAATTTTTAGATAGGGGCTTATATGAGTTTTTCATACACTGAGAAAAAAAGAGTTAGAAGGAGTTTTGAAAAAATCTCCAGCGTAATGGATTTACCAAATTTGTTGGCGTCTCAAGTTCAATCTTATGACTCTTTTTTACAAAGGTATGTAGAACATGATGAAAGAAAAGATCAAGGGCTTCAGCAGGTTTTAAATTCAATATTCCCTATAGAGAGCCATAATGGTTTTGCTCGAATGGAATTTGCAGGATACACCTTGGGAGAACCTGTTTTTAACGAAAGAGAGTGTAAGTTAAAAGGAATAACTTACGACATTCCTTTACACATAACTTGTAATTTATTTTTTATAGATAAGGAATCTGGAAAGCTTAAAGAAGGTAAGTCTCAAGAAGTTTATATGGGGACCGTTCCTCTTATGACGGAATATGGTTCTTTCATCATAAATGGCACTGAGAGAGTCGTAGTTTCGCAACTACACAGGTCCCCAGGATTATTTTTTGATCATGATAAGGGAAAAAGCCACTCTTCAGGAAAAGTTTTATATGGTGCTCGAGTCATTCCTTATAGAGGATCATGGTTGGACTTTGAATTTGATGCCAAAGACCTTGTTTTTGTTAGAATTGATAGGAGAAGGAAGCTGCATGCAACTATCCTTTTAAAAGCACTTAAGTTATCGAATCAAGAAATTCTGCAAAAATTTTACGAAACAGAAGTTTATAAAATTAAAAAAGAAACCTATCAACTTCAAGTTATACCTAGAAGACTTATGGGAAAGATAGCTCCTATTGATATATTGGCTAAAGATGAATTAATCCTTAAAAAAGGAGAAAGAATAAGTGCTAGGCATATAAGAAAGATTGAAAGTGCAAAGCTGAAAACATTGGATCTCCCAAGAGAGTCAATTTTTGGACAAGTGTTAGCTATAGATCTACTAGATAAAACTACAGGAGAGATCCTTTTAGAGGCTAATACTATAATTGATGAAGAATCAATTGAAGTTCTGGAGACGCTTAAACTTTCCGAGATTGAAGTTCTTTATATTAATGATTTAGAGTCTGGACCATATATGGCAGATACTCTGCGTGCTGATTCAACAACAAATGAAATAGAAGCTTTAGTTGAAATCTACAGAATGATGAGACCTGGAGAGCCACCTACGAAAGAAGCGGCAACTACTTTATTCAATAATCTTTTTTTCAATGCTGAAAGATATGATCTGTCTGCAGTTGGAAGAATGAAGTTTAATAAAAGACTGGGTCAAGAAGATCTAGAAGGGAATAGTATTTTAGAGCATGAAGATATTCTTAACACCCTCAAAACTCTTGTTTCAATTAGAAACGGCAAGGGCCAAGTTGATGATATTGATCATCTAGGAAATAGAAGAATCAGGTCAGTAGGAGAAATGGTCTCAAACCAATACAGGATAGGTCTTGTGAGGGTAGAAAGGGCCGTAAGAGAAAGGTTGGCAACTGCAGAAACTGATGATCTAGGTCCTCAAGATTTAATTAATGCAAAACCTGTTTCTGCTGCAGTAAAAGAGTTTTTTGGTTCTAGCCAATTATCTCAGTTTATGGATCAAAATAACCCCTTAGCTCAAGTAACTCACAAAAGAAGAGTTTCTGCTTTAGGACCCGGTGGGCTTACCCGAGAAAGGGCGGGCTTTGAAGTAAGGGATGTTCATCCTACTCACTATGGGAGAGTGTGCCCTATAGAAACTCCTGAAGGACCAAATATTGGATTAATAAATTCCCTAGCTGCCTATGCAAGAACAAATGAATATGGCTTTCTAGAAAGTCCTTTTAGAAGAGTTAAAAATAGTAAAGTATCTTCTGCAGATTTTCATTATCTCTCTGCTATCGAAGAAGGAGATTTCATAATAGCTCAAGCCAGTGCAGTATTAGATAAGGATAATAAATTTACAGAAGAACTAGTCCCTGTTAGACACAAGAACGAGTTTACTTTTATGCCACCTGAAAGAGTTGATTTCATGGATGTTTCCCCTCAACAGGCTTTCTCAGTTGCAGCTTCTTTGATACCTTTTCTAGAGCATGATGATGCAAACAGAGCGCTGATGGGTTCTAACATGATGAGGCAAGCCGTTCCTACTCTTAGAGCAGAAAAACCTTTAGTGGGTACAGGAGTTGAAAGAGTTGTTGCTAGGGATTCAGGTTCATGTGTTTCAGCACTTAGAGGTGGAGTTATTGAAAGCATAGACGCAAGCAGAATAGTTGTAAGGGCAGATGAAAAAGAGATCTTGGCAGGAGAGTCAGGTGTAGATATTTACAATTTAATAAAATATACAAGATCTAACCAGAATACTTGTATTAATCAAAAGCCTATAGTTTCTGCTGGAGACAAAATAAATAAGGACGATATCCTTGCTGATGGCCCATCTATTGATCTGGGTGAGCTTTCTCTAGGTCAGAATGTGAGGATAGCTTTCATGCCTTGGCATGGATATAACTTTGAAGATTCAATCTTAATATCTGATAGATTAGTTAGGGAAGATAAATTTACTAGTATCCATATTCAAGAACTCACCTGCGTATCAAGAGATACTAAACTAGGACCAGAAGAGATTTCTGCAGATATTCCCAATGTTGGAGATACCGCACTATCTAAACTTGATGAACATGGAATTGTCCACCTCGGTGCTGAAGTCAAAGCAGGAGACATCTTAGTTGGAAAAGTAACTCCAAAAGGAGAAACACAATTAAGTCCAGAAGAAAAACTCCTAAGAGCGATATTTGGAGAGAAAGCTTCCGATGTGAAAGATAGTTCTCTGCGCGTTTCTTCAGGTGCAGATGGAACAGTTATTGATGTTCATGTTTTTACAAGAGACGGTATTGAAAAAGATGGAAGAGCGGAAGCAATTGAAGAATCTCAATTATCAGAAATAAAGAAAGATATAGAAGAAGAATTAAAAATTCTAGAGCAATCTGCATTTTCTAGGTTAGAGAGTATTCTAATAGGGAAAAAAATTGTATCAGGAAAAGGATTAAAAAAAGGCTCAACTCTCAAGCAGTCTGATCTAGAAAATATTGATAAAGAGGATTGGTTCAAAATAAGGCTTTCTAATGAATCAGCTAATAATCAAATTGAAAATATAGATAAAAGTCTTAAAGAGTATAAAGATGATTTAGATATAGCTTTCGGAAAAAGAAAAGATAAAGTTACCGGAGGGGATGACCTGGCTCCTGGTGTATTAAGAATTGTTAAAGTTTATTTAGCTATAAAGAGAAGAATACAACCTGGAGATAAGCTTGCTGGAAGGCATGGTAATAAAGGTGTAATTTCAATCATTATGCCTGTAGAAGATATGCCTTATGATATTAATGGTGAGCCGGTAGATATTGTACTTAACCCGCTAGGAGTTCCTTCTAGGATGAATGTAGGTCAGGTATTAGAAACTCACTTGGGATGGGCCGCTAAAGAGCTAGGAAGAAAAATAGGTAAAATGATTGACGAAGGAAGGAATTCTTCAGAAATTAAACCATTTCTCTCGGATATCTATGAAAAAGATGGTTCGCAAGACCTAAGCTCACTAAATGACAAAGATGTCATGGATTTAGCAGAAAATCTAAGAGAAGGTGTTCCTATGGCAACGCCTGTATTCGATGGTGCTAGAGAGGAGGAAGTTAAATCAATGCTAGAGCTTGCAGGTCTTCCAAAGTCTGGACAGACTCAATTGTATGATGGTCGCACAGGAGAGAAGTTTGATAGAGAAACTACTATAGGTTACATGTATATCTTAAAGCTTAATCATCTAATTGAAGACAAGATGCATGCTCGTTCTACGGGTAGCTATAGTCTTGTTACTCAGCAACCGTTAGGAGGAAAGGCACAGTTTGGAGGTCAGAGATTTGGTGAAATGGAAGTTTGGGCCTTAGAAGCTTACGGTGCTGCTCATACCTTACAAGAAATGTTAACTGTTAAATCAGATGACGTAGCTGGAAGAACTAAGGTATATAAAAACTTGGTTGATGGGAATTTTGAAATGGAGCCTGGTATTCCAGAATCATTTAACGTTCTTACAAAAGAGATCAGATCCTTAGGTATAGATTTAGAATTAGAAAACATAGAAGACTAGGAGATTAAATTGAAAGACTTAGTAAATTTATTAAGAGACCAGGGTCATGGCGTTGAATATAACTCTATAAGGGCAGGATTGGCTTCGCCCCAACAAATAAGGTCTTGGTCTTATGGAGAAGTAAAAAAGCCTGAAACAATCAATTACAGAACTTTTAAACCAGAGAGGGATGGACTTTTTTGTTCTAAAATTTTTGGTCCAATAAAAGACTATGAATGTATTTGTGGTAAATACAAGCGCATGAAACATAGAGGTGTAGTTTGTGAAAAATGTGGTGTTGAGGTTACTCTTTCAAAAGTAAGAAGAGAAAGAATGGGTCACATCGAGCTTGCAACACCAGTAGCTCATATCTGGTTTTTAAAATCTTTACCTTCTAGGCTAGCATTAGCACTGGATCTAACACTCAAAGATCTTGAAAGAGTTCTTTACTTTGAATCTTATATTGTACTAGATCCTGGTATGGCAGATTTAGAGTTAGGACAACTTCTAACTGATGAAGAATATTACGAGACTTTGGAGACTTGGGGTGATGAATTCAAAGCTGGAATGGGTGCTGAATCAATCCAAACTTTACTCAAGGAGCTGGACCTAGAAGGCGCTATGCTTGATATACAAGAAGAAATGCCTCTTACTAAATCTGAAGCTAAGTTAAAAAAATATGCCAAAAGATTAAAATTACTCAAGTCATTCAAAGAATCAGGTAATAGACCAGAATGGATGGTTCTAGAAGTACTTCCAATTTTACCACCAGATTTAAGGCCATTAGTGCCTTTAGAAGGAGGTCGGTTTGCAACTTCAGACTTAAATGATCTTTATCGAAGGGTAATTAATAGAAATAATAGACTTAAAAGGTTACTAGATCTTAATGCTCCAGACATCATTACAAGGAATGAGAAGAGAATGCTCCAAGAATCTGTAGATGCTCTCTTGGATAATGGCAGAAGAGGAAGAGCTGTTACTGGGTCTAATAAACGCCCTCTTAAATCACTTGCAGATATGATTAAAGGTAAGCAAGGTAGGTTTAGGCAGAACTTATTAGGAAAAAGAGTGGACTATTCTGGACGATCAGTAATAGTTGTAGGTCCAACTTTAAGACTTCATCAATGCGGACTACCAAAGAAAATGGCTCTTGAATTATTTAAACCATTTGTTTTTGGGAAGTTACAGCAACTAGAATTAGCTAATACAATAAAATTAGCAAAAAGGATGGTTGACAGGGAAGAGCCTGAAGTTTGGGATATCCTCGATGAAGTTATTAGAGAACATCCTGTAATGTTAAATAGAGCACCTACTCTTCACAGGCTAGGTATTCAAGCTTTTGAGCCAGTTCTAGTAGAAGGAAAGGCTATTCAACTCCATCCACTTGTATGCAAGGCATACAACGCTGATTTTGATGGTGATCAGATGGCTGTTCATGTCCCATTAACTATAGAGGCTCAGCTAGAATGTAGGGCTTTAATGATGGCTTCTAATAACATTCTTTCCCCTTCAAATGGTAAGCCAATAATTGATCCTTCTCAAGATGTTGTTTTAGGAATCTATTACATGTCTAGAGAAAAAATTAATGCTAAAGGTGAAGGTGAGATTATGGCTTCTGTTAACGAAGTTAGCAGAGCTTTTTATTCTGGGAGAGTTGACCTTCAAGCAAAGATTAAAGTTAGACTGAAGCCGAATAAAACGGAAGCAGAAAAGAAACAAATTCTAGAAACTACAGTCGGAAGGGCACTTTTGTACGAACTTCTTCCTGAAAATATGCCATTTGAATTAGTAAATAGAACACTTGATAGCAAGTCTGTTTCTAATTTAATAGATATTTGTTACAGAAAAGCTGGACTCAAAAGAACAGTAATCTTTGCAGATAAATTAATGAATATAGGTTATGAAATGTCTACCAAATCAGGCTCTTCAATTGGAATAGACGACTTCATTATTCCTGATGATAAAGAAACCATAGTCTTGGAAGCAGAGCAAGAAGTTAGAGACATTGAAGCTCAATTTTCTTCAGGTTTAGTGACTAAAGGAGAGAAATATAACAAGGCCATAGATATATGGACAAGAGCAAATGAAATGATTGCTAAATCTATGATGGATAATATTTCTAAAGATGAGTTTGAAGAGGCAGACGGAACTAAGGTCCTTTCTGATTCATTTAATTCGGTATTTATGTATGCAGATTCTGGTGCCAGAGGTTCTCCCGCCCAAATAAGGCAATTAGCTGGAATGAGAGGGTTAATGGCAAAGCCTGATGGCTCTATAATTGAAACTCCAATAACTGCTAATTTTAGAGAAGGCTTGACTGCTCAGCAGTACTTCATATCTACTCACGGAGCTCGAAAAGGGTTGGCAGATACTGCATTAAAGACTGCTAACTCAGGATATTTAACCAGAAGATTAGTAGATGTAGCTCAAGATATGGTTGTTAGTGAAGAGGATTGCTCCACTTCAAACGGAATTTTAATGAGACCTATTATAGATGGAGGGCAAGTACTTGTTCCTCTTGGAGAAAGGGTTCTTGGAAGAACAATTGCTGAAGATATAAAATCTTCAGACGGTTCAGAAATTTTGCTAAAAGCAGGACTTTTAATAGATGAAGATATTGTTGACTCTTTGGATGATCTTAATATTTACGAAATCAAAGTTAGGTCGGCCATTCATTGCGATACCATTCACGGGATATGTGTAAAATGCTACGGAAGAGATCTTGGAAGAGGTCACAAAGTCGACATAGGTGAATCCGTAGGCATTGTGGCTGCACAATCTATTGGGGAACCTGGAACTCAGTTAACTATGAGGACTTTCCATATAGGAGGTACTGCATCAGGAACTTCTGCAGAAGATAATATTGAAACTAGCTATGAAGGCAAGTGCATATATGACATTAGGACAGTTAAAAAGAAAGATGGGACATTTATAGCACTAGCTCAGTCATCAGAATTAACTATTGTTGATGCAAACGGAAGAATTGTAGAAAATCACAAAGTTCCCTACGGAGCAGTGCTAAATTTTGCTACAGGATCTAAAGTTAAAGCAGGAGATATAGTTGCTAAGTGGGACCCTTTAACTAGACCTATTATTTCTGAGGTTAGTGGTAAAGCTAAATTTGTTGATATCGAAGATGGAATAACCGCTAGATTAAAACAAGATGAACTTACAGGTTTAAGTAATATTGAGATTATAGATGTTACAGAAAGACCCAAGGGAGACGCTCAAGATAAACGTCCAGCAATACATATAGTGGATGGAAGGGGCAAAGAGAAGACATTACCAGATTCTGAAGCACCGGCAATATATTCTCTTCCAGGAAATGCGTTTCTACAACTCTCGGAAGGACAAGATATAGAGCTTGGCGGTGTCATTGCTAGGATTTCTCAAGCTTCCGCTAAGACAAAAGACATAACTGGTGGTTTACCTAGAGTTGCTGATTTATTTGAAGCGAGAAAACCAAAAGAATCAGCTATTTTAGCTCAAGCTTCAGGTGTCATTTCATGGGGCAAGCCAACAAAAGGAAAAGAGAGATTGGTAATCACGGATGAAGAAGGTGATGACCATGCAACTTTAATCTTGAGGACTAGACATATCAATGTGTTTGAAGGAGAAAGAATCGAAAGAGGAGATATAGTCTCTGATGGATCTATGAGTCCTCATGATATCTTAGCTTTGAGAGGTCTTGAAGAGCTAACTGATTACATAGTAAATGGAATTCAAGAAGTTTATAGACTTCAAGGAGTTACTATTAATGATAAGCATATTGAAGTGATTTTAAATCAAATGTTACGAAAGGTTGAAATTACTGATGTTGGCGATTCAGACCTTATTCTTGGTGAGCAAGCTGAATATTCTAGAGTGAAAGAAGAAAATTCCTCCCTTAGGGATGCTAAAAAAGCTGAAATAAAGTTTAAAAGGCTTCTTTTAGGCATAACAAAAGCATCATTAGCTACGGAATCTTTTATTTCCGCAGCATCATTCCAAGAAACTACGCGAGTTTTAACAGAAGCAGCAACTACCGGTAGAGTAGATAGGCTAAGGGGCTTAAAAGAGAATGTAGTTGTAGGAAGATTGATACCAGCAGGCTCAGGATTGGCGAAATTAAGCAGCAAAGTAGAACAAGTTGAGGAGGAGTTTGAAGTTGATCTTGAAAAAGCTTTGACCGAAGCTCTCAATCAACCTGAGTAATTCATTGACGCAATCCAAACCTCTCATTACAATTCGCGACCTCAAAAAATAAAGAAATAATATATGGCAACAGTTAATCAATTAGTAAGAAAACCTAGAAAAAGGAAAATCGTAAAAACAGATGTTCCTGCATTAAAAGGATCACCCCAGAGAAGAGGTGTTTGTACGCGGGTGTATACGACTACTCCTAAGAAACCTAATTCCGCACTAAGAAAAGTATGCAAAGTAAGGCTAACTACTGGGTATGAAGTTATATCTTATATAGGTGGTGAAGGTCATAACCTTCAAGAACACTCTGTAGTCCTTATTAGAGGAGGAAGAGTTAAAGACTTGCCTGGAGTTAGGTACCATACCGTTCGAGGTACCCTTGACACCTCAGGTGTAGATGATAGGAAACAACGTCGCTCTAAATATGGAGCTAAGAAACCAAAATAAGAAATTATGTCTAGAAGAAAAGCAGCACCGAAAAGAAGTATTTTACCAGATCCAAAATTTGGTAATCTAAGAGTAGCAAAATTTATGAACCAGATCATGACTGATGGAAAAAAATCAGTCGCTGAAAAAATTATTTATGGAGCTTTTGAAGAGATATCTAAGAAATCAGATAAAGAGCCAGTTGAAGTATTCGAAAAAGCACTAGATGAAGTGGGGCCAATGGTGGAAGTAAAAGCTAGAAGAGTAGGCGGTGCAACTTACCAGATTCCTTTAGAAGTTAGACCTTCCAGAAGAAGTGCTCTAGCTATGAGATGGATAGCCAAAAGTGCAAGATCTAGAAATGAAAAGACTATGACATTGAGACTTGCTAATGAACTTTTAGATGCAAGCGAAGGAAGAGGTGAGGCTATGAAAAAGAAAGAAGATACTCACAGAATGGCTGAAGCAAATAGAGCCTTTTCGCATTTTAGATTTTAACCCAAACTAATTAAACATTATGGCCAGAACTACTCCATTAGATTTGTATAGAAATATTGGTATTTGTGCTCATGTTGATGCAGGTAAAACAACTACAACTGAAAGGGTTCTCTTTTATACTGGAATATCTCACAAGATAGGCGAGGTTCATGACGGCGCTGCTGTAATGGATTGGATGGAACAAGAACAGGAAAGGGGTATAACTATTACGTCTGCTGCAACAACTTGCTTTTGGGAGGGTACTGAAAAGCAATATAAGCAGCATAGATTTAATATTATAGATACTCCTGGTCATGTTGATTTTACTATTGAAGTGGAGCGTTCTTTAAGAGTTTTAGATGGTGCAGTTGTTGTATTCTGTGGAAGCTCTGGGGTTGAACCTCAATCTGAAACTGTCTGGAGGCAAGCCAATAGATACGAAGTTCCTAGAATTGCATTCGTAAATAAAATGGATAGAGCTGGTGCAGATTTTCTAAAGGTCGTAGATCAAATGGAAAAACGCTTAGGAGCAAATCCTGTGCCTATTCAACTTGCCATTGGTGCTGAAGATGAATTCGAAGGAGTTGTAGATCTTATAAAGATGAAAGCAATTTATTGGGAAGGCGATGACATGGGCACTACCTTTGAAGAAAAAGAGATACCAGAAAATCTTAGAGATTTAGCAGAAGAGTGGAGAGAGAAGATGCTTGAATCAGCTGCAGAGGCTAATGAAGAAGTTATGGACAAGTATCTTGAAGAAGGTAATTTGTCTAATCAAGAAATAAAAGATGCCATCAGAGAAAGAACTTTAAAATCAGAAATAGTGCCTTGTTTATGCGGTTCGGCTTTTAAAAATAAAGGCGTACAAACTATGCTTGATGCAGTAATTGATTTTCTACCTGCTCCAAATGAAGTTAAGCCTGTTACTGGTGTTCTAGATAATGAGGAAGAGGGCTCAAGAAAATCAGATGATACAGAACCTTTTTCTGGGATTGCATTTAAAATAGCTACTGACCCTTTTGTGGGTTCATTAACTTTTGTAAGAGTCTACTCAGGAATTCTGAATACAGGCGATTCGGTGTATCTTCCTATCAAGGGAAAAAAAGAAAGAATAGGTAGGATGCTTCAAATGCATTCAAATAAAAGAGAAGAAATATCAGAGGCAAGGGCAGGGGATATTTGTGCAGTCATAGGTTTAAAGGATGCTATAACTGGCGAGACTCTTTGTGATGAAAAAAATAGAATAACTCTGGAGTCAATGAATTTTCCTGAGCCAGTTATTTCTGTAGCAGTTGAACCTAAAACTAAAGAAGATCAAGAAAAAATGGGTATTGCATTGGGTAGATTAGCCCAAGAAGACCCTTCTTTTAGGCTAAGAACAGACGAAGAATCAGGACAGACAATTATGTCTGGGATGGGCGAGCTACATTTAGATGTTCTAGTTGATAGGATGAGAAGAGAATTTGGTGTAGAAGCAAATGTTGGAAAACCTCAAGTTGCTTATAGAGAGTCTATAAAGAAGATTGTAGAAGAAGAGGCAAAATTTGTTAGGCAGTCTGGCGGTAGAGGTCAATATGGCCATGTTTATATAAGAATGGAGCCTTTAGAAGAGTCTGATGAAGAGAAGGATCAAAATTACCAATTCGTGAATGAGATAGTTGGCGGTGCTATACCAAGAGAATTTATAGGTGCTGTTGATAAAGGTTGCAAAGAACAAATGGAAGCAGGTGTGGTAGCCGGCTATCCTTTAGTCAAAGTGAAGATTACTCTTTATGATGGATCCTATCATGACGTAGACTCCAGTGAAGTTGCTTTTAAAGTAGCTGGATCAATGGCATTTAAAGGTGGTGCTCAGAAGGCTGATCCAGTTTTATTAGAACCTATCATGAGTATTGAGATAGTTACCCCTGAAGAATACATGGGAGACGTAGTGGGAGATCTTAGTAGACGAAGAGGAGTAATTCACGGGATGGAGGATGGACCTTCAGGAAAGGTTGTTTCAGGTGAGGTTCCTTTGGCAGAAATGTTTGGCTATGCAACAGATATAAGGTCAGCTTCCCAAGGAAGGGCAACTTTTACAATGGAACCTCTGAAATACTCTGAGGTGCCTTCAAATGTTGCAGAAACAATCATAAATAAAAAGGATTAATTGGAAGTAAGCGATAGTCAAGTTAAAAACCAGATTTTATAAGGGTTTTTTTGATAATTTAGGTTGACACATCGAGGTCACAAAACTAAAATTCGCGCTCGTTTCGTTGGAGAGGCCCAAGTCTAAGTTTTATCTAGACATGAGCTTTATTTATTAATAAAACCAACCTACCAAAGTAGGGGGTTTTTTACGCTCTACTTTAAGGGAGAGTTAAAAGTTTAAAATGCAAAATCAAAGCATAAGAATAAGATTAAAAGCTTTTGATCATAAGTTGATAGATCGGTCTGCAAAAGAGATTGTTGAGACAGTTAAAAGGACAGGGGCAAAAGTTAAAGGCCCAATTCCTATGCCAGTTAAAAAGCATAAAACTACCATCCTCATCTCTCCGCATAAAGACAAAGATGCAAGAGATCAATACGAAATAAGAACACACAAAAGAACAATGGATATATTGGAGCCTTCCGAAAAAACCTTAGATGCTCTTACAAAGCTTGAGTTGTCTGCAGGTGTAGTTGTTCAAATAAGCCTGGATGAAATTAAGTAATATGGCTATTGGACTTATCGGTAAAAAACAAGGGATGTCGAGAGTATTCACTCCAGAAGGAGACTCTATTGCGGTTACTGTTGTTAGTGTGGAACCCAATACAATTACACAGATAAAACTGAAAGATAAAGAAGGCTACTCCTCAGTCCAAGTTACTACTGGTAGTAAGAAAGAAAAGCATTTAACTATGCCTCAACTAGGTCATTACAAAAAAAATTCAATTAATCCAGGCGAAGGCTTGTGGGAATTTAGGATAACCGAAGAACAGGCTTTAGAGTTGGAAGTTGGAAGTTCGTTGTTTTTAGATCAATTTCAGGAAGGGCAAAAAGTTGATGTTTCTGGAAATTCCAAAGGTAAAGGCTTTGCAGGAACTGTAAAAAGGTGGAATTTTCAGATGCAAGATGCAACACATGGAAACTCTATTTCTCATAGAGCACCTGGTTCAATTGGACAATGCCAGACTCCAGGTAAGGTTTGGAAAGGTAAAAAAATGTCTGGGCACATGGGTGATGAGAAGAAAACAGTTCAAAACCTCAAAATTACTTCAATAGACAAAGAAAAAAACATTTTACTCATCAAGGGACCTATACCAGGGTCTACTGGTTCTAATATTATATTGAAACCTTCTATCAAATAATCTCATGCAAATTCAAGTTTTAAAGCAAAATGGATCAAATGACTCTATGGTAGATTTACCTGAGAAAATTTTTGGACAACCTTTCAATGCAGATTTAGTTCATCAACTTATTTCTACTTACATTGCAAATGGTCATCAAAATACGAAAGGTCAAAAGAACAGATCTGCTGTGAGAGGGGGAGGAAGAAAACCTTGGGCTCAAAAAGGAACAGGAAGAGCTAGAGCAGGAACTATCAGATCTCCAATATGGAGAGGCGGAGGAATTACATTCGCACATAAATATCAAGATGTTAGGCCAAAAAAAATAAATAAGAAAATGTATAGATCGGCCATGAGAGCAATATGGTCTAGAATATTTGAAGAAGAAAAACTTGTAGCTGTGGATGTTTTGACAATAGACAATCCGGCTAAATCTTCACAAGTTAAAACAATAATGTCTGATTTAGGTTTTTCTTCAGCATTAGCAGTTTTGCCAAGCCAAAATGAAGCTTTGTCTTTAGCTTCTCAGAACCTATTGGAATTTAATATCCAAACTCTTCATTCTATCAACCCTGCTGATTTACTGAAGGCTAAAAAAGTGCTTATAACTGCTGAAACTATAAATGCTCTATCTGAGGTACTTTCATAATGAAGACTGAATTATATAGCATAATCAAAGCTCCCTATCTGACAGAAAAAGTTTCTTCCATTATGGAAACAAGCAACCAGTATGCTTTTAAAGTTGATATCAATGCTACCAAGTTACAGATAAAGCAAGCAGTAGAAGGCTATTTTTCTGTTGTTGTTGAAAATGTAAATGTCATTAAAGTTAAAGGCAAGACAAAAAGATCAAAATTTAGGATTAGAAAGAAATCTGACTGGAAGAAGGCATACGTAAAACTTGCAGAAGGTCAGTCGATAGAAGTAGGAGCTGAATAATGGCAACTCAAATAAAAAAATCTAAACCAACCTCACCGGGCAGAAGATTTAGATCTTGGGTTTCAAGGGATGATCTTCATAAAGGAGATCCTCACGCACCTTTGTTAGAACCTAAAAAACAAAATTCAGGCAGAAATAATCAAGGAAGAATCACTACACGACATAGAGGTGGTGGTCATAAGAAACACTACAGAATAATAGATTTTAAAAGATTAAAGGACGGGATAGCTGCAAGGGTAGAAACCCTTGAGTATGATCCTAATAGATCTGCGAATATTGCTTTATTGCTTTATGCAGATGGAGAAAGAAGATACATTATTGCTCCTGATGGATTAAACATTGGAGACACCATACAATCTGGAAAAGATTCCCCTATATCTATAGGAAATTCGCTTTCTCTCAACTCGATGCCCTTAGGAACGACAGTCCATTGTGTCGAACTTTTTCCTGGTAAAGGTGCACAAATGATGAGAAGTGCTGGATCATCTGCCCAAATACTTGCTATTGAAGGAAAGCATGTAACTTTAAGGCTGAGAAGCGGTGAAGTAAGAAGAGTACTTTCAAATTGCAGGGCAACAATTGGATCAGTTTCAAATTCTGAACATTCACTTAGGTCTGTTGGTAAAGCAGGTGCAAAGAGGTGGTTAGGAATCAGACCTACTGTAAGAGGAGTAGCAATGAATCCTGTTGATCACCCTCATGGAGGTGGAGAAGGAAAAACATCTGGAGGAAGACATCCCGTCACTCCATGGGGAGTTCCAACTAAAGGATTTAGAACTAGAAAGAAAACAAAGACTACAAACAAGATGATTGTACGTCGCAGATATCAATAATAATAATGCCTAGATCTTTAAAAAAAGGACCTTTCATAGACCTACATTTACAGAAAAAAGTAGATGTTGCCGTTAGAAATAATGATAAAAAACCAATTAAAACTTGGTCAAGGAGATCTATGATATCTCCAGATATGGTTGGATTGAATATAGCTGTTCACAACGGAAGGCTACATGTGCCTATTTTTATACAAGAAGATATGGTTGGTCATAAATTAGGTGAGTTTGTTCTTACTAGAACTTTTAGAATGCATTCAGGCGATAGGAAATAGGTATTTATTATGACTGAAGTAAGTGCCAAGTTAAGAAGTGCTAGAATTTCTGCACAAAAGGTTAGGCTTATGGTTAACCAAATAAGGGGAAAACATGTAGAGGAAGCTTTGGGTATTCTGTCTTTTGCTCCCCAGAAATCTGCACAAATCGTTAAGAAAGTATTGGAATCTGCTATAGCAAATGCAGAACATAACAACGGACTAGATGCAGATGATCTATTTATCTCATCTGTGCAAGTGGATGAGAGTTTTACTATGAAAAGAGTAAGACCTAGAGCAAGAGGCAGGGCTGATAGATTTTTTAAAAGAAGCTGTAATATTGCCTTAACAATAAAAGGAAAAAATTAGTAATGGGACAAAAAGTACATCCAATTGGATTTAGATTAGGTATAACAACTAAGCACACTTCAAATTGGTTTGCAGAAAAATCACAATATACTGAAAATCTTTTAAAGGATATTGAAGTAAGAGAGCACTTAAATAGCAAATTATCACATGCTTCTGTAAGCCGTATAGAAATCGAAAGAACAGCTGATAATGCAAGAGTTCTTATTCATACAGCTAGGCCAGGAATAGTGATAGGGAAAAAAGGTGAAGATATAGACAGGATGAGAGAGAATATTACTAAAATGATGGGAATTCCTGTAACTTTGAGTATTCAAGAAATTAGGAAACCTGATTTAGATGCAAAATTGTTGGCTGAAAGTGTATCTCAGCAATTGGAAAGAAGAGTCATGTTTAGAAGGGCCATGAAACGAGCTGTGCAGAACGCAATGAGACAAGGTGCACAAGGAGTAAAGATCAGAGTAGCCGGCAGATTGGGTGGGGCAGAGATCGCAAGAGCAGAAATACAAAAGGAAGGAAGAGTGCCTTTGCATACTCTAAGAGCAGATGTTGATTATGGTTTAGCAGAAGCAAATACTACTTACGGAGTTATAGGTGTCAAAGCTTGGATTTTCAAAGGAGAGATTTTGGCTCCCTCTTCAAAAGAATCAACTGATTAAGGTAATAATAAAATGTTTCAACCAAAAAGAACTAAATACAGAAAGCAGCAAAAAGGTCGTAATACAGGAAATGCCCAAAGGGGTTCTACCTTGAGTTTCGGTACTTTTGGACTTAAAGCAACTTCTCGAGGTCAGCTTACCTCTAGGCAAATTGAGGCAGCTAGAAGAGCGATGACTAGAAAAGTAAAAAGAGGTGCTAAGATCTGGATAAGAGTATTTCCTGACAAGCCAATAACTAAGAAACCATTAGAAGTAAGACAAGGTAAAGGTAAGGGAAACGTAGAATATTGGGTTTGTCCAATAAAGCCAGGAAAGATTCTTTACGAAATGGAAGGAGTAGAAGAAGAGTTGGCTAAAGAGGCATTTGCTTTAGCATCTGCTAAAATGCCGGTCACTACAACCTTTGTAAGGAGAATTTAGAATGGCTAAAGAAAGTATATTAAGCAGATTAAGAAATAAACCTGAAGATTCAATAGATGAAGAAGGAAAATTACGAAAAGAATTAATGGAATTAAGGATTCAACATTCCCAAGGACAATTAAAAGAAACTCATAAAATAAGAGAAGTTAGAAAGTCTATAGCTCAACTAAAGACACTATCTCTAGAAACAAAAAAATAAAGAATAATGACTGAACAGACAACAAGAACTCAAACTGGAATTGTAACTAGCTCATCAAGAGATAAGACAATAACTGTTGTTATTGAAAGAACTATTAAACACCCCTTGTATAAGAAAATTCTTAAAAGATCTACAAAACTGCATGCTCATGATGTTGATAATCAGTGTGGAACTGGAGATCTTGTAACTATTCAAGAATGTAAGCCTATTTCAAAAACTAAATCATGGAACCTTTTGAGTATAGATAAGAAGGCCCAAAACATAAACTAACTAATCATGATACAAGAACAAACTTATTTAGAAGTAGCTGATAACAGCGGAGCAAGAAAGCTAATGTGTATTCGTGTTATCGGAGGATCAAAGAAGAGATACGCAAGAGTAGGAGATGTAATAAAAGTTACTATCAAAGAGGCCATTCCAACAGGAAGAGTTAAGAAAGGTGAAGTTGTAGATGCTGTAGTAGTTAGAACTAAAAATAAGGTTAGACGTTCTGACGGCTCTTCTATTCGGTTTGATGACAATGCCGCAGTACTAATAAATGCCCAGAAACAACCAATTGGTACAAGAGTTTTTGGTCCAGTTTCAAGAGAATTAAGAAGCGAAGAGTTCATGAGAATAGTTTCATTAGCACCAGAGGTTTTATAATAATTATGAACAAGATTAAAACAGGTGATGAAGTCATAGTCATTGCAGGGAAAGATAAAGGAAAGCAGGGTTCTATTATTAAGTTTTTAGAAAATGGAAGATGTTTTGTCTCAGGAGTCCAGATGGTAAAGCGTCATACTAAACCCAATCCCCAAGCTGGCATTGCAGGTGGATTGGTAGAAAAAGAAGGCTCAATCAATACATCGAACATTGCAATCTTTAATTCGATCACAAAAAAAGCCGATAAAGTTGGCATTAAAACTCTGGAAGACGGAAAGAAAATTAGATTCTATAAGTCTTCAGGTCAGGAGATAAAGTAATGATTCCTTTAAAAAATCACTACCTAGAAAATGTAGTTCCTCAGTTAAAAGAGTCTTTAGATCTTAAAACACTAATGGCAGTTCCGAAAGTCTTGAAAGTAACTTTAAATATGGGTGTTGGCGAGGCAATGAATGACAAAAAACTTCTTGAGAAAGCTGTAGAAGATTTGGCTCTTATTTCAGGTCAAAAACCTCAAATTACCAAGGCAAGAAAATCAGTTGCAAATTTTAAATTAAGAGAGGGTATGCCCATAGGATGCAAAGTAACTCTTAGGGGTGACAGGATGTATGAATTTTTACAAAGACTTATAGGTATAGCAATCCCAAGAGAAAGAGACTTTAGAGGGCTTGAAGTGAAATCTTTTGATGGAAGAGGAAATTACTCTATTGGTATAAAAGAACACATAATCTTTCCAGAAATTGACTATGACAAAGTAGATAAGATTAGGGGATTAGATATTTCGATATCTACATCTGCTAATGACAATGTTTCCGGAGAGGCTTTATTACGAGCAATGAAATTTCCATTTAAGAATTAGAGGTTATACATGGCAAAAACATCAATGAAAGCAAGAGAAGAGAAGAGAAGAAAACTAGTTCTAAAGTTTGCTGAAAAAAGAGCAACTCTTAAAGAGATAATCAGGAGTCCTAAATCGTCTGATGAAGAAAGAGACATGGCCCAGATTAAGCTGCAAAAGCAACCAAGAGACGCTAACCCTATAAGAATGCAAAGAAGATGTGCTATCACAGGAAGACCCCATGCTGTTTATAGAAAATTTGGCCTTTCAAGGAATAAGCTCAGAGAACAAGCAATGCAAGGAAATATTCCTGGGTTAGTAAAATCAAGTTGGTAGGAAAAATAATATGAGTATTCAAGACCCAATAGCAAATCTTTTTTCAAGCATCAATAATGCCCAATCAAGAATCAAAGAGAGTGTTTCAGTTCCTTCTTCTAAGAAGAAGATTGCCCTTGTGGAGCTATTAAAACAAGAAGGTTACTTAGGTGCATATGAAATATCCGAAGGATCAAAACCTTTGTTGACTATTAAATTAAGATACTTTGAAGGCATGCCTGTTATTAAGCAATTAAAAAGGATAAGTAAGCCCGGCCTAAGGGAGTATTTAAGTTACAAGGCTCTTCCTTCAATTAATGGAGGTCTGGGCATGGCAGTTGTATCAACAAACAAAGGACTCATGACTGATCAGCAAGCTAGAGATGCTGAGATAGGTGGTGAAGTCATTTGTTCAGTATTTTAAGAAAAAAATGGCAAGAACTTCTACAAAACCACTAAACATACCAGAAGGTGTAAGCCTTTCTGTTAATTCAAAAACTATCACAGCATCCGGGAAGCTAGGTGAAATGAAATTGGTCGTTCACCAAGATGTGGACCTAATTAATGAAGAAAAAACATTATCTTTTCAGCCTAATAAATCTTCAAAAGAATCCCTTGCCATAACAGGCACTATGAGAGCCCTAGCAACTAATTTAATGATAGGTGTTTCTTCAGGCTTTGATAAGAAACTAGAAATAAACGGAGTTGGTTACAGAGCAAAACTAGAAGGTAATTCTATTGAGCTTAGCTTGGGGTTTTCTCATCCAGTTAAACATATTTTGCCTGAAGGAGTTTCAGCTGACCTGCCTAGTAATACAGAAATAATCCTTAAATCAATGGATAAGCAACTTGTTGGACAAGTTGCAGCTGAGATAAGGGCATATAGACCTCCGGAGCCTTATAAAGGTAAGGGAGTTAAGTATGCAGATGAGACTATCAAACGTAAAGAATCTAAGAAAGCATAATCATGAGTATAAAGAATAATAAAAGACAAAAAAGAGCTCTGAAAACAAGATCTAAAATAAGGTTATTAGAAAAGAATAGGCTTACGGTATTTAGATCAAACAGCCATATCTATGCTCAGATAATGCAAGCGAATGGCTCTGAAGTTCTAGCTTCTGCTTCGACCCTTGAAAGTGAATTAAAAGAAGGAAACAACGGTAATATTGAAGCTGCTTCTAAAGTCGGAAAAGCCATAGCAGAAAGGGCTAAAGAGAAAGGAATAGATACAGTAGCATTTGACAGGTCGGGTTATAAATATCACGGTCGAGTAAAAGCTCTTGCAGAGGCTGCAAGAGAAGCTGGTTTAACATTTTAGTAAAGGAAGGATATGCAAAACACTCTAACAAAAGATAACTTAGGATCCGAAGTACTCGAAGAGAAGCTCGTTCAAGTCAACAGGGTTGCCAAAGTTGTCAAAGGCGGAAGGATTTTTGGTTTTACTGCAGTAACTGTAGTCGGCGATGGTAATGGTAAAATAGGCTTCGGTAGAGGGAAAGCAAGAGAAGTCCCTATTGCAATTCAAAAAGCCTTAGATCATGCCAGGAGAAATATGGTCACAATAGAATTAAAGGGAGACACAATTCAATATCCTATTAAATCAAAATACGGAGCTTCAGTAATATTTATGAAGCCGGCTGCACCAGGTACCGGCATTATTGCTGGAGGAGCAATGAGAGCTGTTTTAGAGTTAGCAGGTGTAAAGGATGTTTTGGCCAAATGCTATGGGTCTACAACTCCTGTAAATGTTGTACGAGCAACCTTAAAAGCCTTAAGCGAAATGGAGTCCCCAGCTAGAGTCGCTAAGAGATTGGGTAAAGGTTAAGTAATGACAGATAATTTATTAACAGTCAAACTAGTCAAGAGTTTAATAGGCCAGAAGTCCTACCAAAAACAAAGTGTAAGAGGTCTCGGGCTCTCAAAAATGGGACAAGCTGTTTCAATAGCAGATACTCCTGAAAATAGAGGCATGATAAACAAAGCTAAGCATTTACTAGAAGTAAATTAATTGAGGTCAAGAAAGTGAATTTAAATGAATTAAAACCTAATCCTGGAAGAGTTCGCTCAAGTAAGCGTATTGGTAGGGGAACAGGAAGTGGGTATGGTAAAACTAGTGGTAAAGGCCATAAAGGAATGAAATCTAGATCAGGCGGGAGAGTCAGGATAGGTTTTGAAGGAGGTCAAATGCCTCTACAAAAGAGAACTCCTAAGTTTGGTTTTTCTTCAAGAGTTAATAGATTCTCGGAGGAAGTTAGATTAAGTGAGTTAGTAAGAACAAAAGAAGAGACTATAAACATAGAACTTCTAGCTAACTTAAACCTAATTAAAAATTCGACTAAAAAAGTAAAAGTTTTTAAAGATACAGAAGAATGTACAAAGATGAACCTTAAGGGAATAAGCGCAACCGCTTCAGTTCAGAAGATGATTAAAGATGCAGGAGGATCTGTAGAAGTTTAATTATGTCTGTTAATCCCTCGTCTATAGAAAATAAAGGCCTTTCAGAATTATGGAAGCGCCTAAGATTTGTTCTTATGGCCGTAATTATTTATCGAATAGGTACACATATACCTATACCAGGAATAGATCCTGAAAGGCTATCCAGTCTTTTTCAGCAACAACAAGGAACACTTCTTGATCTCTTTAATATGTTTTCTGGAGGTGCTTTAGAAAGAATGAGCATAATGGCTTTAAATATCATGCCTTATATTACTGCCTCAATTATTATGAGCTTACTGGAAGGAACCACCCCATCTCTAAAGAAAAGATTTAGAGAAGAAGGGGAAGAGGGCAGAAGAATGAGAACTGCTTATGTTAGATATGGTACTGTGTTTTTAGCTTTCATACAGGCAAGTGGTCTTGCTTTAGGCCTTCAAAGCCAAGGATTAGCTTTAGAGCCAGGAGTTTTATTCCAAGTAGTGGCAGTAACTTCTTTAATTACAGGTACGGTATTCTTAATGTGGTTAGGCGAACTGGTAACTGAAAGAGGAATTGGCAATGGCATATCAATAATAATTTTCTCAAGTATTGTAGCGGGTTTGCCAAGGGCAGTAGGACAGGCATTTGAAGGTGCAAGGCAAGGTGATATAAATATTTTGATGCTACTATCAATAGCTTTAGTAGCTATAGCGGCTATAGCTTTTATAGTATGGATAGAAAGGGGACAAAGACGAATAACAGTCAATTATGCTAAGAGGCAACAAGGAAGGAAGATGGTCCAAGGCCAGTCCTCTTATCTGCCAATGAAGATAAATCAAGCGGGAGTTATACCTGCCATCTTTGCTAGTAGTCTTTTATTATTTCCTGCCTCAGCCTCATCATGGTTTGGTCAAGGTGATGGTTTTGAATGGTTGCAAGAAATTACATTAGCTTTGAGTCCGGGACAGCCTTTATATGTCATTTTATTCTCAGCATTAATAGCTTTTTTCTGCTTCTTTTATACAGCTTTGCAATTTGATCCAAAAGAGATTTCAGAAAACTTAAGAAGGTCAGGGGGTTACATGCCTGGAATAAGACCCGGTGAACATACTGCCAATTATGTAGATGGAGTAATGACTAAATTAACTGTTTGGGGATCTGGCTATTTAATTCTAGTTTGCCTTATGCCTCAATTCTTAATTGTATCGGCAAATGTACCCTTTTATTTAGGAGGAACATCATTGCTTATATCGGTTGTCGTTGTAATGGACTTTATGGCCCAGGTGCAATCACATTTAATGTCTAATCAATATGAATCTTTATTAAAGAAAGCTAACTTGAAGGGTTATGGAAATAATTCTTTAGGAGGAAGGTAGGAGTTTATTATGAAAGTAAGGGCATCAGTTAAAAAAATATGTAGGGATTGCAAAATAGTCAAAAGAAAAGGGACTCTTTTTGTTATCTGTAAAACAGAACCAAGACACAAACAAAGACAAGGTTAGTTAGGAGAAAAAAATGGCTCGTATAGCAGGCGTAAATATCCCAGATAATAAACATGCAGGAATTTCATTGACTTATGTCTTTGGTATTGGAAGTACTAGGTCAATAGCAATATGTAGTACTTTGAATATAGACCCTTCAACAAAAATTTCTGATCTAAGTGAAGACCAGTTAGAGTTAATCAGATCAGAAGTAGGTAAATTTGTTGTTGAAGGTGATTTAAGAAGAGACATAGCAACAAATATAAAGAGATTAATGGATCTGGGTACGAATAGAGGTATTAGACATAGAAGACACCTTCCTGTTAGAGGTCAAAATACTAAGAATAATGCAAGAACAAGAAAAGGTCCTGTTAGACCTATCAGAAGGTAAAAATTATGGCAACAAAAAAAATAACCAAGAGAAGAGTCAACGAAGGAGTGGCTCACATTCATGCTTCTTTTAATAATACACTTATTAGTATTACGGATAAGCAAGGAAATTTAATTGCCCAATCAAGTTCTGGAGCTCAAGGATTTAGAGGTTCTCGCAAAAGTACTCCTTTTGCAGCCCAAAGGGCAGCAGAGGCAGTTGGTGATAAAGTGAAAATAGTAGGAGTGGAGAGTTTGGAGATTCAAGTTAGAGGCCCTGGATCTGGAAGAGAATCGGCAATTAGGGGATTGAATTCGAGAGGTTTTAAGATTACAAAAATAACTGATGTTACACCCATACCTCATAATGGATGTAGACCACCTAAGAGGAGAAGAGTTTAAATGGCTAGATATATAGGACCTAAATGTAAACTTTCCAGAAGGGAAGGGAGAGATTTATTATTAAAAAGTGGTATCAGAGATCATGATTCTAAATGTAAATCTGAAACTGTTCCAGGACAACATGGTAGGAGTAGAAGGCCTAGAATTTCTGACTATGGAGTCCAGTTAAGAGAAAAGCAGAAGGTAAGAAGAATTTATGGAGTAATGGAAAAACAATTCAAAACTTATTATAAAAATGCTGCCAGGATGAAAGGAATAACGGGAGATAATTTACTCCAAATATTAGAAAGTAGATTAGATAATGTAATTTATAGAATGGGCTTCGGATCTACTAGAGCAGAAGCTAGGCAGCTGGTAAGCCACAAAGCAGTGCTTGTGAATGGCAATAAAATTAATATTGCAAGTTATCAAGTATCTGCCGGTGATGAAATAACGCTTTCAAATGGAGCTCAAGCACAAGTTAGAGTTCAACACTCTTTAGAATTATCAAAAAATAGAGAAGAGATCGACTGGATTGATGTAAATCCCAGTCTTTTTTCTGGAACTTTTAAAGCATTACCAGATAGAGAGTCTTTGGACACCGATATAAATGAGAATTTAATAATAGAGCTTTACTCTAAATAATACTGAAGAGGAAAAAAATGACAGATAACTATGACATCATAAAAGATTTTCTTACACCTACAGACATTGTAGTTGAAGAAACTGGTCCAACAAGATCGAAGATAACTTTAGAACCTCTTGAGCAAGGTTTTGGGCATACTTTAGGTAATGCACTAAGAAGAATTATATTATCGTCCATGCCTGGTACGGCAATATCAGAAGTTAGAATAGAAGGTGTTCTTCATGAATATAGCTCTATTGATGGAGTTCAAGAAGATGTGATAGATATACTACTCAATCTAAAAGAACTTTCGATCAAAATGTTGGACTTAGAAGAGGTGGAGTTAACTATTAATAAAAAAGGAAGCGGGAACGTAACTGCTGCTGATATTGACTTACCTGCAGGAGTAGAAGTAGTTAATCCTGAACATCATATTGCTACCTTAAATGATGAAGGCTCCATAAACATGAGGATGAAAGTTACAAGGGGCAGAGGTTTTATTGCGGTTAAACCATTAGATGAAGAGGAAGGACAAGAAGCTGGTCTTTTAAGATTAGATGCAACTTATTCGCCTGTTAATAGAGTTACTTATCAGGTAGATAATGCAAGAGTAGAACAACGCACTAACCTTGATAGGTTAACCGTAGATATTGATACAGATGGAACACTAGAAGCAGAAGAAATTTTAAGAATCTCAGCTACAATACTCCAACATCAGCTTTCAGCTTTTGCAGAGTTAGGAAGGTTAGAGGAGGTAATTGAAGAACAAGAAGAAGCTAAAATAGATCCTATTATGTTAAGACCTGTAGATGAGCTTGAGCTTACAGTAAGATCTGCTAATTGTCTTAAAGCTGAAAGCATTCATTATATTGGTGATTTAGTCACAAGACTGGAATCAGACCTTTTAAGAACACCCAACCTTGGAAAAAAATCTTTAAATGAGATCAAGGAAGTACTTGCTTCAAGAGGCCTTTCGCTTGGTTTGATGATAGATAACTGGCCACCAGAAGCAAATTAATTAATTATAAAATATGAGACATAGAAAATCGGGCAGAAAACTTAATAGAAACAGCCCTCAAAGAAAATCTTTAATGAAAGGATTGGCTATATCAATAATTGAGCATGAATCTATTAAAACTACTTTGGCAAAAGCTAAGGAGATTCGTGGGTTTTTAGAGCCATTAATAACTTTAGCTAAAACCAATACAGTTGCTAACCAAAGGTTAGCTCAAGCAAGACTTGGATCTAAAGAAGCAGTTGCTAAGTTGTTTAACAAGCTCGGTCCCAGATACATTAATCGTCCTGGAGGCTACCTTAGAGTTATTAAGAGAGGTTTTAGGGAAGGTGACAAGTCTCCTGCCGCTCAAATAGAATTTGTTATTTCAGAATCAGAAGAAGAAAAGTCACTAATAGAAGAGGCCGTATAAGTTCAAAGAAGTTTCTTTAAGTGTTCACCGGTGTAAGATTTTTTTGAAGCAGCTATGACTTCCGGGGTTCCGCTCTCTATTATGAACCCACCCTCCGAGCCTCCCTCTGGGCCTAGATCTACAACCCAATCAGCGGATTTTATCACCTCCATGTTGTGTTCAATAACCACAACAGTATTTCCACCATCTCTTAGTCTATTTAGAACATTGAGCAATAATTCAACATCATACATATGCAAACCAGTAGTGGGTTCATCCAATATATAAAGAGTATGAGTAGAGGCACTCTTGGATAGTTCCTTTGCTAATTTCACTCTTTGAGCCTCTCCCCCTGAAAGTGTTGTTGCCTGTTGCCCGAGCTTTACATATCCCAAGCCGACATCAAGTAGTGTAGTCAACTTTCTTTTTAAAGAGGGTATTGCACTAAAAAAATCTAGCGAATCTTCAATAGTCATATCTAAGACTTCAAATATATTTTTTCCTTTATATCTAATATCTAAAGTTTCTCTGTTGTATCTTTTTCCTTCGCACACATCACACTTAACATATATATCAGGCAGAAAGTGCATCTCTACCTTTATAACCCCATCTCCTTGGCAAGATTCACACCTACCCCCTTTAACATTAAAGCTGAATCTACCTATCTTATATCCTCTTGATCTAGATTCTTGAGTCTCTGCAAATAACTCTCTTATAGGGGTGAAGAGGCCAGTATAGGTAGCCGGATTTGAGCGAGGTGTTCTTCCAATAGGACTCTGACTGATTTCTATAATTTTATCAATTTTTTCTATCCCTGATATACCTTCAAATGGCATAGTTTCTAGGCTTCCAGATTTCCCTATCTTATTTGATATCGCAGGTAATAGAGTTTGATTGATTAGTGTGGATTTACCGGAACCTGAAACCCCAGTTATTGAAACAAATAATCCAAGTGGTAGTTCTAGATCAATAGACTTTAGGTTGTGTCCTGAAGCTCCAGATAGTCTTACAACTTCATTCTTATTAACTTTTTTCCTTTGTTTGGGTACTTCTATTGACCTTTTTCCTGAAAGATACTCCCCGGTAATGGAATTCTTAGAGTCACAAATCTCTTTGGCAGTACCTTGCGCACAAATTTCACCACCATGTATACCTGCTCCGGGACCTACATCAACTATATGGTCCGCAAAAAGCATAGTTTCATGATCATGTTCTACAACTATAACGGAGTTTCCTAAATCTCTAAGTTTAGTAAGTGTTTTAAGGAGTTTTTCATTATCTCTTTGATGCAATCCAATTGAAGGTTCATCAAGTATATAAGTAACTCCTACAAGGCCGGCTCCTATTTGGCTAGCAAGTCTTATTCTTTGAGCCTCTCCTCCACTTAAACTCTCTGCACTTCTTTCTAAAGTTAGATAATTTAGACCAACATCAATTAAAAATTCTAGTCTCTCTTTTATCTCTTTAACAATGCGGTCAGCTATTTCTTTTTTTGTGCCTTTAAGTTTTAAGTTTTCAAAGAAATCAAATGCCTCGTCAATTGTTAGTTTCGTGATGCTAGGTAAGGAATTGGTATGTATAAAAACATTTCTTGCTTCCTCCCTTAATCTGGTTCCATTACAATTCTGACATTCTCTTAGGCTGATTAGCTTTGAAAGGTGATCTCTTATTCCACTAGAATCAGTTTCTTTGTACCTCCTGCTTATATTAGCTATAACTCCTTCAAAAGAGTAAATTCTCTCTACTCGACCTCCTCTTTTATTTCTCCAACTAAAGTCCACTCGGTCGCCATTCGAACCTCTTAATATAAGATTCTTTATTTCTTCAGAGAGATTTTTAAAGGGCTCTTCAATGGAAAATTTATATTGGTTAGCAAGGCATTTTATTAGATGGAAATGATATCTATTATTTATATCCCAGCCAACTATAGCTCCTTCACTTAAACTAGCCGATGGTTCATGTATAACTTTTTGTTCATCAACATAAGGCTTAACTCCTAATCCTTCGCATTCTGGGCAAGCACCAGCTGGATTATTAAAGGTAAATAGCCTGGGTTCTAATTCCGAAATGCTATAACCACAATCAGTACAAGCCATTTTTGATGAGTAAATTTTATCTTCAAATTTTTCTTCTAAATCTATTATCTTAATTAGCCCTTCTCCTAAATTAAGAGCATTCTCAAGGGATTCAGAAAGTCTTAATTTAAAATCTTCATCAACCTTCTTAGGCATTTTTAATCTATCTATAACCGCTTCAATAGTATGTTTTTTATTCTTTTTTAGGCTTGGAGCATCATCCGCATCCACTATCAATCCATTAACTCTCACTCTTATGTATCCTTGAACCTTTAACTCTTCAAAAATATGTAAATGTTCTCCTTTTTGCTCACTAACAAGGGGAGCTAAAATAACAAATTTTGAGTCTTTAGGAATATTTAATACCTGGTCACAAATTTGATTAACACTCTGCCCTTCCAGAGAAGTGCCATGATCAGGGCATCTAGGCGTCCCTGCTCTTGCAAATAATAATCTCAGATAGTCATAAATTTCTGTAACAGTACCAACCGTAGAACGGGGATTATGAGAAGTTGTCTTTTGTTCAATAGATATTGCTGGTGAGAGACCTTCAATGTGATCAACATCAGGCTTTTCCATCATAGATAGAAAATTTCTAGCATAAGATGAAAGTGACTCAACGTATCTTCTTTGCCCCTCTGCATAAAGAGTATCAAAAGCAAGGGAAGATTTGCCTGAACCCGATAGACCAGTTATTACAACTAATTTATCCCTAGGAAGGTCCACATTTATGTTTTTTAAATTATGTTGTCTTGCGCCTCGAACTTTTATTTGTTTCATTTTTTAAGAAAAATTGAATGTTTTAGACCCTAATGTATACAAAACTGATTATAATCGTTGTTGTAACAATTAACTCATTTAACATTAAATTAATATGGCA
>Ga0075444_10000258_pt1 | contig 31150 bp, 29 predicted proteins | sample CoawatmetaG01DNA_FD_76836 | JGI IMG/M metagenome (GOLD analysis project Ga0075444, IMG submission 76836) | Marine microbial communities from the West Antarctic Peninsula - Coastal water metaG017-DNA | ecosystem: Environmental > Aquatic > Marine > Coastal | place: Atlantic Ocean: West Antarctic... | reverse complement strand
GTTGAGCGGCTTCGAAGGCTGATACTAACTGTCTGGCAGCGTCGCCATCTTCACTGAGAAAAGCGATGGGGTCTTCACTGCCCAGTTCCAATAGGCCGAGATAAGTGGTTTGCAAAGCCGCTTCGATTTCATCCACAAGTGTGAGTAGCTCTTTCAGCTGTTTCTCTTTCTTGTGATAAAAGTCTAGTTGCTTTTTGTGGGCCTCAATTTGACGATTTTGCAGAGCTATATCGTCTTCATCGGTCATGCCCTTCAGCTCTTCTTCTAAGGCAGCCATTTCTATCTGAAGAGTTTTGATATCGACTGATTGCAGTGCTTTGAAAACTTCGTAGGCATGTTCCAGTACGCTGCAACCTTGCTCAAACGCTGCTTCGGCGCGAAAGCGAAAGCCGTTTAACGAGGTGGCCCGCTTGCTTTTGGCAATGTAGGTCAGTAACTCATTGAAGACTTTGAGTAATTCTCGGCCTTCTTCGGCGCCACGATTGAAACCATCGCTTTCGCTGTTGCGAATGAAGTCTTGAAACGCGGTTATTTTCAAGCTGCGCCGTTCTGCCATTAGTTTGGCATAGTGGGCATTTACTCTGTTTTCACCGTTGACAAAATAGTTCCAGATATAGGCACTGGTACCGGTAAAGATGCCAGCAAAGAAGACTGCCACGGAGCCCATTGAAGCCGCAATGAGAAAGGTCCAGAAAAGTGCCACTAGAGAAACCGCAAAGGGAATAATGGTGGCACCGTGGGTGAGGCATTCGATTTGTACTGTTCGGGCTACTTGGCCGCTATTGAAGTCGTCGAGACCGGGCTGCTTGCTAGGCGGGTCGGCGCGAACTGGGTTGGAAAAGTTGAACATGTGATACTCCTGTTCGCTGCTGTCATAAGGACCCTTTGTCTTTGTATAGAATGAATTCCACACGGGGGAGGTTATAGCGATAGTCTCTTTCGTTCTGTCCTGGTCGCTTTGGTGGTGGTTCGGCTGAACCGACACCGATGGCGCGGAAGCGGTTTTCTGATTGACCGTGGGTGCCAATCAAGCGTTGAACCACTGTTTCGGCCCGTTCTTTTGAGAGGGCGATGTTAGCGTCTTCATCGCTGCCTGGGCCGGTGTGACCTTTAACAACAACCCGATGGTCTGGATAGTTGCTGGTCAATAGTGCAGCAATTTGATCGATTTGATCTTTGCCGGCCTGGTCTAGCTCAGAGGTGCCTTGTTGAAACTTGATCTTTTCAACTTTCATCATGCCGATTTGTTCAAGCTTGTCCCATTCCTGCTCTGTCAGTTGACTGAATTCGTGCTTGACGGCGTTGTTTTGACTGGGGTTGGCCATTTTATTAACCACTGCTTTCATGGCTGTGGTGTTGATGATGCTATAAGGATCACTGAGAGGGTCGCTCTTGAGTTTTCCTGTTTTGACCAACACCTGGGTAATTCTGGCTATAGAATTGGCCAGTCCGTCAGTGTTTTGTGCACCAATAGCGGTGCTAATGCCAAGGTCTGTGCTGGCGTTTTGGTAAACGTCATGCCAGTCAATAAGCTTTAGCATCGCTTCAACTTCGTCTTGGCTTAGCCCAGTACTTACCTTCATGTCGCTAATCATGCGAGGGCGATCATTGCTGTAGGCACGCATTGTCGAGAAGTAGGCATCCAGAAAAGTAATGACCTGGTCTGCTTTGTTGTTGACTATGTCGCGCCTGAAGACAAAGACATCCATGATGTAACCGCTGAATCCTTCTGAGCCCCAAATGCGTTTGAGTCCAGGAACGTCGCGTAGAGCTTTTGAGACATCGGGCTCCCACATAACAAAGACATCGCCCTGGTGGTTCTTGGCCCGATCATAGGCAGCGGTTGAGCCGTCAACTTCTTGTCGCCAGGTATTGGAACGTTGCAGGTTGAAAAGGTCGAAGTCAACCATGGTCAGGTCAATGAGAAAACTCGATGGGCTTTCCTTGCCGTAGACAATTTGTAGCGAGGCATCATTGAGGTCGGCCAGTTTGCCCGTGGGTAGCTTGTCGCTGAAACCAACAATGGCATCTGCTCCTTTGCTCTCAGCAACGGCGCCTACGATTACACCAGGATACTTATGGGTGAGGCCATGTTGCAGGTAGCTATTGATTGGCAGAACAATAGCGTCACATTGACCACTGGCAAACTTTTGCAGCCGAGCAGCATAGTCACCGTTATCAACGACAAATTGCACTCCTAGCCCGCGCCTGGCTGCTTGCAGTTTCAGCTCTGGTGAATCGACGAAGAAGTAACCTAGATAACCGTCGCCACACACTCTTATGGTACTTTCGACCTTCGCTTCACTGGCTTCAGTTTTGCCAGAACTTTCTTGCCACATTAACCAGAGTTTGAAGCCTCCCGCACAAAGAAAACCGACCACCACAATGAGCAGGGCGGCTATTACTGTTCGATTTTGATTCATATAAGGTTCGATTCTAAGTGATTATAGGGCTACTGGCCTTCGGCTTCTCCAGGGAAGCTGGTGGGGTCGTAGAGTTCTAGTTCTGAGCCGGCTTCTGTCAGTGCTGACTTTAGTTGGTCAGCATTGACCGCATCTTTGTAGAAGCGTGAGTAGCGGCGCAGCTCATGTTTTTCGCCGATGCCAAAGCCGACGGTGTAGATGGCGAAGTTGTTCTTTTGTGCTGCTTTTACCCCTTCGGTCATTGAGTCGTTGGAGTCGCCATCGGTCACTACTACCAGACGAAATTCGCCGTAGCCGAATTGCTTCTCGTATTGCTTTTTCAATGTCTTCACGGCTTTTTCAATAGAGTCACCGAGTGGGGTGCCTCCGCCGTCGCGAACTGCATCTATTAGCTTGAGAAACTCGGCTTTGTTATTGGCTGCCAGGGGTAGCACCTCACCGTTATGCCTGCTATCAAATACATAAAGACCGAGGTTGACGTTGTCAGGGAGGGCCTCTACGAATTGATGCATAGCCCATTTAGCACCATCTAGCTTGTTTCTGAACTTGTCGCCACCTGGTGCTCTGCCGCTCATCGAACCGGAGCCATCGAAGACTACGTAGAAATTGCGAGCAGTTGAGTTAGCTGAAGCTAGAGCGTCTTGTGCCTGATCTAGCACTGCTTGGGCTTGGTTATCGACGTCGGCCTGGGCCAAGACAGTATCGCTAGTTGGAGCTTGTGTCGTGACCGTCACCATTGCTGATGGCGTAGCGCTATTGTTCTGGTCTTGCGAGGCGTCACAGCCGCTCAGCAGTAAGAGCCCTGCCAGAATCAGACCAAGCTTACCTAAGTTGGTTTTTCTCATGGTCTGCTCCTTATTTGCCAGGTGTGTATTCGTCTAATTCTGTTTCCACAGCTTTAGGACGGAAGACAACGCGGCGGTTTTGGTCCCAATGCAATTTGCTTGGGTGCTCTTCCGGCCATTTGGGTGAAACGATACCAAGGCCAACAGTGACAAACTGTGATGGATCGCAGGTGTAGCCTTCTTGGGTGCAGAAGTTCATGAATGAAGCTTTGACGTTGTCTGCCCGTTTTTTGGAAAGGTTTTTAGCCACTTGTTGAATTTCAGCCAGCTCTTGTGCGCTAGCACCTTCAGCTTTACGTTTGTTGTAAGCGTCAGGGGCATTATGACCTTCGATGACGAAAACTATACCGCCAGCAGTTTGAGCTTGGTCTAGAACGCGTTTGAAGTCGTCCATATAGTCTTGGATTGCGAAGTCATCTTGTTTTGGTTTGAAGTAGATTTCAAACGGAGGCAATGCACCCACTTGATTGTACGAATCTAGTTCAGTAGCAATCTGATGCTCAACTCTGGCTCTAACTTTGTTTTCGTCAAAAGCGGGTTTAGCAGCCAGCTTAGTTGTGTCGGCGTGTTGCAGACCAGTCGCTAATTGGTTATAGTCCCAGGTTGCTTTTTTCAGTGGAGCTGAGGCTTTGAGCAAACCCAGTTGAACAAAGCTGCTTTGAATTTCATTGCTCAGGGTCTCGAAATTGCGAGTGGTGCCTTGGCCGGTGAAGAAGGCCACGTTGCCGCTAAAACCAACCCACTGACAGTCTGCCAGAGATGATTCTACATCGGTGGTAGCCGAAGGCGAACCAAAGAGAAGGTCGGCTGATTTAGCAATAAGCTGAGTGTATTTTTGGTCTGCTTTGTTGGCTATCAATGAGTCAAAGTGTTCTTGACCAAGCATTAAGGCATGGGTCAACTTTTGCACATCAGCTGTGTGAGTGTCGAACCAGTCGGCCCGCACGGCATAGGTGTCGGCAATGACGCGGTTGAACATGGCAGATGTAATCAGGGCTTTGGCGCCTTTGACTGATTCGCCACCATTGGCATTGCCAGAGCCTGTAAGTGCTGCTGCGTCTGGGCTAATTACCATGACCGCGTCTAGCGATGGGTCTTGTTCAAAGGCTGTGCGAGGATCAACTACTTTGTTGTTAGTGTCATAAGTAGGGATGGTCAACTCTTTGAGCCATTTGATTTTGACATCCTTTGGCTCAAGACCGGCTTTAGCAAGTGCTGTGGTCAGGTAGTCCATGTGCGGACCGTAGAGCTGAAGGCCAATGGTTTTGCCCTTTAAGTCTGCCAGACTGTTAATGCCTGGGCGCACAACCAGTACGTCTCCGCCGTTACTCCAAGTCAGTTGGTAGATTAGGTAGAGGTTGGTGTTGGCTTGTTTAAAGATTTCGGCCGCGGCGTTACACATACCAGCGGTGCAACGCAAATACGGGGTTTCGCCTTCAAGCACTCCTTTGACTTGCTTGGCAAAATCGTTTTCTACAAATAGTTCAACATTGAGGCCTTCTTTCTTAAACAGCCCTTCTGAATCGGCATCGATAGTAGCAACGTCGCCTGGCCAGGTAATTAGCGGCAGTCTGATTGGACCATCTTTTACCGGTTTTAGTTTCACACCTTTGAGTGCTTCAGTGAGCGGCTTAAAAGGGATGTAGTCAATGCTAGGGTTGCCTTTGGCTGTGGCCTGGCCTGTGGCGGCGATAACAGTGGTGAGCAATGCTACGAGCAAGGTTTTGAAGCTGGCTTTTGATTTCATTCAGTACTCCTGAATTTATGATTTGGACAGAATGGCCAGGCAGTGAAAACTGAAAGTCAGGGCTGACTTTTAGATGCGCTGCCGAACCGTTAGATAAACTGCAAACTGGATAACACCAGGATTACAGCAAGAGTAAAAGCAATTTCCACTGCATCTAAATGCAGTGGAACAATGAGGAAGTGCTTAGTGGGTTTGTTGATTGAGGTTGGTTTGGGTTTTGTCGTTTGGTGCGGTAGTGGATGTGTAGAGCTTCAATCTAGCTATCAGGGCAGGGCCGATACAACAGGAGGTTGTAAAGTGTTGTTTGGCTAGGCGAAATCGACCTGGCCAGGCTGGTAAAAGCAGTACGCTTTTGTTGCTTTTGTCTGGGATAGTGCAAATGCTCGCGCTAGTTTTGGGGTCATGACGGTTAATGGTGTTTTTGGCGGGACAGTGCCGTTTAAGACTGCATTGCTATGACGCTACAATTTGTACTGTCATTTCAGGCCATTCTTTCTTTGCCCAGGGCTATGCCAATAAGCACACCACCGACCTGCGGCAGTAGCACAACCAAGGCTGCTCCTGCACCAGCTAGACCAGCGATGGTCACTAATGTGCCATGGAGAGCGTAGGCTGCGCAAATTACTAGCATTGTTGCTAGCATGCCAAAGCCAATGACACCGAAGCCAGCCACTAACCCAATAATCAATTCGCCAGTCTTGGCCGCATCAGCAGAAGCTTTTGCTAGACCTCTGGCAGCAGTTGTAGACAGGTAGATGACAAAGCCGGCGGTTATGGCTAAGAGCCCGCAGATAAGAGCAGACTTTATATGCCAGGTAAAATCGGCCCAGATTGTTAGATTATCTGGCCAGGCCCACGGTGTGAGCATTACACCGGCAAGGTATAGAACAATGCCGACGATCAGCATTTTGTGCGTATTCATAGTTATCGCCTCGATTAGAGTTTTTGGTACCACCAAGTCCTTTTGGTGGCAGATTTTCTCGCTTCTAGAAGCAAGCTTGAGCTTATTCTTTGGTCTCGGCGATGAAACGCATTAACGACAACCAGAAGTTGACGAAGTCTAGGTAGATGTTCATTGTGATCATCACTGCATTAAAGTCATTGTCTTCAGAGCGAGAAAGGCGGAAGAAGTCAAAGACAAAGTAGCCAGCAAAAATCACCATGCCTGCCAGTGAGTAGAGCAGATTGAAGGAGTGGCCAAAGCCGGTGAATAGACCAATGACGCCGACGATGATTAGGCCCAGCAAGCCCATGAAGAGCCATTTGCCCCAGGCGCTAAAGTCGCGTCCAGAGAAGGCACCCCAGCAGCCTAAGGCTGCCATGATTGCCGCTGTGCCCATAAACGAGAACGTCACTGTTTGCCAGCCAATGACGGCAGCGTACATGTTAACGGCTGGTCCAATGGCCAGGCCATTTATGAAGGTCCAGATGGCCAGGCCCGCTACACCAAGAGCCGGTGAGGCCGCGGCCATAGCTGCGACACCAAATATGCCGACAATGAGTAAGACGAACAGTCCGAATAGAACCCAGCCTGAAGTAATGCCGAGGCCCATGTAGGTGCCAATGGAGCTAATTACCAGTGATCCAGAAAGCAGCATCATAACTTTGGCCATGAGGCTGTTGCTGCAGGTGGTTGCTTTGTTGGTGCGTGAGGCGTAAGTGTTCATAAATTCTCCGGGGAATTTGTTGATTTGGTTTTTTCTTGCACGTGTGCTTTGACGTGATAGTAGCCAGCAAGCAAAATCTTGCTCACTTTAGCGACTAGATACATGCGAATCAGGTAAAGCAGTACTCCTGTAAAGCCCGCCAACCCTGAGAGAACGCCGGTAGGGTTATGTTGGGTGTTTGAAGACCGAAGTATCGGCGGTGGCCAGAAGGGTAATACCCTTGAGGGTAAGGTTGGGGTCAGCGATATCGAAGAATTTCTTGCTGCTGTTGTGGGCAGCTGAAATCGCTTCGCTCCAGCCCCCGGTAACAATAGTTAGAGCTTTCTTGCCGATTTGCTGTTTTGCAATTGCTTGCCATTCGCGAATTAGTCCGATATGACCGGCAAAGACACCATTGCGCATGTGCGTTTCGGTGTCATAGCCTAAAGCAAGAGTTTGGCCTTTCATATCGAGCAGAGGCAGAAGAGCTGTTTGTTGATGCATGGCAGCCAGGGTAAGGCCGAGGCCGGGAGCAATGAAACCGCCTTCTACATGACCAGCAGCTGAAATGGCAAGCATGGTTGTTGCTGTGCCCAAGCCTATTACTACCACTGCTCTGCGGCCTTTACCGTGGATTTTCCAGGCGGCCACAGCGTCTGCTACTCTGTCTGCTCCCATGGCTGCTGCCATCCCTGTCAGGAATGGTTGCTCAGTGGCGCTAATAATTGTCACTTGGTGGCTCTGTAGTAACTGGCGTAGAGTCGCTTCAGCTGCGGGTACCACTGATGATACTGCTACTGGCAATGTCTTCTGGCAAATTAGCTCTGCTGTGCGCTGTTCGATTTCAGCAGTGGCATAGCAATGTCGCTCTTGCAGCACGCCGTCAACAAAGTAACCATATTTAGTGTTGCTATTGCCGATATCTATGGCTAGTAGCTCTTTCATAAAATTTCCTTGCTCAGGGTGATCAGGTTGCGTGTGGCGGAATAATTGGCATTTCAACAATATCAAAGATTGCCTGAAATTCTGCTTCGTAGAAGTGGATGGCCAAGCCGCGATTGCCAATCCAGAGACTGCCTTCGGAATGGCAATCGATAGGGTAGTGGCGGCCAGCTTGAAATTCTGCCAGATTGGCTGCCAATTCGTCGTTGTCGACCACTGGGTTTCCTTTTAGAACGGCATAGTGTGCGGTCTCTTGCTTTTTTGCTTTGATTTTATCCCGTGTTTGCAGACGACTTGTTTTGAGTTTGTCTAGTTCCACTTCGGCCTTCAGTACTGAGATCTCTCTGCTAAGCAGTTCCCGGAAAAGTTCTAAGGCCCCATGATGTCTGCCGCAGAAGTTCTTATCAGTGGCTATTTTGTTGATAAAGTCGCAGCTGCTGAAGTAGTGGAAAACTTCATTGAGTGATGCCAGGGAAGCTGGGTTTTCGTATATCACTGAGTTGTCTGCTCGTTCCTTTAGAAGAGTGGCTAGTTCTTGTAGCTGTAACAGCAGCGCTTTCAGAGCTTCGACAACTATTTCGTCGATATTAGCATAGCGATACCCCCCTGACCCACTGTAGCTGTTCTTAATTAGCCCATGGGCCCGGTCGCACCGCTCAACTTGGCTACTTAGTTTTTCGAGAATTTCGGCAGCTGTTAATAGCTGATTGTTGTCTGTACTCATACTATTGACCTCACTAGTTCTTCTGTTTGCGGTTCTGGTTCGATGAAGTGGATAGTGCTGGTTTCGGGCTCACTAAGCGCCATAACATCGACGCGGTCACCAGCTCTAACCAGTGAGGCATAGGTCAGTAACACGGTCAGCAGTTTCTCACTGTTGGCTTTGGCTTCTAAAAGCTTATTGAAATAGGCCTGGTCTGCTGCGGTGGTATAAACTTCGATTTCACCGTCGTCAATTTTTATGGTGAATACGAAGCGCGTCACTCCATCGACCATGAAGCTTCCAGCTCTCAACACCTTCCCTTTGAAACATGTGGTGCTTTTGTTCTTTATCAGAGTACTGACTGAATAGTTGCGGGCTTTGTCAAATGACATAACATCGTTCTCGTTCAAAGTAGCTAGTGCCGAAGATACGGTCCTTGTTTCTGGCACTAGCTGATGGAGGAGGGCCAATATACTTTATTGGCGCTAACTGCTATTGAGCAGGATAGATATTGGTGCGATTGGCGGCGTGCTCAGCCAGTAAGTTGCAAGGCACAAAGTTTTTACGCCATGACTGACCAGGCAGTTCTGAACCACTAGCAATGTTGCGGCTGAGGTCAGAGAAGGTTTTCACACCTAACTGGTCGATATGGCGCAGTGGGCCACCCAGCGAAGCTGTGAAGCCGGTGCTGATGACGAAGGCCAAGTCAATCAAGAACGGGTCTGAGACCACCCCGGCTTCAAGAACACGCATGGCTTCGTTTTCAATGGTGCCAATCAGCAGCTTGACGATGGCTTCTTCGGCCATTGGCGTACTACCCAAGTTATGAGCCTCTGCCATAGCCCGATAAGGAGCACCTAAGACGGGTTTACGTGTTTTTGCGTCTTTGACAGTTTTGCAGTCTTCCCAGACATAAAAACCATAGCTGCCTTTGCGGCCCAAGAAACCTTGTTCAACCAACTTACCTACCAGGTCGAGAGATGGTAAAGCTAAGCGGTCTCCGTGGGCGCTAGAGAGCGTTTTGGCAACACTGGCTACAACGTCTAAACCAACATAGTCCATAAGCTCTACGGGGCCCATAGGCATGCCGAAGTTCAAGATCGCTTTGTCTATCGCTGCTGGCGCCACACCCATAGCAAGTAGGTGGGCTGTCATGGCCAAGTATGGCCCGAGGATGGCATTGACAATGAAGCCAGGGTAGTTTTTGCAGGGCAGGGGAATTTTGCCCAGAGCGCTAACCAGGCTAATTGCTGTGGCCATTGTTTCTTCTGAGGTTGAGGAGGTGCCTGGAATTTCCACACCGGCCATCTGTGACACTGGATTGAAGAAGTGCATACCGCTGAAGTTGGCAGGATTTGCTACTCCAGTTTTCAGTACCTCTAGGTCGCGAGCTGAGGTGTTAGAGAATAAGAACCAGGGGGTTTCCTTGCTGCGGCTAGTCATAACTTCATCAACTTGCCTGTAGGTGGCAAATTTGATTTCGTCTTTTTCCGGTACGGCTTCGATGATGGCATCGCAGTTGGCCAGGTCGCTATATGAAGTCGAGAAAGTCAGTTTAGCCAATTTAAGATCGGCTTCTAACTTCGTGTACTTGCCAGATTTGACGCGGCCAGCCATCAATTTCTCGATATTAGCTTTGGCCTTGGCCAAAAACTCTTCCTTGATGTCAATTACCACAACTTTTTCAATTTGCCATGCACAGATTGCTTCAAAGGCAATTTCTGCTCCCATGATGCCCGAACCAATCACTCCAATTTCGGAGACCCGAGCAGGAGTGGCGCCGCTGGCTAATTTTTTAGCTCTGCTGCGGTCAAGGAAAATGCTAACTAGATTGGCCGACTCTTTCGATTGCACCTGCTGAGCAAACAGAGCTGATTCTAGCTCCAGGGCTTTGGCGAGGGGCATCGTCAAGGTGCGCAGGGTGAGGGCGGCCGCTTGAGCTGGCGCCTTGTAACCTTTTGCACGTTTGCTGATCTGCGCTAAAACCTGCTTGCTGGCAAAGCCATGGGTAGTGGCGCTAACAAAGTGGCGCATACCCGAGAAACGATCAGCCTTGAAGGGTTCAGTAACATCTAACAAGGCCGCCACTGCTCTTTCTGCCCAGCCAGCTTTCTTGCCTTTACCATTGCTGGGTGCTTTTTTGCTTTTCGCGCCGAGGGCGATAGCTTCTGCTCGGGCAAGCAGTTGGTCTGCTGCCACAACTTCATCGACCAAACCGGTTTGCCAGGCTTCTTTGGCACTAACATCGGCGCCTGTGGCAATCATTGTTACTGCTTTGATTGTGTCTATCAAGCGCGGCAATAAGACGCAACCGCCGAACCCTGGAAAGATACCGAGTCTGACTTCTGGCAGTGCTAACGCTACTGCCGGGTTATCTGCGGCCAGACGATGGCTGCACCATAGAGCAAGTTCCAGGCCGCCACCTTTGCAGGCGCCATTGATAGCCGCTACCGAAGGTACGCCCAGGCTACGCAGTTTAGCCAGAATGCCTTTGGCATTCATGGTTACCTGGTAGGTTTTCTCTTCGCCTTCGCTTTGTAGAGCGCGAATTTCGTTTATGTCAGCGCCGGCGATGAAGACGTCAGGTTTAGTTGAGGCTATCACCAGACCTTTGAGGCTTGGGTCATTAGCCAGTCGGTCAAGAATGCCATCTAGCTCTTGTAAGACGGCCATCTGTAAGACATTCACTTTCGGTACGTCCAGCCACAAGATTTTTACACCTGAGGCTTTGCTTTCGATATGAAAGTATTTGCTGTGGTTGATTGCTGGGGTAGTCATTTTAGTCTCCTAGTTTTTTGTATAAGGTTTGATCAAGACAGCACCGGCCATGCCACCACCGACGCACAGTGAAGCAACGGCATAGTTTCCACCGTTGAGTGCTAGCTCCCAGGCCGCCGCTGCGATGATGCGAGCTCCGGTCATTCCTAGCGGATGACTGAGGGAAATGCCGCCACCATTTTTGTTGACTTTGTTCAGGTTAATACCGAGGCATTTGATCACCGATAGAACTTGATGACTGAAGGCTTCGTTTAGCTCCCAACGGTCGATTTCGTCTACTGTCAAGCCGTTGGCGGCTAACAGTTCTCTCACTGCTTCAACCGGGCCAAGACCCATTGAGACGGCATCGCGACCGGTGAAGCAGAAATCGACGATTTCAGCCAGTGGCTCAAGGCCAAGCTTCTCAGCCATTTCTTCGCTGCACATGACCAGGGCACAAGCGCCATCTCCCATACCTGAAGCGTTGCCAGCTGTAATCAAGCCGGTTCCAGCCAAGGCGGGTAGCTTGCTCAGTGATTTTAAGTTGGTGACCCGGGGATGCTCGTCGGTATCGAAGACGCCATAGCCAGGTATGACCATGGGGTCAATTTCGTGGGCCAGGCGCCCAGAGGCTATTGCCGCTAGAGCATTGGCATGAGAGCGAGCGGCGAATTGGTCTGCTTCAGTGCGGCTGACATCAACGAGATTGCCGACAATCTGAGCCGTTTTCATCATGTTTAGCTTGGCTGGATCTTTGGCTAAGTAGGCAGGGCCTAGGCCACTGTCAGCTAGACCAAAGAAGGGCAGTGGGCCAAAGACTTTGAAGATTTTGCGCAGTGCCTTGGGGGCCTGTTGAGTCAACCATTTGTTGAGACCGGTATAGCGCTTAGCACCGTTGACGATTAGCGGCGGTGATGACATTGATTCGACACCAACCGCGATGCCAAGTTGATTGCGGCCGCTGGCGATGTCAGACCAGATCTGAAAGGCGGCGTTCATACCACTGGCACACTGCTGATGCACTGTGTAGCAGTTGATGCTTTCGGGCAAGCCAGCGTTTTGCAGGGCTACGCGAGCAGTGTTTGGCTCGTAGTAGCTTTGCACCGCATGACCAAAGACAACCTGGTCAATCATACTGAGGTGCTTGATGTTTGCTTTTCTTACCGCACATTTGAGTACATGGGCACCCATTTCTGCGGGGCTATAGCGATGTAAGGCTCCGCCCATTTTGCCAATCGCTGTGCGACTGCTGGCGACCAGAACGACTTTGCGTTTGGCGGAGCTTTCATTGTTACTGTTGTCTGACGACATGATAATTCTCCTGGTGATTAAAGGTAGAAGTTCTTTTTGCAAAGAAGTAGCAGGCAATAAAGTGTTTATCGCCTGCTACGATGCCGAAGAAAGACTGGTTTATTTGTACGGCTGTTGAATTTCGCCAGCAGGAACACCATCTAACTGATGGAACTCTCCGGCCAAGACATAAGTTGCTACTTCATCAACTGCTCTTTCGTACTGACTGGCTGTGTGTTTTTCGCCAGCTAGTTTGCAGCGCATTTCTAGGCAGAGCAAGTTCAGAGCAGCAACGGTTGCTTTGTCTCCGCTTGCTGCTGCGGCACGAGAGGCAGCAATAGCACAAAACATCGTAGTGATGCTTGCCACCGGTTCGTAGATGCTTTCTAGCATGGTCAGCTGCTTGTCACCCAATCTTTCTTGATATTTCAAGACGTTGAAAATAAACTGCTTACGCCATTTGAACCAGGCTTTGTCAGCAAATTTACGGTGGGCTTCGAAGCGGCTATCGAGGCCGTCGAAGGCGAACTGTGCACTGGCTTTTGGCGTGCTGCGAATTTGCTTGAGGTAGCTGGCTAGCTTGATTGTTGCAGCCAGAATGTTCTTGCGGTTCTTCACAAGCTTGCCTGTATTGGCAAGTAAGTAACTGCAAGTTTGGCCAAAGTTCTTGGCGTTGAAGACCAGCTTGTTCGGGTCGATACCAGCGTTTTTAAACTCTTGCATCACTGGCCCAAGGTAGGGTTCGCCAAAGGCTTTGATCAATGATTTGACGCAGGCCATACCCAACATGGGGTTAGGCCCTTCGTACACTGATGTGACCAGGTCATCAGCTAAGTTGTCGCCGATGGTGCTGCCGTGCAAGGTGAAGCGGCCGCCGATGGTGAATAAGCCTAAGTCTGTTGATACTTGACGCAGCCAATCGGTGGCTTTGGTTTTAGCTATCATTGAACTGACATCACCTTGATAGCCGGCATCGATCAAACTGGAGGACCAGTCGACTAAGGCATCGGCCCCAGCGATATAAGCTGCTTGCAGTGCGAGGTTGTAGCGGATGTATTGGCGATCTTTTAGCTTGACGCCGAAAGTATCACGGTAGTCTACCCACTGTACGCACATGGCCAGAATTCTGCGCATTCTTGCCGCACCAGTGGTGGCAACGGCGAAGCGACCTTCGTCTAAGTCGTGGAAAATGATGGCTAAGCCGTCACCATCTAGTAAGTTAGCTTTGGGTACACGCAGGCCGTTGAACTTCAAGCCTTTGTTGTGGATATAGCGCAGAGCGTGGATGCCGTAGTTGTTGATAGAGAATACTTCGCTATCTTCATCAGGCAAGGTGGTGATTAGCACCCTTAGTTTCTTGTCAATCAGCAACAGTAGGGCGATTTCGTGACCATACCAGGCGTTTGAGATGAACAACTTTTCGCCATAGACCACAATGTCATCGCCATCGACAACGCCGTAGGTACTGGCTTTTGTGATGTTGCAACCGACCGATGGCTCGGTGCCACCAAAGCCTGAACGGACATGGCCGTGAGCTAGAGGGCGCAATAAACGTTCTTTTTGCTCAGGGTTGCCTTTCCAAATTAATGGACCGGCTGTGCCGATTAAGCGTTCAATTGAGAGCAAGCCGCCAATAATTTCGGCAACTGTTGCACCCATTTGGGTCATTGTGCGACCGAGGAAGAACTTTGTCGCCCCTGAGCCACCGTATTCTTTAGGAATAGGTAAGCCCCAGTAGCCAGCTTCAGCCAGTTCGGCAATTAGGACCGGATTGACTTTACCATCGGCGCCAATAACTGTGCCTGCATCTCTGTGTCTTTTGCCGACCTCGATGCTAGCCAGTAAAGCAGCAGCAGCTTCGGAGTCAGTCAGTTCAGTTTTGTTGGCCTGACAAGCAAATAAACGCAAGTCGACGCTGGGCGCTAGCAGTGCTTGCTGCAGCACTCCAGGTTTAGCACGACCGCTGTCAGCGTGAATCTGTGCTTGGTCTATAGTGACTACACTGCCGACTTCTTCTGCGCTTTTGCCAGCTTTTTCCATCGAGTCTTTGATTAGGTCGATGTCACCAGCACCATTAGTGCCGACCCCAGGGTTAGTAACCTCTGCGGGATTTAAATTTTTGTCTTTTGTAGACATGATTGCTTTCCTTTAAATTGTTGTTGCTAGGCGCACGAAAGAAAGAGCAGAGAGTTGTCTAGACTTAAGACTCTGCCTTTCTCTCTTTGTGCGGACTGAGACCTATTTGAGGTCTTGGATTTTTACTTTGAGCAAAACTGCAGTTGTGCCGTTGCCGTAAAAATTGTTTAGCCTTGCCGCTTCTTCAAAACCGCGTGCGGCATAAAAGCTTTGAGCTCCTTTGTCATTGCTGCTCACGTGTAAGCGCATGAATTCTTTCCCTTGCACAAGCAAAGCTTTGGCTGTTTCGGCAATAAGCAAACTGCCAATACCTAAGCCTCTGTGAGAGCCTTTCACTGCTAGGTAACTGACGTAGCCGCCTTCGGGTCGGAGCTTGTAAATGATGAAAGCAACTACCCTGCCGTTGTGCTTTGCTACAAGGGCGTAATTGTCGTCATCGGGGCTGAGTTCTTTGTACCATTTCGCCGTGAATGGAGCGGTTAGGCTCTGGTTGTTGATGGCAAGAATGCTGCCCTCGTCCTCTTCGGTCGGAGCAGCAATCTGTATTGAAATATCGGTTCTACACATATTGCCTGCTCCTGAGTTTTAAAGAGACACTGGAACCCTTATCTGGATAGAGCGAAGCGGGTTAATGTCGTCGTAGTAGGCTGTTATGATCATTTGCTTCAGCCCCTCGTTAGCGACAGTTGAGCTGTGGGAACAGATGAGGTTAAAGGCCGAGAATGGAACCAGAGAGATAGCCATTTGAAGAGTGCTTATTTCGACCTCGAGAGCCGATATCTGCCTGGCTTCAGACGGTAAGGCCTCAACCACAGATATACTGTGCGTCAGGGTTTTACAAGCCGTGGCAATCTCTTGAGCCGAATCCAGATCTGAGAGACCGGCTTGTTCAAGCAAACTTAGAAAGGTTTGAAATGTGGCAAGGATTTGCTTCAGTTTGGTTAGTACTTGTTGCACTTTGGTCACCGTAGTAATTTGGGGAGAGGTTGAAGTTGAGGCGGCCTTTTGCGACCTAAACCATTACTGGTACGGCCGCCATTAGACCAATTGCTGTTATAAACAGGGCAATTGGTAAGCTTGCAATTGCAGCCCAGCGCCCGCTTGTGACACTAATTAGTGATGGCATCAGTTTGCTGCTCATCACTAAGGCCGCTGTCGTTGCTACCAGGTTGGTGGCTAATTCATTGATGGCATATTGCCCTGGGCTAGCAATAACGACCTCCAGACTCAGGGGTATTCCGAGTATGCTCATGGCAAACATTGTGGCAATGCCGAGGCCACAGATCAGCATTATGATGCTCAGCGATGCTATCAGGGCTGGTGGCACCATTGAGAGTGAAAACTCGCTGACCGTGACGTTGCCTTTGGTAATTTTAGGAGCAATAAATGTTAGAGATAGCCATACCAGGCCGATTGTTGCAATTAAAGTAGACATAAAAACCTCCAGCTAAATCTAATGATTAGCCTTGATGTGGATATAAAACCCGGTGTTAGGGCCCGGATTGCTTGCGGCCTTTGGGCCGAACTTGCTTGGCGTTTTCTGGACCCCAAATTAACGCTGGTGGTTCGTCGAAAAAACGACGGTACGATTGCAGCGTTTTTTGATATTGTCCGTGGAACATTTGATCCTCGCCAGCCAGGCCGGAGCCAGGGTTGTGATGAATCAAGCGACCTAAGATGCCGATACACATCTCATCCCAGTAAGAGCGACTGTAGATGAGATGCAAGTGCCAGACTTCGTCGGTGACGAAGGAGGGCGTTACTCTGTGACCAGCAAAGGCTGCTAAGAAAATAAAACGTTTGTACTCTTCGATTGCTCTAGCGGTAAATTCACTTGTCCAATCTTGCTCTTCTTCCAGGCGGAGCGAGAATGGATAGGGTGCGTTTTGTTCGTCTAAAGAAAAGTCTTGCAGGCGTTTCCAGATTGCCATTTGATCAGTGCTTTTTGTGCTTTTGCGGAATTTCCAAAATCTAAACATGGTTGCCACACTGGTCTGTGCCTTAGCTGCCGCAACCGCCGCCACCGCCGCAACCACCGCCGCCGCCACAACTCGTACCGCCGCCACAGCTACTGCCACCGCTAGGTGTTGAACAAGTAGAGCCACCGCTAGTTGTGGTGGTTGAGTCACTGACGACAGCAGGAACAACTGTGGATGAATCGCTGGTTCGACTGCTGGTATTGCCTGTGCTTTTGCGCGGCTCTTCGGGCTTCTTTTTCAACTGTTCCGATAAGAGGAAACCGCCCGCAGCAGCTGAAGCTGTCATGGCTTCATTTGTTGAGTCCGAGTCGGTGTCACCGTAATTGCTTCTGTTGTTTTTGTCAGTTCTTAACCGATTCTCGAACTCTGATCTTGATGACGAGCTTTTTCTGTTCTTTCTGCGACCGAAGAGGTCGAGGAATAGGATGCCGACCAAAAGTAAGGCACCAAAACCGACAATTGCCATTATGTTCATATTTTCTAGCGCCGTTGTGTTATTTGTTTCTGGGGCTGTTACAGGCTCAATCACAGGCTTAAGTTCTGTGTTTGCTGTTACCAATGTGTTGATTTGCGCGGCTATGGCCAGTGGAACTCGCGCTGGGCTCGTGCTTAGGTATTGATTCCGGGCAGTGAAAACTGGGCCTTCTGGGTCATTCATCGTATTGCGATTTATACCGAGGCTGTTGAGATAGCTGCCCGCTCTGACACCAATGGTAAGTAAAGGTCCGTCTCTGGGTGCGGTCATTAGAATGACTAATGCCCTTGATTCACTGAAGCTTGGATTGTTATTCCAGCTCTCCCACAGCTTACGCACTAAGACAGGGCCTTTGTTTTCTTCATCTAATTTGCTGCCAGCGTTGCGTGTTACCACAACATAAACTTGCAGGTCATTGGAATCACCGAGTGTTTGTAGCTCTTCGGCGTATCCTGGGGTGCTAAAAACCTCAGCTTCTTCTGCCGACAATGAGGGAGAAAGATAGACTCTTGTTCCTTCTTTGAAAGAAGGCAGCCAGCTATCTTGGGCCAGGAGCGGTGTGGATATTGCCAGCGTAAGTAGTGCCACTATAGCTGTTGCAAATTTGCAGTTTTTCATAGGTGTCCTTTGATGGATGGTGGAAGTTCTTATTTTCTGGTGAGCCAGGCTAATATCGCTGCTGCACTTATTAGCCAGAGCCAGAAGCTCCCTGAAAGATAGGCGAACCAACCGAACAGTGAGAACCAGAGCCAGGCACTTGCTGCAGGCCAGGTGTAAGAAAGGAGCAATACTTTGGCTCCTGCTGCTCTCCAGCCCACGTTCAGAATTAGGCAGAAAACCACTAGGCCCATGGTGAACATTAGCACTGGAGCTGTGCGAGAAAAGGCGAGCACCACAGCAATCGATGTGCATGATGCCGCCGCTAAAGTAAGGAAAATATTTTCGTGATCTTGATCGTGTAATTTGAGATTCATGTGAATTCCATATTTGAGTTATTTAGTTGAGGCGCCTAGTTAGCGTTTGGTCAGGAGCCAGTTGATGGTAAAGATGCAGAGCCCGCCGACAGTGGCAGATTCCCAGCTATCTACTGAGAGATAGCCAGGAAACCAGGAGGCCATCAGTTGCAGTTGCAGCACCGGAATGAACATCTGCAAGGCATAGATCATCAGAAGACCAAGGCCTAGGGTCGAGATGGCGAATAGACTTAAAAAGAGACTGAGAAACCAACCGACTACCGCGAAGAGAAAGCCGCAGATAATGCCTTGAGGAAGGAAGCTGCCATGCATTTCGATACCAGGCACGATAGCCGGAAAGACGAAGCTAAAGAGAATTGCTGAAAGGAGGATGTGGGCGATAAATTTCATATGTTCTAGTGTGGTTGTGGTGCAGTTATGGGTTGGGAATGGCAAGAACAGAGACAGTGGCACAGACTTTGTTTTCATTGCCTGCTTCTGGGTTCAGTTCGTAGCGTATGCCGTCTTCAGCGACGATGTAGCCGCGTTCTCTCAGCTCTGCGACGAGAGTTTGATTCAGTCTGTGTGGTGACAGAGTTACTTCGCCGCCGTTAGCGTGTTCGCTGCTGCCGCTTTGGACGCTCAGGTTGGCGCCGATGGCTTCAGCCTGGTTGCCTGATAGCGATACCTTGGAGAAGGCATATCCCGCTTTCTTGCCTGAACTCGTGATCAGATCTTGCAGTTCTTCGTTGTCGAAGAAGACGCTTACCGGGGCGGGAAATCTCACTATACCTGGCGCAGTGAGTGGTGTCGCGGGCCAAGTATCTTCTGTCTGGCTAACTTCGGTAGCCGCTAAGGCGGTTGCTCTCACGACTGTTGCCCCGGCTTCTTTGCTGTTGCTGAAGACCAGGCTATTCAACGCTAAGGGAGAACCCTCATCACTGGCTGCTTGATATATGGCCGTGGTGATGAGTTCTGTGCTTAGGGCGACAGTAGTAGATTTCTTATCGAAGGCTTCAGAAATAGCACCGGGGCGCATGAACATATAGCCAGTTACATTGCCTTGCTCGTCACAGTGGATATTGACACACTCAAATTTGGCTTCGCCTTTACTCCACTTTCTCAGCGATAGGCTGAGTAAGCGAGTGAGATCGTCGCGGCTAAAGTGGTGTTGCAGTTGGACCATAGTTTCTCCGTGTTCGTGTGCCGATTGTTCGGTGATTGTTTAGTCGGTGATTGTTTAGTCATCTGAGGTGAAGGCATGAATGCCGAAATAAAAGACTTGCTGAGTGACAACAAAAGCTAGCTGCCACCAAGTAACTTTGTCCATGAAGCTTACTGTTGGCCCGGGGATCGCAGCAAAGACAGTAGCGGCTAACCCACAGGCAATAGCAAGAGCGATGGCCCATATAACTACGTGAATTTCGAGTTCTCCATTGATTGCACAGTGCGTCAGAGAGAAATAGCTGAGCATGGCAATAGTAAGCACTGCTGCTATAGATAAACCAATAGGCTGTGGTAATAGCTGAGAGGCTGCTGCTGTAGCAGCGATGCCAGCGATATATGCAGGAACCACGAGAAATGTTTTTTTTATGGTCATGATTTTTCCTCAAAGATTTTGATGAATAGGCAAGAGCAACACCAATACAGCGGTGTTGCTCTTGCTTGGCAGTGATTTACTGGAAGCTAAACTAGACTAGGCTAGATTAGAAAGGATTAGGCCAGGTAGCCTTACTTCTTGTCGCAAAGCTGGTCGAAGGGTGTTTTGCCGTGACCGGTTTCACTAAGGCGGCCATGCCATTTGGAACGCGCTAGGTAGCACAAAAGCTCGGGGTTTTTCGCCAGTTGTTCAGCTTTTTGTGTCATAGCCTGCGACTCAGCGTCTGCATTCATTCTGATGTTGGCAGCTTCAGCTTCGGCGTTACGAGTAATTTTTGCTGCTTCGCCTAAGGCTCCCTGTACTTGTGTTTTTCTTTTTGAGTCAGCACGGTCAAGTTCTTGGGCGCGAACGGCTTTGTTTTGCAAAGCGTCTTCGAAGATTTTGGTGAAGTGGGCAGCAGTTAGCTGGATGCCTTGAATTTCAATCAAGCGAGTATAACCGCGTGCTTTGGCTGACACATCTACCCAATGCTGCAGGGCCAGTGCCATGTCTTGTTGCGCTTTTTCTCGTTGATAGAAAAGGTCTGTTCCTGTGTAATGAGCTGTCACTGCCTTAGCTGCTTCCTGCAAGCCTGTGATCACAATATTATTTTCTACATCTCCTTCAAGACCTACGACTTGATAAGTCTCAGCCGCAGCGGAGCCTAGAATGGTGTATTGCACTGTTGCTGTGCCATCTAAGAGCTGTAAGTCGATGGTCGGTGCGCTGATTTTGATGTTGGAAATAGACCGAGCTTGCACATGCATTTCGGTAATTTCACACCAGGGAAGCTTGACGCCGGTACCAGCCTCTAATGGCTGCCCGCGAACAGCTCCGTAGCAAGTTTCGATACCAACGTTGCCGAAGCTCACAGTGTAAAACGGTTGACCGAAAAACAGCATCAAGAGAAAGAGAGAGACTGTATACAAGCCAGTGTTGACTAAGAATTTGCTGGTGATATTCATGGTTTCTCCTCTTTTAGTTTGATGGTTGGTCGGTAGTTGCTGCTGCTGTTGTTTCAGCCGCTTTGCCAACCGGTGCAAGAATTACCGAGGTGTGGCCGCCTTCTGGCAGATCGGTATTGCTTGGCTCGCCGTTCCATTTTTCCAGTTGGATAAATGGCGCCAGCAGGCTGTTTAACTTTGATGCTGCCCCCATCTTTTCAATGGCATAGGCATTGGCGTCACCGAGTAGTTTGGTACTGGTGGCTTTAGCCTTGCCTTGAATTTCTAACGATTGCCCATCAGCGTCTGCTTGGATGATATCGATCTGTTTTACAATTTCCGCTGTTAAGCGCTTTTGTTCTTGTTCAACTTTAGCCTCAACACTCTTGTTGAAAGGCTCAGAGAAATTGAAATCAAGACAGGCGATTTGAATAATTTGCACAGCTCCTGCTGGCACCTTGTACTCAGCTAAACGAGCATCAACAGCGGTTTGTAAGCGTGTTTGAATGTTCGCCACCAATTCTGGCCGTTTTTTTACCAGGTCTTCAGGTGAGTAGGTTGGAGTTTCTGCTTGCGCAGAGGTCTGAATCAAAGGATCAAGAATCTTTTGCTTCAGGGCTTCGAAGTTGCCAATCTCCTTAAGCAAGGCGCCCGAGTACTCTGGGTGGACAAAAAGCTCGACACTCCAGTCAGCCGACAGTACTTGCTGGGTGTTGTCCCGTGGCTGTGAAGTGTGATTCTCAGCACTGGTACGAGAGGGATAGAGTTGAACGGATTCCACGATTGGCCATTTGAAGTGCAGGCCGGGTTCGTAGCGCTTCTCGACTTTCATGCTGCCCATGAAGTTTAAGAAGGCAGAATTGCCCGCCGGTACAGCGAACGTAAACATGTGGAAGAGTAGGCCGAAGACGAATGTGCCAGTCAGTACTGATAGGCTTACATTGTGGTTTCCTAAGGCGGTCTTTACGTTGAACTCATCATATTGATCAGTCATGGTTTGGTCCTGTTGGTTTGTTTGTATGTTTGAATGCGCCTCTGCCCAGAGCGAAAACTAGGCAGAGGATTTTGTGGTCGATTTTAGTTACTGCTTGCGCCGTTTATGCCAGCGAAGATGTCGAGATCGCGCTTGTCGTGCTCAGCTTGCACTGCGATACTGCGCTTCTCTTTGGCGGCGATAGCAGCTTGGCTATGTGCTTCTTCAAGGGCTGCTTGTCCTCTTGCTAAAACTTCAATTGCCTTAGTTAGCTGGGTGTCTTCGCCGGTAAATGGATTATCAATGAAGGCGTCAGGCAGCTGTACTTCATAGTCAGGGATAATACCGGCACCAAGAGCGGCACCGCCTGGTAAGAAGCGGAAGGTTGTGATTTTTACAGCTGAGCCAAAGTCGATAGGCTTAAAGGCTTGCCCTACTTCTTTGCCAAAACTAGGTGTACCAACGACCGTTGCCAGCCCGTTAACTTGCAGCATACCGGCCAGTATTTCGGAGGCGCTAGCGCTCATGCCGTTGACTAAAACAACAATGGGCACATCTGGCAGCACGCGAAAGACGCGAGCTGTGCTGCGGCTCTTCACGACGTTGCCATTTTCCAGCATCTCTTCTACGTAATGGTCTGCTTCTAGCCTTTGCCGTACCTCTATGCTGCGATCGCCGTCTCTTTGTTGAATGGTGATAGTGGTGCCTTTTGCCATGAGCGTTTGGCCCATATCTAGGGCTTCGTTCATCACTCCACCGCCATTGTTCCTGAAGTCAATCACTAACCCTTTGAGAGCACAGTCTCTATTGGGCTCGTAAGCTTTGATCACTTCCAGCAGTTGCTTAGTATCGTAAGGCAGTGTTTTGCCGGTACAGGCTAAGTACAGCGCATCACTGAATTCACCTGCTACGGCATGGGTGAAGTTCATCACTTTGACCTGAAGAAAGTCGTTGTCCAATAGTTTGGTGCTAACTTGAGGAAAGTGCACAGCTTGGCGAGTTATGGTAATTTCTTTGTCTGTGAAAGAGCCATCAATAGGTCGTTTCACCGAGAGAATTACTTGCGAGCCTTCTTCACCACTACCTTTGATGGCGTCAACGACTTCATTCAAGGTTCGGCCTATGGTTGTTTTGCCATCAACCGCTACAATCTGATCTCCACCTAGTAGGCCTGCTTTTTCTGCCGGAGTATTGGCTGCCGGAGCAGGGTAGACCACGATTGGGGTGCTTTCACTGATCAGGTTTAAGCTTTTCAAGGCTTCTGCTGTTGGGTTTTCTCCCAGTGCTTTTAAGGCGCTCTTCATACCCATGCGCATCATTGGTGCGCCGATACCGACCAGATTGCCTTGGGTTGATTGAAGTAGCGCACTGGCTTCTTTAGGGGGCAGAAAGGCCGTGTGCATTTCGTGTAAGTCGTTAACCATCTTTTTGATGGCTATGTAAGTGTGCTCTTGATCATCGAGCATGGTGCCCTGATCGTAGCGGTGCTGCCATTTTTCAATGTAAGCACTGCGCTTGGCTGGGTCCATTAGACTCAGATCAGATTTGACCACAACACCAAAGACACAGTCGTAGAGAACTTTGCCGTTAAATGGTTCTTTGTTTTCACTGTTGCAAGCGATCGGTATTTCGCTAGAGACAGCGACTGCTTGCGGCTGTGGCTCGGAGGGTTGACTAGATGGCAGGAAAATTCCTACCAGTGAAAGGGTAATCACAACTGACGCGATGCCAGCTGCGAGGACCGATTTTGAATACGACAGCTTCATAGGTAGCTCCTAAAAATGTTTGTGCCGATGGTGTGCATCAGGAAAGTGAGCATGGCTATGCGCCAGGGGCTCGTGACTGTGAACATGGGTATGCGGTTTGCCCGGGGGTATATCGCTGGTATGTAAATGAGCATGATTGTGATGCTCGTCATGGCTGTGGTTATGGGCATGAGTTGTCGCTTCATGCACGTGGTAGTGACTGTGACTTTCGCTCAGGTGCAACCACAGGCCTAACGCCATCAGTGCTGAGGCGACCATGAACGATGGAGTTATCGGTTCATTGACTAGTACGATGGCGATCAGTGCGCCTACGAATGGAGCTAGAGCGAAGTAGGCTCCAGTGCGAGCTGTGCCGAGGTGGCGCAAAGCAAGCACGAATAACACCAGGCTTACGCCGTAGCCAAGAAAACCCACCAGAAGAGCAGCGCCTATGTAGATAGGTCCTGGAGCTGTGAGTGCTGCTGTTGTGAATTTTATTGCCAAAGAGACGTTTACTAGGCCAGCAAATAGCCCTTTGATACAGGTAATCTGCACTGGGTTAGCGTTGGATACTTTTCTAGTCAAATTGTTGTCGACGGCCCAACCTAAGCAAGCTCCGGCTATTAGTAGCAGGCCACTGTAATTGGAACTTGCAGCACTAGAATCTAGTTCTGCTCCTGATAATACGATTCCACCAGAGACGACAGCTACCATGCCGAGAAAAATGCGCTTGTCGCAGTTTTCGTGAAAGACCAACCAGGCAATCAAAGCCGTGAATACCCCTTCTAAATTAAGAAAGAGTGAGGCTGAGGAGGCCCTGCTTATCGACAATCCGAACATTAGCAGGGCAGGGGCAATGATGCCACCAAATAGTATGGCACCACCTAGCCAGCCGAGGTCTGCCTTTTGCAGAGAGGCTTCGCCGTTGTTTGCTTGGCGGAAGAGCTTCGTGGCCAGCAGATAAACGGCTAAGCCAATGCTGGAGCCAAGATAGAAGAGGCCAGCTAAGAACAGCGGTTGGATTTGAGTTTCAACCAGCAGACTCTTAGCAAAGGGGGTGGTAATGCCGAATAAGACAGCGGCAAGAAGTGCATAGATGACTCCTTTCGCTGGCATCTTTGAGTTTGTGCTGGGTTCCATAGCTGCAACTTAATTGTTTTCAGGATATTGCTTGGCGATGTTGATCTCGTCAACTTTCACTCCGTGCGTGACTGAGCGTATGCCAACAATAAATGGAGCTATGTAGGCCATTTTGACGCGCAGTTTGTTCATTGTTATGGCATCCCCTTTCCAGGCGGTAAAGGAGGCTGCAACGTCTTGGTAAACGCCGTAGCTAGGGCCGTCGATGGCCAGATGTTCTTCTCGTAATTGGCAGAGCTGCCAGTAGCGATATGAGCTAAGCAAGACAATAGCAGTGGCTATGGTGCTGATAGCTAGAAGGAAATAAATCATGTTGTCATTCTCATTAGTGGGTTAAATGGAGGGCTGCTCCGAGAGTTAGAAAGTGGTAGTCAAGCGAAAAGGTCAAAAATGAGAACGTCCATGTTCTCGGCTCTGTGAGTTAAGCGACTACTTGCCTTCGTTTGAATCTTTTTCAGCTTGCGTGCGTTTGTAGTGGCGGTTGCCCATAAAGAAGCTGCCACCGAAAGCAATACCAGCCCAGAAGACAATTGTTATGCCGCCTTGAAGACCGAGCAGTGTGCCAGCAAATATGGAGGCCGCAACTGCTCCGACAATGGCCCAAGTTTTGCTTTGTTTGGATAAGTTTGGACCTTTTGCACCCAGCCAGTAACCGATGGCAAAGGCCACAACGATGACGATGGTACCTACTGTTTGTACGTTTTGGTGAGCGGCGATATAGCCTGGGCTACCTTCGAACATGAGGTCGTTTGGATCTACTTGATTAAACATGGTGTTTACCTATTTTGTGTTGGTGATTGTTGTGTGCTTTTCGTCGAAACGAAAGTTGGGATCAAGCGAAAGCTTCCCTGCCCTCGCTTGAATGTTTTTGTTGCTGCTGCTGCTGTTCGCTATTTAAGCTCTGCGAACAGAAAGTCTTTCAAACCGTGGCCACAGCTTTTTCAGCTCTGTTTCTACTTGAGCGTCGCTAACATAGACTGGCTCGAATTTGTTCCACAACTCTAGCCATTCGGCTCGAGCAATGGTTTCTTTCACAACCAGCAGGTCAGCCAGTGCGTGCAAAAATTGCTCTCTTTCAAGCAGAGCACGAATTGCCATGCGGCAGCCGGTAGCCAATTTAACCAAGATTTCTTGGTCGATCTGGTTGCTAGACTCATTTGACAGACCATAAGCACCAGCACCCATGCCCATTTGTCTACCGAGGTTGGGGTTCTCTTGGTCTGCACCAACAGAAAGGGCACCAAGCTTGGACATGCCAAATTTTGTTACCATCATTTTGGCGATGTTGTAGGCTTGTTTTAGGTCGTTGCTATTACCTGTAGAAGCGGTGCCTGTGTACATGCGCTCGGCAATTGTTGCTCCTACTGCTGAGGCGATTCTACCAAGTAATGCTTCTTCTGTTTGCACGGGGCTTGTGTTGTCTGGAGTGGCTTGCATATGGCCACCAGTGCCAGCTGCACCAACTATTGTCAGACGACGCAAGGCATTGCCCCATTGGTGAGCCCAATGTTTGTTGGAAGCTAACCAGCGTTGATAGCCTGCTTCCGTCACCAAGCCGTGGCCACCTTCGTGGTAGGCCAACATTCTTTTGACCGAAGGGTCTTGTCTGCGTGAACTGCTTTTTGATGCCAATGCTTTCATCGTACCTTCGATGATGGCATCTTCTATGTCAGCAGAAGTGATTTCGGTAGGTAACTTTTGGCCTAATTTCTTAGCTGCTGTCACTCTGCGCATCATTAGAACAACCGAGCGGTTCATCAGCTCAGCAATGTCAGCACCAGAGAAGCTCCAGGTGCTGTTGGCGATGTGATCGAAATCTACATCTTTAGCGAAAGTTTTGCCTTTGCGGTGAACTTCCAGAATCAGCTTTCTGGCATGCAAATCCGGTGCTTCAACTGTGATGGTTTTGGTCAGACGACCAGCACGCAGTAAAGCTTTGTCTAGCACGTCTGCTCTGTTAGTAGCAGCAATGACATAGACCCCGGGCATCTTGTCGAAGCCGTCCAGTTCTACCAGCAATTGGTTCAGGGTTTGTTCTCTTTCGTCGTTGCCGCCACCCATGCCTGTGCCACGTTGTCTACCAACAGCATCGATTTCGTCAATGAAGATGATGCATGGTGCAAGCTTTTTGGCGTCTTCGAAGAGATCTCGCACGGCTTTTGCACCCATGCCAACGAACATTTCTACGAAGTCAGAGCCCGATATGCTGATAAAGGCAACACCGGCTTCACCTGCGATACAACGAGCCAAAAGGGTTTTACCGTTACCGGGTTCACCCACCATTAACGCACCTCTAGGCACCACAGCACCATGTTTGGCAAGAGCTGTGGGGTTTTGCAGAAATTCGATGATCTCAACACTTTCAAGCTTAGCTTCGTCATTGCCAGCGAATTTGTCGAGTTTTTCTGTCACTGTGCCTTTTTGGTAGATGCGATGTTTGGGTGTTTTGTTCTTGCCAGCGTTCATCGGATTGAATCTTTTGAACAAGAAGAGCATCACACCGGCCATAATCAAGTATGGAATCCAGGCTGCGAATATTGTCCAGACGGCTTCACGCCATGTACCCGTTTTAGCTTTTACGGGCAATTGGTAGGTACCGTCTAGAGGAATATGTTTTTCGTCGGCCAGGGCTTTGACAGTGGGCCATTCTCCCGGGGGGAGACCAGCTGTCATCGGTGTTGTGCCGATTCTTTTTATAGTGATGACCGGGTTGCCCCAGGTATCTCTACCGGAAGTTATGCGTTCAATCTCGCCATTGTCTTTCTTGATCAGGCTGAGGGCGGTATCGAAGCTTCTGATGCCGTCGCCTTTTTGGGCAAACTGCAAGGCGTCATATTCGGCAGGGCCTGCGCTGAAAAGATTGGTGATAAAGAATATGACCAAAAACACGCCGACCATGATTAACCATTTTGGCACTGTTTTTAGCCAAGCAGGCAATTTGGGGAAGTTAGGCTTTTTCATGTGAATTCCTCGTATGCCATCAGAGCTGCAGTCGTATGCAGCTCTTCGGGCTCATTGGTGAACGGTTGATAAGATGGATAAACGGACTACTTCTCTTGCTCGGTCAAGCGGCGTTTATAGCTGCGGTTGCCCATGAAGAAGCTTATGCCCAGAGCAATGCCGGCCCAGAAGACAATGGTGATGCCACCTTGAAGGCCTAAGATAGTGCCAGCAAAAATGCCGACAAGAACTATGCCAACTATGGTCCAAGTTTTGTTTTGCTTGGACAGACTTGGACCTTTATTGCCAAGCCAGTAGCCCAGGGCAAATGCCAGAGCCACTACGATCAAGCCTACTGTTTGTACATTCTGATGTGCGGCGATATAGCCTGGGCTGCCTTCGAACATCAGGTCGTTTGAGTCTACTTTGTTGAAAATTGCCATTGTGTTTACCTACTGAATGATTGATTTCTGTGAAAAGAAAGGTGTGGATTGTGCTAACGGATGGCGTCCCTGCCTTCTGTTAGCCTTGTGAGATGCTGCGACTGCTTACGCTTCTACTTTGCTTGAAAGCTCGACGAAACGAGGCCAGAACTTTTGCAATTCAGCTTCGATGCGCTCTTCGCTAACCACTGCCGGTTTAAATTGATTCCACAGCTCTACCCATTCGGCGCGAGCAATGGTTTCTTCTACTTCCAGCTTTTTCACCAAGGCGTGCAAGAACTGCTCCCTTTCTAGCAAGGCGCGCAGGGCTATGCGAGAACCAGTAGCTAACTTGCGTAAAATTTCTTGGTCGATTTGGTTGCTTGATTCGTCTGACAGGCCGTAAGCTCCAGCGCCCATGCCCATTTGACGACCCAGGTTGGGGTTGTCTTCATCGGCACCAACTGAGATAGTACCCAAGTCAGACATGCCGAATTTGGTTACCATCATTTTGGCATAGTTGTAAGCTTGTTCTAAGTCGTTGCTGTTGCCGGTGGTGGCAGTACCAGTAAACAAACGTTCTGATATTGTTGCCCCAACAGCGCAGGCGATTTGACCTATTAACGCTTCTTCAGTTCTCACACTGCTGTTTGTATCTGGAGTGGCTTGCATATGGCCACCGGTACCAGCTGCACCAACAATAGTTAAGCGACGCAGAGCGTTGCCCCATTGATGTGCCCAATGTTTTCCTGAAGCCAACCAGCGTTGATAACCATCTTCTGCCACGACGCCATGACCACCTTCGTGGTAGGCCAACATGGTTTTGATAGCTGGGTCTTGTCTGCGTGAACTGCTTTTGGATGCCAGAGCTTTCATCGTTCCTTCAATGATGGCATCTTCGATGTCTACTGAATTGACTTCTTCTGGCAGGTTCTTGCCCAATTTCTTGGCAGCAGTGACTCGACGCAACATCAAGATAACACTGCGGTTCATCAACTCAGCAATGTCAGCACCAGAGAAGCTCCAGGTACTGTTGGCGATGTGATCGAAGTCCACATCTTTGCCGAAGTTTTTGCCCTTGCGGTGCACTGCAAGAATGAGCTTTCTGGCGTGCAAATCAGGTGCTTCGACAGTGATGGTTTTTGTTAGGCGACCAGCACGTAGCAAAGCTTTGTCTAGCACGTCTGCTCTGTTAGTAGCAGCAATGACATAAACGCCAGGCATTCTTTCAAAGCCGTCCAGTTCTACCAACAACTGGTTCAGAGTTTGCTCTCTTTCGTCGTTGCCACCACCCATACCGGTACCGCGTTGTCTGCCCACCGCATCGATCTCATCAATGAAGACGATACATGGGGCATGTTCTCTGGCGTCTTTGAACAGGTCACGTACAGCTTTAGCGCCCATACCAACAAACATTTCGACAAAATCAGAGCCTGAAATGGTGATGAATGACACGCCTGCTTCGCCAGCGATACAGCGCGCTAGCAGAGTTTTACCGTTGCCGGGTTCACCGACCATTAGGGCCCCTCTCGGCACAACACCGCCATGTTCGGCTAGTGCTGTTGGGTTTTGCAAGAACTCGATAATCTCAACACTTTCTTCTTTGGCTTCATCATTGCCAGCGAATTTGTCGAGTTTTTCAGTTATTGTGCCTTTGGGGTAGATGCGGTGTTTGGGCGATTTCTTCTTACTTTGGGCCATGGGGTTTTGAGTCATCATATAAACCCAGACACCAATGATGATGAACATTCCGCCATAACCAGCCAGAAATGAGACAAAGCCGCCATTGCCTTCGTCAGGCTTTAATGGTGGTTGATAAGTGCCATCAATTTCTATGTTTTTAGCTTTGGCAGCTTGTTTAATTTCGTCATAGCCTCCTGGAGGTGTTCCTGCCGTAACTGAGGTTTTGCCTTTGAACTCGATGGTAACTACGGGGTTGCCGAAAGTGTCGTAGCCGAAGACCACTGCATTAACAGAGTCGTCGCTTTGAACTGCTTTAAGGGCTTCGTCGTAGGTGGCAACTGAGCTGCCCAGTAGTGGGTTCATTGAAGGCGCTGAAGGACCGGCGATCTGAAAAAGCAAATACAGTGCAGCAACGCCGACAAATCCGATGAGCCAGTTTCTAGGCGAGTTCGGATCTTTGTTTGGATCTTTGTTTGGATCTTGGTTCTCGTTCATGTTGGTATCCTCTAAGGCCCTCCGAAGCTGGCGTATGCTCGGCTAGGAGGGCTGGAAAAAGCGCAAAATGGAATGCGCCAAAGTCTAAGGAGACAGTGACGCATCGTGGGGCCATCATTCTCAACATCTCTACGTCAGAAACAACGACACCTTGGTGCAGTTGTTATTGGGGATAGAGGGTGTATTTCAGTGGGTTTGAAATGGAGATGACTTCTTTAAGAAAAAGTGAAGAGACGAATGGCTAGTTCTCACCTTATAGAAGCCTTCGGGTCAGAGGCAATCAGAACTTGTTGGAAACTGATAGATTCTACTGGCTCAGTTGGCGCTGGTGAAACGCTTGCCGCTGCTCTTCGTGGGTCACTTGGTTAGGGGGAGTGAGCGCCCTAGTGCAGAGCTTTACAGTGCTGACTGAAGCAGTCCGCTTTGTGTTCGATTGCTGGGTCACTTGCAGCTAGGGCGATGGCAAAAGGGCAGCTAGGCACTACTTGTTTCCTTTCTTTCCCTTCTCTTCTTTGGCTTTGGCGGCCTCAGCCTGTTCTTTTTCATGGCGTCTAATCCAATCATCTTCTAATGATTTGCCGCGAGCTGTTAGACCGCCAGTGGTGTTGGTAGCCGTGGGCATGTGATGCACAGCATCGTGTCGAGCTTTGAGCTGTTCTAGTTCGCTGCCAGAACTGTTGCTTGCCTCGTTGTTTGTGGCAGCCGATTTTGGGTCGGTTTCGCTCATGTGTTTACCTTCAATTTGATGGCTTTTTGCAGGCCTAAGCCTGTGTCTATTCTAGTTTCTGTTCTTGTTGATTTTCTGGCGCCGAGCACTGGGCACAGGGCAGAGCTTGACCAGGAACGATGTTGCAGAAGTTTGGTGGAGTCAGTGCCAGTTCTTTTGGTGCTGCCATGCCTAGAGAAACGCATAGCTGAATCGCTTGTTCAACGGTCATGTCTGAGTCACTTACTTCTTCAGCAGGGTAGGCTACGACTAAGCCGCTGATGGGGTTGGGTGGTGTGGGAATGAAGACCAGTACATATTTGGCACCATTGGTTATGTTGGTAACTTCATTGGTGACAAAGGCAATGGTCAATCCTCTACCGGAGACAAAAGGTACAAACACAACTCTTTTGAATTTGCTTGTGCTGTCTGAACTACCAACCATGTCAATGATTTTTCTCAGCGAACCATAGACTTTACCGACGCCCTGGATCTTGAGAATTTTCTGTTCCAGCCATTTGAAGATACTGTTGCCAATGCGCCAAGAGACAATTGCTCCTAAGGAAT
>Ga0075444_10000256_pt1 | contig 31207 bp, 28 predicted proteins | sample CoawatmetaG01DNA_FD_76836 | JGI IMG/M metagenome (GOLD analysis project Ga0075444, IMG submission 76836) | Marine microbial communities from the West Antarctic Peninsula - Coastal water metaG017-DNA | ecosystem: Environmental > Aquatic > Marine > Coastal | place: Atlantic Ocean: West Antarctic... | reverse complement strand
CGGTACCGCAGCTAAGCCTAAGAAAGCCGCTGCTAAAAAAGTAACAAAGAAAGCTGCTCCTAAGAAAGCTGCTGCTAAAAAAGCTGCTCCTAAGAAAGCTGCTCCTAAGAAAGCTGTAGCCAAGAAAGCTGCTCCTAAGAAAGCTGCTGTTAAGAAAGCTGTAGCTAAGAAAGCTGCTCCTAAGAAAGCTGCTGCTAAGAAAACTGTAGCTAAGAAAGCTGCTCCTAAGAAAGCTGCTGCTAAGAAAACAGTTGCTAAAAAAGCTGCTCCTAAGAAAGCTGCTGCTAAGAAAACTGTAGCTAAGAAAGCTGCTCCTAAGAAAGCCGCTCCTAAGAAAGCTGCTGCTAAGAAAACTGTAGCTAAGAAAGCTGCTCCTAAGAAAGCTGCTGCTAAGAAAACAGTTGCTAAGAAAGCTGCTCCTAAAAAGACTGTAGCTAAGAAAGCCGCTCCTAAGAAAGCTGTTGCCAAAAAAGCTCCAGCCAAGAAAGCTGCTGCTAAAAAGCCAGCTAAGAAAGCTGCTCCTAAGCGCACCAAAGCCGCAGTTGCTCCAGCAACCACTGGCGACATGGGTGGCGCTTCCGCCTAAGCTCTTCTAGTAATAACTGGAAAAGTAGTTAAGAAAGGGTCTCGGTTTTCCGGGACCCTTTCTGCTTCTCATTTAGATCATAGATATAGTCTGATAAAGCGCAGCTAAGAATAGCTAAATCCTAGTATCGCTGGCAGTGCTCGACCGTTTGAGGAAATCGCAGGTCTGGAGCCAAATAAGATCCAGGCTGTTTGCTAGCTCGTGACCATCATCTAGTTCTACCAGTGCAGCGGCCGGGTTGAGCTGGGCAAATTGTCTGGCATGCTCTATCGGCACTGTTTGATCATCGATGCCGTGGAAGACGATGGTGGGAATGTTGATTTCAAAATTGTCAGTCTTGTACTGTTCAAGTTCTTTGGCGAAGGCAAAATGGAGGGGTAATTCTTGGTTTGCTGCATAGTGAAAGAACGGCCTGAAGCCAGTTTCTCTCCAGCTTTGCATGCCCTGCTCACCAATGATTTGCGGCCAACGTTTTGTAATACCGAAACCGGGAGCCAGCAGAACAATTGCCTGAATTTTTGTCGGAGATCTCTGCTGCCGAAGTTCTTGTTCTAATAGGGCGGCTAACAAACCACCCATGCTTGAGCCCACGATAACTAGCGGGTTATCGTTTGTTTCATTTAGGTCGTTTATCAGCTCAAGACCTAAATCAATTTGGGCCGAGAGTGAAAGTGCAGCAAAGCTCGGTACATTTAAATCGGGCACTAAACAATGCCAACCATTTTGTTCTATCTTATCTTTGAAGAAGCGAGCTTTTCGCGATTGTGGCGATGAAGCAAAGCCATGGAGATAGAGGAAATTCACGGTCAATTTTAGCTATAGACTTTATGGTGTTGGCTTGACGAAGCCATACCAAGGATTTGAATTTATCAGTGAAATCAGCTGAGTTTCTAAAAGACCTTTATCTGAAGCATCAGCTTTGGTGACCAAAATTTTGTCTTCTGTTGAGTACACAGCAAATACCCAAACCCGCTGATCTTGTTCTATGCAACAAATCCATTGGTGGAATGCTGGTGGTTGAATCAGATAATAAACAAAGGCGCTTACTTCACCCTGCTGGAAAAACTTACTGAGATCGTTGCGCCAGGTAGCTTTGTCTAGCAAATAAATTGTTTGCCGCACGGCACCGTTGTCTGAAACCTGAATAGCATTCTCAAGTTTCTCGAACTCAGACCAGGGAGTTGGCAGATAAATAAAAAGTGCGCTCTCTAACTGGCTACCAAAATCAATTGGTTTTAGGGTCCACTCGGGGGTTTGACTTGAGTGAACAAACGAATCGAAGGTGAATTTTTCTGATGGCACGCCGAGCTTGCTGGCCATGGCCGGTGTGCAAGCTTCTACTGTAGATTCGGGGAATCTTCCATTTGCTACCCAATCTTCAAACATTTGCTGAAAATATGAGTGGATGGTTGTCTGAGTCATCTCTGTTTACGCTACCGAATACTGTCAAAAATACTATAGATGTTCATTAAGCTTACTAGATATAACAGATCCGCGGAATAATAAGTTGATGATGCCAGGGTTTTCTCTGGGCAGGGCATGGTTCTGCATTTTTCTGTGAGGGTTTGGTGAATATTTGGCGTTTTCAAGTGGCGTTTGCCGTTAAGAATCGTTACAGCTTGAGATGCCGCCTCAGCTTGACTGTAAAGACTTTTACACAGTCATAACCTGCCTATTGGTCGTATTTAAACAATGTGGGTTAGCATGGCCCACATGTTGATGTACTTGCCCAGACAGTGTTTTGGGAGGTCTCAATGGTCAGTATCCAACTTCTGGAGGTCTAAATGCAGAAGACTCAATTAGCCGTAGCTCTTGTAGCTGTCCTCGGCCTTTCCTTGAACACAGCAGTTCGCGCTGCTGAAACTGAATCTACTGAAAAGAAAGAAACAGTAAAAACTGAAAAGAAAATCAAAGTAGCTAAGAAAGATAAAGAGTGCAAGAAAGAGTGCAAAGAAAAAGGCAAAGATGCCTCCTGCAAAGCTAAAGATGAAGCTAAAGGCAAAGAAGGATCTTGCAAAGGCAAAGAAGGTTCTTGCAAAACCACCAAAGAAACAAAAGAAACCAAAGAAGTAAAAGAGACCAAAGAAACCAAATAGTTCTTTTCAAGAGAACTTCTGATTTCTCCTCCTTCTTAGGATGCCATTAAATGTCCAGCGGCTTTCTCGCAGCTAAAAAACTGATGCCCAACCTTGGTGTTGGACTTGGTTTGCGGCGCGAGTTAGCCGCTGAAACATTTGAAAATGCCGATCAAATCGATTTTCTAGAATTAGTTCCAGAAAACTATATGGACCTCGGCGGAAGAATCCGCGAACGTCTTGATATAGCCTTGGAAAAATTTCCTCTAGTGACACATGGTGTCAACCTTTCTATCGGTAGTACAGACCCCCTGAGTGACGATTATCTCGCCTCTATCTCAAGACTACTGAATAAAATCAATGCTCCCTGGTGGAGTGACCATCTATGTTTTGCCTCAATAGCAAATTCGTATCTCCATGATTTACTGCCTCTTCCGCTCTCGCCTGAAGCACTCAAGCATGTGGTCAAGCGTGTCAAAGTTGCGCAAGAGACAGTGAAGCGCCCTTTTTTGCTTGAGAATATCTCTTACTACATGCAAATGCCGGGCTCGCAGATGGACGAAGTTGATTTTCTCTCCGAAGTTTTAGAGAAAGCCGATTGCGGTTTGCTACTCGATGTCAATAATGTCTATGTCAATTCGGTCAATCACAATTTTGACCCTTACGCTTATCTCGACCGGCTGCCCCTAGAGCGCACAGTGCAGATTCACGTGGCTGGTCATGGCTATGGTGATGAGCTCTTGATAGATACTCACGGGGCTGCCGTGATCGAACCTGTTTTTGAGCTACTGGAATATGTCCTCAAGCGTACCGAAGTAAAAGCTGTGATGCTTGAGCGTGATCAAAATTATCCGGACTTCAGCGAAATATTGGCCGAGCTGGCCCAAATTCGCGAGATCATTAGAAGAGTTCAGCCTTCTGCTACCAGCGCTTCTATCAAACTAAGTTGAAAAATTGAAAGTGGATGCCCCTAGCCTACACGATATAGAACAAGCAATGACTTTGCTTTGGACGCGCCGAGAAAAGCGAGAACAGTTTCTTGCCGGTGACTCAGAGATAGATTCGTCTTTGATTCACCCTTCTTTGCTCAAGCATATTGATCATCGGGGTGTGAAGCTCTACGCCTCTCTAATTGAATTGGGACGTCTTGATTTGATGTCTTCGATCTATCCGCTCTGCAAAAAAGTGCTCGGTAAACATTTTAGTGCTCTGGTTCATGAGTACATGGAGACCATGCCTCCGGATCACTTTAATCTCAACCAGGCAGCTCGTAAGTTCCCGCAGTTTTTGGCGAATCACGCTGAAGCGCATTTGAAGCGACATCCGTTTTTGGCTGAGCTAGCCGACTACGAATGGATTGAACTGGCTGTGATGGAAGCGGATGTGCTGCTAGATCCTAGTTCTGATGTTTGTGACCAATCAGTTTTGCAGAGTAACAGCAGCGAAGAACTTGATTTAAAAGCTTTTGCCGCTAGTGTGCCGCGTTTGAATCCGACTGTTGTGATGAGAGCCTATAAGTACCCAATCTCTGAGATTGCCCATCTCTTAGAGGAGGGGGAGAAATTACCACGTCGGCAAAAAGCGCAGGCTTCCTGGATATTAGCTTATCGTGCCGTTGATCATAACTGCCACTATTTAGATGTGAGTGAATTGACGGTTGAAATTGTTGAGGCAATGGCAAGCAAAAGTGATAGCTCATATGGCGAGCTAATTGCTCTGGCCTGCCGTCAGTCAAGCAATATTGAAGAGACCGTTGCCGATTTTCTTTCTATGGTGGAAGAGTTCAAATCGCTGGGTGTGATTCTTTAAAGTGAGGCGAAAGCCTCTTTTACAACTGTTTCTGGGTCAATTGTAGGTTGGGGTTGAGCAGCGCTGCCTCCAGACTTGAGCCAGAGCAAGTACTCAATATTGCCCGATGGTCCTTTCAGCGGCGAATAAGTGAGACCGTGTACTTCTAGCTTTTGTCTCTGGGCAAAATCAATTACTTGATGCAAAACCTCTATATGGCTAGCTGGTTCTCTGACGACGCCGCCTTTACCTACTTTCTCCCGACCGGCCTCAAATTGAGGTTTTACTAAAATTACTAGTTCACGCTCGCTTTCGCTCATCAAGTTAAGCAGTGCTTCTAACACCTTCGTCACTGAAATGAATGAGAGGTCTGCTACGGCTAAAGTGGCTTTCTCATTTGTTTTTTCGCCGTAAAGTTTTTCGGCCGTGAGAAAGCGTATGTTTGTGCGTTCTAAAGTATGCACTCGGCTATCGCTACGCAGTGACCAATCGAGCTGGCCATAACCAACGTCTATGGCATAGACAAAAGCGGCGCCACCCTGCAGCAAACAGTCGGTAAAGCCACCGGTAGAGGCGCCAGCATCGATACAAATGCGTTGCTCTGGGTTTATGGCGAAACTAGCCAGGGCCTTTTCTAATTTGAGACCACCGCGGCTAACATAGGCACAGCGATTGTAGCTAGCAATTAGTTCAATATTTGCTTCTACACTGACAGCTTGTCCTGGTTTTGTTAACTTCGCACCATTGACTAAAATGCCACCATCCATGATGGCAGTTCTGGCGCTTTCCCGGGAGGGGAAAAGTTGTCGCGCCACTAATAGTTGATCTAAGCGTTCTTTGGCTTTCATTTGATTTAGAGCATTGGATCTAGGACAGTTTATTTTGACGACTCAGCTTGACAACGATGTTCTTTAAGCATTTTTTTGGGGCAGCAACTATTAGCGCAGACCTAATGTAGAATAACAAGTATCAGCTAAACCGTCATACGTGGAGTAGACCTGGCTGGATGAAGACACCGCCTTGAAAGCGGCTGCCCCGTAAGGGGTTGGGGGTTCGAGTCCCTCCTGCTCCGCCATCTTTTACCCTGTTCTTAGCTTTTAAAGCGAGAAATGCAAATCTGGGTAGCTATCTCAAATAATGACCTGACTTCTCTCGACCATAAAGAAGTTGAAGTCGAGGGCGCCTCCCTTTCTGATGCAGAAGGAAAATTGCGGGGGGCTAGTCGGCTGCGTTTCAGCCTTGAGAAAAATCATCTGCAATGCAGTGTTGCTGGCCAGGCGCCAAAAGCTGTGGCTGGCGAACAGATAATATTAAAGGCGCAGGGGCCCATTACAATCGCGTCGATTAAGCGCGCTGGCGGCAACTCGCACCCTAGTTACCTCGGAGAAATCCGGGTCGCCAATCTAAAAGGTAAGCTCAGAGTTTCACTGCGCGTTAGTCTCGATCAATATCTCAGGGGCGTGCTCACCTCTGAAATGCCAGCCAGTTATCACCCGGAAGCACTCAAGTGTCAGGCTCTGGCTGCTCGTACTTATGCTCTCAAGCCGCGCTTGCCCCACGACCGTGACAATGCCAATGTTTGTGATTCTTATATGTGCTGTCAATATTTCGCCGGACTGGGGCAGATTGACGAACGTATAGAACGGGCGGTTGTGGCCACGGCTGGCCAAGTTCTTACTTACCAGGGGCAACCGCTACTTGCTCTTTTTAGCTCTAATGCTGGTGGTCATACCGAAAATTATGAAAATTGCTTCTCAGACCCCCTGACCAATGAGTTTCCCCCTGCCCCTTTGCCGTATTTAGCCGGGAGGCCTGAAGGGAAATTTACTGTCGCTGCTGGCTCAGAAGAATTTTTACGCTATTTGTATAAAGCAGCAGCGCTCAAACATGATACTAAAATTTCTATGGATAGCTGGACACCTAAGTTTCATTGGCGTGTAAGGCTTCCTGCTGATGCCCTTGAAGCTCAGATGCACCATGTCGTGGAGAAGCTAGCGGCGGCTGCCGATACTGCACCATTTGTGATACCACCACAGTCGGGTAAGTTTGGTCATATTGAACGCCTGGAAGTGCTCAAACGTGGGGTTTCTGGTGTCGCTATAGCCATGAAAATTGTCACTAGCACCGGCGACTGGCAGATCAAAAAAGAACTGGTAATTCGCAAGGCCTTTGCCAATACTGAAGTTAAGCTGGCGCGTCTAAATAGCGCCCGCATTTTCTTCTCGCATGAGACTGACGATCTCAAATTGCTCAAGACTGTCAATATCTACGGCCTTGGCTTTGGTCATGGTGTTGGCTTGCAGCAGACCGGTGCCCAGGGATTTGCTCAAGCTGGCTATGACTATAAAAAGATCCTGGGACACTACTTCCCAGGATCTAATATCGAAGTTTTATAGAACCTCGTTTTACAGGCCTGAATCGCCTTCTGGCATGTCAACCTTGACTTTGTCGCCAGTCAGTTTTACCAAGAAGATCAGTTCCGGCTTCTTGATGTGCGGTACGTCTTTAAACGGTGCCGCGGCACTGACTGCTCGCTGCAGGGCGCTGGAAATCTTCTCTTTGTCTTCGTCTTCAAGGGCCTGTTTTTCTAGACGCTTAACGTTGCCGTCAGCATCTACGCCAACAGTAAGTCTAATTTTCCATTTCTTGCGCTTCGATTTTTCTTTCTTCATCTCTTCTTGAGCGAAGTCAGGCAGTACAAGCTTTTCTTTGATGGCGTCTTTAACCTGGGCATAGAAGGCCTTGAGCTCGACGTCACTTGCTTCTTTCGCATTCTCGTCTTCAGGATCGCCCTCATCATCAGGCTCTGCATTTTTGTTGTTGGCCTGCTGGGTGCGCTCGGAAGCTAGTTGGTCGATAATACTTACCGCCCCTTTCGCATCGTAAGACAAGTTACCCGTATCTGTTTTTAGGGCTTGACCGACAACTAAGAATGACTTACCAGCAATGATAGAAGGGAATGAAGCAACTAAGACTGTTTTGTCTTTTCCGTCTTTATCCTTACCTTTAACTACCATCCAGTTTAGGGTGCCTTCGCCAAGAACTTGTTTGCCTTGATCGACCACACACTCGCGTGTGTCTTCGATAGTCATATCGGCATAAGGTGGCTTACCAATGAAGGCGCTGAGGTTACTTACTGGTGAAAGATCGGCGAATTCAGTGCAGATAATCTTTTGATTGGCACGCTCTGAATAGACACCAAATGAATCATTTGGTTTTGAGATTTCACTGGTGTCTTCGTACCAATGTTCGGGAATGGCTAGCACTTTGAAGCCCGCCGATTTGACCGCTAAAGCTGTAGCTTTTTCAGAAGATGGATGGGCTTCTGGTGTTGCAGCTGTTGTACCAGCAGCTGTCGGGGTCGCGACCGGTGCTGGCTTCGGCATGCTCATGATTGTAATCAAGAAAAGTGGCACAAGCACCGCACCAGCAATAATCAATTGCTTTTTGGTCAGACCAGTTTTCTTCTGCATTACCTTAACAGCTTTGCTGGCCTTGCCTTTTACTGAGCTGGTATCAACTTCAGCCGGAGGTGCTTCAATCATGTGACCGCAGCTAGAGCAGGCTCCGTAAGCGGCATTGCTAGAGAAACAGACCGGACAAACAATGCGATCGATATCAGGCGTCGCTGCAGCTACAACTTCGGCGTCGAGCTTGCTGCGCAAATTACCAAGACCACCTTCAGCATCTTCGGCTTCAGTAGATGTGCGCAGTTTTTTACTGCTCATATCTAGTAAGGCGCCCATCCACATAAATTGATAGCATTTCACTGGAGGGGCAGCTTGACCAGCCTTCACTGATTGTGGACCGCTGTGCAAGCCGATCAATTTGTAGTCTTTGCATACTAAAGCACCAGTTATTTCTGGTGGCACCACAATTGTGTGCAGCATGTTTTTAGGTTGTGCCGCACTGGCGCTGCCAAAATAATTTCCTTGCAGCCAGATTGGTTTACCTGACAGTGGATCTAAATAAAAGCACTGTAGATTGTCCCAGTTGTTGACTTCAAAGTCGGTGTGCGAAGTCAGAGGTGGCCCCACTGTGCCGTTACAGTGGAATGGGGTTTTGCGATTGATCTGCGAACAGACACCGCGATTGACGAGCTCACGCACCGCCACTAGAACTGTATAGCTATCAGAACCAACACGCTCAGCCAGGTTCTCAAGGGTGAGGAAGCCGTCCATTGCTTCCCACAGTCGACCGACCATCCAGCGAATTTCTTCAGACGAACTGGCTGGATCGTAAGACTGCACTACTCTTTGGTAACGGGCATCTTTGCCGCCCAGTTGTGCATAAACACTGTTTAGTTCGTTCGCTCGGCGCATTCCTTCCCAAACCAAACGGTCGGCTGGGGCGCTAATTGGCACAGCATCTGGCCAGGGGAATTGCCCTTCTGGTTCGAAGGTAAAGCCATGGGCTGGTTGCTTGATAACCAATTCGAAGAAAGCATAAGCTGGAAGAAGCTCAGGTTGGCGATAATAAACTAAAGGAATAGTGCCTTCGGCCAGAAGCAGACGGGCTATTGGAATATTGTGAGTATCAATGAGAGTGAGCAGACCTGAGCGCCTCTGCTCTAAGAGAGTATTGATAACTTGCAAAAATTCTTGGCCGTGAATATTTCCCGATGATTCGACGCCATCTTTTTTAAACGGAATAGACATAGCCCGCGTCAGTTCAGCAACTTTTTCGGCCTGAAGCTCGGGCAGAGTGCTATCAACGACGAGGAGGGCCATATCATTGGGGAGAACAGGCAGCATTTCGCCGGGATAGCCGGTTTGCTGCAAATATTGGCTGCGAGCTTGCACTTTGTCAAAATCATTGTGCAAAGACAGGGTCTTCACGCCCATGGTGATGTCGGCATGGGGGAAGTAAATGCTTAATGCCCAGGGGGCGTCGGGATAGTGGAAGACGTTACCAGCAGTGGTGACGAATCTACTTTTAGATATCAAAAATCCCTGGGCTAGGAATTTTTGTGGGCTTACTGTGCGGTCATAGACAAAACCAATTGCATTGGCCATGTCCTGTTCCAGAATTTGAAAAGTCATAGGTATAGCTCGTTAGTAACCGTCCCTCAAAGTCGTTTATACCACAGACCAGCGCCACCTTTTACTGGTCAACGGTCTGATATCACAGGTTGTCTCATCTTGAAATGTCGAGGTTAATCAATTTGGCCTCAACGGTTCTTGTCGCTGTAGCTAGGCAAAAACGGCATGGTCTATAGCCTTCGGCGACAGCTTGCTTTTTGCTTTCTAGCATTATCTTTCTAGAATGCGCCATAACAAGGCTGTAGGGACAATTGGGCTGGTGAAATTTGCGTGAGATCAAGTTGCCCTCATATTTATAGGTCGCCGAGCTGCAGCGTGAGCTTGAGCTTGTGGCTGAAAAACATTCGCTGGCTTGGCTTGGGCCGATTGGCCATAGACTAATGCCAGCGCAGAAGCAGGTAGTTGAGCCGGTAATTAATGGCCAAAGGGCACCTAATTTCGTCATTTTCATTCGTTGGCCTGGCGAAGGAGTAAACTTTGTCATTTATATGTAAAAACGTACTGGCTCCAGAAATAGTTCAAAAATAGGAAGCACTGACAAATGGAAAAAAACAGATCCGCTCTGAAAAATGCCCTATCTGGTGCGCCTAGTAATCTCTATCAACCGAGCCTTGCCACTTTGACTGATTTGTACCAACTGACCATGGCCTATGGATATTTTGCTTCGGGGACCCTGAACAAAGAAGCTGTTTTTCATATGTCGTTTCGCAAGAACCCCTTTGCCGGTGGTTTCGCCATAGCCGGGGGCTTGGAAGCGCTAATTGATTTTGTGGCAAATTTTCGCTTTACCCAGGCCGACCTTGATTATCTGGCTACCCTAGAAGGTAGCGACCATTTGCCTCTTTTTAGCGCAGAATTTCTTGCCTACTTGGGCGGCTTGAAGCTCACTGTCGATATTGATGCCGTGCAAGAAGGTGAGGTGGTTTTTGCCCACGAGCCTCTCGTTAGAGTGCAGGGCCCCATCATTCAGTGTCAGCTTTTAGAGACGGCCTTGCTCAATTTTGTTAACTTCCAGACTTTGATAGCTACCAAAGCCACCAGGCTAAAACTAGCAGCTCAAGGTGGTTCAATTTTAGAATTCGGATTGCGCCGAGCCCAGGGAGCAGACGGTGGCCTTTCGGCCAGCCGGGCTGCTTATTTGGGTGGCTGCGACGCCACTTCAAACGTCCTAGCCGGAAGGCTTTACGGTATCCCCGTTAAGGGCACCCACGCTCATAGCTGGGTGATGTCTTACGACAGTGAACTGACTGCTTTTCGCGAATATGCGCGCATCATGCCCAATAATTGCATCTTTTTGGTCGACACTTACGACACCCTGCAAGGGGTTGCCCACGCTATTGAGGCCGGGCTTGAATTGCGCGCCCATGGCCATGATTTGGCTGGTATCAGGCTTGACTCTGGTGACTTGGCTTACCTCAGCACTGAAGCACGCAAAATGCTCGATGCTGCTGGTTTTCTTCAAGCTAAAATCGTAGCTTCCAATGATCTGGATGAGTTTTTAATTGCATCGCTGATCGACCAAGGCGCTGCTATAGATGTCTGGGGTGTGGGTACTAAGCTCGTTACCGCTGGTGAGCAGTCGTCTCTTGGTGGTGTTTATAAGCTGTCTTGCGTGCGTGATCATGACAAACAAGATTGGCAGTATCGCCTTAAGCTCTCCGAACAGGTAATCAAAATATCTACCCCCGGTATCCATCAAGTCAGGCGCTTTTTCTTGACTGGAGAGGGTCACAGCGATGGCCGTCCTGGGGATAAGCGCTTTATTGCCGATATGATTTTTGACTGTCAAAATCAGGCCATCGCAGAGACAATTGAAACCCCAGTGATTGTTGACCCCATCGATTTCACCAGGCGTAAGAGTATTCCGCCAGAGGCTGTCTATGAAGACCTACTCGTGCCAATCTTTAAAGGGGGCAAACTGGTTTATTCTCTGCCTGGCCTCGATCAAGCAAGAGCCCTGCGCCATGAGCGTCTTCAGGCCTTCCACCCATCTATTCTGCGTCTACTCAATCCGCACCAATATCCGGTTGGATTAGAGGCAGGCTTGCACAAAATGAAGCTCGACATAGTAATGCGAGAGCGTGGTTTCGCCGAGCCAAAAATAACTTTTTGAACAGTGTCTACCCTAAGAAAGTCGTGGTCGGCGAGAGGATAAACTGACCAGATTGTTTTCTCTTTGGTTACGTAGGTTAGAGGCTGTAGAGCCTCCAGACATGCGTTTTTCGATACCTTCCATCCACTTGCTCAAAATTTCTAGGTGATGTAGTCCTTTTTCACCAAGCTTTTCTTTGTGCGCTTTTAGTTGACGGTAATATTTCAATAACGCTGTGAAAAGGCGGAAGGATGCCTCTGTGTCAGATTCACCGTAGCAGCTCAGGCCCAGCTCAGGCACTGATGCTACAAAACGATTTTTGACTTTCCACAATTTTGCTGAAAGAAGGCCATCACTGAAGGGAAGAGGAACTTCTCTTACTTCCTGATTTTTTGTTAGCTTCATTCAAAAATGCCTATCCAAGAATAATCTTAGTATAGCTCTAATTGCGATGGCGTCTAGTCTTAGATATGTTGGTACGATACTTTTTTCGCACTACATGCTTTTTATTTTGGTAATACATTGATCAAAAATGGCTCTGCTGTCTAGTTCGTCGATAGCAAACCAGTTCATTTGAGTGTTTGATCTGAACCAAATCAATTGCCGTCTAGCCAGTGCTACTGAGTGTTTGATGGTTTCTTCGCGGGCCTGCTCTAAGCTCAAGGTACCATCAATATGTTGTATAAATTCAGCGTATGCCACGGTATTCTTCAATGCTTGAGTGGCACCAAATTTAGTATAAATAGATTGCACTTCGGCTACTAAGCCATCTTGTAATTGCACGTCAATGCGCTCAATGATTCGCTCTTTCAAAAGCTCGCGACGGGTAGCTGTGAGGCCAATCCAGACAATATTGTAGGGCACAGGTTCCCGACTAGCGGCTTGCGAAAATGGCATATTCAAAACTCGCGAAACTTCGATGGCTCTAATTAGTCGAAAGCGATCGTTGATACCAATTTTTTCAGCTGAGATTGGATCTATTTGGCTCAGAATTTCACGTAAATGCTCAACACCATGTTGCTCTGCCACTTTCGCTAACTCGTCTCGAATCTCTTGTTGGGGTTCAACCTCAGGCATTTTGAGACCCTCAAGCAGGGCTCTTATATAGAATCCAGTCCCACCGCAGACCACCGGAATTTTTCCAGCTGCAGTTAGCCTGCTGAGAATTGCTCCGCCCTCGCGCTTAAACTGCGAAGCCGTGTAAACCTGGTCAGGCTCAATAATATCGAGCATGTGATGGGGCACTTGTGCTTGCTCGGCAGCAGTTGGCTTGGCTGTGCCAATATTCATATGCTTGTAGATTGTGCGCGAATCACTAGCGACAATCTCTCCACCGAGCGCTTTGGCTAACTCAATGGCCAGGCTGGTTTTGCCCGAGCAGGTCGGACCGACTACAGCAATAACCAGCGGTAATTGAGGCTGCATATTTTAGAATGCAGCTAGTAGCTGTGAGATTAGAGAAAAGCTCGCCAGCCCAATCCAGAAAATATAAACCAGGGCCAGCACTGGTGGTACAACCAGCAAAATCAGAGCTAGTTTGATTGTTGAGGTACGCAGCGAAGTTTGAAAAGCAATCCACTCAAGGGCGATAAACCAGAAGGCCGGTATGGATGCGAGCAGAAAAAACAGAGGCGTATGTCGCATACAGGCAATCGGTGCAAAGAAGGCGAAGGGCAGAAAGGCCCAGCCTGTGGCAATAAAAGCATTACCGAAAGTGAGGCGATGACCTCTTAACCAGATGCTCAAATAATAGAGAATGCAAGACAAGGTTACCCAATAGCCCAGGCCAGAGAGTATAAAAAGCGAGCAGTTGAGCAGGCTGGCTGCTGTATTGTCTGGTTTGATCTTGAGAAAAGCAGTAATCGAAAGAGTTAGCACCACCAGCATTGCTGCTGAGCTGAAGTTAGCAAAATTGGTAGGAAAGCGGCTAGAGTCGCTCAAAATCATCATGGTTTGACGCGGGGCTACCAGTACGCCGTAAAAAATGTCAGCCCAGAGAGTGAAACCATTTTTGTAGATGTCTTTGGTTTTGCCTTCAGGGGTTTCTTCTGCCGCCACTGGTTCTACCAGGGGATCGGCCTGGGAGCTTTCTCCGGCTTTCGGGGTTTGAATCAATACCTGTCTGAAGGCCAGCTCAAGCTCACGCGGATTGCTCTCTGAAATACGCTTATCAGGAGAAATTGAATCTTCGTTGAGGGAGCTGTCGTCTGCCATTTCTATTGCATTAGCCAGAGCGGTTGCTTATTGAGTTCAGGATTGAACTGGGATGGAATCAATTTGTCTAAAGGCGAAGTTGCACCTGGAGGAGTAAGCGCAGTGCGGCCTTCCATCAGCGAAGACAGTATGCCGCTATCATCGTCTTCATCAACGGCTAAGTCAGCTTTCAACTTATAGCGCTCTTTAGTGATGGTCTGCAAAAGTGCTAGAGCGTCACTGTATGAACCGAGTTCGTCGACCAAGCCAAGCTTTTGAGCCTGACGGCCAGAGTAGATGCGGCCATCGGCAATGGTCTTAACTTTCTCGATAGGAATTTTGCGCCCTTCAGCTATGGCAGTGGTGAACTGCTCGTATGAATCCATAATCAGAGCGAGCAAAATATCGTGCTCTTCTTTGGTCATTTTTTTGTAGGGTGAGGCAATGTCTTTGAATAGACCAGACTTAATTACTTCTGGTTCGACGCCAACTTTGTCAGCCAGTGCTTTGAAGTTCATCAAATTGATGATTACACCAATCGAACCAGTGAGAGTGCCGGGATTGGCCACAATTTTGTCAGCACCACAAGAAATGTAGTAACCGCCCGATGCAGCTACGTCTCCCATTGATACCACCACTGGTTTACCAGCAGCTTTAAGTTGAAGGACAGCTTCGTGAATTTCTTGCGACATTGGCACAGTGCCACCAGGAGAGTTAACTCGCAATAGCACTGCTTTTACTTTTTTTGACTTGAGAGCTTTACGGAGTTCCTTTAAAGCGTTGTTGGAAGAACCAACCGAAGAAGTGAATATTGAATGGTCAGCCTTATCAATGATCATTCCTGATAGACGCACCACTTGAATGTGATCTTTGAAGCGCGTCATCAAACTATCAGAGCTGCCGGATGAGTCTTTGCTCTCAGCATTCTGACCGCCAGCACTTTGAGTGAGAACTGCCGCAGGCACAGCCAGTACGCAGAGGGCTAGAACTAGCCAAACGAACCAACGTTGATTTATGCGCATCAGCTTATGTCACTCGACTTTCAATTATAGGGTTTTGTCTTTGGACTCTAGTTTCTTGCCACCAATTGCAGTGCTAGAAGAGCTTTCGCCGAGATTTTGTAACTCTTCTTGGATCGACTGATCAAGCTTATCGACGGCATCAGCACCGGACATATCAATTAGCCCCTGGCGGAAGCGGTGAATATCATCACTAAGAGCAATGACATCCCGTTGCGCTTTGCGCACTGTATATTCCATATCAAGTTGCTTAGCGGCATCTTGGCCCGCGCGAGCATCTTTCATCATATTGTTGAGCTCTTCAAAATCAGTGGTGGCACGATTGAGACCAACAATATTTTTTTTGTACTGACGATAATTGTCGACTAACTTGTCGGAAGTGGCTCGTACCATCTGATAGAGCGAAATCAATTCGGCTTGACCCAGTTGTGCTTTACGCTTGGCTTTGTCATCAACGGCACCCATCAGTTGACCGAGGGCCTGGTTGGCAAAACTCTGGCCAGCGTACATGCCTTGGCTTGGAGCAATCATACCCATGGCTCCAATTGAGCCAGCAAGAACACCCCCTAGCATGCGGGTCATTACTGTAGCAGCATGGCCAGTATCGCTAGTGGGCACTAGTTTTTGTACAACAAATTGAATATCAGGTGAGCGGTTCAGAGTAGCGTCCCAAAGAGCGGCAATTTGTTTTTGCTCACTGGTCTCGAGAAACTCAGCTTTTTGCTTGGTCTCATCTTCGCTGGTTATCAATGCCAAAGGCATTGAATTAGTTGCTTTCGCTGCATCCATTGGTGTCTTGATCAAATCTTTGGCATGCTTAGGCTTGCCCATGCCCAAGAAGCCTTTCTCCGCTTTGACGCTTTTAGCAGGAAGACCTTCGTTGGCAGTGGTGCCATTAGGTAATAGGTTTGATTCGCTAGCCTGAATTTTGAAAGTAGGCGTATCGCCATTGCTTTCTTCTACAGGCTTGGCAGTGTCGCTGTCGTTCAGGCCAAAGGGTCTGAGGTCTACACTTTTTGCTGCTTCAACTTTTGCTGATTCTGCTGAATCATTGCCACTGGTACTATTGGTAGTGCTACTAGTAGTAGTGCTACCAGAATCTAAGCCATCTTCTAACCTGGTATTAAGAGGTAGCTGGAGGTTGCCTTTCTTCTGGCCTTTAGGCAAAGAAAGAGCCATGGCCTGAGAGCTCAGAGCCGTAGAGCCTAAGAGCATGGCCGAGCAGGCCATACTAAAAACTTTGCGGGAGAGATGGAAGTGTGGTCTGCTGGCGCTGCTATTAACACCTAGGCTGGCAAGCTTTTTTAAGAACATTAAGTGGGTCCTTTTCTCTTTCACTAATTGTCTCTCGCATTCGTATTTTTCTTCACTCATGTAATACGAAGACGTCGAAGTAGTTAGGAAGTTTCGGTGGCAAACAGACAAATTCAAACTTTTGGGACAGTATTCAATCTACCTGTGCAAGCGACAATATACCATGCTGCTATCTCTTTGAAAGTTACCTTTTGTCAATCTCAGTTGGCATCTTGAGATAATCTTGATATTAGCTGTAATCCCTTGGCAACCCGGTCTATGGTTTCTGCGAAGCTTTCATTGCGAACATTATTAGAGAAAGTAAAACTGCCATTGTCGAAACTTGGTCTACGACATAGGGCATGTTCTTTGTAAACAAATCAGGGTTGCCCAATAGTGGTATGAATCCATATGCTTTAGCAATTAAGGCAAAGGCAGCGGCTGCCATTAATAGTGGTGCCATGGGGTTGGCACCGCCGCCAGCACCAGAGCTTCCCCGTTTCAGTGCTGGTGCTAAAACATCGTCATCATCATCCATATCTATATTTACTGACGCTGAACTGCGTCGATCTGGTCTCGACATCCGCCGTTCTCTTGATTTACTGCGGCGGTCTTGAGGTCCGAGCAGTTCATCGTCGTCATCGCTATCGCCGCTGCCACTGGAAAGCAACTTGGAGCCGCGCAGACCTTTTTTTACGCCAGTATCGCTATCAGACGCTGGAGCAGGGCTAGCCGCTGGCTGTGGAGCAGCCGGAGCTGGCATAGGAGCTGGCATAGGTGCAGGCACGGGAGCCGGCGCATTCATAGAGGAAGGTTGGACACCGTAATCATGATGAGGGTTTTGAGCTGCCATACCAAACTGTGAATTGCTTGGACTTGGCGCTGGTTTGGGTTCATATCTAGGCGCTGAAGTTGGCGCTGACGGTGGGGAAGATAAAGGTGAAGCCGGTGAATTTTGCCCAAAAGCGGGGTTAACCGCAGGATAAGGGGCTGGTGCTGCAGCTGGTTGTTGTGCTGGGAATTGCTGTAACGGAGCAGGAGCCGCAGTAGGGTTAGGAGCTGGCGCTGGCATAGGGGCAGGCATAGCTTGCGTCGGCGCTACTGGTTGCCCTGCGGCCGGAGCTGGAGCTTTTGCCCTTGGGGTTTTGACTGCCAGCAGAGGTGAGCGCAAAACATTAGGGTCATCAACATCATCTGCTTCTTCATCAAAAATCTCATCTTCATAATCGTCATCGTTGGCGCCAAATATGGGTGAACGCAAGCGGTGATGAGCCTTGACTTGACCAGCAGCTTTGCTGTTCATACCAGGCTCTTCTGCGAGGCCGGCTTCGGGATCAAAGTCGTCGCCACCTAAGAGAGGTGAACGCAGACCCTTGCTCTGGTGCCTACCTGGTTCCAGTTTTGCCACAGGGCTTGGTTCTTGGGCTTCGACCTCATGGCTGCGATGAGGAAAAGTTGATTTGTGTTCTTTGCTCTTGCCACCATCGGCACCGCCACCCAAAATAGGTGAACGCAGGCCTCGTGACTTGGCATCTCGCGGTTTAGGTTCGAAGGCTTCGTCGTCATCATCGGCTCCGCCGAGTAATGGTGAGCGCAGGCCCTTGCCCTTAGGTTTATTTAATGCTGGTTGAACCTCTTCTTCATCATCAAAATTATTATCGGCGTCAGAACCACCAAATAGTGGTGAGCGCAATTTGGGTTTAGGCTGAGCTTGGGTCTCAACTGGTGCCGCTTGCATTGGTGCTTGTACTGGAGCCGCTGGTTGAACCGAGGGATTGGTAATGAGGGGCTTGGCTGGGCTTAAGCGCCCACCGCATTCTTTGCAAAACTGTGCAATGTCTTCGTTTGCGACCTGGCATATCTGGCACTGAATCACTGACGTTTCCTCATCGAGTCCTAGATGCCACTTTATACTGCGTGGCTCTGAACTCCCAGTTTAATTCATCTATATATAGAAAGTTAAGTACTTTTTTCACTTCGCGCAATCTTGTTGTAATGCGGTTGTCAGGGCCTCTTCTCTAAATTACCTGTTGATTTCTTGGAAGACGCTAATTATTTGAGGCTGCGCAAGTGTTAGACTGCCATGACCTTCCGCTTGACTGCTATGGCCAGATCAAATTGGCGGTTAAGGAGTAAGGTCGTTATGATGCCTCTAATTAGGCGAGTAACTAAGTAAGTAAGTTGTTTGGTTGTTAGTTAGTTAACAGATTGACGATTCTCTCAAATATAGGGATAGAAAATAAATGTTCAGTTCTAAGGCTATATGTTTGGCAGCTAGTTTGATGCTGGCCGTTTCACCTGCCACCACTTGCGCGGTTTTGGCAGCTGACCCGCAACTCAACTTTAAGATATATAGTCCTCAAGACCCTCCCGCGGAGAGTCCTTCGGCTGATACAGACGCTCCTAAGAGCGAAATGCCTGATAGCTCAAGTGCAGCAACTAGTGCTGCTTCAACCCCTGCTGATCCATCAATTTTTGAAGAAGAGTCAGCTAAGGCTGAGACTCCAGTAGCTGCACCAGTGAAAGAAGCACCAGTGGTAGAAACACCAGTGGTAGATACAACACCAACCAGTGCTAACACTCTGGCTGAACCGCTGGCAGAGCCCACTGCCCCTGCTGCTACTGAAACCAGCAGCGAGCCTTCCAGCGAAGCTGCAAGCGAGACTAGCTCAGAAGCAAAAACCACCACTACTACTAGTACTACTTCTAGCTCTACTTCTAGTAGCGCGACTAAAGACGCAAAAGTTTTGCAGGGCTACATTCGTGTAGTTCCTACTGGTACAAAGATTCCAATTGTGATGGATACAGCTGTTGACTCTGACACGAGCCAGGAAGGCGATGAGTTCTCGGCCCGTACCTCAGAAGATTTGACTATTGATGGCAGCACCGTGGTGCCTGCTGGTTCTATCATCAAAGGTCGTATTGCTACTTTGAATTCACCACGAGCTCTTAATAGATCTGGTTCGGTGGCACTCAAGTTTGATAACATCACCACTCCAGATAATCGCCAAATTCCTTTAGTTGCCACAATCGTGGCTCGCGGCGGAGTTGTTCATGCTCGTCGCGGTATGAAAGATATTGCCATCGATACTGGTACCGTTGCTCTGCCCTTTGTTGCTGGCTTGGCCATTGGTGCTTTAGCTGGTAATAGCAACAACAACAACAACTCAACGAATAGCAGCAGCAGCGGCATGAGCAAAGGCGCTGCCGCAGCTCTTGGTGCTGGTATCGGTTTGGCCGTCGGTATAGCTGTTCTTTGTGCCAAGAAAGGTAAGAAGATTGAAGTTCGTCCTGGCGATGAACTGAAAATCGAACTGGCAGAAGAGCTGCGTATGCCTACTATGTAGATTGCTCGATAGTTTTATAAGCCAAATGGCCCCTCATGACAGATAGCATGCAAAACAGGTTCCCATCGGGAGCCTGTTTTTGTCTGGCGATGACTAGGGGGAAAACCCGGTGTCAGGCTCAGTCAAAAAGGGCTTAAGTTAACGCTCTTCATCGAGATAGAGTAGAGAAGGTCCGAAACCAAATTCTCAACAATTGAAATTTGTGTTCGTTATTGGTTTTCCAACAGCGTAGGACTAGTCATGCCTATATATACACCTTATGCAAACGCGGCAGAACCACAGCGCGATGCCAACCTGGCTTGCGGTATGTCGATGCTACTGCCAGGTTTGGGTCAGCTCTACAATAAAGAGAAGCGCAAAGCAATATTCTTTATGGCCGTCGGCTGTGTCAATTATCTGCTCTTGCTAGTGCTAATTATGGCACCACAAATAATGCAGGCATTGAAAACCTTTGGCGCAGCCAATCAAGTCAAGCTCAATCAAGCTTTGGCTGTTTCCATTACTCAGCTGCAACTTGGCTCTGGTGCTTGCTGTGCTCTAATTAGTCTGTTTATTGGCTTCTCTCTGTTTGCAGCGCGAGATGCTTATGATCGGGCTCAATATTTTAAACGTGCCGCCATATATCGTGACTATGTTGTGGGCATGCCTGAGGCTACAAGCGGTTCTTACATATTTCATATTAGTTTGCTTATGTCGTGTTTCATTCTCGCCTTCTTCTTTCTTATCCCGGCACCACCGCGCTCGCAGGTAACCGAAATTGAGTTTAAGCAGGCTGAGGAGAATACTAAAGAGACTCCAAAAACCAAGAATCTCGCCGAGAATAATTCGAAAGCTGGTGGCCGGCGCGACTACAGTCGCCCCTCTTCTACAGCCGCTTCTAGAGCTTCTTCCTCTTCTTCTTCTTCTTCCTCCTCTTCTTCTCCGGCGCGGCAGGCCCCGACACGCACAGCAGTAGCACAGGCAACAAGTAGTACTCCGCCACCTACGCCGACAATTGCTCCTACACCTACACCGAGTCTACAAAGGATGGCTCAAAGTTTCCTTCAGCCTAAGCCAGTCGCAGCACTTCCAGCTCCTGCGGCAGCGGCACCAAGCTTTACTCCCAGTCAAAACTTAAAGGTTTCACCGAGCAGTACGCCACTACCAGCAGTGCCAAATCTGTTGGCCTCAGCTGCTCTGCCAGCTTTGAATACACCCCGTCCTTCATTGGTGATGCCCACAAGCTCTGGCTCTAGTAATTTGAATTTGCCTAAGTTGCCGGCACCTAGCCAGGGCAGTGCCAGTGAAGTGAAGATCGCTGCGGTACCGGGTCTAGCTTCATCTTCTTCTTCGTCTTCATCTTCTCCAGCCGGTGCGGTGACACCCCTTCCAGTGGGAATGCGCTCTAATCAAAATGGCAACCGCTCAGCCAGCAACGGCTCTGGGCTCGTGCCAGCTCCCAGTCGCTCTGGTACAAATAGTAATGGTCTGAATGGTCGGGGGCCGGCTGTAGCGCCTTCTCTAAGTAGTGATGGGGCTAATGCGGGCAATCAGCATGGCCAAAATGGCCAGAACAAGACTGGCAAAGGTGATCTCTCCAATCCTGATGATGGCCGGGGAGACGACGCTATAAAGGCTAGAAAAGATGTGGATTTTGGGCCGTATATGGCTGAACTGCAGCGGCGCATTAAACGTGTTTGGTTCCCACCCAAAATTGCCCGTTCCAAGCGAGTTCAAGTAATCTTCAAGGTGCATCGCAACGGTGAGATGAGCAATCTGCGCTTGGCTAACTCTTCTGGTTTAACTGCCGCCGATGAGGCTGCCCTTAAGGCCATAGAAGCTGCCGCACCGTTTCATCCCTTGCCAGTTGGCGCGCCGGCTGATGTCGACATTGAATTCACTTTTGACTACAACGTCTTCAATGGCGGCGGTAGTGGCAGTTTTAGAGGGTTCTGATTGCTAATCCTATTTGCTGGACGTTGCCTGGGGTAAACCCCGGGTAATGACTAGCAAAAAGGGGTTAGCTTGAGCTTGGCGCAGAAGTTATAGTGATGTTACTGACAGTAAGTTGCCAGTAACTGGCGGTAGGAAATTTCATTAGGTAAAGCTTGTAGAGCGGTTGGATATCAACTAGAGGTGTTTGTCTGTAGTTTTAGTTGCTGGTCGGTTGTCAAATAACTTTCTTCGCTAAGTAAGACTGTCAAACAAGCTTTGATACCCAGGCCAGGCTAGTGTCTGTTGTGCTACACTCAAGACTTCTAGTATCAAATTATCGATGCTACGGTTGAACCCTCTTAAAATTACCAGCTGCGCAAATACTTAGAAAAATACGGTAGAAGCGTAGGACAAATTCATGACTGCAGCATCACCTAGACAACAAGGCACACAGCGCGATCCCAACATGGCTGGGGGGATGTCTCTCATCTTGCCTGGTTTGGGGCAGCTTTACAACGGCGAGCAGCGCAAAGGCCTGCTCTTCATGCTGGTTGGCGTGATCAATTATCTAGTTCTGATCGGATTGATATTTGCTGCTCCTCTCATGGCATCCTTGAAGGGCTTCGGTGATGCCAACCAGATGAAGTTGAACGGCGCTTTGGCCGATTCATTGGCTCAGCTGCAGATTGGCTCCGGCGCATCCTTCATGCTGATTGGCTTGTTCCTTTCATTTGCTGTTTTTGCCGCTCGCGATGCCTTTGATAAAGCCTCCCACTTACAGCGCAAGTCGCTCTATCACGATTACTTCTTAGAAATGCCTGAGGCCACTAGTGGCTCATACATATTCCATATAAGTATTTTCCTTACCTGTTTCTTGCTCGCTTTCTTCTTCCTTATTCCTCCACCGCCAAGATCCCAGATCACTGACATCGAGTTTATTCAGAACGAAGAAAACACCAAGACACCACCGAAAACACAGAAGCGTGCCGCTCACAACTCTCAAGCTGGTGGCAAGCACGATCCTAATAAACCTTCGGTACAACCTTCACCGGCTCCTAAGGCGCCAAGCAAGGCCCAAGAACAGGCTAAACCGACTGAGGCTAAGCCTAGCCAGTCCAAGCCTACGCCAACGCCATCGCCTACGCCGAGTCCCACTCCTTCGCCGCGGCCTACTCCTCGGCCTAGCCCGACACCTTCGCCGTCGCCTAGCCCATCCCCATCACCTTCACCAAGTCCATCTCCGAGCCCGTCGCCAACACCGACACCAGCTCCTAAGATGCCTAATCCATTTTTCCATCCTTCGGCAGCTCCGTCTCCGAGCCCATCTCCGTCGCCTGTGTCTATGCCTAAGATTGGTGGTTCCTCCATCGCCCCAATGCCTAAAGCTGGCGTAGGTGCTGGTTCCGCCACTGCTCCTGGTCCAGCGCCGACTCCTATCAATATTGCTTCTACCTCCGGTATGTCCGGCGGTGGTGGTCCACCTACTCCAGTGCCAGTCGGTGGCGGCGCTAGATCACTCGGCGGCGGTAGTGGTCCAGGACCATCCCCAGCGCCTACTCGGGCCGGTCGCGGTTCTGGTGGTGGTGGCGCAGCCGGTGGCGGTTCACCTGGTATTGCCGTTGCTCCTTCTGTTGCTCGCGCCCCTGGAGGCGGTGGTGGCAGTGGTGAAGCTGGTAACCCTGATGATGGCAAAGGTCGTCCATCGGTGGCAGCTCGCGCTGACGTAGACTTCGGACCATACATGGCCGATTTGCAGAGAAGAATTAAGCGTGCTTGGTTCCCACCGAAAGGTAATGAATCTAAGCGAGTCAAAGTTGTTTTCAAGGTGCACAAAGATGGTCAGATGACCAACTTAAGAATGGTTACTTCATCTGGCTTAACAATAGCCGACCAGGCCGCTTTGAAAGCTGTTGAGAATGCTGCTCCCTTCAGACCGCTTCCTGCCGGAGCGCCTGATGATGTAGATATTGAGTTCACCTTCGACTACAACGTATTCAATGGTGGTGGTGTCGGGAAATTCCGCAATTTCTGATAGACTCGTCAGGGTCTGTTGGCACAAGCAAAGTAAGTTCTGTTGGAATGGCCAGCAAATAAGGAGATGTTGATAAACGTTTATGGAAAGTAAATTCCTCCAATACTTCCTCGAATTCATGATTCATGACTGGTTTGCTTCCATTCCGATCACGATTTGTTCGGTGTTGACAATTGCCGTGACTGTTGAGCGCTACATGTACTATCAACAGAATCGTCGCGACGTCACTCAATTTATCCATACTCTGCAAAGATATTTGGAAACCAACGACCTGCAAAAGGCGCAAAAATCTTGCAGCCAATTGGGCGGTGTTATTGGCGAAGTTGCTGAGGAAGGCGTTCGCTTGATGGCTGACCAAAAAGAAGATTTCTCCAAGGCCTTCGATATCACTGTCGGTCTGGTATCACGTAAGTTAGAGAAGCACTTAGCTGTATTGGGAACCATTGGTGCAACTTGCCCGTTCATCGGCTTGTTCGGCACAGTGGTAGGGGTTGTATTCACCCTTGACCAATTGGGAGCATCTGGTGGTGGTACTCCGGTAGTTGTAACCGGTGTGGCTAAAGCTCTGATTGCAACTGGTTATGGTCTAATCGTTTCGATTATGGCGGTTATTTTCAACAACACTTACACTAATACAGTGAAGCGTTTTAACGATGACTTCTTGTTGCTCAAACTGCTCTTCTTGAGCTTTGTTGGCCACGAAGCAGCTACACACTAAGCTCACTTCAAGAAGAAAACGGGGAGGTAAGCTATGTCTATGGGAGCGGTCGGTGATCAATTCACCGATATTAACGTCACCCCGCTTACTGATGTGTTCTTAGTTTTGCTCGTCATCATGATCTTAATTGCGCCCTTGATTGACAAATCAGATTTGAAAATCAAGCCGCCAGAAACAAGGAATGCCAAGAAGGACGAAGCGACCAAGGGTATCAGTTTTGACATTGATAAAGACGGGCAGCTTGCCATTAACGGCAAGTTTGTTCGCGACCACGACATCAACATCATTACTGCCATGATTAAAGAGATCAAAGACAAGTCGCCAAACCCGGACGATTTGCACGTCACTCTCAATGCCGATGGTGATGCTAAGCAAAAAGACGTAGTAGAAGTTATGAGTGCTGCAGCCGCTGCTGGTATTAAGAAAATGCGCGTAGCTACCCAGCAGCAAACTAACTATTAGTGAGTGCTAGACCCAGTCTAAATCTCGGGCTAATTGGTAGTTCCGTTAGTCGTTCTTTGTCGCCTTTCATTCATCAGGCCTTTTTCGATTGCACCGGCATTGCCGGAAGCTATCGCCTTTTTGATGTGGCTGAAAGCCAGTTGGCCAGTCGTCTTGCTGTTATGACGAAGGGGCCGCAAGCCATGGATGGCATCAATGTCACTCTTCCTCATAAAGTAGCTGTTTTCGACTTTCTTGAGAGTTGCTCTCCCCAGGCCAGAGCAGCCGGTGCTGTCAATACTGTGGTGTTTAACAAGGAGAAGCTAGAGGGTCATAACACCGATATTGTTGGTCTTAGAGCGAGCCTTGAGCAGTCTCTGTCACCTTCTGCTCTTAAAGGAACTGCCATAATTGGTACTGGCGGCGCGGCTCGTGCTGCAGTTATTGCTCTTGCTGAAATGGGTGCGACTAATTTTCAGATATTTGGTCGCAGTAAAGAGCGGGCCGAAGGTTTCATAACTAGCCTAGAGCAATCTATTGCCTTGTCTCAGCTATCTTTGCCGCAACTCAGTTTTGGTGCTTTTGCTGTGGATGCTGAGGAGGAGTTCAGCGCTGCTGTTGAACACTGTCAAATTGTGATCAATGCTACTTCGATTGGCCACCTCGATAATGAGGTTCCGCCCTGGTTAGAGCCCCTGTTCATGGCTTTGCCCAAAGGCGTCTTTGTGCAAGATTTAGTTTATGCAAAAAATAGCGAGCCCACAGTTTGCTGTAGGCTCGCTCAAAAATATCAATTAGAGAACACTGACGGTAAGGCGATGCTTGTGCACCAGGCTCGTTTTGCTTTCGCTCTCTTTGCCGGGCAGCTGCCGCCTTACGAAGTGGGCCTCAACGCCCTGCTAGCGGCCTGTGCTAAAGCAAATAGCTAGGCTTAACCTTCAAAGAAGATTGGTACAAGTTTCATCGCTAGACCAAGCTCGCCTTCGATAGCAAGCACACCAGAAAGAGCTGCTGTCATGGCAGACATACGTCCACTGATGATTTGATGCAGGTCATCCGAATCAATTGTGATCTGACAATCAGCCGGACTGTAGCCTGAAGAAGCGTGTTCAACAAATTCGCAGGTGCCATCAGAAATTTTGGTGAGGTAGGCGGCAGCGCCATCGCCTTTGATATTGATTAAGTAAGTAGCGCAGAGATTTTTTGCTGCTTCTGGTCTGAAGCGCTTTTTCAATACTGCAATTGTCTCTTCTGCTGACACGTTCTTAACCTCTGGTTGGCTGAAACTGACTGAAGCTGCTGATTATAACCGAATGGCCCCCATGATGGAGCTGTTTTGTACTTTTCGTGACTGGGCAAGCTTTCTAAAAAGTTGCTCACCTTGCTGTAGTGGTACTAAATATAGTGGCGTGTCGCCGCTTGTAGCAATGGTCTGAACGATAAAATCAGCTGAGGAAATATGTTAGTTTAGCGGTACAGTTAGTTCTTTCCGCCTTTGGCGTTAATTTTGCCAGCAACTTTATAGGTAGAAAGCTCTTGGTCGACGACAGCAAAGATAAAGCTAAAGACAAGGCAGATGGCTCGAATAAGCCTGGCATAGAACCTTTGCGCAAGGGTAAGGGGCGAAACTTCCAGCAGATTGCTAAAGTGCTGCCCAAAGTGCTGCGCCAGCTTGGCATTGATAATCGCTTGAAAGAGCATACCTTTTTGCATTTGTGGCCGCATATTGTCGGTGAGCCTTTTGCTTCGCGGACTAGACCACTATTTATTGATAGCGAGGGCAATGTTGTCATTGCTGTAAAAGATGCCTCTACTGGCCAAGAAATTAGTTTTGCCAAAGGTGATTTGCTGAAGAAGCTCAAACAGGCTGCACGTGGCGTAGGTATTTCAATTAACGGTATGCGCTTTGACATGAAGCGCTACTTTGAGAAAGCCACAAGTGACGAGTTTGCCTATCAGTTTGAAGTACCACTGGCCGAGCCTACTGAAGCTGACCTTTATGCCATCGAGCTCAGTGTTGATGAAGCTTTGCAAATTGCAGCCGTTGCCACTAACTTCACCATAGAACCTCATCTAGATGAGGCTCAGGAAACCACTGGGGCCGACTTCTCCCGTTTGGCTATTCGCATGCGCTCGCTTTATGAAAAGGAACTACGTTTGAAGAAATGGCGCATGGCTCACAACTACCCAGTTTGTTCGCAATGTGGCGATGTTACCCCACGCTTACATGGGGCGAATCTAATCTGCCCTCTCTGCTTCGCTACCGGTATGTTAGAAATGCCCCGTGGTGGCTATACATAAGGGCTGTTTTTAGTCCCGGCCAAGCCTTCAAAATGAAGAATCTGACACCTTCACTGAGATCCAAGGCTTCCTCGTGACTACTGTGTTATCATCAAACCTCTTGAAGATCCCTGCCTCGCCATTTTGGCCGTAACAGACCCTTTAACGAATGATTCGACTGCAAAACGTTAACAAAAACTACGGCGGCAGACCCGCTCTGGTCAACATAAACTTGCACATCGCCCTCGGTGAGTTCGCCTTTTTGGTGGGTCCCAGTGGAGCTGGTAAGTCGACCTTGATGCGCCTGCTTTATCGTGAAGAAACACCAACCAATGGCAATGTTTTCATTGGCGGCGTGAACTTAAACCGTCTTCATGCGGGTCAAATTCCTCTTTTGCGCAGACGGCTTGGCATTATTTTCCAAGACTTTAAGTTGCTGCCCAGTCAGACTGTCTTTAACAACGTCGCTTATGTATTGCGTGCCCTTGGTGTTGATGAAAAAGAAGTAGCTAAGCGTGTTAACAGCGCCTTAGCGGTGGTCAACCTTGAGCACAAGTTCGACGCTTACCCCACTGAGCTTTCTGGTGGTGAGCAGCAGCGTGTTGGTATCGCCAGAGCCATAGTTAATGGCCCACCTGTTTTGCTGGCTGATGAACCAACCGGTAACCTTGACCCGGCTACTTCCCTCGAAATTGTGCAATTACTCGAGCGTATTAGTCAGCGCGGTACAACAGTTTTGATTTCAACCCACGACCAGCCAATTGTTAATGCCATGAGACGGCGAGTTATTGCCTTAAAGAATGGTGAATTGGTGGCCGATGTAGACAATGGCATTTACGAATTGGAGATGAGTTAGCAATTATGATGCGCACTCTGAGAATTATTCGTCGAGTTTTCATTGAGACCTTCTTAGGCCTTAAAGCCAGTGGCTGGTCTAACTGGTTGGTCGTAAGTATTTTGGCTGTGGCCCTCACCATATTTGGTGGCGTGCTGCAGATGACCATGAGTTTGAAAAACCTCGTCAATGCCTGGGGCAGTCAAATTGAGATGTCGGCTTATCTCAAAGATAGCTATGACCCTAAAAAAGTTGCTAACGAAATTAGTCAGCTGCCTGAAGTCAGACAAGTTGAAATCGTGCCCAAAGATGTTGCCTGGCGTGACATGCAGCATACTTTCAAGATTGCTGTGATTAACAACCCACTGCCCAATACTCTGCATGTCAAATTGGCCGACCCCGAACAAGTTGAGTTGTTGGCCACTAAGCTTAAGTTGTTGCCTTCAGTTGAAACAGTCCGTTCGCCTTTGAAGATTGCTAAGAAAATCACCGAGGTGCGTCACTTCTTAGAAATTGCTGGCTTCTTTATCACAGCGGTTCTGACCACAGCTACTCTCACTGTTATAGGTAATACTATCAACTTGGTAATCAAGGCTCGCCATAGAGAAATTGAGATTCTTAGTTTGATGGGTGTTGGTCACTTCTACATCAAGTGTCCTTTTGTTTTCCAGGGCGCTGCTTACGGTGCCATTGCTGCCCTGCTTGCCACCTTGGTTTTGCTGGGAATTCACCTTTATGTTGACCCCTACGTCAAAGACCAGATTTTGAGTTTAGTGCCCTTCATGCCCCAGAATCTAGAGTTTAGTTTGCTGCAGACTGCTGGTTTGATGTGCGCCCTGGGCGTGGCTGTTGGTGCTGGTGGAAGTCTCTGGACCTCTGGCCGCTTCATCAAGCTTTAGAGTTGTTCCTTATCTAAATCGCTTAAAATCGGCGGCTGTCCACGGTCTTGCCTTCTCTGGCAGAATCGAGACGAAATAGTTTTGCAGGTCAGTCAGTGGCATAGTGAAGACGCCATGATTCATTTGCTGATGTACTGTTGAATAGGTGCCACTGGTGCCCCAGGGGTTCCAGACTGTGACAAAATCAGTGCTGGGATTGTACTGCAGGATAGTAAGGCAGTGGCCCGAGGTGCCGGTATTAACAATGCGATGATTGCTCAAGGCCTCCATAAGCTCCTGGCGCAGTTGCTCAATGCTGGTCGTTTTGGTGGGATAGCGGGTGCAGGAATTGCCAGTCATAAACATCAGCATGCGGGCACCAGAGCCACCATGAATTACTACTTCTACAGCTTCAGTGTCGTCTTTTCTGGTTTTTCTGTTTTTGTAAATGGCATAGGCTTTTTCGCAAACATGCAGCCAGACGCCATCTTCGCCGGCGTCGCTGTAGCAAGCGATTTCGGCGTCTGTTGGCGCTGGTACAGCAATTGGCTCATGTCTGGGGAAGGTCACGGTATAACTACCGTCGTTGTTTTGAGTGATCATGTCTATCACTCGCTGGGGTGTATGGTAAGCCAAGCCGCCAATGGTCGAGAGAAAATAGCAGTCACCTGTCTTGCCCTGCTTGATTTCTTCTATGTGTGGGCGGCCATCCGAGAAGAGTAGAGGTGATTCGCTGGCAATTTTCTTTTGATAGGTGTTGAAAAGACTAACGAGTTTAGCTAGGGCTGTGCCACTGCCTGTAGTGTTGTTGCCTGGGCAAAGGTCTGCCAAAGTGAATGTCTGTGTGCTATTTTCCTCTTTCCAGGCTGAGCGCGAGTAAATCTTAACCGCCGCCAGAGCCGCTGCCTGGTTGCCCTTTATGGCGGGGTTTTGAATAGCCTGGTCTAGTTCGTCTTTGCTTAAAATACCGTCTTGGTTTAGGTCCCAATTGCCAAACGATTGTCTGAAAAGTATGGCTAAACTGGCCGCTTCGTTATTATCTGCTGCCAGAGCAAAAGTGCTTATGAAGCCGAGGCAACTACTCACTAATACGGCCACCAATATTCTTGCTGCTAACACCATAACTTTCCTAGAGGTAATGCTTGAATAAATTTTCCAAGCCAATCTATTTTCTAAACGCCACCGCTAAAGAGGTTTAGAATTTCATTTGCTGCCGGGTATAAACCCATTAGGTTTCGGAGTTTTTGTTATGAATGTCAAGTTTGGATTGCCCTTAGCTGCTGCGGCTCTATTTCTCGTTGCTTTTCTTCCTTGTACGGCAAAGGGAGCAGCGAAAAAGGCTACCGGGGCTGAAGCTTTTAAAATGTATTGTGCTAGCTGCCATGCTGGCGGTGGAAACAAAGTCGCTCCTAATCATCCTCTGGCCGGATCTAGTCAGCTTGATAGCATAGTCAGGTTCAAAGACTATCTCAGCTCCCCACCTGGTCACATGCCTTACTACGAGAGCCTGGTCAAAGACAAAGCTACTCTTGAGGCCTTGTATAAGTACTGCAAGACCCTAAAGAAAGCTCCCGGTGAGCCGGCTTAGAGCTTCTTATTAAGTAGATACACCCTTCGCACCTAGGGCCTTGATTGGTATAGAGAGTAACTGCGTAGCTAGGGCGGCAGCGGTCACTAGCAATAGCTGGGCGCTGCTCAAGGATGCAGTGTTTAGCACGCTCTGCAGTGGCGCCAAGTATAGGGCTGCAGCAAGCAGAGCGAGGTTAATGGCGGTGCTAAGTAACATCGGCCCGTTTTTGTACCAGGCGACATCGGTGGCGTAACCTCGCACTGAGAGCCATGACCAAGATTGCATTATCAGGGCCAATGATAGGGCTGCCAGAGCCACAGTGGCCGCGTTAGATTGATCTAGATATTTCTGGTTGATCAGCACCGCTGCTAAAATCATGCCGCCCAGTAGAGTGCTGCGGGAGATAATTTGAATTTGTTCGTAGCGATCCATGAGCTGTTCTGTTTGATCGCGCGGCTTTTGCTTCATTACTTCGCTAGAGCCCTTTTGCAAGACAATTCCTAGCCCAGGAAAGACATGCATAATCAAATTGAGATAAAGCAGTTGTAGAGGCTCAAGGAAGAGGCCTGTATTGGCCAGCAGGCCCAGCATAATTGCCACCACCGAGGTCAGGCTAGCCGTTAGTAAATAGCCCACGGCACGACTGATATTGGCGTAAGTGATGCGGCCCTGTTGTACGGCTTTGACAATGGTGGCGAAATTGTCATCAGTTATAACCAGGTCGGATGCTTCTCGGGCTAAGTCAGTACCAGTTTCGCCCATGGCAATGCCAATATTTGATTGGCGCAGGGCCGGTGCGTCATTTACCCCATCTCCGGTCATAGCGACAATATGTCCTGCCCCTTGCAGGCGCTTAACGATGTCGAGTTTCATTTCAGGGGTAACTCGAGCTAGCACTGAGACATGGTTGAGGGTCTCTTTAAACTGTTCCAGCGACAACTTTTGTAGATCACTACCGGTCAATATTTGCTGGCTCTGCTGGATCTGCTGGTTTGGGTTTTCTGCTGAGAAAATGCCCAACTCTTTAGCTATTGATTTAGCAGTTTCTAGTTGATCGCCAGTGAGCATAACTAAGCGTATTCCTGCGCTTTGGCAGGTGGCGAT
>Ga0075444_10000251_pt1 | contig 31452 bp, 22 predicted proteins | sample CoawatmetaG01DNA_FD_76836 | JGI IMG/M metagenome (GOLD analysis project Ga0075444, IMG submission 76836) | Marine microbial communities from the West Antarctic Peninsula - Coastal water metaG017-DNA | ecosystem: Environmental > Aquatic > Marine > Coastal | place: Atlantic Ocean: West Antarctic... | reverse complement strand
GCGCAGATCTGCCCTATTTTCGGCAGTTAGCTCCAAAAGAGGCTGCTTATGCAAGAGCACAAGAACCGGTCAAGCCACCGGTTTCAACAAACCAGCTAGTAAAGACAACTGACAGAAACACCAACAAAAGGCAAGACTATTGGATAAAAAGGGTCTAAGTGATCCGCAAACATGCCTTACAAAGCTGTCAATCCAAAGGACTCTTTGCAACAATCAAGAAGCCAACTGGGCTCTATTTCTGTCCATCCATGGGGCCAACCTGATCATGCGTGAACGCTACTATGAAGAAGATCGCCTGATTGAAAACATCATTGCGCCATTCCCTCTGCACCTCAGAAAAAGAACTCCATTAAGCATCGCTCGACCCGACATAGCAGCACAGTGGTATCACACAAAAAACGACGGATATGGCCCTGAAGATTTCAGCTACGGCTCCAACCTCAAAGCCTGGTGGCTCTGCGCTAAAAACAAGGCTCACGCATGGCAAGCCACAATCAAAAGTCGCACAAGCAAACAAGGCGCTAACTGCCCTCACTGCTACTTCGAGTCTTATGGTCTTGACCTCAGAAAATACCCCAACGTCCTAAAGTTCTTCCATAAACAGAAGAACCAAGACATCGACCCTTTCAAGATTCCCATCGGCGCTAACATCTGGTGGCACTGCAAAAAAGGCATAAAACACGAGTGGTGCACTAGGTTCAACATTGATGTAGTCGATGCCTTCTGTCCATTTTGTCGCGGGCGCAAAGCCGCTCCAGACAACAACATCACCAATTTCAAAACCCTTTCTAAAGAATTCCATCCTACTAAAAACGGCAAGCTGAAAGCCAAAGATCTAGTGCCAGGCTCAAAGCGTAATATTTGGTGGAAGTGCGCCCAAGGCGACGACCATGTATTTCAAATGCGGCCCAGCGAAAGAACTATCAAAGGCTACAATTGCCCGTTTTGTAGCCACAGACGGTTCTCAAAGAGTCATTCTTTACTTGCTGAATTTCCAGAAATTGCAAAAGAGTGGCACAAGGCAAAAAACGGTGAGCTAAAGCCATCGATTGTTTCCAGCAAGGCCAAGCAATCCGTCTGGTGGAAGTGCCGCCAGGCAAAAGACCACGAATGGGAAGCTACAATTCATAACAGGACATACAAAGGCAATGGCTGCCCTTATTGCACTAATAGAGCACTATCAGCCACTAACAATCTAGCAACTCTATTTCCAGATATAGCCCAGCAATTCGATCTAAAGAAAAACGCACCCATGAGACCAGATCAAATTATTGCTGGCACTGTTGATGAATACTGGTGGAAGTGCACCCGTGACCATTCTTGGAAGCGCCCCGTTTACCTACGAACAAAACGAGACAGCCGCTGCCCAGAATGCCCTGAATATGGCTTGCCTCGTATAATCACATCACTTAAAAAAGCCTTTCCTAAAATAGCAAAGCACTGGCACCCAACTAAAAATGGTGACAAAACCCCTGAAAATACTTCTTTTGGCAGTAAGTATGTCGCCTGGTGGCTCTGTGATAAAGACCCAGATCACCAGTGGGAATCCTGGGTCGGGCATATCACCAGAAATGGCTACAAGTGCCCATTTTGCCAAGGCAGTAGGCTGTCTGCGACCAACAGTTTGCAAGCCCTACACCCCGCTCTTGCTCGCGAATGGCACCAGAAACTAAACGAGCAAAAGGCGAGTGAAACTAAACCCGGCTCTGCCTACAAGCCCTGGTGGCGCTGCTCAAATTGCCACCACGAGTGGCAACGAGAGTGCTATCTCAGAACCCGTAGGAAATCTGCTTGCCCACAGTGCAAGTCTTACCCACGCTGACTTTGGCCGGTGTATAGTCAGCCAAAAATCTTTAGTCTACTTAGCGCTGCGTGTCTGCAAGTATTCTAATATAACGTCTGCTATGCCTGGGCAGCCCATACCAAGCGGAATGGATCGCGACAAAGCATAGGTACGCTTGTCCCATCGTCCATTAGCTAGCCGCTCTGGGCAACGAATCTCATAGCAAGTAGTCAGCTTCTCAATGCTCACAGGAAAGGTATTTTTTTCCAACTCACTGGCCGATTTAAAACCAGCTGCCTCCATTATCAAAGAGCCTCCGGGTGCTTCCATCGGAGCCTCTATGAGGGGATTGCCAACCTTAAAGGCTCCTTCCAATGCAGCAATCAGCTCTGATCTATTCTTATAGTCGAACTCTTTGACTGGCTCCATCTGAAGATAGTAGCCAGCCGATGTTTTATAATCCGTAGCAAGGTAGCCTCTCTGAGCTGTCAAATAGAGGCTTATCCATGTTTCAAGAGTTTCTGTTTGTGTGTTGTTCATCTCAGCGCCGTCACCTTGATTTTGACATCAGAGCCATTTTTTTCTAGTTCTTTGGCAATTTTCTCTAGCATATTTCTCTGCTCTGAACTAATCGCCCCATCAGGAATGCCCAAATGAAGGACTTTGTCCTTCACATCTCTCGGATTGATCTTATAACGAGTTGAGCTAAACATATCGCCCTTCCAGTCAGAAAGTTCTTGGACATAGCCCTTCACTCGTTTTTCAAAATGCTCCATGTCCTGATAGCTTGGCGCTCTTAGTTCTATCGATTTTATGCTTGTCACCAAGCCTTGTTTAAAGGACCACCCGTCAACGGCCGGGAAATTATTCGGCAAGGCTTCTCCTGCTGCCATAAATTTGGCTTTCAGACTGCTTTCTACCTTCCAGCCAGTCAAAAAATTAGCGCCTTTCCAGTTGGAGTCTCTAACATCTCCTATAGTTTCACTCACTATCAGATGCTTAAGCTTCTCAACCTTAACGAGAGCACCGTCCCTCCCAAGAAGTAACGACCGGCCGACTTTTCCACCGCCACTCAAATCATCGGCTTTCGACATAGCCATGTAAAAATCGCTTGCTTGAGAACCTTCACTGGTCTGAGCAACAAGTTTTGGATCGAATACTTTTCCAAGACCTTTTTTTCCAAGACATTGCCATGCTTCAACGTACTTGCCTAGTTGTTCTTCGGGCACAAGCTTAGCGATTTGCATAAGTGCCACTGTCAATTTTTCTGACTTCGCAATACTTGCTATGCCACCAGGTATTGCAAGACCGGCAGCAAACTCAGTCGCTATCTCGACCTTCTCTGCCTCGCTTTTCTTACCCCACTGCTGATCTATCTGTGTTCCCAGCCAGCCTATGTCCCTAAAGACTTTGCCAGCATCACCACGGGCCGCAGCGCTGTTCATATCGCTGATGTACAAAGTGCCCATACTCCAAATGTTATGGCCGGTGACAGCGGCCCTCCCCATTACCCGATAGGCTTCAAAAGCCGTTTCTAGCGCCCTTGGATTTTGGCTTTTTACGTCTTCCGCAAACTGACAAACCTTCGCAAAAGATTGACCCAGCCCTACAACTGCCTCAAATGTATGAGTAGCAAAATTCTCAATACCTTTTGGGAATGCTCGCGTTATTGCTTCCAGCTGTTTGTTGTAGTCTGTGCTGATAGCTTCCGGGCACTTCATCAGTGCTTCAATTACTGCTCTTCTTTCTTCTTGCGGTAATCGAGTAAATACCTTCCATTCATTCTCTTTATGAGAATCAGGATACTCCACATACCCCGTCATTGCCTTCGGCTGCCGCTCACGCATATCATGAACGCCTGCATCTTCTTGCTCGTTAGCATCGATCATTCGCCTGCGCTGATCTAAGACATCGAGCTTCTCTTTTGCTTTAGGAGACATTTCCACAAGCTGCTCTCTTGCTAGTTGCCTGTATGCTTGCTTTTCAGATCCTTCAGGTAAATTCTTGGCCCAACTATTCAGAAGTGACACTGGCTCTGCCGCCGGATTTTTTCTTACCTCTGCCGCAATAATAGAGCCTGTGTCTAACTGATCTTGCCAGTCCGATACCTTAGTCAACAACTGCTCAGCCTTGCTTGTTTCCTGCGGCATGACTCTGGCAGCAAGGACATCGATGCTGCCGTCTTTCCTCGGCATAACTAGCTCAATACTGTGTTCCTGATTCTCCCCACCGGCGCTGCCGCTGTGAGCATTCCGGTTCAGTGCATGGGCGGCCTTAATGTCAGACGCTCCGGCCACCCTAGCTTCTTGAGCGTCTGCACTTTTCAGCATCTGATTTTCTGACGCCCGCTCTGGCCGGTCGCCCTTCTCTCTTGCTTCTGTCATAGCAGGCTCCGGTTCACCCTCTAATTGTGCCCTGACTTCAAGCATTAGAAACTGCCGAAGTCTCTGCCATTCAGGAGCTTGGGCGTCAAACTGACCTAAATACAAGTTCTCCCTTGACTGGGGTGGAGGGCGGGTAGCCAGCAGGCTTTAGCCTGCCCAATCCCCAAGGCACCAGGCAAAAGATTGGTAACAGTACACTGTTCTGGGTGGCGGGTGGGTAGCCAGCGCGGAGCGCCAGTTTTTGCCACCGAAAATTATCATTCACCGATCGACAACAAATAGAAATTATTGACGATGGTCGACCACCTAGAAAAAAGCCGCCATCTGGCGGCTTTCAGACCTTACAATTACGACTTACACCACTTGCGCCATATTTTTGGTTGCCGATCCCTTATGCAATGCTCGCTTTCTTTATTGCAGATTATGTAATCGTCAATTTCTATGCCTAAAACTTTCCCCGCTCTAATCAACTCCTGTGCCATTTTCATATCTTGCGGGCTGGGAGCGACTGAGAGATCTAGTGTGTGCCGCGTGTAAATAATAGCGGAGAAATTAGAAACAATCGCAGCTTTAAATACTTCGCTTATTTCTTGCAGTATTTTGCCGGGGCGCTCTGCAAGCTCAATATAGCCACATACCTGCCTTTGCCTATCCACGTTTACAACAAAAGTGCGCTCTGTTTTTGATAGACTCAAAGCATAAAAAAATTTTTGTCTTGGTATTGATATTGGTATTGATGTTGGTGTCATTTACTATCGTCCTCTAATTGGCTTGCTGTGCTTGCTTCATCCGTTTAGATCCATTTCTGACTGACTTTCGCGTATGCTTTGCGATCCGCCATGGCTGACAATGACGCGATCTAAAACTTGGACGCCACGCAGCTCCTCAGTCTTAATCAGTGTTTCGGTGTTTTTTAGTTTGAATCTTCGCCTGCTCACTTACCCATGTCGCTCGGCTGAGTAATGAACATATGCGCGCGAATCTAAGTCAGCAAAATCAAGGTTTAGAGCGTCGCAAACATGCCTAATGTCTGCCAATAAATCAGAGATGCCATCTTCTGGGCACTGCTGCCAATCTGCTCGGCTTGAATGATCGTAATATTCTGCCGCTCTGCCATATGTTGGTTTCCCGCGCAAGGCAGCCAAGGCTCTAACCGCCCGTCTCTTATTCCTGTATTTCATCAATCCTCCTTAACTAAGACCGGCAAAATTTTGCCCATCGAAATAAGTAGCCAGGCGCTAACCTGGCGGCTTATCTCGCTCAATGACTGAGATTAAAACCACAAATGACTGTAGTTTTCTCTCAATGAATATAAGCTTGATGCTGTCACGATCACATGATCAAGCACCTGAACACCAAGCAGCTCCCCGCCTGCTATCAGCCTCTTTGTTGTCTCGATGTCTTCTTTACTGGCGTCCTCTACGCCTGATGGGTGATTATGCGCCACGATAATCGCATGTGAATTATTTAAAATTGCAGCTTTAAATACTTCACGGGAATGCACCAATGAAGCCGATAGTGTGCCATGTGACACCTCATGGAATCCAATCACCCTCAGCTTAGTGTCAAGGTGAAAAGCAATGAAATATTCTTCTGAACTGTGCCGAAGTGGCTCGACAAACTGACCAATGCTATCAGCAGAAGTAATGACAATTGGCTCAGGCCCTGATTCTCTAATCAATGCCAATTTCATTTGAGGAACAATATATTTCAAGTGATTCTTGATCATTCGACTACTCACTTGCTTGCTCTTCGCCTTACTCTGCTTCTTACTGCGAGCCTTAATCACGCCCATGTTCTGGCTCTGGTTCTGGCCTCCCCTCCTGCTTTCACTCAATGACTTGCTTTCTACTTTTCTTGCTACTGTGCTATTCATTGCCCTTTTCCTCATTGCTTTATTGGCTTGTTTCTCGTCTGCTTTTCTGCCTTGACTAGCGAGTGCGCAGCGCACCCCATGCGGCAATGCCAGTAAAACCCCGCACCTGGGGCCTCAAGTCCTGTCTGCCATAGGCACCCGTAGGGCTTGGACTGGACTTGGGGTGGAAGGGTTTAGGCTCTTTTGCCTGGCATGGAAGGCAGCGCGCACCAACAAAAGAAGTTCAAAAAAAACAACAACAAAACGTCTAAAAAAGAAAAAAGCCAAGAATGAGTACGGGGCAAGCTCCAGCTGAGCCAATTACCATCAATGTCGACTAATCAAAAAACAAAAAAAGGAACAAAAAAAGAAGAAACTAGATAGATAAAGAACTAGAGAAAAATAAAAGTGGCCGAGACTTACGCCCCGACCACTTACTTTAATCTAGCCGTTTGCTGCAGCTAGCCTGAATCCCCTACGTGACTTTGTTTTTGTTTCAGCCGCTACAGGCTGTGTTTCTTCAGCGACAGGCTTCTTGCCACAGAGATGGAAGCTGGTGAGATTCACAAAAGGCTTAGCCATCGGCACAGATACCCCGTTTATCTCTTTGGTGTATTGAGACAGAGCCAATCTGCCAATAATGACCACCTCGCGTCCCTTAGTGACTGTAGCTAGCACCCGGTCACCAAGGCCACCCCAGGCATCAACATCAATCCAGAGAGTCTTTTCTTCATCGGTATTAGAAGAGAACTCCTTAACTGCTAGTGAAAACTTGACCACTTGCTTGCCAGTATCGTCAAAGGAAACTGCGGTTGGGGCTTGTCCGACATGACCTACTAGGGTTATGGAATTGTTCATTAGAAGGCACCTCCAGTGCTGTGTTTAAGTGCACCCCAATAAGCCACATGATTTTCGCAACTGCATGGACGCGCAGCGCCCCGCCAGGGGTCCGCCATTGCAGCAAAGAAAACTTGTGGCATCATTCTCACTTAATAAATCACTGCACGGAGGTAGCCAAATGAACTAACCACCACATACGGTGCATTGGAAAGCCCTACTATTTTCTGCCGGCGGACAAGAAAGTGCTCAATAAGGACAAACAGTAAAAGAGTTCTAAAACCAGAAGAAGAAAAGCCAGCAGGCAATAAGAGCCGTAAATGGCAAAGGAATCAGGTGCTGAATACATGGGCAAGAGGTGGTTAAAACAGCAGAAACAACACAAAGAACAACAAAAGAAATAAACGGCATCAAAACAAAAGACGAAAGCAACACCAAATCACAAGCCCACCAGTGGCAATAGACAAAGAGAAATCTGACCTCGCAGCAGTCAGCTAGAAGAAGAAGAAGAAGAAAGCTAGCCGACAACAGGCTCTAGTAGAGTCTCTAAGTCAGAGGCAAGGTCACTGGCCACCACTTCTGGCACTATCGAAACAGTCAATTCTTTGCGGTTGCGAAAGCTCACGAAGTCTTCGCGATTGAACACTGCTGCCAACATTTGACCATCAACCAGTACTAACTTATCCCCTTCCAATGCCGCCTCTAAGCCCCAATACTGATCGACCTCTGCTTTCAGGAAGCCATCGAGAATCACTTGATACTCGCGCTGACGCTCAACAGACCATATTTCTAGAACTATCCGCCTCTCACTAATTTTTTTGATCCGGCCCTTAATGAAAAACTGGCCTTCTTTGGAGAGCGTCTTTTGACTCGCTCGCTCTCTAACTTTCAAAGACAACGAGCCCTGATATACTTGCGGATAGACTGTCCAGACCTGGCTGCCCGCCGCTACCATCCTATTCACCTTAATGGGACTGCCAAGCAATACACAGGGAATCTTGACGCCGCCATCAACCTCAAATTGCCCTTGAAACAAGCCGTTAAAGTCAACGATTCGTCCCTTTAGAAATCCAATCGATTCTGGATTTGGCAGCTTGCCCGGTTCCTCTGTCATCTTTGGCCTCGGAAGTAGTTCTAGTTCTAATTCTTGTGCTAGCTCTTAGTTTTACACTCTCAATTATCAGCAATCACTTCTACACAAGTAAAGACGCACAAGCGGATATCCACCAAATATCTGTTAGGCAAAAAGAACCAGTGCCATCACCACCACAACCAAGGGCAACCACTGATCCATCACTGCTAGACTATCAATTTAGATTTAGGGTACAAGGAAACTATTGAATCTTTTAAAGGAAGTGCCTCTTGAACAAATCGGACCTTGTCGATCTATTGGCTAAAGAAGCTGGCTCTACAAAAAAGGACGCCGAGCAATTTCTAAACATCTTCATGTCTTCTGTAGTCTCGCATGTTGCTCGCGGTGAAAAAATAACTCTTGTGGGTTTCGGCACATTTGAAACCAGCGAGCGCCAAGCTCGCACTGGACGGAACCCTAAAACAGGCGAACCATTAGAAATACCAGGCAAACGGGTCGCTCGCTTCAAGGTTGGCAAAGAATTCTCTGAAGCAGTGAACAAAAAAAGCAAGAAATAAATACTCTATCTAGGCTTTCGAGGAGGGACAATAGCCTTGAGCTTTGGCCCCTCATACTCATGGTAATTCACGCCTTTTGGACGATCGCGCTGGAAGCGCCAAGCAAAGTCACCAACTGAATGTGTTCGACAGAAGTGCTTCGACAATTCCCTCCAGTCAATAGCAGCCATCGCATCTGTAACTCCTTGATGATCTAGTGCCTCTACTACTGGGTTCTTTGAGTGCAGTAGCTCACGTCGACCAAACTTCTCTCTGAACAAATCAAGGAGCCTATCTAAATGTAGTTTGCCAGTACGAAAAGTTAGAAACAAAGCGGCCTCATTTTGCATTCCTTCAATCCGCCATAGCAACTTCTCGTCGCCTTCTATGGCCTCAATCATTATTTGCGTAAAATCAGGGCTAGAGCCAAGATCAGACTCAGTAGCAGGATCAGAACCAGGAGCAGGATCGGTATAAATAGTGCGACGACTTCGACTCTTTTGAGTACTTTTATTTTGGCTCGCTGTGCTCTTGCAAGAAATCATCAACTACTCTTATTGACCATTATTCAGCAATCAATTTAACACTGTAGCCAGCCGTTGAATGACAGCTCCTAGCAGCAAAAAATGAGTTTTGATGGCCAGACCGCAATTGGCGCCAGCTTTAATATCACTCATCCTCTTTACAATCGTCACTTTCTCAGCTTTATCCATGATTGCGAGGGATAACTTTGCCGCAGGAAACAAACAAGCATGCAAAATCTGCGCAACCGTCTTATTGCTCCACAGCTATCAACTCACTGGCTATTCTCACTCTGTTGTAATTTCGCCAACAGCTCTTTGTTATGCTGCTCAATTGCCTCTAGTCGCCCAGTGAGTTCAGAAGCCAACTTAATTGCATGGTCTCTTTCTTGACTAGCAGCTTCAAGCCTTGCCTCAAACTTTAACGCCGCTTCTTTGCTTTCTTCAGTAGTATGAATGAAGCGCTCCAGAGACTTTATTGCCTCTTCTTTAGTGCTATCCAACGATGTTTCTAACTTAACTACTTCCATCTTCAGCTTGTTCATTTCTTCCGTATGCAAGCGCTGCACTTGTTCTGATGAGAACTGTAGATTTTGAAGATTGCGCTGGCTATGACTTAACTGCTCTTTCACCTCATTGTGCACAGCCGTCAGTGCCGCTTTTTCATTTGATAAAGTAAAAACTTTAGACTCAACGTCAACAAGCTTCTTAGTAGCTTCAGACAGATTTTCTTGCAATTCACTGTTTATGTTTTCAAGATCTTCAATAGCCGAGACTGTCTCAAGCAGTCGCATTTCAGCGTCATTAACTTGCTTAGCCGCTTGTTCTCTTTCGGCAGCAAGCTCTTCAGATGCGTGAGCGATAGCGGCCTTCCAAGCATTGTCGAAGACATTAGCAACTACCGGCGGTATCTCTACCTTGGCCTGGCCAGTGACTATTCGCTCGGCCTTCCAGTCGCTCAACCCTTTCATGATCGAACTAAAGCTGCCGCCGCCTAAAAAACCACGCAAGGCGCGAGCAGTAACGTCGTCACCCGCAGCAAGCAAAGTATCTGCCGCTTCAAATATCTGATCACGAGTAAAAAACGCCTTCCTTGCCACAGCAACACCTCCAGCCAGACTTGCTCAAGTGTAGCATATAATCGTAACGTAACATAATAAAATAACATTACGTATCATCATGATTGGCCCGATCACCATTCCGGCAAGAAAAAGCCTAGAAATCACCGACAAAAACAGGCACACGTCCAAATTGGCAAGAGTCTTGAAGGTCAATCAAGAACTCTAGATGCTTTGGTTTGGTCCACTAATGCTCGACCATTGCGGTACTACTCAATAGTGCGAACTACCGTCATGTTTTGTCTCAGAGCGGCATAAAGTTAAAGCCAAAACCATAATCGAACTACGATAAATAGGCCGACTTTGCTTTGCTGTGGCTTACGACGCAGTCTCTTACTTACTATCCTTGGCTATCCATACCGAACTCTCCATCGGCGAAGTCGCTACGGTGCAATAATAGAATCCGATTTTTACCCTCTTCTAGTGATCGAAATATGCCAGGAAAGAAGCGCGATATTGAAGAAATCTATGAAGCGTATCCGCTCAATAGACGAGTGCCACTATCTCGGGCCTATCCAGAAGTAGCCTCGCTCTGGGACTACAAGCGCAATTGTGGCTTCGCTCCAGAAGACTTTTCTTCCGGCTCTAACGTTTCGGCTTGGTTCGGCTGCCCTAAAGGCCCAGATCACATTTTTAAGACTAGTATTTTTACTGCTGTTAGATCCTTTCGCGATGGAAATAATGGCTGCTCTTTTTGCGCAAACAAGAAGCTATCGGTCACCAATTCTCTTGTCACTGTGCGTCCAGACCTCGCCAAAGAGTTCATGGAAAAACGAAACAAGATGAAGGTAAAAGATGTTATTGCCGGAGGCGCTACCCCATACTGGTGGCAATGCCAAAACAATTCCAAGCATACTTGGCGAGTGAGTTTAAACAGCCGTATTTCCAGAGATACTGGTTGCCCAAAGTGTGGAATTGGCGACACCATAGATCTCAGACGTTATCCAAAAGTGCTCGCTCAGTTTGATTTCAAAAGAAACAAAGACGTAGACCCTTACAAGCTTTCAATCAAGAACAAAGTCCACTGGAAATGCAAAGTAAGTAAAGACCACCTCTGGGTTTCAACATTTAACCGGTGCAAAGGTGAACGTTGCCCTTACTGTAAAGGCTCTTTAGCCTCCAGCACAAACAATTTATCGCGTGACAAAGAACTGGCAAAGCAATTTCATCCCAGTAAAAATAGACCACTAAAGCCACAAGATATCTCTTTGACCAGCCATGAAAAGATTTGGTGGAAGTGCGCTGGCGGGTCAGATCATGAGTGGTTGGCGCTGGTTAACATGCGCGTTCGGGTTAGAACAAAATGCCCTTTCTGTCTCAATAGACGACTATCTATTACAAATTGCCTGGCAACACTTTTTCCTAAATTAGCCAAAGAGCTTCACCCCAAAAAAAACGGCAAGCTCTCCAGTAAAGAAATAACTGCGACATCGACTTTGAAAGTCTGGTGGATTTGCAAGAGCAAGCACATTTTCAAACAAAAGGTAAGGAAGCGTACTCTTGAAGGCCAGGGCTGCTACCATTGCTATCTTGCTAATAAATCAACCAGACAACACCACAAGTAATTCGAGTAACTGGTTAATCGCTCAAGGTGGAGTCAGTCCCAATAACGCTCGGTTCCCTTCTCGTGTATATCAGACTCAGAAAAACAATTTCTGGAATCAGCCATACGGTGGCACTCTCCAAGTAGTTCGTTCATCCGATCATCTAAATCTTTATCGTCTTCATATGAGACTTGCAGCTCATATTCACGGTCAGAGAGTCTCTTTGGAAGATAAGAAGGTAGAACAAAAAACTCTATATCTTCAATAGATCTCTTGATGCCACGCACCCACTTACTGTTACGCTCTATACGAAGATGCAAAATGACGACGGTTGTTTTCTTGGATGGTTCGGACGTAAGAGGCTCTTGTTCAGCCACTTCTTGCTTGCCCGGCTTACCAAGCTGCATGTACTGCAAAGACAGCTCAACACATTTATTACAGACCTGATGATTATTTCCAGCGATGACATGTCGTTTATAGCTGGGTAATTTGCCACAAAAAGAACAGCGCAGCTTGGATGAAGCATCGATTTTCTTGAACTCATTGCCGCCAGAAAGAATTGAATGACCCGGGCAATCAGTTTCTAGAACTATGCTGCAAGAGGTAATGCAAAAGTCGCAGGCGAAGATGTTGGGGCCTTGCACCAGCTTATTTGCCCTGACAGCAGCGAGTCCGCAGAACGAACAGACAATGTCAGGTTTGATTGGTTTCAACCAAGCACGCCAGCCTTTGTTTTCAGACTCTATGATCTGGTGGACACGCTGATGGCTCAAATTCAAGAGCTTGGCTATTTCTCTCATGGACTTGCCCGCTACGTGCATCTGCCGGATAGCGCGGTGATATTCCTCCTTGGCTTGTTCAAAGTCACGCTCAAGCTCCTTCATGCGAGCTTCTTTTTCCTGAATCAGCGTCAATTCATCCTGATTTGGCATTCTGGTCATCATTTTGTCTAGTGTCTATAGATACTAGACAAAATGATAATGCATTTGACAGTTAATACAAGCACTCAATCTAGTTAGTGGCATTACAGGAACTCAACTGTGCAGCCGACTTCTGAAATTTTGTGCAATAGACTTCTGAATTTAACAAATTTCTCAACAAATAATGATGCCAAGAATGTATAGTTGCTATTAATAAAAAAGTACGCAAAATTCCAAAAAAATCAACGTTTTTTTCTCGCTCCATCAGCGCATCTCGCACTTTTTGAAGCATTTCAATTTTTTAGATTTGGGCGCAAATTAAGCACCAAATTCAATACCAAAATATTACCATGAGCAAACTATCCAGACAAGTCCTTTTCTGGTGCCAAATTATCCAAATTGAGAAGATGCAACTGCATCGGTCTACTCTCAAGCTCAGCCCGCAAATCAGTAATTAATCGACAAAGCCAAAACTCAGATTCCTGATCAGGGGATCTTAAAACCGCTGATAAATATACAGCCAATAAAGCCCTAAGTTTTTTAGTCTCAAGCAAGTCAAAACGAAGCGGCGTAATCTTCTCAATTTCAGAACGCCACGAATTATCTAACTCAACAAAGCGTTCACGCCGCTTAGTCTTCTTCTCTCGTTCTTCTCTTTGACGCCTCATCGATATCTCATAGGCCACCCTACGAGCGGCCAAGAGGCCGGGAGGCGCAATTTTTTTAGCAACTGCGGAAGGGAGCAAGCTTTCTGATGAAGCAGCTCCCACCACAGCGTTATATTCACCTGGAACACCTGCCAAGCGGCCATTCTGCAACTGTGTTTGAGCAGGCTTCCACAAGGCTTGGTGCCTATATAGGGTGTCGTTAGAACAACCAGTCTTCAGCTTGAGGTCTCTTATACTAAAAGCCATTTCAGCCTCTTCAAAGTCGGCTACAGCCGCTTGAATCTTTTTGGCCGCTTCAGACTTCAAGTTGGCACTATTACGCTGCCAAGCAATCGGCACCTTTTTAACGAAAGGCACCACGTTATTCTCTTGGCCTCTGCGATCTTTCGGCAGCCAGCTAGCAGCCCGCTCTATCTGAGCCACCGCATCGCCGCGACCTCTATTTATATCCTTGCTGCATCCGTTGTGCAGGCTAGACAATATCTTCTCGATGGCCCATTGGCGCTCTTTCTCATATCCATACCCTAGCGCTGGCAGGCAACGTTTTGGATCGCCATAGAAAAGGTAGTGCGACAAGCAATAAATGGCCTCGGCCCGCTGGGACTTGCCGGTCAATCCCACTTGGGCAAACTCGCGACCCTTGATCCATGTCTCAGCATTCATTCCTGGTGGAAGGCCCTGGAAGACCTCCAAAACAGCACACAACGTATATTCAGTAAGCTCAACTCCATCAGGCTTCCTGAAGGGGACGACAACGCCTTTTGCCTTACTTATCTGACTGATTTGGCTGACCTGATGTGTTATCTGCTCCTGACTTTCAATCAAGCGGCTCACGTATGCCTTCATCTGGTGGAAGTCGTGACGACTATTGCCGCACTCCATATCTCGAATAAAGCGATCGAGCGCCTCCACTGGACTAATTGAATCGCGCTCTTCAATCACTAGACCGTCTTGATTGAGCCAAGCAAAGCCAGGCTGCAGTGGCAGCCGCAAGCCATTACCAATTGAACTATTACCCCGACCATCACCAGGGGCCGGAAATACTTCAAGAGTTCCTTTGGCAATATCAAAGCCATTGAGCCGCAATAGCTGGACCAGTTGGGCTCTCAAATCTCTTGAGCTAATGGGCTCATCAAAGAATAGATAGACATGCCAACCGCCAGAATCACTGGACCTATATATGGAAGTCTCGTTAATCCCGGCCTTGGCCAGAGCCTCAAGGATTCGTTCTAACTGTTTGACGTTGTGGTATTTGCTACCGGCATCTATATCCAAGACACCAAATCTGGTTGCCTTGCCCGCCCGTGCCCCGAGAAAATGCTTAGGGTGCACACAAGCCACAGCCTTCAAGATCTCGCTATCGGTGAGCGCCCACTTCTCATTGGCAGATATCCAACCACCACCACCGAACGGCTTGTATATCCATCCATACTTATGAAAGAGCGCGAGAAACTTCCCCATAGCCTCTTGTTGGCTCTTAGGGAAAAATTTATCACGACAAAATCTAACCGGCATCTGGTGAACAGATGCCGACAATGCAAAGCCAGTCGTAGCAACACCTCTTTTAAGTTAAAAGAAGACGAGTTGACCTACTCGGACCACTAAGCTATTCTGGAATCAATTCGCGAAACTACCAAGAACGCGACGACAACTGAATAAAGAGATCCGTTAAAAGGTCTAGCAAAAGACATCGCCCCCAAGCGATGTTTTTTTGTCTTTAGTTGATTATTGTCCGTTCTAGGAGGCGAGCGCCTCAAATATATCCATTAGATAGCACCGACAACGGTGGCATCATTTTGATCACACTATATTGGTTTACTCAAAAGCGATCAACACTTGGCTACTCGGATAGATCGAGAGGTTGGGGGTTTTGCTGGTCTAGAAATTTTCCAGCCATTTGTCTAGAAATTGCAGGAATCCTGCAATAGCTGCTTTCCAAAGATTATGTGCATTCCGACAAAAGAGGATACTGAAACAACTAGAAAAATTTCCACCCTCCCTCGAAATTGTTTTCCATTAGCACCATTGAACCCAGAACGATGCTTGCCACCCCGCCTAGAAGCGGCTAGAAACTACAGGACCACGAAACAGAGCATCTCGAATCCATTGACAAGCACCAGTACACAACACCCTCCTTGTAGCTTTTCCAGCCCACACTCGAAACATATCGAACCTTTTCTAGGTGCATCTAGAAATTTCTAGCCAGCCTCGAAAGAAATCGGCTGAGCATTTTCTAGTCGTTTCTATCAAGTAAAATAAAGCCCTTCTACGGCAATCAATGGACTAGAAAAACTTTCTAGGCTGCTAGAAACGGATTTGCAATGCCACCATCACGCCACCACGAAAATTTTCTAGACGCTGGAAATTGCTTCTTCGTCCTATTCTAGAGCCCGAGATCTTTTCCAGGTGGAGGTTAGAAGCATTTCCTGCCGGAGCTGAAACAGTTGATAGTGCAGCTTTTGGACAATCTTAGTCATTTATTTTTTCCTCACCACCCCCTATAATGCTCACCAGGCAAGGGTTTTCGATATCCACCAGATAAGCGTTTGTATATAGGGGTCTGTAGATTGAGTAAAACAATATCGGTCAGAGAAGCAGCGTCAGCTTTAGGTATCGGCCCCCGTGCCGTCACATATCGATTGGAAAAGGGCCAGCTCAAAGGGACGCTAACAAAGAATGAATCCGGAGTTCCTGAATGGCGGATATATCCAAACAAGGAAATCCTGGCCGGGCTCAGCCAACCGACTGATAATGCAACACCTATAGATTTTGAGCCTGGGGATGTTGTCGAAGCTGAAGCAATAGAAGGTCCAGGTGAAACAGCTCGTCAAACGGAAGGCAGCTTTAATTCTGAAAACTTCCAGGCGTTAATAGAGCAGTTCGTGCGCCCACTGGTTGAAGAAGTTAAGGCACAGACGTTAGCCATAGCCGAACGCGACCGAATAATTGAAGAACAGAGCCGCCAGCTACGTCTCCTGCCAGACCTACAGAAACGAGCTGAAGAGGAAAGGGCACTTGCTGATAAAGAACGCGAAGCAGCAAACGAGCGTGCGCTAGAAGTCAGAGCCTTAAACAAACAAGTTGATCTCATAGAAGAAGAAAAATCAAAAATTGCTGAACAGCTAGCCCTAAGTGCCAAAGAAAAGAACCTACTCGAAGCGAAAGCAAACGAAGCCATGGCCTTAGCAACCGACCTTGCTGCGTTGAAACAAACAGTCGAAAAACTACAAGCCCCCTGGTGGAAAAAAGTTTTGGGTTCCAACTGAACGTAGGCGACTGGCCTAACAAAATCACTAGCAGGCTCGATGACAGAAGCTGTCACTACCGAAAAGTCAAGGGGAAGCGAGCTAAAGTTCCGAGTTTTAAATCGAGGAAAGAAGATCGGCACATTCTGGAAAAACTTGACCAACGGCGACAGGAGTTAGATTTATCAATGACAGAGACCAAGGAAGATGACCATTAATTGGACAGCGCTAATAGCCAAAGGTGAGTCACAAACGCTTGAATTCATCAAAATCTATCGGCAAAGAAACCTTAAAATCTATTTGGTATATTCTATTTTCTGTTCTTTAAACCGAGCAGTACGGTGCGAAAGACTATTCAAAAATGCCAACTACTGTTGATGATATAAACTCCTGGCTTACCCAGAAGGAAAATGAACATTTTGAATTCAAAGCGGCTAGCAACAGCTTCGACTTTGACAAATTAGCTGAATACTGTTGCGCTCTGGCTAATGAAGGCGGGGGCAAAATTGTCCTTGGCATTACGGATAAACTACCCAGAAAAGTAATTGGCTCCCAAGCCTTTGCCAATCTTGAACAAACAACGCTTGGGCTACTTACTGCATTCTCTAGGCTTTGCAAAGTTGAGCCGGAGGAGATTGCTCACCCGAATGGACGAGTCATAGTTTTTACTGTCAGAGCTAGACCACGCGGAATGGCTCTCCCATATAAAGGCGTTTATTGGATGAGAGCAGGTGAGTCCCTCACCCCAATGAGCTACGACATGTTGAGAGCTATCCACGAGGAGCACGCACCAGACTTTTCTGCCTTAATATGTGAGGCTGCATCAGAAACCGATCTTGCTCCAGATGCTATAGAAAAATTCCGTCAAATCTGGATGAAGAAAACAGGCAATGCGCATTTGGCCACCCTTACCTCCCGACAGCTTTTGTCCGATGCTGAATTACTAGTAAATGACAAAGTAACCAATGCAGCCCTAATTCTTCTGGGTACGCCACAAGCACTGGCCAAACACCTGCCTCAGGCAGAGGTTATTTTTGAATACCGCGCAGAGCATTCTGTTTCTCATAATGCTCGTGTTGAATACCGGCGCGGATATCTGCTTTTTCATGATGAACTCTGGCTTGAGATCAATAAGCGAAATGACATTCAACACTATCAAGACAACTGGCACGACTGGGAAATTTTAACCTTTGATGAGCTAGTTATTCGCGAAGCTATTCAAAACGCCATCGTGCACAGAGACTACAGGCAGCATGCTTCAATCCTAATTCACCAGTTTCCAAAACAGATGGATGTTATAAGTCCGGGAGGCTTTCTGCCTGGCATTACTCCAGAGAACATACTTTGGAAACACGTTCCACGGAATCGGCTCGTGGCAGAGGCATTGCAAAAATGTGGTTTAGTAGATCGCTCTGGACAGGGCGCAAATCGCATGTTCGAGCAATCAATTCGACAGGGTAAACGATTACCTGATTATTCCCGCACAAGTGAGCATGAGGTTAACCTGATTTTGGAAGGGCAGGTACAAGACCCACAGTTTGTCCGTTTCCTAGAGAGAACAGCTCAAGAGAAGAAGCTCAGTTTTACAATTGAAGATCTGCTTGTTCTCGACTGCATTCACAGAGAGACCGCAATCCACACTGATCCGGCAATCAAACAACACCTGAAATTACTTCAGGAAAATGGCATTGTTGAAAAGGTCGCTGGCCGTGGAAAAAGCAGCAAATATATCCTGTCTCGCCACTTTTACAATTTCATTGGCCAGAAAGGAGTATATACCCGCAAGAAGGGCTTGAGCCTAGATCAGAACAAGCTTCTTCTTCTCGGACATATTCAAGAAAATGGTTTTGCGGCGATGAGCGATTTAGAGCAAGTTCTTCCAAATTTAAGCAAGAAGCAGCTTACCAACATGCTTAATAAACTCAAAGAAGATGGCAAAATTAAATTAGTTGGGCAGAAACGCGGTAGCCGCTGGGAAATGGCCCAATGATATCTTTATTGGAAACCGTATTTTGAAGGCAAAGTTTCTATTTTAAAAGTATAGATAGGTACTAAAACTAAGATGTATCATAACTCTAAGAATGCTTACTCCATCATTCTTTTGAAACTTTCTTAGAGGCACACTAATCGAAGATTAGGTATCATAACTCGGTTTTTATTCTGTCAATTTCAGAAGCAGTAAAAAATAGTGTTACATAATTTATTTGGCGGCAATTCTGCTTGAAGCAAACGTTTCTCAATGACTACTTAAATTGGTCACCCGGGGCCAAACAATGACTCAAGGTCTTCTGCTGTTAATTTGCTAGGCAGAGCATTTTCACTGCCATAAATTCCATCAGCGATCGCCTTCTTTCTATCCTGAAGCTCAAGCAAGCGCTCTTCAATAGTTCCTGTCGCAATCAGCTTAAATACAAACACAGCTTGCTTCTGCCCTATCCGATGCGCTCTATCAGTTGCCTGATTCTCTACCGCTGGATTCCACCAGGGGTCATAATGAATGACTGTATCAGCAGCAGTCAAATTAAGACCAGTGCCGCCCGCTTTCAGGCTGAGCAAGAATAGCGGCACTTCATGATTTTGGAATCTCTCAACTGGTGTAGCCCTGTCAGTGGTATCACCTCTAATCTCAACAAAGTCTATTTGTCTCTTCTTAAGCTCTGGAATGATCAGGTCGAGCATGCTCGTAAATTGAGAAAATAAAAGGACCTTCTTACCCTCGTCCAGCAGCTCCTCTAGCATTCCTAGCAGTAGATCGAGCTTGGCACTGGATTGCACTTTCTTTGCTGATGGTATTGATACCAGCCTGGGGTCACAACAGACCTGCCTAAGTTTCAGTATGGCGTCTAGTATAACAATCTGGCTCTTGGCCAAGCCCTTTGAGGCAAGAGCATCTTTGACTTTCTCATACATAGCCAGACGAACAGTCTCATAGAGATCCCGCTGCGGGCCTTCCAGTTCAACCCTTTTGATCATGATCGTCTTGTCTGGTAGATCTTTAGCGACAAGTTCTTTTGTTCGCCTTAGTAGAAATGGCCGGACCATCGCAGCAAGCTGCTTCTGTATATGAGTGTCTTTCTGTTTTTCAATAGGGGTGCGGAAAGTTCTTGTAAAAGTCGGCAGGTCACTTAAAAATCCCGGCATCAAAAAATTGAACTGTGACCACAACTCACCAAGATGATTCTCTATTGGAGTTCCTGTTAAGCACAGACGGTAATCACAACGGAGTTTACCAACAGCCTGCGCAATCTGTGTGCTTGGGTTCTTTACGACCTGCGCTTCATCGAGAACTACGGCTTTCCATTTTTGTTCAAGTAGTGTCTCGACATCTCGGGCTACCAATGGATAGGTCGTTACTACTATGTCTGATTTGGCTATCAGTGAATAGTTATCCGCCCTTTCCTTGCCCCACAGCGCCGTTGCTTTTAGCGTTGGCGTGAATTTTTCAATCTCGCTCATCCAGTTGGGCAGAACAGATGTAGGACAGACCACAAGAACTGGCTTGTCCAACCTCTTAGCGCTCTTCTCAACGGCAATATGGGCAAGCGTTTGTACCGTCTTACCAAGGCCCATATCATCAGCAAGAATGCCGCCTAGTTCAAACTCACGAACAAAATTAAGCCAACTCAACCCTTCTAACTGGTACTGCCTCAGCTCAGCACGAAAACTCTTGGGCGGCGCTACTGTAGTCATACCGTTAAAATTCTTGATCTTGCCAATCAGCTGTTGTAGCTTGCTGTCCACTAACCACGCGCTATCACCACCATGAGAATCAATAGCCCTTGCGAGCTCAATCATCTGAGGCATAGATATCTTGGGTAGTTCACTGCCCCAATACTTCTGCTTATCGAATAACTCCACTAGGGCAGTGATAATAGCTCTTACCCGATCAAATGGCAGAGCGACATAGTTTCCACCTGGCAGTGGAGCATAGAAAGTGCCATCATGGTTAAGCTTCTCAAGTTCAAATAGTGGATCTACGCCAGGAATGCGCCTAACAGCCTCGCTTATGATTGGCAATAGCGGCAGTTTCTTCCCGTCTACGTTAATACCCAAATCAAGAGAGAACCAAAAGTCACCACTCTCAGTGGCATCAACTTGCCATATTTCTTCCGGCACAAGTACATCTAACTTGAACGACTTATCAAACTCAACTTGCCACCCCAGCTTTTGTAGCTCTGGCAGCGCTCCGACAGTGAACTTGATCCAATCAATATCGTTTCCCACAGGAAAGCCGTATATCCCATCACATCGATTGAAGACATTTATCTTAAGGCGCTCCAAGTCATACATCTCAAGCTGATCCAATCTCTGAGCTTCTGCCTTTGAATCCTTCATGTGAATTCGTATTTTCTTGCCATCGATAACACGCGTTTCATATTCATCGCGCCCAAATTTGACCGGGGCATAATCAAAGAAAACCATGGCCTGGACTTTTGTATTGTTATAGAAGAAACTTCTGGCTGTGTACGAGCCGCTGCTGCTGGTATCCATGGTCAAAACCAACCGCGCCACAGGGGTCACGGTAACTACTTCAGTGGCGAAATCAGCCTTTGGCTGCGGTATCACCTTGCCCAACTTCCCGAGCGCTTTAGCCGCAGCAAAAGCGTCAGAAGGATCTAATGGTGGTGCGTTCAGTATAAGTTTAAGAATTCTTGCCGACACTGGCAGTTCAAGAGGGCCGAGCAGTCTGCTTTTTTGATTGATATACCAGACTTTTCCAGCAAAAGTGGCAATATTCCCTTCAGACTCCAGTTTCAGACTTTGCTTACCATCTTGCTGCTCAACCCATTTCAGTGAGCCCTTCATTGGCTTACCAAGCCCAAGAGGGCGACGAAGAGTATCAGCCCAATAGCACCGGCCTGTTGAGAGAAGGCGCTCTATGAGAATCTGGCAAAGCTCCGGCGGCTCGGGGAAAAATTGACTACTTGATCTACTTCCATAGCGGCTATCAGATAGAAATAACTTGGCGATCTCTAGGTCTACATCAGTCACATATTGAACATTGCCAGATAAGATCCTGCCAACGTCAAGGTTGGTTAGCTTTCCCCAAGTATCTGTTCCAAGCTTTTTAGCATGGTTGAAATATACAACAAGGCGGCCGTCAGTCGATGAGTTCAGAGTATATAGCAAATTATCATGAGTCCCGGCCTTCGATTTCGACTTGCCAGCTTCCTCAGCCAGTGCCGTGTCTAACTCAGAAACCCAAGCATCAAACTCTGAAGACAGCCAGGATTGCGGCGTTGCTTTCTTTGCAGCGGAAAGCTGGGCACCAGATCTAATTACTAGTGCAGGCGAATCTATTTTACTCTTCTCCTGCGCAGCCAGAGAAGTTGGTGCGACTTCCTGCTCAGGAAGAACTATTGCCCTCTTAGACTTCTTCTCAATGCCCGGCACCGGCTGTCCCCTTAGTCTTAAAATGCCACAAACAGACTATAGCAAGCGCCAATAGAATTTCTCAGGCGAAACTAGTGATTATCTTTTGTAAATTACAATCGAAGAGGTTGATAGAGAGCCCAAAGGCTTCATCAGTTAGTGTCAGTGTCGCAGGCGCCCTAGACCTATGAGTAATAGTTCTGGTTCACGTGGCTAATACGTGAGAATCCGCACCCGCTGTGCCATACATATGTTACAATAGCGCCCCCGAAACCAGCATAGCGCACTGCCCAAAGAGAGGTACATCATGGATCTAAGTACGCAAGGAATCTTCGACGAGCGCGTAAGACGCGCGCTAGAAGAGTGGAAGGAACAAGCCACTACGCCGGGTGCAACCCGTGCAATCATCAAGAGTTCAGAAAAGGTGATTGAAGCAGTGGCGGCACAGCTTCAAGCACAAGGCTGGAACGCAAATGAAATTAAGATGTGGCCAGCAGATGATAATCACGGAGCCCTTGACCGTGAATACTATCTAGAGACCTCGGTGACGTTGCCATTCGAAACGGGTTCTAAGCACGTCTAGGCTTAAGACCCTGGCGCGACGGATGGAGCGCGCGCCGCAGGCGCCCTAAACATAGGAGTAATCGTTCTGGTTCTGTAAGTCCATTCAAGCCGACATGGTAGCATCGTATCCGTTGAAACTGCGGAGCATCAATTTTTTCAGCAGGCATCAGTCGGAGTCAATTCGACTATAGCCGTATTGCCTCAGTTTCAATGAACACTTTTTCCGATCGCCAATACGTTAGTTGCCACATGCATAAACATCGCTATCGTTCACACGAGTTAAACCAAGCTTGCTCCAATATGTACGGAGCCCTTCATCATCCGGCCCCTTTTCGAGCAACCAATTAGACGGAAGATTGCCATTGTCGATAGTATCACTTTCAATCTGTTTTGGATGGCATAAAATCAACTGACAATCATCTCCAAGCATTTCAATAGCCCTAGTAACAAATTTGCGGCCGAGGGCTCGCCCTCTCTTATCGGGGCGGATAGCACAGACGTGAATAATGAGTATTTTAGAGACATAAACAACTCCCAGTGACTCTAAAACTTCCTCGCTAAAATCGCCAGTCTCATCATCCAGAATGGCAGCTCCAAAGAAATTAGCATCTGAGCTATGACTATCAAGCAAATCGTTGATTGAATATCTGTGGCGAGCGCCACGTTCAACATCTACCTTAAGAAAATACAGGCGGCCTACTTCGTCTTCGTCTTCATTGTCGTCGATATTTATCAACTTCAGACAATATACAGTCGTAAATTCATCAGGTTCTTCAGGTTCCAGCCTAATCTGTGTGTCAATCTTGATCTCGAAAAAGTCATCTTCCATTTGTAGAAATCTCTCCCCACGAGCGAATATCGGCGTTATTCCCCATTTGAGAAGGTCGAATCACACTGCTAGTCCCGGCCTAAGCCCTTGTACTTTCTTGAATCGAGCTTGGTATAGAGAACAGTATGCTGAATTGCCTTGTGCCCAAAATAGCCTTGGATGACTCTGAGGTCTACACCTCTTCCTGTTAATTGAAATCCTTTCGAGTGCCTGAGCTGGTGCGGATGAACAGGGAATTTGATGCCAGCTGCTTTGCCAGCCCGAGCGACAATGGTATGAACTTGGCGGGCAGAGAGTGGCCCTTGGCGCTGGGAGTTAAAGATGAAGTCTGATTCTGGGTGGTCGCGGCGGAGTTGCCTAAGAGCGCGGAGTTCTTCGCCTTCGAGATGGTGGACAGATGGGTCGCCGTTTTTTAGCCTGTTGATGTGGATGCGAGCCTTAGCAAAGTCAACTTGATCCCAACGGAGGTCTGTGGCCTCGCTGACGCGCAGAGCGTGGGCATAGATGACGGAGATGAGCCACTTGTCGCGGAACCCGTTTTGAGGGGCCTTAGCGGCGGCTTCCTTAAGCACTTTGATTTCAGTGGCAGTGAGATATTCCCGAGTGCGAACATCGGAGTTGTGGGGTTTAGTTGGCGGGAGAGGCCGGGTAGTTTTCTTCTTTCTTGTCAAGATGGCCTAAAAGATTCGCTGGTCACTAAAAAAATACATACCCAAAAACCTGATGGTTCAATGGTGAATTTCCCCAAGATAGCCTAACTCGTTCATTTTAGGCAATCTCAAGTCAAGCCTAAAACACTCTATAGTAGAAAATTTTCAAGAGATAAAAAAAGTGCCGCTAATTACCAGTGAGGCTGGGGGGTCTTAATCCCGGGCTGTGTTAAATGGGCAGGCAAGATTTTCGGAAGAAAAATGAGAATGCTACCGTAACCGGTGGCATTCTCACAAATGCTAGCTAGTTTTTGTGGTTATATAAATTCGACCAGGCAACCAGATAGTGTGTCATTGTTTATTTGCTGTTGGAAAATTGTCGCAGGTCTAGCCTTTGCGGACTTTCAGAGTAGAATGTTTAAGGAACTACTGTTGGAGTGACGCAATTAAGATGGGTGAAATCAAACTACCGCACAATCAGCAAGATGTCTTGCCATCTAATCAACTTGTAAATACTTCGTCCCGGTTTCAATGGCGATTACTTAGAACAGTGGCTATTAGTGTTTGGATTGGGTCGATCGTGTCAATTTTTGGCCAATACACCTTTATTTATGAGCCATTAAATGCTGTTCAGTATGTCGGCCTTTTTATGGTGCCACTTATATTAGCCGCAATGTCTGTCTATAGGTCTGAAACGAATCGAGGCTCACGAAAGGCATTTAGTTTTTTACTGATTTTAGGAGCTGCAGGATTTTTTGGCACTGTTTGGTTTGGCGGTCCCATTTACCAGTTATTTAATAGGTCATCTAATGAAGATGCCTACTTTGTGGACGACATCACAATGCATAGAATACTGAAGCGAAATAAGCTAAGAACAAAAAATATGACAGTCATTTTGAAACGAATCAAATCTGAGTGCCTTCCGCCAGACGACAAACCCTACTTGACCTTGGAATATGAGCAACAATACTTTGGTTTTTTAAAAAGAGTCAAGTTGATAGCCGATATTAGACCGGCAGAATACGGCGATTTCCATATTTCACCCGATGAGAAGAGTGTGGTTTTAACAGTGGAACCATATGCAGAATGTCGAACAGTAAATATTCCCACCTTTCCTACAGACTTGAACACAGTGAAAATTTTCACCATAAATCAACAAGAAAGGGGAGGCCCATAACCGGGCCTCCCCAAGTTTAGTTACTTTGGCTTTTCATTAGTTGGTACCAACGGAACCATTAGGATTCAAGATCTGGCCACTTATAGTACTCAAAGGGTCTAGACCCTTGGCCTTTGCCATATCGGAAAGCTCATCTCGGGTTTTTCCATAGTTCTTGACCTGTCCCTGAGCCTGCGAAGAATTTATGGTGCCTCCAACGTTGCCAGTGGTGCCACCACTACTACCACCACTTCCACCGCCACCGGAAGGACCAGAACTGGATGGGCCACCGCCACCACCGCCACCGCCGCCGCCACCGGGTGGCAGACTGTTAGGAGTGGCATTCAATGAGGTCTGCGGCTTCACAAAGCCAGAAACTGCCGCAAACCATGCACCCGTGTCAATGTCCTTAAAGTCTTCAGGATCGTCACCCAAGCTGGTGAAGATCCATTGCCATTCAAAAGTCGTCTTCCAAACTGGCTTCTGGAATGTGCCAATTCTAATGAGATTCCCAGGGGCCGCCCATAGATTACGTAAGACTTGAGCAGTAATTTGGGCAATACCTGCACCTATGTGCAACACGACCGTAGGAATACCGATTTTCCGACCAGTGGCAGCAAAGTTAATATTACCTTGTGCCTCCCGATAATCGTACTCAGGACCTGAGCCATATACGTAGCCCGTTTTAACGTCCCAATCGCCCCCGAAGAAGATTCTCCCGAACCATTCAAAGAAATTGTAATCTCCTTGCATGTTTTCTCGAATCCAATTCCAACCAAGTTCACTCGTTGGGATCGGGTTTTTCGCTCCATCGAAACCGAAGGGATCGTTGGTATTTGTGGGATTGTTTCCCACATACGCATACAAATTGAGGCCTGCAGCGTATCCAGCAACGTCGGGCTGGAGGAATCGTCCGAGAGAGGGTGAATAGTAGCGGGACTTGTAGAAGTACAGATCGCTTTCAGAATCGTACCGCTGGCCGGTATATCCATTGTTAATTCCAGGCAAGGCTGCCGTTTCTCCAAACGGGCCATACTTATAGGAATTGACTACATTACCAGCACTGTTTGTTGTTGCGATCACTGAGCCAAGATTATCCGCGTGGTAGTAGGTTTTCACGCCCGCACTACTTACACGGATAGCAACTTCGTCAGTATTTGGTGCATAAACGTACCTGTTCTGCAAAACTCCACTTGAATCATAGTCGCCGAAACGTCTCATACCTGAGTAGTAGAAGCGCGTTTTTACTGCACCTACGGCCTTTTCCACCTGACGACCGTGAGCGTCATACTTGAACGAAAGACTCGTTCCTGTTTTGTTAGCAGTGAGAAGTCTATTCTCACTTGAATAAGTGTATGTCCATGTACCATCACCGGTTACGCACCCATCGTTGTTGAAGGAATATGAAACTGCCCCGATAGTGGGATAGGTGTTGATATTACTCGCCGTACCGTACACCAAACTACCGGCAGTGCTGGGATGCCAGTTATAATTACTGTCGCTTACCTGTTTAGAAGATAGCTCACTTGCGTTGTTGTAGCCGTATGTCCACGATACACTTGAGCCTACGAAAGTATGAGCTAGGGTTTGAAGATCATTGTCCAGCTCTGAAGTGTAATCTGTTGTGGTGCCATTTTCCAAAATGACCTTTACGCGTCTGGAAAGTGCATCATATTGATACTGCACTGCACTTGTCGTAGCACCATTCAACTTAATATCAGTGAGTTGATTCAGTTTGTCAAACACTCGTTCACAATACCAGCCATCAGGCCATGTAGTTCTGGTGATGTTTCCGTTTGCATCCAACTGATGAACAAACTGTTTTCCATCAGGATACTGTTCATAAGCGAGACGACCAGCAGTATCATAACTGGTACTGAATGTTCCGGCACTGGGATCACCAGCAACGATTGGCTTGGAAGCTGAAAGAAGTCTATTTGCTAGGTCATAGGCATACGTTACTGTTGGTTGTCCTGAAGCGGCTTTCGTTTTCAAACGATTTAGCTCATCATATGTCATGGTCAGCGTGTTGGCACCGCGAGTACGTACTACCAGAGCATTACTATTGGTGTCATAGCTCTGGATTTCCGAGTAAGTGCTGTTCGGGAAAATCCTCCTTAACGGCCTGTCGAAACCATCATAAGTATAGCTCGTAATATTATTACGAGAATCCTTAATGGACAGAAGCTGACCGTTTGGAGAATATAAACGAGTTGAGTCAATTACTAGACTTGGGTCAGTAATTGTAAACACCCTCCCTAAATCGTTATAGGTGTACTCAGTAACTCGCGACAGCGGGTCCGTAGTTTTCCACAACTGCCTCAAATTAGTATAGCTATATTGAGTGATGAAGCCAGAGGGCGACTTGAGAGTCAAAAGCTTACTGTCGATTGCATAGGTAGCCTCGAAAGTTTGCCAAGGATTGGCTACAATATTGGTTTGCTTCTCTTTCTTGATCGCATTCCCATTGTCATCATAGGTAATTTTTTCGACATAAGAAAAGGGCGCTGGCATTGTTCGTTGTGTTTGCCGACGATTGAGATCATACTGCATCACCAATGTATTGCCGCGTGGATCCTGAATACTAATGACGTCTCCAGCCGCGTTGTATGTGAAGTTGGTGGTCAGATTCAGCCGGCCAACTCCAAAATCAACCACGATCGAGGTTAGTTTTTCAGTAACCGTATCATATGTGTATTTAGTCACCATACCTGTCGGATCGGTGCTAGTTAAAGCCTGCCCACGAGCATTATAGGTCAAGACTAGCTGCGGTGTTCCACCACCCGTAAGGGTGGGATGTACTACAGATTCAAGATTACCAGTGGTGGCATTATAGTTGTAAGTGGTTGTGCGCCCAAGGCTATCAACCGCTGTTTTGACCTTATTCCAAAGAGGGTCGTAGGTTCTGGTAACCGTAATATTTGCGAGCGGGGAGCCCGGTTTTTTAACAGCTGTAATCGAGGTAATGTTGTTATTGCCGTCGTACAAAAACGCCTGACCATTTCCTTCCGGTAAAGTCTGAGCTGTTACACGACGGCGACCGTCGAAGTTCCAGGTATTTGTATTTCCTTGGTGATCTACGTGTTTTGTGCAATCACCAAAGCGGTTCAAATACATGACCGACTTTTTACCGGCGGCGTTCACGACCTCGGTTCGGTAGCCAGCATAGAACATGGTGGTGATATTCGCATAGGCATCAGTCTGCTGTTTAAGCTGGCCAACAGAATCGTAAGTGTTAGTGAAAAGTGGGCTTGTCGGATTTGCTGGGTTGAAAGCCTTAAATATGACACCTGGTGTAACGTAAGAGTAGGTCTTATTTTTACCTAACGGGTCTGTGACAGTCGTAAGGTTTTTGTTAGCATCCAGGGTAAAACTTACGGATCTGCCCGTTCCGTCATTGATACTACTGAGCTTGTTTCCTGTGTACACAAGGTTAATGGTACGTCCAAGACCATTCGACACACTGGTCAGTTTACCGGCCGTGTAAGTGAATGTATGGGTAACACCAAAGGGAAAGACGACAGTGGCAATATTTCCGACGCTGTTAAAGTTGTAGATTGTTTTCTGAGCAGACTTGTATGTATACAGACCTGCGCTTAGGGTAAGGGTTTCAGCTATCCCAAACGCATTGATATAAGATCCATCTGGCAGTTTGACGAACTGGGTAGTGCCAGACGCATCCTGGATATTAACGATGTTGTTAACAACGTTGTCTGCCAACCACTGGCAGCCAAGCGAGGCCGTGACAAATTTATCGTGAGGCCTAGACAAGTCGGACAGCAAATCCGCAATTACGAACAATTCGACTATCGCAGCCGCTCCTGACAAAGGACTTTTATCACCGAGCGTGAGAAGCGTTGAATTACCAATGGTTGCGGTTATAGCGAGATTATGATCCCACCCAAGGCCCAGGCCTTTGTCTACATAGCTATTTGCAGCACTATAAGATCTGCTGAAATTTACACTATACGGATTGTCTTGGCTGCCAGTCGAAAAATCTACAGACTGGAGCGAAAAATTGCCGTTTTTGAATGTCAGTCCAGAAGCTCCTGCTGCAATATTGTCGACAGGAATCGGGGGAGGAACCGCACTACGAACGTTAGAACCGAGTGCACCTTTAGTGCCGCCAAGAATGCCAAACGCACCATAAGTGGGAAGGGCCCAATAGCCATATCCAGAGAACAGATTCAGAGTCGTCACGCCATTTTCGGGTAGCGTAACACGCCATCCTGCATTGACATAATAATTTTCGATATCGGAAACGATAGACGGATCCCAGCCAACGAGATTAGGCTTGACACTGGTTAACCAGTTTGCGGTTTTTGCATCAAAAATCTTTTTCCCCGCTTGCGAAGCAAGATCAATTATGGTGACCGTACTAACGCCAACAGGTCCAAGGTTTTCCTGCATAGATGTTGCTTCGAACGTCACACCATGCATTGCACCAGCCGTATCGTTCCACTGAACACGATTGTAGTTATTATCGAGTGCAGAGCTAGCTCCGACGAACATCGCGACATCGATAAAGGGAGCGCCGACATCTCCGACCAGACCTAGCTGATGATGGAATACCGTAACGCAATTGGTCATTTTATTGATGAGATCAGTAGCTCTGCTGTTTTCGGCATTTTGTGCGGCGTAAAAGGCTACGAACTCTTCACCCAACACTGGTTCTGATGTTGCAGCACCGCCGCTCGCTTGGTTAATATAGAATCTGTTTGTGTGAAGGTCGCGGAGTACTGGCGCAGCATTTCCCCACCCATTTGCTATGGCATAGAACTGATCAGCGTATATACGCAACCAACGAGATTGATCTGCGAATGTAGATGGGTATGGGTGTGTAGCAGTCAATAAAACCGAATTCCAACTACCCACGGCTTGTGCTGAACTGGTTGCCAAAATAGTGCCGTCTAGCCTCAGTTCGCACTGATGGCTAGCGTTGAAAAACATTGTCAGACGTTTGCCGTAAATATCGGCTGAGAATAAAGTGAGATTGAACGTATCGTACAGAATTCCAAGAGTTGCTTTGTAGGAAGCTGGAATGGCTGTCCAGACGGTTGGTGTAGAACCGGGCTTCTGGTAAGAGAGCGAAGTCACTCTCGAACCAAGAGTTATCGGGTTAATGGTTCGTCCACCGACAATATCATCTACTGTGGCTGCTGGATTATTGGCCTTAATCCAATTCACCAGGTTTGTGGTCATGGTGGTCAAATCGGCGCGAATATTCGAGCGATTCATATTTTGTACGTAATCAGCTGTAGTCGTCGCGCCCGTTTTGGCGCGAGTCAAATATGTTGCTGCGTTGTAGCCCATAGCTGTTGCCAAGTTGGCAATGCCAGCGTTTACAGTGTAGACCTTGAACGCCGGGTCGAAAACATATGCTGTAGCACCAATGGTGACCTGCACCCAGCAGTGGGTAAAGTCTAGGTAGTCTATGCCTGCTACATTGTTGATTGCTGCAGGAATACCGCCGTTGGCCAGCAGATTTCGAGCTGCATAGATATCGGTTGTTGAAGTTCCGAACCGTGCAGCCGCTTGAGCCAATGTAAGGCGAAGTTCACCATTTACATAGTTTGCAGTATAGCCTGATTGCCTAAGGAGCTGTACCATCAAATCCGCGATATCGTAAGCACTTCCGCGTCCGTCCAATGAGGCTCCCAGGCCACCTTTGTGAAGACCGAAGGAGGTTAGGAAGTCAATTTGGGTTGCGCAATATTCGAAAATTAAGTCGGGATCGTTTTTGAGCCCCCTTGCTAGTTCGACGATAGAGGCTGGACCTGATATTGTTCCCGAGGCTGCGCCAGCAGCAAATGCATGGACATTGCTCTGAGAGAGAGTAACAATATCCAACGGCAGTGGACGATTCTCAATGATACTGCGAGCAGTATCAGGATCGATGGGAGTACCCTGAACAAAACCACCTGAAGATTTATCAAGAGAAGGCACCTTACCGGCTGCCGTCGAAAACCCAGTGCCTGACGGGGGAGAATTGACGTTATTAGTTTGTTGTTGCGATTGTGCTTGATTTTGCGTGTTGTCATTAGACATTTTGATTTCCTTGTGTTATTGAATGTTGAGACAAACAAAACTTCTTTTGCAAGCCCGTTTTGAGTGCCTGTTTTGTGTCTCTGCTTCTGCCGTTCAGCAAGTACCGCTGGGACACGAAGTAACTACTGAGGTTCTGTTTCCAGCGGCGTCGTAGTTGTAAGTAATTACTGTTCCGTTGGTAAATGTGACGGTTTTAACTCGCCCAAGCGAGTCATATGTGTATGTGGCTGTATCGGCGGCCATGATGTTTTTCCTTTATCTCGCAATGAGATTGGTTGTGGTTTTGGTGTGTTTCGTTGTTGCCTTCGAGTGAAATTTGAAGGCAATT
>Ga0075444_10000250_pt1 | contig 31572 bp, 26 predicted proteins | sample CoawatmetaG01DNA_FD_76836 | JGI IMG/M metagenome (GOLD analysis project Ga0075444, IMG submission 76836) | Marine microbial communities from the West Antarctic Peninsula - Coastal water metaG017-DNA | ecosystem: Environmental > Aquatic > Marine > Coastal | place: Atlantic Ocean: West Antarctic... | reverse complement strand
GGCGAGAAATTACTCTACAACGAGCGAGCCCAGCATCTATTGGCCGGTCTGGGCGATTTTAATGATCACAACCATGACTTTGGCTTCTTCAAAGCGGATGGTGCAACCCATTTTAACGGCAAAGAATTGCCTTGGGTTGAGGCTTTAAACGGTCACACCAAGAAATTAGAAGACACTGAAATGATTGTTAAACGTCCGGGAAAGGAAGACCAACCGGTATGGCTGAGAGTGACAGTATCGACCCTCGCTGGTGCAGAAACGGGTGAAATTGGTGGCGCCATTGCCTTCCTCGCCGATATCACCGAGCACGTAGCGGTTGTCAATGAGCTTTCAGCGATTTGCAGCGAGCTAGAGCAGAAGCTCAATAATTTCACCCTCGCTAGTAAAGAGCTAGAAATGCTGAGCAGAAAGCTCAGTCAAGTAAGAAGTCAGGATATGGAGCTAGCCAACCAGGCAGCCAAAGACAGCCAAAATCGCCCGACTACCTCACGGCTAGTGGCAAAAAAAGGCACTGTTTTAGTAGCAGACGATGTCGCTGTAAACCAGAAACTCTTGAAACTACAGCTCGAGCGCTTAGGCTTTGCCGTAACCCTGGTTAAAAGTGGACTCGAAGCCGTTGAAGCAGTTAAGGCATCACATTTCGATTTGATTCTAATGGACTGCGATATGCCTGAACTCGATGGTTATGAAGCAACGAAGCAAATCCGCGCTCTCGGCCAAAACAAAGACAACATACCAATCATTGCCGTGACCGCCTACGATCGCGAAGGTGATCGTGACAAATGCCTGGCCTGTGGCATGAATGATTTCATTACCAAAGGCTCGCCTGAAAAACTACTACAGCAATCTATTTCGAAATGGATCAATGCCGCGAGCCTACCAGCTCCGAAGAAGACACTGATATTTCGACCAGGGCACGAGTAGTGTTATTCGATGAAGACAAAGACCCCTCTAGATCTTTAACAGTCGACATTGACGACCTAGAAGATACTTACGGTGGCAACGAAACCGAATCGATTTTGCGCCTCTTCCTTGGAGTTTCTAGCACATTCGTTGAATGCTTAGAATTAGCAGTTACCTCTAAAGATGCCGAGGCGGTGAGCCATTTCGCCTATTCACTAAAAGGGCCTTGTGCCTCTCTAAATTTAACCCACCTAGCGACACTGGCTACTCAACTAGCCCAACAGGGCGTAAACGCCAAGTGGAGTGCCGCAGAAGAAATTTATGAACAGCTAAAATCGGCCTATGCCCCAATCTACAAGCAAGTCTCTGAAATACTCGCGGCACTTCCTAGCAGTAACAATAGTGCCACCATAGAGGGCGGTAATTGACCGACTCTGACGACTTTGCTAAACGATTGAGCGAAGCTTTTAAGGAAGAGGCCAGTGAGATACTGGCGGACGTGCGCAGATTATTTGGCCAATTAGATTCAAATCAACAAAATCATTCTGATACTGCATTTGGTGAACAGCTGCCCCAAATAGATCAGGCTCTTGCTCGCTTGCATAGCCTTAAAGGCTCTGCAAGGGCTGTTAGTGAGCTGCAGGCGGTTACCATATGCCAGTGGCTAGAGACGACCTTGGCCAATGCCAAAGCCGAAGAGAAGAGCCTTGATAGAGTACTTATTCACGCCTTGAGCTTTAGCATCGAACTTTTAGATGAGCTGCTGGGGCTCGAAGAATTTGATGAACATGGCAAAAACAGAATCAAAACTGAGATTGGGAAATTGCTTGGTTTCCCTGGTCAATCACAGGTAGAGGCGAAATCACCGACAGAAGTGCAATCACAGCTTCAAACACGCGCATTGATTGACTCAGAGACATTGGAGCAAGGAGACAAATCAGGGGCTGCTCCTGAGCCGCAACTAAAGGGAAGCGTCAAAGCACCTTCATTGATTAACATCGACAACCTCACCTCAGTGAGAGTGCCAATAGAAAAGCTAGATCGCTTACTCTCTGAATCAGAAGAGCTTCTGACTATCAAGACCAAGGCCGCAGAACATTTTCAAGAACTGTTTCAGCTTAGGTCATTGGTCAATGATATTAGTAGCGATTTGAAAGCAAACCTTGAGCTTCAAGCCGAAGCAGAGAAAATCAATGAGCAATTGAGGCAATTGCAGAGCAAAGTAAGCAATATGACCAAGGTTGCCTCTCGAGACCAAAGCGCTGTCTCACTGCTTATCAATCGCTACCTTGAAACAGCAAAGACCCTGGTAATGCTGCCAGTGTCTACTTGCTTTGAAGGCTTTCCTAGACTGATTCGCGAACTGAGCAGAGAGTTAGACAAAGAGGTGGAGCTGACCATCAACGGAGGCCAACTAGAAGTAGACAGACGTGTATTAGAACGGCTAAAAGATCCCCTAGTGCATATTCTTCGCAATGCCATGGATCACGGCTTTGAGTCAACAAGCGAGCGCAGCAGCACAAAAAAGGGGCGAGCTCAGCTAGTCGTTAGTGCTCGCCAGCTAAACGGCGAAACCATCGAAATCACCATTGAAGATAATGGTCGAGGCATCGACGACCAGGCAGTCAGAGCAACGGCAGTAAAAAAGATGTTGCTTGGAGCAGAAGAAGCAGCAAGTCTTAGCTTAGATGAAGTCTATGCTCTAATTTTTAGGTCTGATTTTTCCACAAGGGAGACCGTAAGCGAACTATCTGGTCGCGGTCTAGGCCTAGCCATTGTCAAAGAAAAAATAGAAGAGTTAAATGGCCGCATCGAGTTGACTAGTAAGGCAGGTAGCGGCAGTACCTTTCGCATAATTGTGCCAACAACACTTGCTACCTTCATGGGCATTCTTGTAGAAGCTGCCGGTCAAAGATTTGTGGTGCCAATATCGGGGATGAGCAGAGCTATGCGCGTTCACCCGCTAGCCCTAGAAATCGTCGATGAGCGCGAAACTTTTATGGTTGATGGCCAGGTTTTACCTGTTGCCTCATTGGCCAAAGCTCTCAATTTGCCCAGCCACAAAGTACCAACCTCGACTAGTTTCAAGTACTTAGAAATGCTGGTAATTAACCACCGCGATAAGAAGGCCGGTGTTATCGTCGATCAAATTCTTACCGAGCAAGAATTTTTAGTAAAAAAACTTGGTTTTCCCCTTGGTCAAATCAATAATTTTGCCGGTGCCACCATACTCTCTGATAGTAAAGTTGCCCTGGTTCTAAACCTGGCTGACTTGGTAGACACCATTGTCAAAACGCGCTTTATGCAAGATCAAAAACCCATGTTTGGCTTGGCTGCGATGCTTGACCGTCAAGACAGCGACCCAGAGCCGGAAAAAGCAAAGAAAAAGGCACCATCAATATTGGTAGTCGAAGATTCGTTAACCTCGCGCATATTCATGCGCAACATTCTTGAAGCAGCCGGCTACGAAGTGACCTTAAACGTCAACGGCAAAGAAGCGCTAGATACCCTGACTAAGTCACAGGGCTTTGATTTAGTTATTTCAGATATAGAAATGCCTGTTCTTGACGGCATCGCCCTGGTTAAAGCAATTAGAAGCAGCAGAAGCATTCAGCAACTGCCCATAGTGCTTGTCAGTTCGCTGAGCGAAGAAAAGAAACGAAGTGAAGGCATTCAAGCTGGTGCCAATGCCTATTTCGTCAAAGGAGACCTCAATCAAGCCAATCTCCTTTCAGTCATTCGCGAGCTAATATGACAAAAAAAATCAAAGTATTAGTCGTAGAAGACTCACTAACGGCACAAAAGATCCTCGTCAAAATATTAAGCGCTGATAGTGAGATCGAGGTGGTAGCTGTAGCATCTAGCGGAGAAGAAGCACTGGAAAAATTGCAGCATATCTCGCCCGATCTCATTACTATGGACATTCACATGCCCGGGATGGACGGCCTGGAAGTGACACGCAAAATCATGGAAACAAAGCCAGTTCCCATAGTCGTAGTAAGTGCTAGCTGCTTGGTCGAAGACATCGAACGGGCTTTCCAGCTAATTGAAGCGGGCGCACTGACAGCTATTGCTAAACCAATTGCCATTGGTAGCGGTGATTTTGAAGCTACAGCCTGGCGCTTAGTTCAGACCGTTAAAGATATGGCTGCTGTCAAAGTGATAAAGCGATGGCCCAAAAAAGTGAAAGAGAAAGCGAGCGAAATCGCTGACAACCCCATACCCGAGATCAAGCCCTATGACGTAATTGCTATCGGGGCTTCCACCGGAGGTCCACAAGCGATTGAAACAATACTGAAAAAACTGCCCAGCAACTATCCTGCCTCAATATTGATGGTGCAACATATAGCACCAGGCTTTCTTGGCGGTATGGTCGAGTGGCTAGATAATATTCTAGCTCTGCATGTAAAGGTGGCCCAAGATGGTGAGCTACTAAAGCCTGGCACTGTTTATCTCAGCCCTGAAGGAAAGCATCTGGGACTCGACAAAGAGAGCAGAATAGCACTTTCAAGCGCTGAGCCCTTAGGTGGGCACAGACCAGCGGTCGCTTTCTTGTTTCAGACCCTTGCTCAAAACTACAGCGATTGCCTGGCAATCTTATTAACAGGTATGGGAAAAGATGGTGCGGCTGAACTTTTAGAACTAAAAAGAAGAGGCGCCACAACCATTGCCCAAGACAAGGAAAGTTCGGTCATACATGGAATGCCAGGAGCCGCTATTGCGCTAGGAGCGCACTGCCATATCTTAAACTTAGAGAGCATCGCAAGCCTACTGCTCAGCAGGAAATGAGGTAGTTGAAATAATGGAAACCAGCAAGGCCGAAGAAACTAAAGAGCAAGAGCAAAAAACGCTGTTATTGGTGGAAGATACTCTGACTCAGTCTATGTACATGAGCCATGCTCTGGGCCAAGCTGGCTACAAAGTTACCCTAGCTCGCTCAGGAGAAAAGGCAATGGAGGCGCTAGAGAGCATGCTCCCCGATGCTATTTTGACCGATATTAATATGCCTGGTATCAGTGGTTATGATCTAGTAAAGCAAGTAAAGGAGAGAGATTCGACCAGAGCAATCAAAGCCATTCTTTTGCTGACGCCAGCACACCTGAAAGATGCAGCGGAGATTCTCAACTGTGGCGCCGATGGTATTGTCTTCAAATCCACCATAGCAAAGAGATTTGTTGATCAAGTTAAATTGGCTCTAGAACAAGATTGCTCAACCTCACTGAAGATTGGCGATCTATGCCATGAAACAAATTCAACTCTAGAAAAAAGCAATCACCTTTTTCTCAGTGCCTACCAGCAGATATTAGACCTGCAATCCCAATAGATTTGTATTAAAATTGCCAGGGAAAACAGGGTTGTAAATTTACCTACGACAAGAGAAATCAATGTCAAACGATAGCCTCGAATCTCAATTATCAAGCCAGCTTTTAGTATCGTCACTTTGCTTTGGAGCCATTACTTTATTTGTAGGCTGGCAGTGGTGGTCCTCAGAGCAAGCCATTACTATGCTAATCAACTCAGGCCCCAGTGCCGGCGATCACAAAGAGTTTTTTGAAACAGCCCAGGCCCTTAAGCAATCAAATTTGTATCTCGGCCTAGCCTATGCAATTTCGATTGTTATTGCCACTGCCACCACTCTAAAAATCAAACGATTTATGGATAGCAGTGTTGTCCAACCGCTAAAAGCACTGACAGCAGCAGCCCAAAAAATTGGGCAAGGTGATTTGAAATACGAAATACCAAAGACTTCGCAAAACGACGAATTGGGTGCCTTGTCAGATACCTTTGAAAAAATGGTATCAAGCCTGCGTTCAGATACCCAGCACATAGCCGAAGCTGTCCATGTTTTGGCAAGCTCAGTTAAGCAGATCGTCGTCTCTACTAGTGAGTCTTCAGTCAGCTCTACCAATACAGCAGCGACCGTGACCCAAACAACAGTGTCTGCCGAAGAAGTTAGACAGACAACACTGGTGGCAACGCAAAAAGGCCGCTACGTGGCTGACTTAGCTCAACAAGCGGCACAAATCTCGATGGCTGGTAAAGCTGCTGCCGATGACACGGTTGAGCAGATGAATGAAATTAGAGAGCAGATGAAATCTATTGCCCAAAATATGGCTGGCTTGACCGAAAAAGGTCAAGCGATCGCAGAAATTACTGCATCAGTAGACGAACTTTCGCAGCAGTCAAACTTGCTTGCTGTCAACGCTTCGATTGAAGCGGCTCGCGCCGGAGAGCTTGGTAAAGGCTTTGCCGTTGTTGCTCAAGAGGTAAAAGCCCTGTCTAACCAATCGAAGCAAGCAACAGCTGAAGTACGAAAGATTCTCAATGATATCCAGCAAGCCGCTCAACACGCAGCTGTTTCGATCGAGCAAGGCACTCGCACAGTCGAATCAGCAGTAAAGCAATCAACTGAAGCCGGCAGGTCAATTGAATCGCTTGCTAATAGTGTCAGCGAAGCAGCCAGTGCTGCTGTTCAAATTGCCGCTGCCTCACAGGAGCAACTTACCGGTATTGATCAAGTTGTCACGGCAATGCAGGGCATTCAAGACGCCACAAAACAGCACGTAGCCTCAAGTAAACAAATAGAACAGGCAGCCTACAGCTTAACGGCAATCCAAGATGTTTTAGAGAGCCTTGTGGCTAAATACAAGAAATAGGCTAGGTTTTTCGCTGTTCAAGCCACTGCCGCCCCGTTTCAGTCAAATAGTCGCGCATCTCTTTAACAACAATCATACCGTCGGCTAGGTTGATTACATTAACCTGAGTTTTAGCATAGAGCAATGATTCGGCAATAATCATTTGCTCAGCACTATATTCCAGCACATCAGCGACTCGATCAACAATCATGGCCAACTTATGCTCGCCGTCAAGTGCCACCACCATCATGTCCGACACTGTCACGGCTTTGTCAGGCAAGCCAAAGCGAGCCCTGGCATTAACTACGGGGATCAGCTCTCCGTGGACATTAACAAAGCCGAGAAACTCCGATTTATGTTCGGCTTCACAGGGGGTAATCTCGACGGCTGGATAGACACGCTCCACACTGGTAAGCGGAATGGCATAGCGATTTTCATCAAGGAAGAAAAGCAGAAGTGAAACTGACTTAGCCATGAAAATTACCTAGAGCTCAAGCCGATTAGAAAGTTCCGAGCGATAAAGTCGTTCGCGATCATATCCTCGCAATTGAGCCTTAAACTGATCATATTGCTTGTAAGCATGCTTAACCACTGCTAGTGGCAGACGCGAATCTTTGACAATGTACGGAATTAAACCCAATTCAATGGTCAAACGATCTAGGTATTGAATAAAACTTGCCCCAGCGGCACAGCGAGGGAAATTCAAGGTAAAACAAATACCCCCACCCTCAAAGCGCAGAAGACTCTGACTACCGGCAAATGCCTTTGCCTCAGCCATAGTTATGGCCAGCTCGTTCTTATCTAGCCAGCTCTCAAGCGACTTTATAAAGGTCGCAAACAAATCAATGGGCACAATCAGAACACTTTCATGAAAGCCTGCCCGACCAAAGGCCTTATAGTAAAGCGAACGCTTTTTAGGTGAAGGAAAGAAACACTCCTGCATGGTGCGCAATGCTGGCTCAGGAGAAAAGCGGTTGGAGCCGCCATAGAGCACATTAACAAGGCGATTGAATGGCAAACTGTACAGTGCCAGATCTGCACCTATGCTATCTATGCCCTTACCAGACTTGCTTTCAAGCGGCCAATAGGTTGGCAGACTGGCATTGCGTTTAGCCAGGTTCAAATTGTAATCAGGGCTAATGAACTTTCCAATCTGCAAGAAACCACGACCAAAAGCCGCACCACGTGCACTGAAATCGTGCCAAGAAGCTGCGGATTCGCACTCTTCTGTAGCCTTGAGCAGCAGCTCTGGCACAGACAATATGTCATCAATGGGCACTCGGTACAAAGCCATCAAAGGTGAAGGCAGAGCACGAGTGCTTAACTTCGCACTGACAATATGACCAGTCAAACCATAGCCACCGCAAGTAAGTTCAAATATATCGTTGTTAATTACACGACTAGCCGAAACTATGCCACGGGAAGGATGAAAGAGCTTGAGAGAATGAACTTGCTGTCTAAAATTGCCATCTCGTGGCTGATTTTGACCATGGACATCCACAGCAATGCAGCCGCCAAGTGTAATGGCGGGGTAATCAGGCTGAACGACCAAGTAACGACCTATCTCTTTAAGATAATTGTAAATGTGAGCTAAAGTAGCACCAGCCTGCACTTCTAATAAGCCCGTTTCTTGGTCATACTCAATAACTTCGGAAAATCTTGAATTGTCTACGGTGACAATACCATCACCAAAGTGGCTAGCAGAAAAAGATAGACCAGCACCGCGGGTGATGCGTGGCTTACGACCGCTCAGCACTTTTTCTTCAACATCAGAAAGCTCTCTCAAGGCGCTCTGAGAAGGTTTGGCGAGCGAGCCCCTGGCTAGTACTCCGCCATCGAAACTAAGGAAATCGACTTGAGGGTAAAACTCAAAAGTTGAGATCATGGTAATTAATCAGTTTTCCTCTCCACCAGCAGAGGCGCTAGCAGGAGAAGAGGAAGACGAAGAAGCAGTAGAAGCATCGGCACCGCCATCTACTTTTGGTGTTGTTTTACCGCGCTGCCGGTGACGATTAAGCACCTCAGCAAAGAACAAAGCTAGCAGCAGAACCGAGCCAAACAGCTTCAAGAAATATTCTTCTTGATGCACGAAACAAGCGGCAATGAAACCAAATATGGCCGAAGCGGCATAAATTATATAAGCGACTTTCTTTTGATCGAGCCCTGTATCTAACAAGCGGTGATGAATATGCAATCGATCTGGCGAGAATATAGAAACCCCTTTAGCAAGACGACGCACAATTGCCCAGGAGGTATCAAGCAGTGGGAAGGCCAAAATAAAGAGCACCAGCAATGAGGTTGGCACCATCACCGTAGAGGCCGCACCTTTTATTACACCAGTGATAGAAACAGCAGCAAGAATAAAACCAGTTAAATAGGCACCAGAATCGCCTAAGAAAATGCGAGCTGGATTGAAATTCCAACGCAAGAATCCTAACAAGGCTCCAGCGATAACGGCAGCCATTAGGGCGGCAAATGGCTTAGCCACACCCAAAGCTACAGCCCAAATAGTCAAAGCAGAAATTGCCGAAACACCAGCAGCTAGACCATCCATCCCATCAATTAGGTTGACAGCATTGGCCACACCCACCAACCACAACACTGTGATCGGCAGGCTGAAGATACCCAGATCTATTGGCACGCCACCATGAATATGCAAGAAGGCAAAATCGAAATTCCAATCTTGCGGTATAGGAATTGCTTTGATGCGCACACCTAGAGCATAAGCGGCGCAGCCAGCCAGTATTTGAGTGAAGAGCTTATACTTCGCTCTAATCGACTCAAGATCGTCCATCAAGCCTAAAACAAAAACCAGGGTGCCACCAACAGCAATGGCCAAAATTCCTTCTTGGCCACGGGCATTTTGCGGTAGCCGGCCGGCGATGGCAACCAGCGAAACGATGGTTGCCAACACACTAATATAGATAGCAACACCACCTAAGCGCGGCACTGCCACCTTATGAATACGCCTGTCTTCGCCTGGCTTATCAACCAGGCCTAAACGCATGGCTCGAGCTCTAATTTCAGGCACCAGCCACCAGCTAATAGCTAGAGCAATCAAAAAACCGGGAATCTGCATTTGGCTAAGATCGCTGCCGGCGGGCACGTAGGCCCACCAAACACCAACTGCCAGGAGCAGAAACTGACAAAGGTGAATCAAAAGCTTAGAGGCACGCGAACGGCCACTTTTCTTCGACTCATCACTTGGCAATTCGAGTGTTTTCATCTAACAGCTGCTAGCTTGCTCTCGTAGAGTGGAAACTTCTTACAAAGCTCCTCGACAGTTTTGCGGGACTGAGCTTTAACAGCTTCATCTTCAGGTGCCTTCAATGTTGCAGCAATGGCTGAACCAATTGCCTTCATTTCGTTCACACCCATACCACGGCTACTCACCGCCGGTGTACCTAAGCGGATGCCGCTAGTCACCATTGGTTTTTCCGGATCATTAGGCACGGCATTTTTATTGGTAGTGATATTCACTTCTTCAAGAACAGCACTGGCCTTCTTGCCTGTCATAGCGATGGGGCGCAAATCAACTGTCATCAAATGGTTATCGGTGCCACCAGAGACAATTGCCAAACCCTCTTCTACCAGGGTAGCGGCGAGCACCTTGGCATTGTCTACAATTGCCTTTTGATAGATTTTGAATTCTGGCTGCAATGCTTCGCCGAAGGCTGCTGCTTTAGCAGCAATAACATGCATCAATGGTCCACCCTGAATACCAGGGAATACGGCTTTATCAACCAGCGGTGCAAATTCTTCTAGTGACATAACCACACCACCACGCGGACCACGGAGGGTTTTGTGAGTAGTAGTGGTGACAAAGTGAGCATGGGGGAAAGGATTTGGATGGAGGCCAGCCACCACAAGACCAGCTATATGAGCGATGTCAGCCATCAAGTAGGCGCCAACGCTATCTGCGATCTGGCGCATGCGGGCAAAATCAATGATGCGTGGATAATTGCTAGCACCGCAGACGATAATCTTGGGCTTAACGGCATGGGCAACCTTTTCGGCCATGTCATAGTCAAGCAAGCCAGTCTGCGGATCAACACCATAGAAGTGGGCATCGAACCACTTGCCTGACATATTGACCGGCGAGCCATGGGTGAGGTGACCACCCTGGTCTAAAGCCATTCCAAGAATAGAATCACCAGGTTTGAGCATGGCGAAAAATACCGCCATGTTTGCTTGAGCACCACTGTGGGGCTGCACGTTCGCGTGGGGGGCACCAAACAGTTGCTTTACTCTTTCGATGGCTAAGCGCTCAACTGCATCAACATTCTCACAGCCACCGTAATAACGCTTGCCAGGCAAGCCTTCAGCATACTTGTTTGTCAAGACCGAACCTTGAGCCTCAAGCACTGCTTCACTGACAAAATTTTCAGAAGCAATTAACTCGATACTGTTCTGCTGGCGTACTAGCTCTCTGTTGATCATCTCAAACAGGGCCGGATCGCTATTGGCCAGATGGCTATTAGTTAAACTCATTCTTCTCTCCAACGGTCTTGTACACGCTATTTTAGCCGCTTTTCAAGCACTTTTCAAAAGGTCAAGAAGATTACAAAAAGATATTGGAAATGGCTAAACTAAGTCAGCGAGCAGGTCAAGAGCACGCATTCGTCTCCCTGACTTATACTCAATATAGCTTTGCAAAACACGTCGAGCGGCACTTGTTGCCATTTTGATACTGTCGTTAGCCCGAAGCTCGTAGTCCGGCTCATTATCCTCAATATTGATACTGGTAGAAGCAATGCGAGCTAAAACCATCCTTTTCCAGACCAAGGGTGTTACGTAAATATTGCTGCGCTGATTCTCAATTGCTTCAGCTCGCTGATTCATAGCCAGAGATGGTTCTTCATGAACCTCTGCTGCCACTGGACCAGACTGGGAAGCCATGGCACGAATCTTATAGAAGCATTTTTGGCAGACCAGGCCCCCCAGCTCATGATTGAAAGCGCTAATATTGCGCTCATTGAGACTGTCACGACAATAGACGCAATTGTTAAGCTCAGGCCTAATTCCGAGCATCTCAAGTAAGGCAAATTCAAATTCGAGACAGAGCAAGGCTGGATCTCGCCCACTAGCTGCCATCAGGCCTATAGAAAGGGTAAGTCGGTCAAAATACCGCGAGCATTCCTCCGTCAACTCCTGGCCAAATACCTGAGTCAGCTCTGCGTAATACAGAGCATAGGTGAGCCGCTTCAGGTCGTGACGCAAATTGGGATAAGTCTCAATGCTTTCGCTCTGAGTAATGATGTCTAAATTCTTGCCCTTAGCCAGAAGCAGTTTATTGACATTTAAAAGCTCAGCTTTGCCAGCAATTTTTGCCCCGGGCTTGCGCGCGCCTTTAGCAACGGCCCTATGCATACCCTTTTCTCTAGTGAAAAGGGTGATGATTTTGTCGGCCTCTCCGAGATTGAAAGTACCGACATTGATGGCAGTAAGCGAAAAGGTGGCCAATTATTTTGAGTTAATTGGCTGCTTAATCAATTCCATCCATTCACTGTGCACAAATCCAACTTCTGGTTTATCCACCCGCTCATAGGTATGAGCACCGAAGAAATCTCGCTGGGCTTGAGTAAGATTTTGCGGAAGCTGGGCACTGCGATAGCTGTCGAAATACGACAAACTCGCCGTTAGAGCCGGAACCGGAATACCACGTTTGACAGCTTCTTGTACCACTGCCCGCAACGACTCATGCGAATTAGCCATCCAAACAGCAAAATCAGGATCGATTAACAAGTTAGGCAAGCTGTTGTTGCGATCAAAAGCTGTACGGATTCGCTCAAGTAGCTGGGCGCGGATAATACAGCCGCCTCTCCAGATACGAGCACACTCGGAGAGATTAACGCCCCAATTGTATTTGTCCGATCCAGCTTTAATTAAAGCCATACCTTGAGCATAGCTACAAATTTTGCTGGCATAGAGGGCCTTCTCTAAATGACCAATCAAGCTCTTATCGGCTGGTGGCACTTTAGCTAGCTCACTGGTGACCGATGCAAACACTGTAGATGCTAGTTTGCGCTCCTCTTTCATCGATGAAAGCACACGTCCAGTCAAGGCAGCATCAATTGTTGGCACTGGAACGCCCAGGTCAAGGGCGGCTTCTGATGTCCATTTACCAGTACCTTTTTGTCCAGCTTTGTCGAGAATCAGGTCAACCAGCGGTTTCTTGGTTTCAGGATCAACCACCGCTAGTATTTGAGCAGTAATCTCGATTAAGAAAGAATCAAGCAGACCTTTATTCCAGTTAGTGAAGACTTCGGCCATCTCCTGCGCCGGCATATTGAGCACCCGTCTCAGTACATCGTAGATTTCAGCGATCAGCTGCATATCACCATATTCGATACCGTTATGCACCATTTTAACAAAGTGACCGGCGCCGTCTGGTCCTAAATAAGTTACGCATGGGCTGCCGTCAACTTTTGCTGAGATTGCTTCCCAGATTGGTTGTACTTGCTTGTAAGCATCAGGATTACCACCAGGCATGAGTGACGGCCCCCAAAGAGCCCCTTCCTCACCACCAGATACACCAGAGCCTACGAACTGCAAACCTTCTGCGGCCAAGGCTTTTTCTCTCTTCATGGTATCGGTAAAGTGCGAATTACCACCGTCAATAATGATGTCGCCCTTCTCTAAGTAGGGCTTCAATTTGTCAATTGTTTGATCAACCGCTTCTCCGGCTTTGACCAACAAAATGATCTTTCTAGGCTTGGCGATCGACTCGACGAAACTCTTCTCATCAGGGCAGCCGACAACATTTTTGCCCTTTCCACGGCCTTCAACGAAATCAACTACCTTGGCATGGCTACGATTGAAAATTGAAATCTTAAAGCCATTTCTCTCGATATTGAGAGCAAGGTTTTCGCCCATGACACCGAGGCCTACTAAACCGATAGCACTCAAACTGCTGTCGCCCTTTTTGTCATCACTAGCCATTGCTACTCCTTTAAAATTAGCCTTGCACAAGGCTCATCTACAAACCATTCCACGACTCCTGGCAGACAATCACCAATCACAAGCTGTGAGGGATAGCCTTTTTCAGGATGGGATACAACATCGTTAAAAATTTCAGTTTTACTATCACCGGAGGCCAAGAAAAATACCTTCTTCGCATGGGCAAAGACCGGCCTTGTTAGGGTCAAGCGGGTAGTATCAAGGGCATCAGTTTTCACTTTATTGGCAACACAAAGACGGCTCTCTTCATTAAGAGCCTCGCTACCAGGAAATAATGAGGCCGTATGACCGTCTTCGCCCAAGCCCATCAGAGCCAACGAGAAGTGCGGAAATTCTTGTTGCGTCTTATCTTTTGGTTTAAAAAAGCGCCGCAGAGTTTGCTCATAAACTTTGGCCGATTGCTCAGGATCTTTATCTTGATTGATCGTAGGGAAGACGTTTGTGGACGGAATAGAAATATGTGAAAGCAGGTTGTCACTGATCATTTTATAGTTGCTGTCATTGTCACTATGAGGCACACAGCGCTCATCACCAAGAAAAAGATAGGTCATATTCCAGGGAAACTGTTGTTCTGACAGCAACGCCATTTGACGATAAAGCCCCTTTGGCGTGCTACCGCCCGAAAGTGCCATTGAAAACAGACCATCCTGGGCAATAGACTGACGAGCAAGTTCAGTAATTCGCTCTGCCAAAGCGGCAAATAGATGAGCCTGATCTACAGCGACGTTAATCGTCTGATTGTGCAAAACGATAGTCTTTAGCGCACTCAACATTGGCAATTTCCAAGCAACTTCACAGCGTGCTGAGCGGCAGCCAAAAATACCCCGTCTTTAGCATAGTGCTCAAAGGCAAAGTCAACTAACTCATTAAAGACTGGCTCTACAGAACCTTCTTTATCACGAGCACTAGACCAGGGCAGCTCCATATACTCATAATTTCCAGCATTGCTAACTTTCAAAGCGCCACTGACAAAATCGACATTGAGCTTATCGCTACCATCATTGAAAGTCATCTCGAAACTCTTGATACCAGTAAAAGAACCGGCCACATTTACTAGATTGACCTGTGTAGTTTCTGTAGAACCTGGCTTACTGTAGTGAGCCTGCCAACTGCTGTTGGAGAGACTGGCTGTAGCAGGTTCAAGTTTAATACGCGACGTCAACCAACTAGCCAGCAAAAGAGCCTGACTAAAGCCTTTGGCGTCACCACCATAGCTAATGGTAATAGCCTTTACAGCTTGCAATCGACTAGGTTTGATTGAAACATCAGTATCATCAAAGGCAAGAGCGATTGCCTTCCTCCAGGCCGATAATGTCAACCAGGCAAGATCAACTACAACTGCTCGGTCAGCCAGGTCAATGGCGATCTGCCACTTTGACTTAAGAGCAGCGAGGCGCTCCTCACAGACACTAGAGCTTTCTTCGTCACTAAAGCGGCTATCAATCAGTAAGTGGTCTAAGTACGCTAAGAACGGCTCAACAACGGCGCGAGTAAGATGTTTGCTACCAGCAAATAACCATGATGGCAATTCCGGAATTACCAGTGGAGTAACGACACTGGCCAAACCTTCAGACTTAAAAGATTGACCAGACCACTTTACAGTGATTTGCTCACAACACATCTGCTTATCAAGTCGCCCCGGCAAGAAATGGCAGTGCGCCGTCACCCAGGCTTCTACTTTCTCAACTTGAGCTAGAGCAATAACTGCCAGGATGGCCCGACAAGGATGGCGCACGGTAATCTCAGCTAATAAGTTCTCAAATTCGCGCTCATTCTTGCCCTCATCACAGAGCAAGACGACATTAAGAGCGCAGGCTCGAATTACAGGGGTCCAACTATTTTTGCTGTCGCTACTGGCCTCAGCGGGATTATCCTGAGCCGCTCTACCAGCAGAATCCCAGAGGCGACTGAGCTCGCGCTCAATTTTTGCCACGTCGACCTGAGCCAAATTCCCAGAAAGAAATGACAGGGTGCGCCCATCGTCTTGAGAGTTTTGCAAATCTTGCAAACCACTGGTAGGTACACTCGGCAGATTACTCATAACTTTCTCCAGGCATGCCCGGTGGAGGCAATTAGGTCATCAGCGGCTTTTGGGCCCCATGAACCGGCCTTATAATTGGGAAAATCAGCTGGCTTTTCTTTATCCCAGTGCTCTAGCAAGGGCTCAATATACTGCCAAGAGGCTTCAACGAAATCGGTGCGGGCGTATAGAGATGGATCTCCGATTAAGCAATCGAGAATCAAGCGCTCATAGGCCGTAGGGGTGCGGGCGCCAAAGGCTGTCCCGTATTTGAAATCCATATTGAGCCAGCGCACCATAGTAGTTGGCCCAGGTTGTTTGGTGGCAAATTTAAGAGAGATGCCCTCTTCCGGCTGAATCTGCATAACCAAAACGTTATCATGGCGACCGTCGGCATCGGCCTCACCTTGATCACCTTCGAACAAACGGTGCGGTGCTTTCTTGAAGTGCACAGCTACCTCAGTGATAGATTTCGCCAGACGCTTACCAGAACGCATGTAAATTGGCACCCCAGCCCAACGCCAGTTGTCAACTTCGAGCTTTAGAGCGGCAAAAGTGGGAGTAGGTGCATCGGCAGAGACACTCTCTTCTTCTCTAAAGCCAGGCACGTGAGAGCCGACAATGAAACCCTCACCGTACTGTCCACGCACTGCATGTTTATCAATGGTGGCAGGATTTAGCGGTTTGAGACAGCGCAGTACTTTGATTTTTTCATCACGAGTGGCCTCGGCTCCCATTGATATGGGGGGCTCCATCAGCACGAGGGCCAAAAGTTGCATCAAATGATTCTGAACCATATCGCGCAAAGCGCCAGCTTCTTGATAGTAAGCGCCACGGCCTTCAACGCCAATTGTCTCAGCATTGGTGATTTGAATATGATCTATATGATTACGGTTCCAGAGTGGCTCAAAAATACCGTTGGCAAAGCGAAAGACCATGATGTTCTGAACAGTTTCTTTGCCCAGATAGTGGTCGATGCGATAAACCTGATGCTCACGCATTACCTCATGGATACTTTCGTCAAGAGCTATCGATGATGCCAGGTCGTGACCAAACGGTTTCTCAATGACCACGCGAGGCCAGGCTTCGTTAACTTTGGCTTTGGTCACCAGGCCTGAAGCTGCTAAGCCTTTAATGATTGGCAGGTAGAGACTGGGCGAAGTAGAAAGATAAAAGACATGACGGCCTTTGGTACCGTGCTTAGCATCTAGCTCAGAAAGAGTACTCTTGATTACTTCGTAGCCCTCAGCCGTGGAGGAATCAGTAGCACGGTAGTAAAGCGATGTGGCAAATCTTGACCAAGAATCCTCTTCATACGGCAAATCTGGAGCAAACTTGATCAAAGAATCGCGCATTAAGTTGCGAAATTCATCGTCCGTCATCTTTGTCCGTGAAGTGCCAAGTAGTACGAACCCTCTGGGCAAGAGCCCCTGGAGGAAGAGAGCATACATAGCTGGCACTAGCTTTCGCTTGGTTAAATCACCGTGCGCGCCAAATATTACAAAAGACAGCGAATCGACATGCCGATCAAGCGCCAATCCCTCAAGAAGTGGATTATCAAGCACTTTCTCTTCAATCATATGTTCTCCTCGTCACCTGGCAGATCAGGTTTTAAGGTCGAAATTTTAGCACTATTGATTGCATTAAGTTGTGGCGCTACTGGCATTAAGTGCCAATAGTAACTTCAAAGGTAATATAGTGAAAATGGATCATGGAATTAAAATCAATCAGGAATTGCACCACATATAGTGGCAATTGCTAAATGGCAGAAGGCATGCTGTCATCTGACTGCACATTAATCACTCTCACACCGCGGCCATCAAGAAAATCAACCACATCTTGGGCTCGCTCACCCATGGGCCACAAAGGCACTTCCATGCGCGAATAGTTAGTGTGAAATATGATCGAAGCAGAGTCATTGTAAGGATAATACTCAGCATAGATAACATCAGCAAGAAGAAGCATCTGGGTGCCTTTTTTCTTCGCCTTTCTATCAGTTACCACCAAGACCACTTCGCTCTCTGTCAACTCTAGTAAATACTCACGGCGAGAATCGCGAATAAGGCCGAAGCCAAATAAAGTCAACAATGCGCCAAAAGTGATGCTACTAAGACCAATTAGAACGCCCCAGGCAGGCCATTCGGCTAGGGCAACAATAGCGACAGTGAACCACATGGCCACGAAAGCCCAACCAAGACAAATGGCTGTGCACAACGGAAACAGCCCTGGTCGCCGTTTGTGCGGCAAGGAAGTAAGTGTAATGCCACAGCGGTCGGTGAGGAGCATTGGTTCACACGTGCAATAAGTACCAGGATAGCCCTTATATGCCCGTTATAGCAGGTCAAATCACCGTTAGCCCAAGAACATAAGCTTGAAGACTAAAAGCTCTTAGCCAAAGATAGAAAACATGAATATGAATGTTCCTGTATTCCACATGCAGTGGGCAATCATCGATGGAATCAAGCTGCGTGTGCGCTCAAATACAAAGGCAAAGGCAAAACCAAGAACAAACAGTGGAATGAAAGCACCGGGGTCCATATGCACTGCTGAGAACAAGAAAGCCGATAGCAGCATCGACTGAAAAGCACCGAAGCGCCAACGCAAGGAGGTATAGAGAAAACCGCGGAAGAGCGTCTCTTCGCAAATTGCGGGTAAAACACCGACCGCTACAATAAAGAGAACTGCAGCCATGGCATTATGAGAGCGGACGGCTTCCATAATAATCGTCAAAATTGGATTTGATGAGCCCTCGGCACTGAGAAGCTTCTTCGCCACAATGGAGGAGAGTAGGACCATTGGCACACAGGCAAACCAGGTCAAAACCCCCGCCAAAACAAGACCAACAGGGCCACGGGTCGGTGTGTGCCAGCGCAATTTTACTGCTTCCAAGAAACCCACACCAGTGGGCTTTATGGCAATAAACCAGGCCAGAATCAATGCGGGCAAATTGGTTACTAGATAAATTGTCATAGTAAGCACTGCCAGCATTAGCGGGTCTTTGGCACTACCTTTTAGGTAAGGTATAAGGAGACTAATAGCTGGAGAAAGGAAGGACTCAAGGGCAAGCCAACCAATCAAGACGCCATAGACCTTAGCAAAGCCATAGGCTGCTGGGGCTCTAATTTGACCGAGAGTATTTTCGTCAGAAAGATTGCGTGGCAACTTAAATAACTGCACCGCCAGGACAATGATGCCGACAAAGCAAGAAGCAGCCAATATCAACATTAAACCAGCAAGACGGGCAGCAAATAGCCGACTACTGTCGTTATATTCAGTGGCCGCTTGGTCAAAAACTTTTTTCTGGCCGCTGACTTTGTAGACTTCAAGCTTGAGGACTTCTCGGTAGAAACCAGAGGTAATCAGTTCATCAATCAGGGCTAAGGCACTGGCGCTCTCTGGAGCCTTGAGTGTCTTCTTGAGATAGAGAGCGTCAATTAAATCGTAAGATCTACCAGCCCGCTCATCTTTGTAGCCCCGCATGGCGGCTAGCTCATCGGTAAAACCCATTCCTGTTTCAGCGGCTAGAACCACTTGCTTCAAACGCAAAGTCAAAGATTGGGGGTCGTGATCGACTGCACTTTCCATTGACTTGGCTGCAGCTTTATAGAAATCATCAGCCGATTTCGAACCGCCCAAAGGTAGGCCGCTAGAGAAAGCCTTAAAGCCTGCGGCCATACGCATCATAAACTCAGACTGGCCCGCCTCCATAACGGCAGCGCCCTTACCGTCTTTGACACGACTAGAAGCGTTGCTAGAGAAGACCACGCCAACCAGCAAGGTGCAAAGGACCAAGAGAGTAGTCACTAAGCGCGGTTTCAAGGCTGATTTATTGAGAAGTACGCCGAGACCAACTACTACGATGAGCACTCGTAGTACATCAACGACCAATTGCAATGGAACATTAGAAATAGTGGGCACTTGAGCCTCAAAAGGCGAAAGCCTGATCTTAGACTCTAAATTTTACAGGATTTCGAGCAAAACGGCCTCAAGTCAACAGACAACTTCGATGACGTTAATCACCGCCGCCGCCGCCACCGCCGCCATCTCCACCCGTGAAGGCACTACCATACTCGCCGAGCTGGCCAAAACCACTAAATTCGCCGTAATCGCCGAAGCCCTCAAGCCCACCGAAACTGGTTCCGGTGTCATGGAGGAAGTCGTGACTGTTGCCCGGGAAGAGATTGGGATCACCCTGCGGCACTTGGTCAGCGTAATAGCCCCAAGGGAAACCCTTAACGAGCTTACGCTTCATCAAAAACCGAGGTGCTTTGAGAAAACCAAGGCCGAACATAACAATGCCGACGAAAATGGCTTCAATAAAGCAAATGTCCCAAAAATACATGGGCTTGACCTAATGACTATCTGAGCGAACCTACTGCAGGTAAGAGCGTAAGCCTAATACGTCAGGACGTCAACAGGTAGAGTGGGAGAATTACTCAACATCAGTCAGTAATGCGATCTTTTGTGAACCAACGCTGCTTACTTGCATACGTGGACCTTGATTGCGCTTAAAGGCATCAATGTAGCGGCGAAGAGCCTCGCGCATCAAATCTGAGCGTGTTCTGTGCTCAACTTGGGCGACAAAGTCGATTTGTTCTAGTAGACCTGGTGGAAGAGCCACAAGTACTTTCTTAGGCATGCACGTTCCTTTTTGTAAATTCCAAAAAAGTATTAAAACCAAAATTTACGACGACACTTTAAATGATGCGACACAATACCAGTAAACTAGTTCTGGCTAGTAAACTGGACGGACGCAAACTCACAGATTATGCTAAGTGTGTCCTTCGATTTCCAGAATACAATTTACACTTATCACTGTAGTTTTTAAAGAGCAAAAACAGCCATAAGCAGTGGAAAACAAACAAACTAATATAAAAGCTTTCTTGTCTTTGACGAATCACCACTGGCGGCACCACCACTTTTCAAAAACCACATACCATGCGGATATTGAAAGAACATACTTCGTAAATCCATATGACTACCAATCCTGAAAAACCGATCGACAATAACCAACTTACCAACAACGTCAAAGCTGGAGGTTGCTCGGCCAAAATTAGCGCGTTTGAGCTAAAGCAGATACTGGCTGGATTGCCGAAGATAAAGCATGCCAATCTGCTCAGCGGTATTGACAATTTTGAAGATGCCGCAGTGTACAAATTGAATGATGAAATGGCAATTATTGAAAGCGTCGATTTCTTCCCACCCCTAGTTGACGATCCATATCTATATGGACAGATAGCGGCTAATAATGCGCTGTCTGATGTATATGCGATGGGAGGCAAACCGCTTATGGCGCAGGCAATTTTTGCTTTTCCTACCTGCGACTATCCCCTATCAATTGCAGCTGAGATATTGCGGGGCGGAGCTGACCAAGTCGCCAAGGCTGGGGCGCTCTTAACTGGTGGTCACAGTATTCAGAGTAGTGAAACTATATACGGATTAGCAGTGACAGGATTGATTAATCCAAAAGATATACTCACCAATAGTGGTGCCCGCCCCAATGACCGAATAGTTATGACAAAAGCACTTGGTACTGGCGTCAGCCTACTAGCTCTTAAGGCCGGTCTACTCTCTAAAGCTGAGCAGTCTTTGTTATTTGCAGCGCTGACCACGCTAAACGATCGTGCCCTTGAAGCGGCACGCCGAGTAGATATTCATGCATGTACTGATGTTACAGGCTTTGGCTTGATAGGGCATATTCATGAGATGGCAAAAGCTAGCAAACTTGCCGCTCGCATGGTAATTTCGGCCCTGCGTTTTTTCCCTTCGGCCCAAGAATTTGCTAAACAAGGACTGGTACCAGCCAGTGCTTATGGCAACCGAAAATCATTTGAAGCAAGCGTATCTTATATAAAAGATCTCCCTCTTGAAATAAGCGACTTACTCTACGACCCACAAACAGCAGGAGGTCTTCTCTTTGCTGTAGCGGAAAATGACAGCGCCAACCTTATTAATGCGATGAGCGAAGCAGGAATCGAAGCTACCGTTATCGGAGAATTCACAGAAGGTATTCCAGGTCATATCGATGTCTTAATTAGTTAGACCAATTAAGAACACTTAGAAGGGCAAAACATGAAAAAATCTCTTGATCTCAGGGGTCTTACTTGCCCCGAGCCAGTGCTGAGAACGAAGAAATTGATCGACGATCCATCTCTTTCTTGTATTGAAGTTCTTGTTGACTCGGAAGTAAACGTACAGAATTTGACTAGGCTAGGAAATTCTCAGAAGCTGTCCGTAAAATGCGAAGCCGCGGACGAGCACTTTAGAGTGGTGTTGCAACGCTCTACCACAAATTCTAAAGAACAAGAGTCGGCTGAACATCATCATGATGCTACCGCTACCAAAGCAAAGGTAAGTTCCACCATTGCGACTGGTGGCAACACTATCGCCTCAACTGCAACCGGAACGATCATTCTCATCAGTCGCAATACCTTTGGTGAAGCTCACGGCTCTGAGAACTCCAAAGCAGATCATGACTTCAGCGCCAATCTGCTCAATCTCTTTTTGCAAACTTTACTGCAGTCTGGTCACGAACCACGGGCGATATTAATGGTCAATAGTGGCGTTAAGTTGATGGACCCTGATGGACCATATATAAAGGTACTAAATGAACTGAAAGAAAAAGGAATAGAAGTACTTGCTTGCGGACTTTGTTTAGACTACTACGACCTAAAGAGCAAAGTACCAGTGGAGCAAGTCACCAACATGTTTGCTATTTGCGAATATTTGTTTTCAGCCGACCGTATAATTTCGCCCTGATTAATCTTGATCAAAGTCTCGCTTAAAAACTTGGGCCAGAACAACAGCAACGATTACTCCAAAAACAATCAGAGCTACCACAGCTATGACAGTGAGCCAATGAAAAGCTGAAAAAATGTCGCCTATATCCATGTTTTTCAGTGTAACAGGAATAATCAAGAGAGAATGAGCCAAGGTCCGGCTGCATTGGTGCTTTTACGCTAACTAGCTCATCCAATTATCTTGCTCGACAATTAGTCTATTTCAACAATTGCTCAATTTCACTAAGCGTTGGCAAACCCAGCGAAGCACTGATTGTTCGCGTAGCAAGCGCCCCGGCAGCGTTGGCTGAGCGAGCAATATCGGCCCAATCAAAATAATCAGAAGTAAGGGCTTGTGGCCAATTTAGGTCAAGACTAGCTCCACTGGCCAAGCGACTAAGGACGAAAGCAACATAGGCATCGCCGGCCCCGACAGCAGCTAAAGTATCAACCTTAACCGGGGCGGCAAAATAGCTGTCGCTGGAAGCGATTATGGAACCATTGGCTCCTAGTGTAAGCAGCACCACCTGAGCACCAGTCTGACTTCGTAGCATTTGGGCATACTGCGTTAGCTGTGCCGTGTCGCTGCATGGTTCAACCTCACCAAGCCAATAGTAGAGCTCAGGCAGATTGACTTTGATCATGTGGGCCAAGCCCATCGCTTCAAGCGCCTTGTCCCGAGCCTTGGCGCCTTCTCCGGTAGGAAAACCAGCATCAAAAGAGACAAGCAAATTAGCTTTGCGCGCCCTTTTCATCGCTTCTAGCACAGCGCTACTGCGCGGCTCCATCGTCAGAGAAATACCGGTTGCATGAAGAGCCACTGCCCCGTCAAACAACTGGTCACTCAAATCGGCAACGGTAAGCTGATGGCAGGCATTGGGTTTGGGCCAATTGTAAAAAAGATTTTCGTCAAACTGATCAGTTAGAACATAGCACTGGGCAGTAGCAAAAGAAGAAGTGCGTGAGACAAAAGTGGTATCAATACCAGCAGCTGCCAAGCCAGAAAAAAGATAGTTGGCATGCAAGTCATCGCCTACCTTGGCCACCAATCGAGCATTTGTGCCAAGGCGGCTTAAAGCATGAGCGACATTGGCAGCATTGCCTCCAGCGCTGCGCAAGAATGTATCGGGTTCATCCCAATCAGCGCTCTTTTTGGTGGCAATCCAATCAACAACCAATTCGCCGATCGTGATCACCGAACGATTTGGAAGTTCAGAGGGCTCCATCACTAATTCGAGCCCCTTCTAAGTGATCGACACTTTCAAGCCGTTCTTTTCGATCACTGATGGATAGAGGCCGTAAGCTGGTTTAATCGCAGGAAGCAAAGCCAACGCTTTGTTGACTGGCCCTTTTGAAACGATCTTGCCTTGAATAAGCGCTAAGGGAACATTGACTTTTCCCAACCAAAATTCATGGGCAACGCTTGATTTCATGAACATTTCTACTACTGGCTTTTTGTTGCAATCACCCACGGTGATAACCATCTCTTTACCATCAGAGCAATCAACGGTAAGACGACCATCGGGCTCTCGATAGTGGAAAGTAACTATCAGCCTCGATGACAAAAGCTGGGCAGCCATTTCTTTTTCATTTTTGATTGCAGTCCAGAGATCGTTCATTACTCTGTGCAATTCATCTGTGTCAGTAAAGACAGCCATTAATAAGCCCTCTTCAAAAGTTGGGTGAGGTCGTCGCTAGAAGCCTCTCGCGGATTAAACATTATCGCAGGATCAGCTGCAGCAAGATCGGTCAATTCGGCAAGGTTTTCATCGCTAAACTCTGGCACACCCAATTCTCTTAGGGTAAGGGGAAGTTGGAGTTTCTCAAGCAAAGCTTCGACTTTGTTCACAAGAAGATTGGCTAAAGCTAGCTCATCTCCGTTATTTTCTTCGTCAGCAAAACCTAAGAACTGGGCAATTCGAGCATAGCGAGGATAAACGGTATCGAGGTTGAAGCGCATGCCATGGGGAAGGAATACGGCATTGGTCATACCATGATGAGTGGCATACTTCGCCCCCACAGCATGGGCTAGGGCATGGGTGATGCCCACCCCAGAATTGGTAAACGCCACACCAGCCATACAACTAGCCACCAGCGTAGCGCCTCGGGCTTCTATATTGCCGCCATCAACTGTTGCTTGGGGCAAGAACTCAAACAAGAGACGCAGTGACTCTAAACAAATTGCGTCAGTAAATACAGAATAGGTCCCGGAGGCGACGTAGCATTCTATATCGTGAGTGATCGCATCGATGCCCGTGGCAGCAGTTAACTTAGCAGGCAAAGAAACAATCATCAAAGGGTCGAGAATAGCCACATCAGGAGCTAGAAAGCGGCTGCCAAACATTAGCTTCTTACCCTCGCCATGGTCTTTCACCATAGCGACAAAAGAAACTTCGGCACCGGTACCGGCAGTGGTAGGAACGGCAATAAGCGGATAGAGCTTACGTTCGATGATGTTGAGGCCTTGATAATCCATGACCTCACCACCAAAACTAAGGCAAATATTAATCACCTTGGCTGTATCGATAACAGATCCACCACCAACAGCAACGAAAGCGTCACATTGATGCGTTCGGGCAATAGCAGTGGCATTGTTAACACAATCAATATCAGAATCAGAAGGCACATCGGTGAACAGAATAGGTGCGCTACCGGTTGATTCTCGAATGCTTTCGATCAGCGGCTTCAGCGCCCCACTCTTCTCGAGAAAAGCGTCGGCCACCATAAGCACTTTTTTGCCACCTAGTTCGCGCAGAAAATCTCCACACGAACTGGCTGAATCTTCTCCGAAATACACTCTGGTGGGAGTGTGAAAAACAAATGGGTTCATGAACTATAAGCTCTACTAAATGTGTCTCATTCACTCACATACTGACGAGAAAATCAAACTTTGGCCTCAACTGAAGCTGAGATACTGGGTAATTAAACAACCTTAATTTATCAATGGCCTTCCTTAGTGGCTTTTATTGTTTTACCAAGTCATATCTTGACAGCGGGGTAAAAGCCAAGCCAGTATAGTGACTGTGATTTTTTGGAAACTTTTACCCAATCTAGCGCATTTGCCCAGCTGAACCGCCGAAACCCAGTTGACATCCCGGTTGTCATAGAGAGACAAATAAGGCTATAACCTTGTTGTGGGGGATTCTTAATCATTGGTAGTAAGTAATAAAGAGAATCGATTTTACTGCGACAATAGCCGAGGAACGTCAGGACTAATTTGTGCGTCTGAGCATGTAGTACCTGATGAACGAGCGAAATCACTGAAGGACAAAAAGCACTGAAGTACAAAAATGTTCTGAAGTACAAAAAGTATCTACAGTACAAAAGCATCTGAAGCCCAAGAAGCACAAAAGAAACTGAATTGAAAAAGAGATCAACCAATAGGAATTTTATGACTAAAGGCAGCGGAAGTCAGAATCTCAAGTACGTAGCAGTGAGCCTCTCTCTGTTGATAGCTTCTAACTCTGCTTTGATTCCGGCCTGGGCCGCAGCCAGCAAGTCAGATAAACCATCTGGCACTTTGCTATTGCCACTTACACCAAAGATTGACCAGAACGACATTCCGTCTAGGCCTGCTGCTGCGCCATCAACAACTACTACCACTACTACCTCTTCTTCTTCCTCTAAAGACAGCACAACAACCGAAACCACTCCAGAAGAACAACCTCTTCAAGCTGAACCAGCCAATGAAGCCGCACTCACCCCAGAAGTGCCCCAAGCAGATTCCGCCATTTCTGGTGCACCGGATAAAATTGTTCCAGAGCGGACGGATGCCTCGTCTATGCTCGAAGCGTCAGCAACAGCTGATGATCTACAGCTTAGCGAGATGGATAGTGCTGTCAGTGAAGACACAACTCTAAAAGGCACAATTCAGATTGTTGCTGATGATACTGAATACGACCAAGAGAAAAACACTTTCTTAGGTACCGGCAACGCTGTGGCCATCATTGGGGGACAAAACTCCAAGTTAGAAGCCGACATGATTCTCTATGATCAGAATAGTCAGACCATCGACGCTCGTGGTCACGTCAAAATTTTACGTACTGGCCAGGTAACCACTGGTAGTGCCTTCAAGTTCAAAGTCAATTCTGATGAATATCTAATTACCAGCCCTGATACAGAGCTGAATGGCACACAGGTTATCGCCAGGGGTGCCTACGGTACCAACAGAGGCATGATCTTCAAGAATGGCACCTTAGATAATCCAACGCCATTCCACCTTGGCAAAAACATGCTGTACGGTCCCCAAAGTTCCGTCACCGATATTGCAGATAAGATCATGCATCCGGACGCTTACCTCACAGACAAGCCGAGCTTTGTCTTCAAAGCCCGGAAGATGATCTACGAAAAATACAAAGAAAGCGGTAACCTCACTGTCTTGGGCGGCCGCTTGCAATTTGCTCGCTTCTCCGTGCCCGTTCCTAAGTTTGTGGCTACTGTGGGCCAAGACAACAATATTATGTTTCCAGTTACCCCCATGTTGAGTAGCAATATTCAAAGTGGTGGCATCAATATTGGTCCAAGCTTCAACTCTTCTATGGGCAAGACTGGTAAGTTCAACTGGGCACCAATGGTGCAATTTGGTGGCCGAACTACTTCAGGACAAACTGGCGGCAGTGGCATCGGTCTATCTGGTCAAGTTGGTTACAGCAATAATAAATTCAGCACCCACCTGGCCTATGGTTCTGTCTCTAATTTGCTTGTAGCCGACTTCAAGAGCCAACTAAACAAGAAAACTCTATTCCAAGCCGGTATCAATAGATTTCAAAACGACGGTCTATACGGCTTCAGACGAGCTCGACTAATTGCTGAAGTTGTGCACAACCATGCTATGGGGAATATTCCCTACCTATCAAGCCTCAACTTCCGCTCCTCAGCCGGTTGGGCTCAAGACAATCCCCAACTGATCAATGCCACTCCAGGCATGGCAGCTCTTTACGGTGGCACAACTAAAAACACAGTGATGAAGAGTGGCTTTGTTGTGCAAGAACAAATCACAGCTGTATCGCAACCACTTTTCTCACTCGGAAATGAGAAATACGGAGCCCGTGGCTACGTATTTGGTGGTGTGGCTCTCGGTGGATATTCCACTGGCGACGCCAGAATTATGGGACAAATTGGTCCAACTATTCAGTTTAAAGCAGACCGCTTCACTTTCAGCACAAACTACACCCAATCGGCAGTGCGTGGTAGTTCACCCTTCTACTACGACCAATTCTTGCAGGGGAATAAATCTGCCAACATCCAGGGCGACGTGAAAATCAACAAGTGGTTAACAGTCGGTGGCGGCTATGGCTATAACCTCGATTCAAAACTGCCCTACTCAAAATCGATTTCGGCAGCCATTGGACCCCAAGACTTCAAAGTGTTGCTGTCACGAAATATGATCCAAGGCATCAACCGCTTTGGTTTCGACATAATTTACGGCCAACCAATTCCATTCAAGAGCCTTGTCCTCAAGGGTTCTCCTGACCATGGTCAGATGAGTGGCATTCAATAATTTACGGCTTGTATCTAAACAATAGCCTGTTCTAGTACAAGATAGTAAGCAACAGCTAGGGCTGCTGCTAGAATAAGCCATTCGAGAATAATACTTGAAGAATCAATACTTCAAGAATGCTACTACCACCTCAAATCGGGACTCTTTCAAGTGAAAGAACTAGAAAGTACAGCACTAGACAATCTTGTCAAGAACAAAATGCCAGCAGTTGGGGTCGACCTTGGCGGTACCAAGATAAGAGCTGCAGCAATTATGGATAGCCAATTGGTCTCAGAGCCAAGGCAAGTTCCAACCCCTAGTGGTCCTGAAAACATTGTCCAAGCGGTTCTCGATCTAGTGCTTGGTTTTCAAAAAGAATTTGTACTGTCTGGAATCGGCATTGCTACAGCTGGCATCGTCAATTGCGATACTGGTGAAATCGTTGGTTCAACAGGAAACCTTCCCGGCTGGACAGGCACGCCGCTAAAGCAAGTTCTAGAAGAGAAAACCATGCTACCAACCCTGGTAGACAACGATGCCAATGCTGCCGCCTATGGTGAAGCCAGCGCCAGGCACATGATGCACACCACTTGTGTATCAGTGGTGACCTTAGGCACCGGAATCGGTGGCGGACTAATCTTAAAAGGCAAGCTTTATCGTGGCGCCCACTGGGGTGGTGGAGAAATTGGTCATATCCGCATTGCCATGGGCAACAAACGTCTTTGCACCTGCGGCTTATTCGACTGTTGGGAGGCCTATGGCGCAGGCCGAGGTCTGGTCACCACTGCCAAAGATATTCTTAGCGGATTGAGCAGCAACCAAACGCCATTGTGTAGCAAGGGCGACAAGCTTACAACTCACGACATCGTAGACGCTGCTCGCAGTGGTGACATTGTTGCTCAACGAGCAATGGAAACCTGGCACGAGCATATTGCTGCCGGCATGGTCAATCTAGCCCACATACTTGATCCAGATGCATTCATTGTCACTGGTGGACTGGCCGACTGTGTCGACTTTGGTCTATTGCACGAAATGGTTACTGATAGATGCTTACCTAGAATTGGTGAGAGCTTGGAGATCTATAAATCAGAACTTGGTGGCATGGCTGGTATCATAGGCGCCGGCCAACTAGTACTAGATAGCATGCTCGAAAGCAAATAGAGCGACTTACTGATTTAGCGATTCTCAATTGTGTAAGTAACTGTAGCCGAGCCATTGGCAGGCACTTTCACAGCAAACTCAAAAGTATGTGAGTCTTTCTTTTCGAAAGGCTGACTAGACGTAGTCACTTTCCAGTCACCATATGAATGTTCAATAGCAGTCACAGTAATTGCTGTCTCTTTGTGATTGCGAAACTCAATTGAATAACTCGATCGTTGCAGGCGATCAGATACCTGGACCTGACTTGTTTGTTTGCGATCGGCCACAACGTCAAAAGCATCACCTAGATAGACTCTAACTTTCTCATCGCGAGGAGTGTGATCAATTAGATCTTCTCCAACAAACTGCAGTGCACCGTCTAGGTCTTTTTTGTAGACTCGAACTTTTCCTTTGGGCATAGGCAAGCCAAGATTATTCTCTTTGCTATTAGCCAGCTCCAATTTGACGTTTACTTTTTGACTCTGCTGGCCATTAGAGCCACCATAGGGACTTACTGCATTATTGCTGTCAAATACAAATAGCTTTTTCACAGGCACTTTACTGGCGTTAAATAACGTCAGCTGCTTGGTCTCATTGTCATTGAGATCAGTTTTGCCTTGCAGTGAATAGAGATGATACTCAGCGAAGCTCTGCTCCTGAAACTGGGGTTGAGCCACTGAAGACTCTGCCATTCCACCCATTACGGCCATATCGGCAGCAGGTTCTGCAACTTTATGGACATCGCCAGCCATCAGCTTAAGAGCAGCGTCGCGATAAGTAGCACCAGATTTATTGTCGAGGGTGACCCAACTAGTCAAGTCACAGAGACTATCGTCAGCGTTAGCCACGGCCACATAATCACATTTCCAATTGAGCCCCTGGGTTTGATAGCTAATCTCGCTTGTTTCAACTCCCTCTTTATCGCTTTCTAGCTTCCATAGCAATGATGGTTTAGAAACCAGACCAGATGGTAGTTCGGCTAGCTCAAGCTCGCCTTCTGGTCCAACCACGACACCAGAGGAAGTCTGGATGACGATAGATTGAGAGCGCTCAGACAAGTTGCCGTTTGAATCTGCCACAGTTACCTGAGGGCTAGAAAGCAGAGTACCAGTGACCTCACGCACACCGCCCGTACTGAGAAATTGGCGAAATTTGACTTGCTTTCCTATCGAACGAGAAAGAATGGTGTTTTGATCCATCAAGTCGTACTGATAATTTTGCTCACGAACAACCACACTGTTTGGGTTGGTCAAGGCAGAAAAGCTCACGGTAGTCGGATCAATGGCAGCAGCTACGTCTTCAAAACGAAGGAAATTGACACCAGTATTTAACTTGATGTCGCGAATATCCTTAACCAAACCAAAATTTTGATTGTAGATAGTCAAAGCCACACCCTTCGAAGCCGAGACAACGGGCATATCAGCGGCTGCAGGCTTAATCACAGTTGAGCTTGGAGCCGGTTCAACATCAACGTTGCCGGCAGCTTTCGCACTAGATTTCTCGCTAGACTTCTCGGTAGATTTCGCCAGAGCAAAAGGGCTGGCAATGAGGTTGACCAAGAGCGAGAGGGTTAGTGCAGTTACTACTGAGGAAACCTTAGAATTTGGAAACAAGAAAAACTCCTTTTGGTAGCACTGAATAGCAACATCAACTCCAGAAGCACACTTACTGCTTTCTAGTAGCGCGCTCTAATAGAGAGCCCTAGTAACGAACCTCTATTTCGTAAGTAACTTTGGTTTCACCATTGGCTGGCACTTTAGCAGCAAATTCGAAGGTATGAGAATCTTTTTTGACAAAAGGCTGACTAGATGAGGTGATCTTCCAATCGCCACCACTGTGCTCAACACAGTTGACAGTAACGGCAGACTCTTTATGGTTCCGTATAGAAATCTCATAAGAGAACTTCTGCACTCTCGAAGATACTTGCTGCTGAGAGAGCTGCTTGCGCTCACCAACAATATCAAAGGCGTCGCCGAGATAAAGCCTTACCTTCTCGTCCTTTGGTGTATGGTCGATCAAATCTTCGCCAACAAATTGCATGGCGCCGTCTTTGTCTTTTTTGTAAACGCGGACCTTGCCTTTGGGCATAGGCATGCCGAGGTTATTCTCTTTGCTGTTGGCTAACTCGAGCTTAACGTTGACTTTGCTGCTGTTATTACCACCAGGATAGTAACCTCCGTAGTAGCCGGAAGCACCACCATCAAATATAAAGAGCTTTTTGATAGGAACAGCACTAGCATTAAAGAGAGTCAGTTGTTTGGTCTCATTATTGTTAACGTCTGTTTTTCCGGCCAAGGCGTAGAGATGGTACTCAGCAAAAGACTGTTCCGTAAATTGAGGAGCGGCTGCAGCCATAGCCGATTTATACATTCGTATACTAGAAGGCTGCGGTGCAATATTTTGAACCTTGTGCACATCACCAGCCATGAGCTTAAGAGCAGCATTTTTGTAGGTGGCGCCAGACTTGTTATCGAGAGTAACCCAACTGGTCAAGTCAGAAAGTGTGTCATCAGCATTTACCACTGCGACATAGTCGCATTTCCAGTTCAAGCCTTGGGTTTGATAGCTAATTTCAGCTTTCTGAGGACCAGCTTTATCAGACTCAAGTTTCCAAAGGAGCGATGGCTTTGAGACCAATCCTGGAGGCAGCGCCGC
>Ga0075444_10000249_pt1 | contig 31694 bp, 30 predicted proteins | sample CoawatmetaG01DNA_FD_76836 | JGI IMG/M metagenome (GOLD analysis project Ga0075444, IMG submission 76836) | Marine microbial communities from the West Antarctic Peninsula - Coastal water metaG017-DNA | ecosystem: Environmental > Aquatic > Marine > Coastal | place: Atlantic Ocean: West Antarctic... | reverse complement strand
GTAATGGGAAGAGTTAAAAAAATCTATAAATTATTAAAATAAACATTTTATGTAAATTAGAATATTATTCTATATAACTTTTGTTCTAATCGAAATAAACCTAACTCCAGAATTCAGTACTAGAATTGATATTATTTACAATATCATCGGTAATCTCCTCATTGTAAACACCTGCCTTTAATATGACAATAGGATTAACCATATTTATCAGAATTTGTGGAGATTCGACCATCATATTAGTCCCATAAAGCCTTTTGCCTTGCTTGTTAGTATCATTGTCCAAAATACAATTAATACGACTTATATTAAGTCCAAATTCAATTAAATATTGTGCAAAAACATGGGCACCAAATAAATATATTGGCTGATCTTCGCTAATATTATCAATTTTTACATTTAGATGTTTAATGAGTTGTTTGTGAAAGTTAACAAAGTCTAGATACAAATTTTTATTGAACTCATATAGCCCTTTCGGAAGTTCAATGGATTTTGTATTAGAGTCTTTTACGTAGGCATAAAAAATGCTATGATCATCTTTAAAGTAGTGTTTAGAAACTTGCTTAAATCCATGTTTTGATAAGAGATATTCTACGTACGGTTCCGTGATAAATACTGTGTGTTCAAAGTTAATACAATTTGTGTATTTTCTTTTAAGCATTTCCTGCATATTTGGCAGGCTAAAAATCAAATTTTGACCATTGTGTAAAAAGTTTGATATATGATCAATAAACTCATTTGGATAGTAAACATGCTCAAAAACATGCGAATGAATAATGGTGTCAAACTCGCCGTCAAAAGTAAACTTATCATCAAAAAACTCTTTTATAAATGTCGCATCAACATCTTTGGCAGGAGATGGGTTTGGCTCTATGATTGTCCAATCTATTGGGTTTTCTTTTTTATATTCTCGACTCAACCTACCATGGGCACCGCCAATCTCTAATACTGATTTGGGTGCTTGTTGTTGGATGAATTTTGCAAACTCTTGATGATGCTGAAGCCACAAGAATCCTATAGAGCCTGAGCCATGCTCCTCTTGGTAAACAAGATTTAATGGGAGAACAGGGTTGAGTTGAATCATACCTGTATCTTTTGATATATACCAACACAAATCCGACCTTATATCCTCCTCTTCTAGGGCATCGGAGCAGCCAATAAAAACAGGGAATGACTTCATACTATAAAGTTCTTCTAGGTCTCCTCCAGAGATAACATCATGGTTCCTACTTATTTTATCAATTTTTTTCATATCACCAGCTTAATGAATTCAATATATTTAAATTTCTGTGTGGAGCTAATTAAGGCTCCATAGGTTATTTATTTCCCAAGTTATGTTCAACTTGAATGCGTCCATTCCCTCTCAAGGTATCATCTTCAATTCTAATTACGTCATCAACCTCCGGAGATGACGCTTCTAACAAAATGATATCTTCCAACGTAACAATTCTATGCTTTATACCTACTGGAATTGACCAAATCGATCCAGGACCTAATACTTTGACATCAATAACACTCTCCTGATTTTCAAACCAAGCCTCTACAGAACCTTGAATCAAAAAATTAGTCTCTACTTTGTACTTATGGTATTGGAAACTTGTTTTGGTACCTTTTTTTATGTAAAGCTTTTTCATGATATATCTTTTTATTTCTTCTCCAACTTCTTCACCCTTTCGATAGTTCAACCATACTTCACGGCCCCATGGTTTAATAACAACTTTTGCATCTTTCTCATCATAATGCCATTCTGTACTATTTAAATTAATCATTTTTTATACTAAAGCCTCCATCTATATTAATAGTTTGACCAGTTATATATTCGTTTTCACTACTAGCTAGAAACAAAACAACCTCAGCAATTTCTCTAGGCTCGGCCATACGCTTTAGCAATATATTTTCAACTTGTTTTTGTATTCTATCACTCCATGTACTGTCAGTCATCTCTGTATTAGTAAATCCTGGGGCCACAGCATTGACTAATATTTCAGGAGCTAACTCTTTGGCCAGTCCCGTTGTCAAATTTATAACCGCCGCTTTAGATGAAGCGTAAGCAACTCTTCCAACTGAAGCGTATAGACCTTTTATTGATGTAATATTAATAATTTTTCCAATAGAGTTGGAGTTTTTCATGATTGGCACAACATGCCTAGTAACATTTACCAGTCCAAATAGATTGGTATCATAGACATCTCGCCAATCACTATCAGTAAGACTATCGAATGCTTTTGATATATTTACTCCAGCTGAATTGACTAGAATATCGATACAACTTATTTCAGAAAGTGCTCTTTTAACATCATCTTCTTTAGAAACATCGAATATTACATAACTTGACTCAAGCTCTTCTGATAATTTCAAAAGTTCAGAAGAATATGATTTCCCATGAAGTAATACTTCATATCCTTTTTCTATTGCAAGCCTAGCTATAGAAGCCCCAATACCTCTTGAGGATCCAGTAATTAATATTTTTTTCTTCATAATATAATTATACCAAGATAATCTGTAGAATTAATCTGACTCTAATAACGCATTATGAAGCGTTAATTTTCCCAAATTATAAATAAAATGATCAAAAGGCTCGTGGTGCATAGGTGACATATTTAGATAGATTAGTCCTGTCAGAATATTTACCTTTTTTACATCTAGGTCTTTAATATTTAAATATTTTTTAAATATTTTCCTAGCACCATTCAATTCATTAGGGACGTCGTGTTCAATTAATATCTTACCTTTATCATCGTTATAAAATGAGAATTTATTTTGCTTTATTAAATTATATGAAACTTTCATTCCCCCATTAAGTTTTGCCAGATCATAATATAAATCTCCAAAATCTAAAACTCCAGAAAAATCTTGTCTCCAATCAAGCAACAGAAAGCCACCGTGATCTTTTAATAAAATATTATCAAATTGAAGATCTCCATGAAAATTAGAAGCTACACCAGTTGTCATATAATCCCAATCTACGAGGCTTAACATCTTTTCAATTGATGGAACCTCAACTCCATTAATATTTGCAGACTGATCTTTTAATGTGTGCTTTTTATGGTAATTATCAATTCTTAATAGTGTTTTTTTATAATAAAAATCAAAACAAACAGACTTAAATTCTTTGAGTTCCAAACTTGATAGCTCTATGCCTTCCCATAAGTTTGTGTCAATCCAACCAATGAAGTCCTGCATAATTTGATCGTTAATAGTGTCGTAAAGAACCTTACCATCTACCTTTTCGTATGAATAAAAAGAATCTTTTATACAGTTTATCTTTGGGCACAGATTTTGGAGCATTTCTGATCTTTTATATCGATTTTTTATTATTAGTTTATCTTTAAAATACTTAATAACCTTGTTATCAACAAAATATAAAAATTCTTCTGACTTGCTAAAATCAAAAGCATAGTCAGATTTAGTCATTTTTTTATTTGCATTTATATAGCCATTTATATTACCCGTATCATACCAAGTAAATCGATTTGGCTTTAAGCCATAATCTATCAATGCACTAAAGCCATTTGAAACTTGCAACTCGTCATTCTTTAACACTGTCTCTGAAGAAAGTACTTCAAAAAAAATCTTATAATCCCTTACGCCTGCAACTCCAACAAACGCATTTTCATTATCACTTTCTACCTTATCATCCAACCCAACAATCAAATTATTTACAATTTTTGTAGTACAGTACTCTTCAGTTTTTATTACTGGGGAAACCCCTAACCAATTTTCTATTGGTGGAGGAATATCTTCTAAAACTAATGTATCTGAGGCAAAAAAAATAAAAGGTAGGTCTAAGTATTCACGACATTGGATTAGAGAATATCCTGGCCCTGAACCTTTGCCTGTATATTTATCTACCTCAATTATTGTAAATTTTCTATCTTGATGAGCGCATTCTAAATAGTCTATAACAGTTTCCTTTAAATACCCAACTGCAATTACAATCTCTATATTTACATCAAATTTTTCAATTATATGAGATATAACAGCCTTAAAATCAACTGGCAGTAATGACTTGTGAATATGCTCAGTGTAAGGCGCCATTCTGCTACCAATTCCTGCTGCCAAAATACATACTTTATATTTCATAATCTAATTACTTGCTCCATCCCTAAATCAACTCCTTTTTTAACATTTTCTTCCCCAGCCCATATAATAATAATGAGTATGGAAAATGATGTAACGCTGCTATATTTAAATATATAAGTGCGGTCAAGACTCTAACTTTTTTCAAATCGAAACCATTGTTTTGTATCCAAGCATTAAGTTTTTTTTCACAATCAACTAGGTTTTTTTTACGCTGTAAATTGTACACAATTATTCCATCTTCCCAGCTGGCTGAATATTGATTACGCGCAATAAGCCCATGATTAACAATAAGGCCATGCATCATTTTCGCTAGATCATAATAGATATCACCAATTGACAAATCGCCCGCAAAGTCCTGCCTCCAATCTAGAAATATAAAGTTTTTATCTTTTTTTGAATACAAGATATTTTCAAAATGAAAATCCCCATGAAACCTTCCAGCAAGGCCCTTACTCATCCAATTCCAATCAACTTTATTTAGAAGCTCCTGGAGCAGAGGCATTTGTTCTCCATTAATAATTTCCGCACTATCTGTTTGGTTAAAATTTTTATAAAAAAGTTGGACCCTTGCAAAGGTTTTATCCCTATAAAAATCCATACAATTGCGTTGAAACTTTTCTTGTTCAACTTTAGTTAGCATCTTCTCAATCCAAAATTCTTTACACTTCGTCAAAAAATCATCAAAAATAGGCAGAGTAACCCCCTCAGAAAGAATAACACCTTTAACCTTTTTATAACAATACATGTTAGACCTGTGAGCATAGACATCAGGAACAAAGCCTCGCAACTCTTCAGCACGCTTCACTCGATTGGAAATAAAATCAATATCATCAGAATACTTAATAACATTTTCTCCAACAAACCATATTGCTTCATTTTCTTTTTCAAGGATACTAGGATCATTTGGTTGAGAGAATTGCTCTCTAGCAACTCTTAATGATTCAATATTTCCTGTATCAAACCAAGTAAATTCATATGCAGAAACTATGCTAGTTTCTAATATAGCTTTTATTCCATATGATTCCCCTTGATTAATAGCAGTTTCCTTACCAGCATGCATTGCTTGCCAAAACTGGTGATAATCATTAATACCTGCAATCCCAATATAGGCTTGTAAATTGTCCTTTACAACTCCCTTCTCACAAATCTCAGATACACTTCCATTAACAACATTTACAGTTCTGTATTCTGACAAATCATTTCTTCGTGCATAGCCCATCCAATTATATCTTGGCTCAGGAATTTCTCCTTTAACCAAAGTATCACAAGACAAAAATATAAATGGTTGCTGTAAATAATGCTCACAAGATAATAAACTCAGCCCTAACCCAGATTTTTTTCCTTCATAAGGCTCTACATCTGCAAAAAAAAATGTTCTATCTGGATAGGTAAGCTCCAAAAAATCTTTAACAAGCTTACCTTTATGGCCAAGGGCTATAACAAACTCACAATTCTTTGGAAACTGCTCAATTAGGTGAGAAATAGTTGGACGATTAGCGATACCTACTAAAGACTTATTGATGAACTTTGTTAGACCTTCTAAACGTGAGCCAATACCAGCTGTTGGTATAACTACTCTATAACTCACTTACTCAGCTCTATCATAGTCATCCAATAATCGAACAACATCATCCATTTCTGGTGTACTCGCCTCAAGATAAACACTGTCCTCAGCCGCTTCCATACGATGCACTTCACCAGGAGATATGGTAATCGATTCTCCAGCTGTATAAATTTTTCCAGTCAAATTATTCTGATCTAGACCTGAAATTATTCTCAATTGTCCACTTAAAACATAGATTGTTTCTTTTTTATGATTATGAAGTTGAAGGCTGCATCGATGATCTTTCCACATGGTTAACTTTTTAATCATGTACTTGTCATTGATCTCAATAACCTCCTCTCTCCCCCATGGTTTTTCAATTACTTTCATAATATCCCTAAATTTTATTTATTTTTTCTTTAGGATAATATTCAAAAAATTTTTCATAAAATAGTTTAGAATATTGCATCATTTGCCACCTATTATTGAATCCATATTTTATCTTAACCCACTTTAAACCCTCTTCAACATAAAGTTTCAAATTTTCTTCATATGATTCAGTTTTTATTAATTGATTCTTATCCATAAGGTAAGACTCTTCTTCTTCAGAAAAAACTCTGGTTGTTATTGCTGCAGACCAATCATTAGCATAGGTCTTCGCAATAATTTCACTTTCGGATAAATATCCTCTGAAATTATTACCATCAAAGAAAAAATTCATATAGGTTGGGTTGTCAGTATTGATTAATTGTTCAACAAGCTCCTTGCGAAAAAAATAAGCATTATTGTGGATAAACCAAAAATATTTAATTGAGTTATCTCCAATTAGATCTCTTTCACCCCAGTTTTTGGAACATGGTGAAATAAGACCCACTCTAGGATATTCTTCCAATAACTCCCGAAGAATTTTAATTGTATTTTGCTTATTTGGAAATTTAGTATCGTTAGTGATAAGGAAAAAAGAATCATATTTCTTCCAATCTTCACTTTCCCACAATTTTAAGAGCCCATAATTCATGCCTCTGAGGTACCTCATACCATGCTCAACAACCTCTTTGCTGTTCACATGCCATGAACAATACTTTGAAAGATTATTTTTATCCGAACCACCCTCAACCACATACACATCCGTATAGTTATTATTATCCTTAATCAATTGATCGACTAATAAACTAGTCTCTTTTGGAAGATTCCTATTTAATATAATAGTTGCTGTTTTTTTCATAATATTATGTCAAGTTGAAGGCATTCATATAGCGAAATATACTTTCCTTCACTTTATTTTTTAAGTACAGATCAATTCCTTTAATTTTATTATCTGCCTTTGATTTAAGCTCTATAAATTCATCAGATGAAAATACGTAGTGTCCAGCAATGATGGCTCGATCCACATCATCCGACATTGTGTCTTTTAACATCCATTTTTCCCATTTTTTAGATTTGTAAGATAGTGTTATAAATTCATCCAGCAAATCAATACAACCATTATTTTTTAACACACTAATAAATGCCCTTGTTTCAGCAACACCAAATTCAGGAGCGATATTTGCAGCGTGTATTCCCAACCTTGGCTGCCATTTTAGAGATTCTGTTGAAAGATAGTCTGTATTATGCTCTTTCATAAAAATTCCATACTTATTACAAATATCAATCATTTGAGGAATTTGAATTTCAGGTGGAAGTTCATCTTTAATACGGACTGGTGATTCAAATGAACCAACATTTTCAGTCTCCATTACTCTTGTTCCAGCCTGGATAACAATAAATGATGGAAAAGGCATTTTATTAGTATTGCAAAAATTTTTCATACTTTCAAGTGTGAATTCTAGCTCTTCTTTTGAGTTATTACTTCCACTTTGCTCCTCTGTTCCAATCTCAAAGATAATATCTTGATTTTTTTGCTTAGCATATGTCCAACAAAAATCATATAACTCATAAACTCTTTCTAGAGTTTGAGCTGCATCCGGTTTCGAGTGAATATCTACGCTGGGATCAATATGCAGCATATGAAATCCAGCATCAATATCTGCACGATATGAATCTTTTGCCGATTGCATTGCATCTTTTAAATTCATATTTTGACTTTTTTCAAGTTCATTTTGCCAAGGCCCACCATGATCTCGAGCTAAAATAATATTTTTATTTATATCTTTACCATTAACATAATCTGCAAACTGTTCTGTTGTCCAATTTTCCACATAACCACCGCCAAACTGTTCAGAATCAATTTGCCTCCTGCTAGCAATTAGCATTATTGGCGTTTTATATTGCTCTGCTAATTCAATCGATGCATCAACGCAATTTTTACTCATTGGTCCAACGCCAAGAAGTGTGCAATTTTTATCTTGTCTAAAATTTTCCAAGCGTTGTTGGAGCCTCATACTGTCCACTCTCCTAATTCAAGCTGATCAGTTGGCAGTTTTTCTGGCTCATACGGTGTAAAAAATTTCTGCATTATATGAAGACATGCCTCAGCTACAGCCCTATCACCACCAGATCGTTCTGTTACATAATTTGCATTTTTCTTAGCTATTCTGTCTGAATTTTCCGGGGCTATGGAATAACCAACTTCCTTCATTACATAATGATCAAAGATACCATCGCCCATGTAAATAACTTCTTTTGGATTGTAACGCTCTCTAATCCATTCGATTCTTTTAATTGTGCTTACAAGATCAAGATCAAAATTCATATCCTCTTTAATTCGCTTATTACTGATAGGAAATCCTTTTCTGTCACCAGTAACAAATCTGATTTCAATATGAGGGCTTAGGAGCCCTAACCCATCATTATCATCAGGACCAAAAATTTTCATTTGCTTCCCATCTTTTGAGTATAAAAAATGCCCAGTAGTCATTACACCATCAACATCTAAAATAAATACTTTCATAATTAATCCCTATTTTTTTAAGAGTCAAATATACAATCATACATCTTGTCAAAGGTGTTATTTTCATCAAACTTTTGCAAGGCATTTTTTGTTGGAACAAATTTCTTATTGGTAATTAATTTAGCTCTAGTAATAGCATTTTCAAACCAATTATTTTTATCTAGGTTCACAATAATAATTCTCTCTTTCATGCATTCTGGAAGAGTATCGTAATATGAATGATGGGTAATTATAACTGCACATCCACAGAAGATTGCTTCAAAAACACTCCTTGGTGATGAATCACTATCTGGTACCGATATTGCTATTGGAGAAGATACTAGTAACTTATAATAGTCATCTTTTTCTAGACGGCCAATATCTAAATCATTACTCATGAATTTGGATTTAATACTTTTCTTATATTTATTATCAAAGAATGGGTAAATAAAGCTTAAACCCCAATCAGCAATTTTGCTATTATTTCTGCTCTCTATTACATCATTTATTCGGTACAACGATGTCAACCCTCTAACAGAGAGTATGTTGTTCACTTTTTTTAATAATAAGCTTTGCTCTTGAATTGAATTTATAGATTTTATATCTATCCCATTTGGAATAATCATTGTATTAATGTCACTTGACATTTTATCTATGATTACATTATTCATGTTTATGGAGTCTATTATGATATATTTTGCAGAGAGCATTGACACTGTAGAAAACTTTTTATATATCCTAGAATTAAATGGCTTAATTAATATATCACTTCCTTGAGGCCTCCCAACAAACTCAACTCCTGCAAGATATGCCAGAAAAATATAATACATAGAATGTGCATAAAAAATAATATTGTTATTTTTTTTAAAAAACCTATTCAAAATGATTACCTGGAATGGTAATACGAGCAACTTGACAATATTTCTCCATATATTCCCAATATTTGACGGCACTTTAAATAAAAAAGAATCAATAATTATCATTTTATTTATTTTATCATTCTTATTTATTAACCTTGGAAATCCTTCACTTTCTATTAAATCAGTCATTATGGAAACTTTAGAATAGCCCATTCGCTTTACTGCACGAGAGTACCAATCCATTGCATGAAAGTCTCTAGCACCACAAAGAAATACTAACTGTTTTTCATTTCTCATTTAACTTATTCTTCCATATTGCGAGATTTAGTGCCTTCCATAAAATGTATCCCGATTGAATATTTGGCCTCTTTCGTTGGCTTGACATCATCTTAAAAAGTTTCTCCTTATCAAAAAAACTATCAGAACTATTACTTTCAGTAGTAAATACATCATGCGCATAAGAATATAAACTTGATGAAAGCCAATAACTATATGGAACACCAAAGCCAGTTTTTTTTGCATTTAAAACGTAATCTGGAATTATATCTTTCATCGATTCTTTTAGTATCCATTTGCCACTTCTACCACGTATTTTTAAATTTGATGGAATTGATAAAGCAAATTGTGACAGATTATTATCAAGAAATGGTACTCTAGCCTCGATACCAAAAGCCATAGTTGCTCTATCAACCTTCTCTAAAAAAATATTTGGTAATTGTATTGAAGTATCAAGGCACATCATTTGATGAGCCAGATCATAATTCTTTAAACCACTAATTCTTTTCTTGAAATTATCAAAGGGATCAGTTTTAGCTAATATTAATTTAGTATCTTTTTTTAATAAATTAAATAAGGAGTTATCCTTAGTATCTGTTGTGGATAAATATGCCATTTTCTTATATTCTTTTTTATATGAAAATATCTCCAGAACCCTTAAAAGTCTATTCAATTTATCTCCCGATGGAAATCCTTTTAATAAGTAATTAAATTTTGAAGCAAAATTCCAAAAAGAATTATTTTGTAAAAGTTTATATGAGCGATACCCTCCAAACATTTCATCACCTCCATCTCCCTGAAGAACGACTTTAAGATTACCTTTTAACTCCTTTGCCATAAGATACAATGGAATATTTGCCGCATCTCCAAATGGAACACCATGGTGATCTATCAAGTCTTCAAGAACATCTGGAAGCTGGTGTCCACTAACGACTAATTCATGATGATTAGTATCAAAATGATTCGCAACTTTATGAGCCATTGGAAGTTCATTAACGCCCTTCTCAAAATCAAATCCAACAGAGTACGTATCAATCTTCCCTTGATAGTGTTTTGATGCATAAGCTGTGATTATAGAAGAGTCAACCCCTCCACTCAGAAGAACGCCAACAGGAACATCACTAACTAACTGTTGTTTGACAGCTGACTCCATCAGAAAGCGAATTTTATGAGAAATATCATTAATATTATTATCACTAAAAGAAATATTCTCAATACTCCAGTATTTTCTTGAAGTAACAACCCTCTCTTTAAAGTTAAGAATTTCTGCCGGCTTTACTTGCTTGATGTTATTAAATAGAGAAAGGCCAGAGTGTGGTGCACCAAAATATGAATATTGATGAAGAGCTTCATAGGAAATATTTTTATTAATTAAATTTGTCTTAATTAAAGGTTTAATCTCCGAAGCAAATATCAATCTGTTATTATCATAGGAATAAAACATTGGCTTGATACCATACCTATCTCTTACTAGATATAGATCTCGTGTCCTTCTATCCCATACTGAGAATGCAAAGATTCCATTTAATTTTTTAACAACGGACTCTCCCCAAAGAGCCCAAGCATTAATTAACACTTCTGAATCTGATTCACCTTTAAAGGCTACTCCTAAACTAACTAACTCCCTCTTAATTTCTTTATAATTATATATTTCACCATTAAAAGAAAGGATATACCTTTTATCAAAAGATTCCATTGGTTGGTGGCCATTACTAGATAAATCTATAATACTTAATCGCACATGTCCAAACGAAGCAGTTTCGTCGCTCCAGCTATTACTATAGTCAGGGCCTCTATGCTTCATATGTTCATTCATAGAATGAACAACTTTATTACGATTTTCTATAGATAAATCATAAGAAATAATTCCACATACTCCACACATATATATCCTAAATTAGTCTTTAAAAACCTGCGTTATTTGAGAAAACCTTTATAGTTTATGGCGTCTTTATAAGTCTTACCACCAGTCAAGCTTACCCAGCCAGGAATACTATCATGTACGATGATGTTTTGAATATTTTCTTGCATAAACCACTGAAATATTTCTTTGTGACGATACTGATGCACGATTTTAGTAGCATATGTATCATTAGTATCAAGCATTGACCACTCTACTGGAAGATTTGGATAGCAAGTGCTAGGGAATAAATATCTTAAATATCGTATGACTGGTATTTTATTTAAATAATGAAGAATTGGAACAAAATATTTACAATATGATAAGAACCACTTATCTGGAACCCTTGTAGTTCCAATTCTAAATAATTCAACCCTCCACATATTAATGGCCCACATTAAATCTTTTGAAGCATTTAATAATGAATTTAAAGGTGGTCTTTCATAAAGACTTATTTCATATAAACTTAGCCCAACTTCACCCTTATCATTAACAACTTCAACCATATTACTAAATGACTTTCTAGGATCTGGAGTATGATGAAGAACGCCTATAGAGTAAGCATAATCAAAATAATTTTTTTTAAATGGGAGATGGAAGAAATCAGCTTGAACAATAAAGATATTATCATTCTTTCCTAGAGTATTTTGTGCTGCATCAACAGCACTTGTAATATCGACACCTACCGCAAGACTAGCTCCAGATTTTGACACAATATCAAGAAATCTTCCAGCACCGCAGCCAAACTCTATCACACTAGAACCATTTAAATCACTTTCTTGCCAACCAATTTCAGAATCCCAACGTTCTTTTGTTTCTTGAAATTGGGTATTATCAATTTGCGTTTTTGCAAACGTCTCCCACTGATCTCCAAATGATTGAGCATATTCTCCATGATCTACAAATCTTGGAACAAAATTTATAATTGGATATCCAATTCCACATGACTCTAAACTACATTTTAAAACTCCACTTTCTATTCTATCTCCAGAAATTTTATGATCTTTCAAAAGTTGTAAATCTGATTTACATTTTGGACAACACATTATTTCTATATATATATATTTCATACACAACCCCAATAGTTAAAATGAAAAAAAAATTAGAACTTATCAAGAACTTCAATAATTTGACTCGTTCTTTTTCCTTTTATAGTAAATTTTTTTGCTCTCTGTTTTCCACTAGTAATGATTTCGTTCAACTTTTTAGAAGGAAGCTCAAAGTGATCCAAAATGCTGTGACGAAGCTGTTCACTATCATTTGAATGAACTAAAGAATACTTTGTACCTTCTAAAATTTCTGGAATTGCTTGTGCATCTGTAGAAATTATAGGCGTTCCTAATATCATCGCTTCTAAGAGAACTAAACCAAATGACTCTCTTTTTGTTGTGTGAACAAGAAGATCAGATGCTCGTATAAATGCACTAATATTTCTTTGATAATCTAAAAAGTGAACATGACTACTTAAGTTATATTTATTGATCTCTTCTTTTATCCTAATGTTCATGATTTTTGTTCTTTCTGCCTTGTACCCATTTCCAATTTCTTTTTGTCCAATAAACATCACGACAATATTTTTTTTTATAAGATCTTTTTTTAATGCATTTATAAGTAGTAATTGATTTTTATCACAAAAGATTCTCCCTATATTTACAATTACTTTTGATAAATGATTAATTCTCACACTATTAATTATCTCTTCAGAAGCTTTATCATCTTCTCTAATAGTGATATTTTCATCTAGGTTATTGTATATAACACTAACTCTATTAGGGGAAACTTTAGAGAAGTTAACCCATGCATTTTTTGCATATTCCGAAACTGAATAAAACAATGTTTTCTTTTTAGAAAATAGATACGGCATAAGCCTTTCATAAAGCGAGTTATTGTCTTCTTCAGAATACACCTCATGAATTCCAACAATTTGGTGGCAGCCAGAAAAAAATCTTGCTAATGCACCTAAAAAGCTTACTTGTCTTAATGATGTTTGGAGAACATAATATCTTCTTAGATAAATAAGCAAAGTAAGTTTAAATGTGTAATAAATAAGTGAGATCTTACTATAACCTGGCTTCAAACCAAGATAGTAGACTCCTGGAAAATTTATTTCATCAGTACTTTCCAAATATGCATACTCTTTAGCGTAAATGGACATTAAATCAACACTGAAGCCAAGTGCTTTTAGTTCATGAAATAAACTAACATCTAATAGCTCAGCTGCACCATAATTAATTTGTGTTGTTAAGATTAATATTTTCTTCATTATAATTTAAGAAAGAAGTATATTAAAGCTAGAAAAAATATGGCAATCAAATATATTAACAAGTATCCTTTATATTCTCTCCATTTAGGTCCATAAATTATCATCAAAATAAACATTAACAATATAAAAATTCCATGGTGCCTTGTTTCAAGGGATGTTAGTGCAACAGCTGAAGTAAACCCAACAAATAAAGTAGTAAGAAATAGAGTTGAAGTATTTCTGAAGTATTTCATTTTAAAAATATTTCTCAACGTTAAAAGAAAGTATGGAACAACAAATATCATTTGCAATGCATGGAGTGATTTAAACAAGAAATAAGCTTCTGAATCATTAGAAAGAGAGAAAATACCTTGATAAAAAGGAAATGGTGACAGGAAAAGATAAGCATTTGCTAGAAAAAGCTTAATATACATTGGCTGTTGCATAATTAGATTATTACCTAAAGAATCAGAACTACTTTCAAGGTCATTCGCAGCTAAATATGAATTAACTCCATTGAAACCAACGGTTTCAAATTTTGTATAAAAAAGAGCTACTTCCTGATAATTAAAGAACAACATAAAGGCACTACTTAAAAAAATAAAAAATATTAATGATATTTTTAATCGCTTTGATTCGTCACTTAAAAATAATGAAAGGTAAGCTGAAAGTATTATTACAATTGGGGCAAACTCAAATTCTGTTCTTAAAAGCTTGAAATATGGAATAGTGATTATTGTAAATAATGAGATTAGCACTATTTTTTTTAAACTAACATTCTCTAAAGAAGAAACCCATAATAAAATAAGTAAAATAAACGAAAGTTGAATCAATGCCTCCCTTAGATGAATCGCAGCAAATAAAATAAACATACCAGATGTTAAATAAATATTTCTATACCAATGAATATCTTTAAGAGTAATTGGCCTCATTAAAGATATAACTTTATAGCCAACTACAAAACTTAAGGTTACCAAGGATATATTTAACATTGATCCAATAAAATGTTCTGAAGGAATATTAATAAATAAAAAAACATCATAAAAAAATTTAAAAAGCGAAAGACTAGCCCCATTTTCCATAAGCAATAATTCATTAATACTAACTTCGCTTATTGCCAATTCATAAAGTTTTATAGGATCGTCTCCATGCGAAAAAAAGTAACCTCCTGCATATATTGATGCAAATCCATGCCAAAAAGTTAATGCAAAGTAGACTTTGACAGCAGAAGGCCAGATTATCTTATCTTTATAAAAAAATAAAATTAATACTGAGAGTACAAAAACTGCATAAATAAGAGATACAACAGCAGGATAAAAACTATCATATTGAAGGATATTTAAACAAATACCAAAAAAATAAAGTAAAGCCCATCCCATAGGATTATTTCCTGATAGTCTTATCTATAGCATCAATCATGTTTTTGACACCTTGCTTATAATCATAGTTCTTGCTCATCTCGGATAATGCATACATATCTGGTGGTGCATCAATAATAATATTATAAAAATGCTTTATAAATACCTCCCTATCTTTGTCAACATCTAAGCTTATTTTCTTTGATATTTTAGTTAGAGCATCTTTGAGGTCATTAGTAGAATTGACTAGATAGCAACTATCGCAAGCTGCAAACCATGAAAAAGAAAATACAACCGCTGGCTTTCCTACACATAAAGCCTCCCAGGTAACTGAGCCACAAGTTGACAAAACAGCTCTTGCATTTTGAACTAATTCTGCTGAATTTTCCTTGGTTGAAATCAATGTTACTCTATCATCTCTTATAATTTCTTTGTAGAAACTCAAATTTCGAAAATTCTTATCTTGGCCATACACAGTAAAAGTACCCGGGTGTTCCTTTACATACAAAACTGCATCCGATGGCAGTGCAGAAAGTATAATTTTGATATTTAACAACTGATCAGAAAAATAGTCAGCCTGAGGACTTGTTGTAGCTTCAGGTTGGTAATGAAGAAAAAAAATAAAATAGTCTTCATCTAAACAAGGGTCCTTTTCAATATTTTTTACAAACTTTATTACTTTTTCTCTATCAAAATGGTATCTTAAAATGCTTAAAATTAAAGATACTTTCGATCTACTATATTCAAGAAAGAATTGTGATAATTGATATTCACCTTTCTTGCCTCTAATTACACCATACAATAATTTAGCAAACTGTTTGATTCTATTATGCTTGAGAACCTCAGCGCCATAAACTGGCTCAAACAACTGTTCTCTATAATCATTAAAAGATATTTTATTTTGAGAATCTTTAATTAATATATTCCTCTGGATATAATCCAATCTTTTTATTGGTAATAACTCTTCTTCTAAATAAGACAAATAGGGTGATGCAGAAAGCATGTTCTTATAAATAATTTTAATTCCTGTTTCTTTAGCAACGGCAAACAAGGCAATTTGATTTAAGCCATGCGGTATATTGTTTAAATAGATTGTGTCAATTTTATAGCTCTTTAAAACTTTATAACAATTAGCTATATATAAATATGCCAATCTATGCGCCTCATGCTGAGTCAACGGGGAAAAATAGAGTCTATCCATTACATATAACATCATTCTGACATAATCATCAACATTGGATAAAAAGCTTGAAGTAACTATTGAAAAATCAGGATCTGATTTATTTTCATATATTCTTTTATTATATGTATTCTGCTCAAGAATAACCTTTGGCGAGTTTTTTTCTAGAAACTGATCTAACCCAATTGGGTACCTATCTTGATTTAAAGTATTTATTTCAACAACTGCTATTTTGTGTCCATTTTCCACCAATCCAATAGCAATGTCTAAATCATATTTGCTCGTTATTGTAGTATAAATATTCAATAGCTATACACCCTTACCAAATACAATATACTTCTTTCCAATTTTATCCTCTAAAGTAGAACTTTCTAAAAATAAATCTTTAGAAACTCCTTCTGCTTTCTGTCCTTGATTCATAGAGCTCAACCCATTAAATACCCATTTATCTGGGTACTGATGCTTCCAAAAACTTAAGTTTCTATGTTGATTTATTATAAATTGTAGCTCTTTCTGATTTATACCCAGCCATTTTTGAAATAGGTCTAAATACTCTGGAGGCTTCTGCTCATAATTTTTAACTAAAGTTAAGCCTTGATCTCTAGTGATGCGACCAAATCTAATTTCGCGAGAGGCATGATCAGTCACTTTTGAATAACCTTGTTTATAAAGTTTTAATAAATCATGAAGATCCATGTAATTAAAACAATCTACAAAATCATACTTATCAAATGTTCTTCTAAATGATGCTGTCTTATAATCATATTCATCAATCATTAATTCGTGTTGCGCCTTCGGGTCCCAACGCACATAATTACCCAAATAAATTCCTCTTACTCCTATTTCATTTAAGTCTTTATCATCTGGATAACGGTATTGCCAAATATCCTCTTCTGATAATGTATTAAATACAGACAAAAGATCATCTGCCTCATAACCCATCAAATCATGATCTTTTCGATATCGCCTAGTCATTTCAACTTCATGCTCATGAGAAAACATACCAACTTGCTCCAGCCCTTGATGTGCCCCCCATATTATCAATGGAACTTTATATCTAACCGCTGTTTGAACTGGAAAAACAGTTTGCCCTGCTAAGATTGGCCAATAAATGCTTCCAAATTGATGTAATGTTGATTTAGTAATTTTTCTTACCGATTTAGGATTTATATTTTGATATAAAATATCACAATCAAACTTAATCCTAAGATTGACAAGATTCTTGATACCTAGAGGAGTATTAAAATACTTATTATAAGTAACTAACAATGGGTTTAATTTAAGTTTATTTTTTATTAAATGCAAAATAAAATGTGAATCTTGAGCTCCAGAAACCGGAACAATGCAATCATATTGCTCACCACTTATACTTCGATATGGTTCTACCAACTTCTCTAATTTATCCCAGCGTTCAGACCAATCTAATTTATCTTTTTCTTCATGGATTCTGCAGCCAGAACAAATGCCCTCACTGTCAAGAATCAATCCTAATGGATGTGCTTCAGAATAAAGACATCGCTTACAAAAATTAATATTATTTATCATTTAGCAGGGAATACCTTTCTTTATAATAGGAATCTCTAATGTTACTTCGTGAATACTCTCTTTTAAAATTTTGAATAGAATGCTCTTTATAATTAAGAAAATTTCCAATCGCAATTGCTGAAACCATTTTATTAGCAAGAAGTTTTTTAATTTTGGGACCATCACTTAAGCCTCCAAATAGAATCAATGAAAGATCTACATCAATAAAATCTTCTAATATTTTATTATTAAATCCGTCTTTAGAGCCTTCATTCAAAAAGTCAATTAATAATAACTCAGAAACAGTTTTAGTATAGTTATCAAGCATTCCATCTTTTAATGGCAATGAAGATTTATTGCGATAGTTTAGCCATTTTATTATGCCATTATTTGCCATGACAGGCATAACACCAATAATAGCTTGCCGACCAAGTCTTTCTGATAATTTTCGAACTATATTAAAGTTATCATGCAATAAGCTATCTACACATATTCTATCTGCACCTAGCCCTATTACTTTCACCCCTTCTTCTATCGTACTAATTCCTCCACCATAAATAAGTGGCGTTTCTAATTGCAAGCTAGCAAGTTTCTCCAATAAAGAAAAATCAGGCCCTAATCTATTACTAGAACGATCAATTGATAAGATAAGTATCTCATCTGCACCCCATCTATCCAAATTCTCAACCACACATTCTGGTTTTCCCAATGGTAAGTAACGATTGTATCCAAAAGATTGAACTGCCCAACCATTCTTAATAATCACTGTGCCTATAATACGTTTTTTAAGCAACACAAGCCTCATTAATTATTTTTTGCAACAACTCTTTGCCTGATTTCTGACTCTTTTCAGGGTGAAATTGCAATCCAATTGTATTTTCATTACGAATAATAGATGCGAATTTTTCTAGGTGAGTTGTTGTGCAAATTTGGTACTTAGAAGGACCTTTGTAAACATAGGAATGATTGAAGTAGTAAGATTTATTACTATCTATATTTTTCTCACTATTTATACCTTCTAAAGTATTCCATCCGATATGAAGTCTAGAATTTTCGAAAGAAACAAACTCACCAGGAATGATTCCCAGACCAATTGTATGTTGATGCTCATATGAGCACTCAGTCAATAATTGCATTCCTAAGCAGATACCAATAATTGGATGTTTATTACTTGCAAGATCTTTTAAAGAACCAACCAAATCTAACCTTTCTAACTCTTGCATAGCACTCGAAAATGCACCAACTCCAGGAAGAATAACAATATCTGAATCTACTAATGCTGAATGCTCACTGCTTACTCTAACATTAAAACCTAGAGCCTTTAATGAGTATGACAATGAAGCATAGTTTCCCACATTATAATTTACAATAGTCACATTTATTCTTTTCATAGGCCAACTCCAATAGTAAATTTTCTCTCAATTGACCCATCATTCTTGACTATAAACAACTCTTTATTTACATTTTTATGCACCTGCTGCCAGAACTCTTTAACTGAAATTTCGATATATTCACAAAAACTCTCAATGTAACTAGCGCCACATGCATCATCATATTTTTTAACTAATTCAATCCCTGTCTCCCTAGTAATATTTCCATTCCTAATTCCTTCATTAGCATAGTCAGAAGCTCTACCAAATCCATACTTATAATATTTAATCATTTGATTGAGTGTAACCCAATCCTCATCTAAAGAAAAAATTCCATGAAGATCTGCTGTATTTTCTACCTTATCAGTTCTTATTTCCAAACCATCTAAAACTGCATACATTCCATTATCAATAATACTCCAATCCCCCCAAAACCATCCAAGATAAATAATTTCAATATTATTCTTTTCGAATTCTTCATTACTAGGATAAAGATATGGGTTTAATTTATTTCTAGCAAGTCCTGATTTTAACATCCAGTCTAGCCCACCACCTGAGACAGTATTCATGTATTTTAAATTATTCCCATCATAACCAGTTTTACCAATTGTCTTTAAGTCTCCAACCTGTAATCCTGGATTTTCACCCCAAAATATTAATGGAATATCATATTTGATTGCAAGCTGCGGAACAGAAGATAAAATAGCCTGTTCAGTTGTTTTTGCCCAATTTGTAAATTGAAAAAAATTATCATGTAGCGTTTTTCTCCACATCTGAGGAGACAAACTAGAAAGAACTACATCAAATCCCAATTCTATAAGGTTTGAAATATTATTTACACCCCTTTCTGTAACCTGTTCAGGTGGATACATTAATCCAACTAGTAATGGTTTCAATCCTAATTTATCTCGCACCCAAAGTGCTTGTCTAGTACTATCTTTACCACCACTTACACCAATAATACAATCAAAATAGCGACCTGGTTTTTTGTCAATTTTAGAAACGATACTATTTAATATGCTATATCGCTCATCCCAATCAATATCACGAGTGTTATTATAATAATTACAGGCTGGACAAAGCCCTTCATCAGTAAAGACTGTGTTTGGTCGTGTATCAGGCTGAATACATTTTGTGCAGTATTTCATAATTTTCAGATAGTTATCTTAATTTATTATTTAAAAAAGCACAGTAGAATAGTTATTTGTTTGAATATCTAAAAAGTTAGATAATTTAAACTAAATATTTGGTAATCATAAAAAAATTAATTATATATATATATTTGACTCATTTCGACCCTTTAAGAAAAATATTATAGTACTCAATTATAAAATTAGTACTGTTAATTAAACATTCCAATTAAATTAATCTAATAATAAATTTTATTTATTTAAGATTATCTAAATTTCTCCAAACTTTATGAAAAGCTTCGATCATTAAATCAACTTCATGATTGGTCATCTCATGAACACACATTTGAAACCCTAAATATGACTTGTCATGCAACTGTTCAGCATTAGGACAAATTCCTTTACTGTAATCAATTTCTCTTTTACAGATTTCTGAGCTCCATGGAAATCCATTGTTACCATAGGCTATTTTATTTTGATATAGTGGTAAGAGGTGAATATTAGCAAACTTAGTGCCCAGGCTCTCAACACCTTCTGCCTTTAATGCGTCGTAAATTTTATCCCTACTAATACCAAGAAGATCAACATCAATTATCATCTTGTACATATAATAAACGTGTGTGCAATTCTTTTTAACAATTGGCAATCTTAATCCTCTCAATTCTTGCAACCCTTCTGTTAATCGCTTAGCGGCATACTGCCTTGTTTCTACAAGGTTTTTTAGTTTTTTTAACTGTTCAATTCCAATTGCACACTCTATCTCACCAAGACGAAAATTATGTCCAATCATGTTACTCAAATCTGTAACTCCTTTATCATCTACCACAGCTTCTGCATGATTGCGAATTAAACGCAAGCGATCTGCTACATTATCACTATTTGTAACTAAGATACCACCTTCACCTGTATGAATATGCTTATGATAATTTAAACTATACCCACCAACATCAGCCATTGTTCCAGCAAATTGTCCTTTATATATAGCTCCTGGTGCTTGAGCTGAATCAGAAATAATTTTAAGTTTGTATTTATCAGCAATCTCTTTCAAAGCATCCATATCAGCAGAATGGCCACCAATGTCTATCACCATAATTGCTTTTGTATATGGTGAAATATTATCTTCTACAGATTTTGGGTCAAGACAAAAAGTATCTAATTCAATATCTGCAAATACAGGTATCGCATTCCAATGTAATATAGCAGTTGCACTTGCGCACATAGTCCATGGACTTACAATTATTTCATCACCAGGCTCAATACCAATTGCCCCTACTGCAGCAACAAGTCCTGATGTCCATGAGTTCACAGTAACGGCATGCTTTACCCCAAAATACTTCTCGCAGTCCCGTTCAAATTGTTGTACTTTCGGCCCACCATAAAAATCATCACCCCATACCCCTAAATATTGTGAAAGAATTCCACTTTCTATTACTTTAGTGACTTCAGTAACTTCTTCTTTACCAAGTGAGTTATATTTTTTGAATGGCTTTTCAATTGTTTTGGGACCACCTAATATCGCCAATTTATTACCTAAATTTATCATAATAATTTTTTTATTTTGTTGCAAATATCCAATGTCTTTAAGGCATCATCCCCTGAACATATAGTAACTAATTCACCATTTATGCCTTTATAAATCTGTTCCACAACATGCCATTGAATTTTTGAAAAATCAGATTGAAAAATATTCCTATTATCATTTAAAGAATTATATTCTGAAAATATATTGTTTTTTGTAACATTTTGCCATGAAATATAAGCCCCACCTCGCTGATAACTTAAGCGGCCATTAGTCATCATTATTTCCATAGAGTTATGGAAGTAATTCTCTTCCTTTAAGGCAATAAAATCTATTTTTAACTTATTAAATGTTAATTGAAAATCAGGCTCTGGATCCTTATTATTCCATAATCTACCTTTATTAAGAACTTGTATAGTTTGAATACTACCAAAGATAAATTGAAGTATATTAATAAAATGTGAAGCGCTATTATACAAGCCCTTAGAATACCAAACTACACCTCGGACTGGATCCTGAATACTTTTATCATTAATCTTTTTTATAATCTCTCCAACACCAATATCTGAACGCCTAAAGTAGTTAACATACAATTTACATTTTTTTTTCTTACATTTTGCAATTATTTTTTTTGCTTGATCCATATTATGTGATATTGGTTTCTCGCATAATATAACCAGTGGATCAGAATTATCTAAAATGTTATTAATAATTTTATAGTGACTGTCTGTTGGAGTAGCAATTACAAATATAGATGCCTTAACATTCTTTAATGCTATTGATAGATCAATATATGTTTTCAATTTTTCGCCATACTTAGATTTAAATACAGAGCATTTTTTAGATGAGGTATCTACCGCTGCAACAATATTAAAACCTTTATGCAGATCAAATGCTCTAGCATGTGACAAAATGAAATCTTTACTATGATCTAGATCATATTCCATGCCAATCTTCCCAAGACCAACGATTACAACATCATGTTGCATTAAGATTCATCAAATAGTATATTTTTATGATTTCCAAAATAGATATAGATTTGGATAAAAAAACCCTGTAAGTTTTAACTACTTTTTTCATAAGTTCCTTGATTTTTTTTTAAATATGTAATTACTTTATCTAAAGCCTGTTGACTTCTTGCAACAATAAAACCATCTTTTTTCATATAATCCCCATAAAATAAATATGGCATTCCATCTAATTGAGTTAGAATCCCACCTACTTCATTTAATATAACCATGGCTGGGGCAAGGTCCCAATCTCTGACACAAACATCTTTAAAAAATAAATCTGCAGTCCCATCTGCTACAAAAACTGACTTCAAGCCTAAACTACCGCATTCAATATAGTCTGTTGATCGTAATGAATGCATAATTTCTTTTAATATACCATGTGGGTATTTTGTATTATCAATGAATATTAGTCTATTATTTTCTTCTAATTTCAATAATTCTTTTCCATTTAAATAAGCACCACCTCCCCTTGTCGCTGTCCAAGTTTTTTTTAATATTGGGGCATGAATAGCTCCATAAATTGGTATATTATTTTCAATATATGCTACTTGTGTCACAAATCCATCAAATCCATTATGCCAACTAGCAGTTCCATCAATAGGATCTATTAACCAGTACTTATCTGGCCTAATTGTTGTATGAGTAGAATCTTCTTCTGAAATAATTACAGTACTTGGATATAAAACACTTAATTGATGAGAAATATATTTGTGTGCCCTAAGATCAGCTTCTGTTTTAAAGTCTTGCTCTGATAATATTTTTTTCGCCTCTAGATCATCTCTCCATTTGATAATCATCTTACCAACAACATCAAGCATTAATGGTATATGATCAAAATTATTCAATACCTTTGTATATTTCATAATAATTACAGCTCCTTGATAATATTAATTTCTTTCCTTCTCAAAGAATTATTATTCATTATCTTAGCATTCTTTTTTAATGGCAAAAACCACTCTTCTATTGGTCTTGGCCTTGTATTAGTGATCTCAAAAATATTATTAGTATTTTCTGATAGCTGATATTCTCTCCAAAATGGCTCATATTTTAAGTACTCTGGAATAGTTTTATTTAAATATTCTTCAGATAAATCACACCACTGAATTTTTTTACCATCTGATAAAATTTTCAGCATTGATTTGATAGAAAAACCCTTACCTGGCATTGCATCCCATAGACTATGTTGTTCTATTAAATCATCAATACTTACCTTAGCTATTGCATCAGCCACATCTTGGATATGGGAAATTTGAAGCATATTATTGCCACCATTTACACGAATGATGCCATATCCATCTTCCATTCTATCTAGATAAAACATTAAACGTCTTGTGTGGTCATTGACTCCAGAGAGAATTGGTAGGCGAATAATTATTGATGGAATTCCACTTATCCATGAAGATTCAGCCAACTTTTCTGCTTCCTTTTTCCCTAATAAATATTTTTTTGTTTGCTCAGGTAAGCTAGTATATGTATTATTAACATTTTCAATTTTAGAAAGCCAAACAGTTGATATTAAAATATATCTATTAAATAGAAGATTAGAAAATACATTATCGACATCAGCACCTTCATAACAAATAAAATCTATTATCACATCATAAAAATTCCCTTTAAGTAATTTAAGCCCTTCAGTTCTTTCTTCAGTAACAGGGATAGAGCCTTCTAAAATATTATTATTTCTAGAAAGAACTGTAACCTCAAATCCATTACGAATAAGAATTTCAACAGTATTTTTACCCACAAATCTAGTACCGCCAATAATTAGGACTTTAATTGCCACCCCCCTCAACATCTTCCCATGTCAAAAAAGACTCTTTGTCTATATCTTTTAAAAGAATCTTACCAACAACAAAATCATAATATTTCGGTTTAATGCCTGTCCCTGGTCTTGAAAGATAAATATCTTCACTACTTATAGCTTCTCCAGCCAACATGGCTTTTTTCATAATTATACTTTTTAAATACTTTTTACTATTCTCCTTTTCTCGGAATGATAATTCACCAAAATTACTTGGGCCAATAAAACTCTTTGTCTCATTTATACTTTGCACATACTCTGATAGCTGCCTAGGTTCGAGTGCAAAAGGATGGTCAGGACCAGGCAATGTGCGATCTTTCGTTACATGTTTTTCAAATATAGATGATCCATAAACTAGTGCAGCAGAAGCCGCAGTATTTGAGGGAGTATGGTCAGAAAAGCCCACAGGGCAATTATATCGATTAGCAATATAACTGATGTTCTCAAGAGATATTTCTCCTTTAACGGGTGGATATATAGCTACACAATAAAAAATTCCTACACCAGGGGTATGCTTTTTCAATATTTCCATTGCATCATCTACATCTTTCAATTTGGCCATACCTGTAGATATTAAAATTGGTTGCTTAACATTTTTTACCATACTCTCTAAAAGTGGTAAATTAGTATGATCCATTGAAGCAATTTTTATTAAATCAAAATTATAATCAAGAGACCACTGAATACCATTTTCTCCATGGAGAGTAACTGCACAATGCAAATTTAATGAATGCGCCAATTGAATTAGCTCAGGAAACCATTTTTTTGGTGTTTTTAGATATTTATCAAACATCTCTCTTGCGTAAATATCACCATAAATATCATCTAAACCATACTCCGATGATTTTATTTTTTTACTTACAATTTCTTCACCTTCATATATTTGAAATTTTACGCAGTCACAACCACTATCAGCGATATCTTTTATCATGGCTCGAGCAATCTCAATATCACCATTGTGATTAGTACCAATTTCCGCAATTATATATGGGGAGGTTTCTGAGCCAATTACTGGCTTTCCATTTATATATATTGTTTTTTCTTCTTTCATAATTAATGTTCTTTATTATTTTTATTGAAGTCAATATAAATTATTTGACCAATATCTATTAAGTTTGTTACCAATATATTCTAACTTATTATTTTCTTCACCATTAAATATAGCAATCGGATCAACTCCAGTTGCCAGTGCAAGACAAAAAGTTGTGGAAACTCTTGGGTTTATTTCAAAAGGAATGACTCTATTATCTTTTGTCAAAATCAGCTGAATATTGTAACATCCTTTGGTTGGTATAGATTCATGTATAGCCTGGCATGCAGCAATAACAGTTTTGTTATTTACCACTTCTGCACGTAATGTGATTCCTTTTTTAATTTCAACTAATACAGGTACAACTTTGTGCAATTTATTATCTGAATCTGCGCTCATTAGAACTGTATATTCTTGGCCAACAAAAAACTCCTGAAGTACAACATCTTTTGAGAGCCTTCCAGTAAGAGCTAAATATGCAGACACCTGCTCTGAAGATGTCAAAACGTTTACATCTCTGGATCCTCTCCCACTTTTTGGCTTTACAATACATGGAAATACAAACGACATTCCTCCTAGAAAATCAGATAATAGAATAGTCTTTGGTGCATCATTACCAAATTTTGAAATAATTTTTGAAGTTGCAAGCTTATCAAGCATTGTCTTTACATAGTCATGGCTTGGCAACATAGTTGGTGTATTTAAATTTGTAATTTTTAACAACTCTTCATCAACACTAGGTATTACTAAGTCAATACTTAGGGAGGCGCATAATGCGTCTAAATTCGATACAAAATCCTTGTTATTTGCAAATAATATTTGGTGTTTGAATTTTTTTGGAATAGAATTACTAATTGCTTTTAAATCAGCGTCAGCAAAGTTAACTTCGTATTTGGAGGATAGCAAACGATAGATTGCCTCATTACCAGCACCTCCACCTCCAGTAAATAGTATTTTTTTCATAATATTTTTTATTAATTATGAAAAAGAAGCACTTCATCAACAACAGACTTGATTGAATTTCTATGCAACTTTAATTCATCATTAAAAGGTAAATCCTTCTTATCAGAAATATCAGACAACCATTTTATTATTATATTTTCTGAATTTACAGATTGATCTATAAACGTTACCCTTTTTTTATTTGATAAAAAGCGTAATGAATCATTTCTTAGATTGGGTTGTATACTTAGTACATGTTTACCAACAAGCCATGCTTCATATAATAAGGTAGACGCCATTCCAATTACCCCATCAACAAATGGTAGAATATCCTTTCCTCGTTGAAAATCCAAGACTGAGCCATATTTTTCTCCCCCATTTATTCTCCAATGTTTTATTAATTTAGTTAAATTTTGACGTGGGTGAGGAATTAAAATAATTTTGCAATTACTCTCTGCACTTTTCAAAGCACAAATTAGAATCTTAATAACATCCTTTTCAGTATATCCCCTGAAATTCTTATTATCTTTTAGTGAGCTACCTTGATCATCTTCTACAGGCTCTAAAACAAATAAAATAATATTTTGACCAATATTTTTTATTTTTTTAAATGGATCTTTCTTTTGGCTTTCTAGAATATATTGAGCCCCAAGATCAGAAAATGCAGGTTGGCCAACCACTTTTATAATATTTGGTTTAATGCCACATTTCTCTGCCTCTTGTTTAGAATACTTATCTATCACTAAATACTTAGTAGGATTAAATAATTTTTTACCATCTAACTCCATCCTAGACCGATACCCATTCCAATAATCCAGTAAGTGTATTGTTGGAAGATTAAGTGAATTTACAACTCTAGCAATTTTTAATGGACTTGTATTTTTAACATTTACTGAAAATAATAATACCCTTATATCTTGCTTCAAAATAAACTCTACTAAGGAATTTTTCTGAATTGGAATATCAACTAAACACTTTCTTAAATTTTTAGGAATCTCTTTATTAAAAAAAAAATTTTTTTCTATTATTAGTTTATGAGTTTCAGCAAGAACAGTAAGAACAGGAATTAAAGATCTAACACTACCAACTTCAACTGCTGAGACTAATACAGCCATATAGGGTTATCGTATTTCTCGTAATAAAATAAAAGCCTCTGCAGCATCACAACCAATTGAGCCACCTCGATTCTTAGCTGTATATTCAACTCCTAGTATAGATCTTGGATGAGGCCAATCTCGTATCTCAGATTTATAGCACTTTAGTGCTTTAATTTTTGTACTTAATGTGCTGGTGATATCTTCAAAGAAGTTTGGTTGAAATGGTATGTTAAAACTTGGAGATTGCCATTCAGTACTGGAGCCAATTTCAAATGCTAATAATCTTCGAACTGAAAATCCAGCCTGAGGACGGCAGGCAGTAAGAACTGATTCTGAAACAATCTGATGGTCTATATTTAAATCACCCTTAAAATGGGTAACAACAGTATGAGGTTTTAATAAAGCAATTTCTAACTCTATTGCCTTAATGACATCCAAACGATCTTCAGAATCCATTCGATTATCAGGAAATTTAAGTATTTTTAACGATTTCACACCTAAGATTTTGCAGGAAAGTTTTGCTGACTCTTCTAACAATCTAAGCTTATCTTTTAAATTTTCAACACCGTCCCTTGAAGTTACCCCTGTTGCCATAATTAGCACATGAACTGACTCTCCATTTTCTGTCCATTTAGCTATAGAGCCGCCACAACCAAGAACTTCATCATCTGGATGAGCTGCTATTACAAGTATTGTCATTATAATTCCTTAATTTAATATATCACTGATGGTAATCCAAACATAAGGACAATAGTTTTTTTAATTAAAAACTTCAGTACAGATCATTTTATTGGAAATAATAGTTGATATAACATCATTTTTCTCTTTAATTTTTTTATAATCATAATTAATTTTCAAGTTTCATAATAAATAGTTAACTACTCTTGAAGCTCCCAGTCCGTCAGTCAAAGTATATGCTTGAGAATAGATAGATCTCCATATATTGATATTATTTAAGATAAAAGATAGATTTTTTTGTAAATTATTAACAATTATTACTGCGCCTATCTTTTCTAGATTCATTGCAATGTTTCTTTGATTATTGTCCATAATATATAGTAAAGTAGGCAACCCTAAGCAACATCGCTCCCATGAAGTTGAACCTCCAGCTCCAATAGATAAATCTGCATCCAGCATTAATTCGGCCATATTATTTACTCCTACTAAAACTTCAATATTTTTATTAATAGCATAATGCTTTATCATTTCAATATGAGGTGAGGACCAGCCAAGTACTACAATAATATTCACATCATTATCAATGCTTTGTAAAATATCAAAAGTTATATTGTTAGGGTCACTTCCACCCATACTAATTAGGATCGTTTTAATTGTTTTAGTTTTCTGTCTTTTTATCAAAGCTTCTTTTCGAAGTTTTGCAAAATTAGCGCTCAATAATGCATAGTGACAACCCAGTAAAAATCTGCATTCTTCATTTACTTTATTCCTATAATCATCCTTAGTAACACCTAAATTTTGATTTAACAAGATATCACAATTAAGCTTTCTATCTGCAATATCGTCTATAACCATAAGTTTATTGCAAAATTTATTGACTTGATTGTGCCAATCTTTATCTAATGCATAATGATCAATAATCAGCCAGTCCACTTCTTTTAGTTTCAAAATATCAACACATTGCTTTGCATCTTTATATTGTGTTGTGCCTAACCAATTAGAATATGGTAGACTACTATCAACTTTGCTGTCAGGTAGAAAATCTAAAGCAAAAACATTGAATCCGTCCATACGGATCTTGTCAATAAGATTACCATCATGTTGACGACAAATGAAATCAACCTCTACATCATTTGATTTCAAAACTCGAGCAAAAGTCAAACATCGCATTACATGGCCAGAGCCAATCTGAAATGAGGCATCTACTCGAAAAACAACTTTCATTTTAATATATTGTTCTTATTTAAAACTTCATGCATAGATTCTGCTCTTATCCAGTCCTCTTCTGTATCAATATCTTGTACTCTGTATCTTGGTAAAAGATAAACTTCAGATGATTCAGAAAATATAATTCTTCCTTGAAGCCATGCTTCAGCTCTCCCCCAATAAAATTGTCCTGCATCATGAAAAGCATCCTCTAAATCTTGTGATCGTGTATTAAACAATTCTGGTTGAAACATTTTGCAACGAAGATCTTGAGTAATTTTTATTGCACGCTGGATTGGAAATGGATAACTTGTTACAGAAAAACAATAATTAATATCATCACTTATAATCTTACCTAAACTTTGCTTAATATCTTCTGGCTGAATAAAAGGAGCAGTAGCATAAATACAACAAACCATATCAATTTTATTTCCTTGATTTTGCAAGTATTCAATTGAATGTGCAATCACTGGAATTGTTGGTGTGAAATCATCTGAAAGACTTGAGGGCCTTAAAAATGGAGTTTCAGCCCCATATTCTCTTGCAATTGAGGCAATTTCTTCATCATCTGTAGAGCATATGATGCGATCAAAAGAATCACTTTCTATAGCTGCCCGGATAGAGTATGCAATCATTGGATTACCATTAAACATCTTAATATTTTTTCTAGAAATACGCTTACTTCCACCTCTTGCGGGTATTACACATATATTCATTTAAATATTCTCTTTAATTCAAAACAAACTTTTTTTTGCTGCTCAAATGTCATAGCATAAAATAAAGGAATACTTATTGATCTATTATAATAAGCTTCTGAATTAGGAAAATCTCCTAACTGAAAGCCTAACTTTCTATAAAAAGGTTGAGTATGTATTGGGATGTAATGCACATTAACACCAATTCCATTTTGTCTGAGCTCATTGAAGATTTGTTTACGATCTTTGCCAATATTTTTTAAATCTATTTGAATAGGATAAAGGTGAAATGCAGAATAATTATAATTATGCTGATGTGGCAAAATTATAGGAAGATCTTGCAATAATTCATCATACTTCATACTTAATGTATGACGTTTGGCAACAAATTCATCCAATCTTTTCATTTGACTAATTCCCAATGCTGCCTGCAAATCAGTCATTCGGTAATTAAAACCTATGTCAACTTGCTCATAATACCAGCTCCCCTTGGATTGATTAGTCATCAAATTTGGATCACGTGTCACTCCATGACTGCGAAATAACCTCATACGCTCTGATAAATTCTCATCATTGGTTGTTGCTATACCTCCCTCTGCTGTCGTGATTATTTTAACTGGATGAAAACTAAACACTGTGACATCAGAATATTTACAACATCCAATTGGAAGATCAAGATACTTACCTCCAATTGCATGTGATGCATCTTCAATAATTTTAAAGTTGTATTCTTGGCTGAGTGCATGAATTTCCTTCATATCACATGACTGCCCACCAAAATGAACAGGTATTATAATTTTTGGAAGTTTATTTTCTTTCTTTGCCTGAGTTAATTTTTTTTTCAGTTCATGGATAGATAAGTTATAAGTCTTTGAATCAATATCCACAAAGTCTACACTTGCTCCACAATATAACCCACAATTTGCTGAAGCAACAAAAGAGTTTGGACTAGTCCATAACCAGTCATCTTTTCCAAGGCCTAATGCTAAGCAGGCAATATGTAGGGAGGAAGTAGCACTATTAGTAGCAACACCATATTTTGCTTTACAATATTTAGAAATTATTTTTTCAAATGCAGGAACTTGAGGCCCTTGAGTCAAAAAATCGGACTTTAAAACACTAAGGATTGAGTCAACATCAGCCTGATTAATATCTTGTTTACCATATGGAATCATATTTTAAAAACCACCAATTTTGTCTTTATTAGCTTTAATCCAATTCTTTAAATTAGAGACTTCCATCCATTGTTGATTAGTATCAGAAGAATACGTAAAGTCTTCATTAACTTTTATTCCATTATTAATTCTTTCTAAATCATCTGCCCAACCATTAATAGATGGTAATATTTTAAAATAATCTGAATATTCATAAGTATAAATAG